>WBZL01000294.1_pt1 | contig 55147 bp, 33 predicted proteins | sample 5204291 | NCBI WGS metagenome assembly WBZL01 (sample SAMN12344345, study PRJNA552823) | activated sludge metagenome | biome: Activated sludge suspended growth; feature: Nitrification reactor; material: Wastewater; isolation source: activated sludge from nitrification reactor of wastewater... | reverse complement strand
CATCCTCACACTTTCACAGAAAGCGAACTGCAACCCGTTCAAACCATTGCCAGTCAAATGGCCGTGCTTTTGAGAAATCAACAATTGTTGGCGGAATCACAAGCGACTTTGGCGCAATTGGACATGATCAACCGCCGCCTCACAGGCGAAGGCTGGCGTGAATTTACCAAACTAACCGGTGGCCTGATGATTGAAGATATCGCCCCCGGCATTGCTCAAAGCGCCCTCGAGACAAACGTTCAAAGCACCCAAAACGGGCATCACGCCAAATCCACGGAAATCACCGCCCCCATCATCGTCCGTGGGGAAGAGATTGGGCGATTTAGTCTGCAACCATTTGACGACGCCACAGCTTTTTCCGACGAAGGCCTCGATTTACTCCAGGCCGTCGCCGATGAAGTGGCCGTCTCCCTGGAAAATATGCGGTTGTTAGAAGAAACCCAACAAAACGCCCTCGCACTGGAAGAATCCCGCAACCTACTGGACTCCGTCGTCGAAAACCTGCCCTTACTTCTTTTCGTGAAAGAAGCCAAAGAATTACGCTATGTACGTTGGAACAAAGTCGGAGAAGAGATGCTCGGCATAACCGCCGCGGAAGTTCTAGGGAAAAACGCCTACGATTCCTTCTCGAAAGAAGACGCCGACCGCTTTACCGCCCAGGACTGGGAAATTTTAAGCGGCGAAGACTTTCTCGATATTTCCGAAGAAACCGTCGAAACCCCACGCGGGACACGCATCCTCCACACCCGAAAAACCCCAGTCTTTGGCCCGGATGGTCAAGCCCGCTTCTTAATTGGGCTTTCCGAAGACATCACCGAACAGAAACAAGCCGAAAAAGCCCTCCAAGACCTCGAAGCGCTCTACCGGCGTGCGATTGCCTCAGCAGATGCCGTCCCGTATTCCCGTCGCTACACCGACGAATCCTTTTCCTTTGTCGGCGAAGGGATTGAAGACCTCACAGGATACCCCGCTGAAGAATTTTCCACAGCCCTCTTCGACAGCATGATCCTGGAAACCAAAATATATTCCATCACCAACCTGCCGCATCCGAATGCCGTTCAACTAACCCGCTCCGGAAAAGCCGCAAGCTGGAAAGCCGATTATCGAATGCGTGGCCGGGATGGAAAAGAACGGTGGGTGTCAGATTCTTCAGTCGAGATCATTGGCCCCGACGGAACCTCAATTGGCTCAGTTGGAATTATGACAGATATTACCGAACGGAAACGAGCCGAAGAAGCCCTTAGCCGCCAGTTGAAAGAAATGGAGAACCTGAATAACATCGGGCAAATCATTGCCACCCAACAGGATTTAGAGACCCTGCTTGTCATGAGTGGCGAAAAGATTTGCGAAACCTTTAATGTAGATTCTGGTTATGTCGCCCTTTATGATACCCGTTCCGAAATCCTTCAGATTCCTTTTTATCTCAACTTCGGACAGCGGGTTAATATGACGCCCAAACCCCTCGGGATCGGGCTTGCCTCGCGCGTGGTTCGTTCCCGACAAACCCTCCTGATCCCGGAGATGACCAAAGAAACCGCTCAACAGTTAGGCGCCTATCTCGTCGGTGAGAATTCCCCTGTTTCATGGTTGGGGGTTCCCATCCTGAGCAGTGGCGAAGTGATTGGAGTCGTTAGCGTCCAACATGGCACCCAGCCCAATTGGTTCAAAGAATCAGATGTTCAATTGTTGAACACCATCGCCGCCAGTCTCAGTACCGCGATCCAAAATATTCGCCTGCTCGAACAGACGCAAGCCACCCTGGCCGAGTTGGAACAACTGACGCGTCGCCTGACCCGCGAGGGCTGGCAAGAGTACGTAGATACGATGGCGGAAGAGATTGGCTATGTCTACGACCTGAATCGGGTTGAACCCCTCTTGGCCTCCTCCCCCATGCATGGCAATGGCAGTGCCACCATGGAGCAATCTTTATTCGTGCAGGGCGAGACGATTGGTCGGTTGGTGATTGCCGAATCCGAAACCCTTGATTATGAAATGTCCGAACTTGTTACCGCCGTTTCTCACCAATTGAGTGCCCATCTGGAAAACCTACGCCTCCTGGAAGAAACCGAACGTGCGCGTCAACAACTTCGTTTGCAATCTACTGCCTTGGAATCAGCGGCGAATGCCATTGTGATTACGGATCGGAAGGGTGAGGTATTATGGGTCAACCCGGCATTTACCACGCTAACCGGATATGCCTCTCACGAGGCGGTTGGTGGCAACCCACGTGTGCTCAAATCGGGTGCTCAAGACAGGGATTTCTACCGAAATATGTGGGAAACCGTGTTGGATGGACGCGTTTGGACGGGCGAACTGGTCAACCGGCGGAAGGATGGGACCGATTACCTGGAAGAGATGACCATCACCCCTCTGCGGTCTACGGGCGGCGAGGTCACGCATTTCATCGCCATTAAAACGGACATCACCGCCCGGAAGGAAGCGGAAGAGGCTTTGGCAAAACGCGCCACCGAGCTCGCCACAGTCGCAGAAGTGGGGACGGCTTCTGCCACCCTCTTGAACCCGGATGAATTACTCCAAACCGTGGTTGATCTCACGAAATCCAGCTTTGGCCTGTACCATGCCCACATTTATCTCTTCAATGATGCACAAGACACCCTGATCCTCTCCAACGGTGCAGGTGAAATCGGTTATCAAATGGTGATCAAAGGCTGGCATATTCCCCTTGATCGGGAAAAATCTCTTGTCGCCCGCGCCGCCCGCACCCGCACAGGGGTAATTGCCAATGACGTGATTGACGACCCGGACTACCTGCCCAACCCACTCCTGCCCAATACAAGGTCAGAATTGGCAGTTCCCCTGATTGTCGGCGAAAAAGCCCTGGGCGTGCTCGATGTGCAGGCTGAAACAGCGTATTATTTTACAGAAGATGATAAACGCATCTACATCACCCTGGCCTCACAAATTGCCGTTGCCTTGCAAAACGCCCGTTTGTACGTAGAACAGGCCGCCACAGTCCAACGCTTACGGGAGTTAGACCACCTCAAATCTTCCTTCCTGGCGAACATGAGCCATGAGTTACGCACCCCACTGAACTCCATCATTGGGTTCACGGAAATCATTCTGGAAGAGATCGATGGCCCGCTGACCGAATACATGGAAGGCGACTTGAAAATTATCCAGAAAAACGGCAAGCACCTTCTCAGCCTCATCAACGACGTTTTGGATATGGCGAAAATAGAAGCCGGACGCATGAATCTCTCTTACGAACGCTTCATGTTCAGCGAACTCTTAGAGGATGTGGTAGACATTACCTCTTCCCTTGCCCACGACAAACGTCTTTACCTGAAGATCGAGAGTGACGACGCCCATGAAACTGAACTTCTGGCAGACCGGATTCGCTTGCGACAGGTGCTGATTAACGTCGTGGGGAATGCCGTCAAGTTTACCGAAACCGGTGGTGTTACCTTACGGTCTCAGAAAAAAGATGGTAAGCTTTGGCTCCAAGTGATCGACACTGGCATTGGAATTCCACCCGAAAAACTCGATACCGTTTTTGATCATTTTAGCCAGGTGGATACTTCCACAACCCGGAAAGCTGGGGGGACGGGCTTAGGTTTGCCGATCAGCCGCCGACTGGTAGAATTACATCAAGGACAATTATTTGCTGAAAGCAGTGGCGCCGAAGGTGAAGGCTCGATCTTTAATCTGATTTTGCCTCTAGAACCAACCGCCTCATCTCAAGCGTAAGGATAATCTGAATGGCTTTTCCGAAACTTCTTCAATGCAACTCATGTGGCAATAAACAGGCTTTTGTCTCTTTAAGTCATCTTTCTTGCCAGGCTTGTGGGTCGGATTGGCTAGATGCGATTTATGATTATTCTGCGTTTAAACGAGCTTTGTTAACGGGGTTGACGCGCCGCCCGGCAAATATGTGGCGTTACCACGACGTCCTACCGATTTCAGATACCAGTACAGCCGACGAAACATTGAGCAACAATCTGATCAGCGCAGGCGGAACCCCCCTCCTTCACTCGGTCAAATATGCGAAAACCTTAAACCTGGATCGGTTGTATATCAAAGATGAGCGTTACGGCCCGACCAGCTCCTTCAAAGATCGGCAGGCGGCGGTTGCCGTTGCCTCGTTGTTGGACAGCGGCATTGGCGAGTGTGTCATTGCGTCTACGGGAAATGCGGCAGTGGCCTATGCCGCGGCATGTGCCCGAGCGGGGATCAAACTTTGGGTGTTTATGACCAGCCTCGTGCCCCAGGAAAAATTGCGGGAAGCCGCCCTCTTCGGAGCAGAAGTGATCCGCGTGAGTGGGAATTATGATCAAACGAAACAGATCGCCTCGGATTTTGCAAAGCGCCGGGGCTTGCAACTGGATCGGGGCGCACGCAGTCTCCCCGCGCGAGAAGCGTTCAAAACGATTGCCTACGAAATCGTGGAAAATCTGGGCTGGCAGGTTCCTGATTGGTATCTGCAAGCCGTTAGCGGTGGGTTAGGTCCTATCGGTGTGTATCGCGGCTTTCAAGAACTTCATGAAATGGGGTTGACCGATAAAGTCCCCAAAATGGGCATTATCCAGGTTGAAGGATGTTCCCCGATGGTAAAAGCCTTCAAAGCCGGAAAAAGTATCGCGGAACCTGTCCTGCCCGAAACTCGCATTGCCATCCTTTCCACGGGGGACCCCGGCCAGGCCTATACCATGCTCTGGAAAATGATCCAACGCGACGGCGGATACATGGAAGCGGTCAGCGATGCAGAGGCTTTCCAGTCCATGCACACCCTCGCCAAAACCGAAGGGATGGCGGTCGAACCTGCGACCGCCGTTGCCTTTGCCGGGTTGGAAAAAATGGTTCACAAAGGCATCATTTCGACGAGTGAAATGGTGGTGGTCAATTGTACGGGGCATACCTTCCCCGTCGAAAAACACATTCTCGGCGATCAATGGAGTATGGATATTCACCTGAGCGACGATCAATCTCCAGCCCCTCGCGAAGGTCTGATTGCCGCCCTAAATAGCCTCGACGAAAAAGCCACCACGGTCTTGATCATTGATGACAATCCGAATGATGCCCTGTTGATTCGCCGCCTGCTTGAAGCCCGTAAAAATTACCGGGTTTTTCAAGCGGAGGATGGCATCGAAGGCCTGAAACTTGCCCGTCAACGCCTGCCAGATCTGATCATCTCCGATCTGACGATGCCCAAAATGGATGGTTTTCATGTCCTGGAAGAATTGCGAATTGACGAACGTACGCGGCATATCCCCGTGATCGTCGTCAGTGCCAAAGACATCTCGACCCAGGAACGTGAACTTCTCAACCGTCATGTGGAAGCCCATTATCAAAAAGGATCACTTTCAATACGCGAATTTGTCGATCAGGTGGTCGGCGTGATTGAACATAAAAACACGCTTGACGAAAGTTCAACTAATTAAGGCTCTCCCGTCTTTGGCGGGAAAAGTGCCGAAATTTTGAAGATGTGGGGGATGTACATCCCCCACATCTTCAAAATTTCGGGTTCCCATCCCGTTAGTCCCGAGAGAGCCCCAATTAATCAATGACCCGAAAAAATAAGGAGCGACCTTATGGGAAATACGATACTCTATATTGAAGACAACCCAGACAATTTGCAACTCGTAGAACGCGCACTCAAGGCCAAGGGCTATGATGTCGTCAAAGCCCTCACAGGAATCACCGGAGTCGAAATGGCAGAGGGGGTGAACCCGGACTTGATTCTATTAGACATTAACCTTCCAGATATTGATGGATATGAAGTGGCCCGGCGCTTGCGCGGGAGCAAAAACTCCCATATGCTGACTGTCCCGATCATCGCGGTGACAGCCAACGCCCTCAAAGGGGACGCCGAGAAAGCTTTGGAAGCGGGCTGTGATTTTTATATGTCGAAACCGATCAATGTCAGGGAGCTATGGATGCGGGTAGAAACATACCTACCTAAATGAACTCAAAAAGCAGGCAATCCATGTCCTTCTTCAAATTTCTTCAGTGTTCTGATTGCGCGACCATTTACGATCCGGATAAAATCCAGACTTTTTGTCCCATTTGTCAGGCACCCCTCCTTGCAATTTATGATATCGAAGCGGTCCGCGCGCATGTCGATCGGGATGAAATCCGCCAACGAGCACGCGGTATGTGGCGTTGGGGAGAATTATTGCCCGTCAAAGACCCCGACAATATTGTGACGTTAGGAGAGGGGGATGCGCCATTATTACGGGTTCCCCGTGTGGGGGGGGCGCTGGGTCTCACCAATTTGTATGTCAAAGACGAAGGGATGAATCCGACTGGCTCATTTAAAGCGCGCGGATTAGCCGCCGCAATTTCCAAAGCCAAAGAATTGGGGGTCGAAAAAGTCATCATCCCCACCGCGGGAAATGCGGGGGGGGCGATGGCCGCATACGCCGCACGCGCGGGGTTGCGTGCCCACATCTTCATGCCCAAAGATACCCCCATTGCCAATGTCGAAGAAAGCCGCATCGCCGGGGCCAGCGTGACCCTCATTGACGGCCTCATCAGCGAGGCCGCGGGGATGGCCGGGGTCAAGGCGCGGGAAGAAGGCTGGTTTGACGTCTCCACCTTCAAAGAACCGTATCGGACAGAAGGCAAAAAAGTGATGGGCTACGAACTGGCCGATTATTTCAATTGGGAATTGCCCGATGTCATCATTTATCCTACCGGGGGTGGCACCGGCCTCGTTGGCATGTGGAAAGCTTTTCAGGAATTGGAAGATTTGGGGTGGTTGAACAAAACCCAACGCCCGCGCATGGTCGCGGTTCAAGCCGATGGATGTGCCCCAGTCATTAAAGCCTTTCATAGCGGCGCAGAATTTTGCGATTTTTGGATCGGGGCCAAAACGATGGCCTCCGGCTTACGCGTTCCCAAAAGTTTTGCCGACCGCCTGATCTTGCACGATCTTCGCGAGAGTCATGGCACAGCCGTCGCGGTCAGCGATGAAGCCATTCACAACGCACAAGAGCGCCTCGCGGCTTCCGAAGGGATTTTTTCTGCCCCGGAAGGTGCGGCGACTCTGGCCGCGTTGGAAGTCCTGGTCGAACAGGGGTGGGTACAGGCGCATGAACGGGTGGTGCTTTTCAATACCGGAACGGGGTTGAAGTACATCAAATCTTAAAACTGGTGGATAAAAAAGAGCGGCGAATATCCATTCGCCGCTCTTTTCATTCAGGATAGCATGTCTTCCGAAAAAAAGGATAGGTGGAGGTTGAACAACCTCCACCTATCCTTTTTTTGAATTTCCTTGATGCCTACACGTTATTTATCCCTTCGCCGTGGTTTGATAAAGACCAGAGGCAATAAAATCATCGTCAGCAGGGGCCAGACCCAGGCCAGATCACCGGGGCCGCCGGGGCCAGTGCGCGCTTGCTCGCGCCGGATACGGAGCAGACGATAGGGGCGGGTCAACCGATCGAGTTCGTCATCGGCCAGCGTCCGGGGATTCACCCCCGCGGCGAGGGCGGCAAACCCGCTCGCGATCAGCACCTCTTTCATCAGGGGGAGACGGTTTTCGGCGTCGGAGATGTCTTCCACTTTGCCCGTCCACCATCCATCGGGGAGCCAGATTTCCACGTGGGGGTTCGTCCGCGTATTCCGGTACCAATCGGAGACTTGCCCAAAACCGGCCGTGCAATAAATTTCACCGTTAACCTCGGCATAGTTGACGGGAGTTCGGCGAATCAGCCCGCTTTTTCGGCCCGTATGGGTGATGACCACATACCGTCCCAGCACTTGGGGCCAGGCATTGAGCCAATTTCCCATCCCCAAGCGCCACATCCATATCATGAAGCGGTTGAGGTATTTGAACCCCTGGCGTAAGCGTTCTTCGGTTGCCGCATCGATTTGCATTATTCTTCTCCTTCTGCACGAATGACCAAAATGGGGCGGTCCGTGAGGTGTAAGACGCCCGCGGCGACACTCCCATAAAATACGCGGGACAAGCCTGTGCGGCCATGACTGGCCATCGCAATCAGGTCCACGTCTGTTTGCCGAGAAACCCGGATGATGGATTGGACGACAGAGCCATGTTCCACGCGCGCCTGACAATGTAGCCCTTTTTCTTGGAGTTTGGCTTGAATCTCGGCCACGTAATGTTCCGCCGTTTGCAATTCTTTTTTATAAGCCTCAAACGCGGCTTCTTGCTCCGCCATTTCCAGGCCGGAAAACACCAATTGGGTTTCGAGAACTTGCATCACAACAATGGTAGCTTCCATGCACCGGGCGATTTCTTCTACATGGGGCAAGATTTGTTCAGCACGTTTCGAACCGTCGAGGGGAACTAAAATCATTTTGTACATCATCAGCCTCCTTTGTGAAGCGTGATCCTCCTACATCCAGAAAGCTCCGTAAAAAAACACGGTAGTCTCGCTTTTTTACTCGGCGTAGTTCCTCAAGTAAAACAAAACAGGTGTCCGCTATCAACGGACACCTGTCATTTTTCGGTGGGGGCAATTGTCCCCTCTCGCCTCAATCTCTTTGCCAGGATATACGGATGCGTTTTTCACCTTCCGCATATTGCATCGAATACTCACCTTGATAAGCACGCGTCATCGCTTCGCCAATCCGTCGGGCGATGTGAATGCCTGTCGTGGTGATCAGGGTTTTTTCTCCGTTTGGGGTCACAGCCATAATCCGCTCCAGCGGATGCGCTGTTTTCTCGATTTTTTCAATATTATGTACCAGATTGAGAATTTCATCCTGATGTCCATCGAAAAAAGTCCCGCGAATCTCGACATACCCGGCAGGGAAATTTTCGGAGATGCGGCGGCAAGCCGGGCAGGTGGTTTGATGGGCTTTTCCTTCGACCGTTTCCCAGGTCCAACGGCCTTTTAAGTACATCGCACCGCAAGTGTTACACGCAGTGGGTTCGGGCCAGTCTCCTTTTGCAGGAAAGACATCATGCCGTTTTTCTTTGATCAGCTTATCGTTACGGAAATTCGGGGCGTTACGCATACAACACTCTCCTAATAAAGAACCTGAGTAACCGCTCCAGAAAAGAAAACCATCTCCTTTCCCTGGAGCAGTTACATAATTTCAGTAAATCACTATTTTGTCGTAGCTTAGGGGCTTGTCCCCGCCCGCAAGGGGCTAAACTACGTGAATCTGTGATTTGCTGAATTTGACGATTAGCGATTGAAAAAACCGATCAATGGCCAATCACTCAAGCACGACCCGTTGCCGGCGCGCTCCCCACTGGCCGGGGCGCGGGTCGAAATGCCCGGGTAGATGTCTCCCGCAGGAGCAACAGCACCCCGCAGGAGTCAACCCCCAGCGCCCAAGTTCATACCAATTCCGCTCAATCACCACCTGTCCGCAGGTGGGGCAATACGTGGACTGCCCCGGAAGATCATAGACGTTCCCGGTGTACACATGATGAAGACCCGCGGACAGGGCCTGCTGACGCGCTCGACGCAAGGTTGCAGGCGGCGTGTGGGGGACATCGATCATCTTAAAATCGGGGTGAAACGCCGTGAAATGCAGAGGCACATCCGGCCCTAAGTTTTTTGCAAACCAATCGCACAGGCGCGCGATTTCGTCCGGGGAATCGTTTTGGCCGGGGATGAGCAGGGTCGTCACTTCAAACCACACGTCCGATTCGTGCTTGAGCCAGATGAGGGTCTCCAGCACCGGAGCCAGGTTCGCAAAACATACCTTGTGATAAAACGTCTGGGAAAAGGCCTTCAAATCGACATTTGCCGCGTCCATGTGCGCGTAAAATGCCTTCCGTGCGCCCGGAGAGATATACCCCGCGGTGACCGCCACCGTTTTCAGCCCCCGATCATGTGCGGCAATGGCGCAATCAATCGCGTACTCAGCAAAGATAACCGGATCATTGTAGGTAAACGCGATACTGCGGCACTCTGCACGCGCCGCGGCCTCCGCCACCCCGCCCGGGGTCGCCCAATCCGTCAGCCGATCCGCCTCGCGCGCTTTCGAAATATCCCAATTCTGGCAAAACCGACACCCCAAATTACACCCTGCCGTGCCAAAAGACAACACGCTGGTGCCCGGATAAAAATGATTGAGCGGTTTTTTCTCAATGGGATCAATACAAAAACCCGAAGCGCGCCCGTAACTGGTCAAAACCATTTCCCCATCCCGCGCCTCTCGCACGAAACAAAACCCCCGTTGCCCATTTCGCACTTTGCACTCGCGCGGGCACAAATCGCACTGGATCCGCCCATCGTCCAACGCGTGCCACCATTCCCCCTGAATAGTCCCTGGTTCGAGCATTGGACGAGAATGAAAGATCATAGTTCGGCTCCAGAATAGATGCACAAATGCCTGCGCGCGCAAACCCTCCCGTGCGCTATCAAAAAATCACTGCCGCACCATACCCGACAACCCGCTCAAAATCCCCCGTCACCTCCCCGGAAGTCGCGTGGTACAGCACCCGGGCCTGGGTCGCGCCCAATCGCTGGGCCGCCCATAACACGGCGGCGATCGCACCCCGCCCACAGGCAAACCCGATTTGTTGTTTGTCTGCTTTGATTATACCTTCTGGGTCAAGTGCCTCGATTCGTTTGAGCATCTCCGCATCAAATCGAGTGGCGTCTGCCTGGGGATAAAAATGCGAGAGATCGGAACTGGCGACGAGCAAAAGATTTTTCCCAGTCAGTGCCGTGACCAGGGCCTCGCCCACCGCCTGAGCGGTCTCCCACGATTGATCCCGTAACATGAGCGGCAAAAAGCGAAACGGCGCGAGCACATGTTGCAGAAAAGGCAGTTCGATTTCGACAGCGTGTTCGGAGTCTTTGGTGAGGGGAAACAAACCATTGTCCAACCGCGCGCGGAGAAACTGATCCACGCGCGTGGCACTCTCCCGATCAATTTCTACGGGACCGAGCGGGGTCGCGTATGCCTCGTGCGCGCTGGTCAGCACCCGCGCGGGGTGCGGGGAATGCAGGGGCGAGATGACCACGACCAGGTCAGGATGCAGGCCGCGCACCCACGCAAAAGCATGGGCGGCCACCGGCCCGGAGTAACGATACCCCGCATGGGGCACGATAATGGCCCGAACGGGGCGCGCTTCTCCCTCCGGCGGGGCGGGCAAACCCGGATCGGGAGTCATCACCCCCGCGAGGTACCGGTCCATTTCCGCGCGTAACGCGGCAGGTTGCCCGGGATACCATTTCCCTGCCAGGGGCGAGGGACGAAGATCGAGGAGGGACATCTAAAAACCGATTTGATAGGCCAGATGATAGATCAGATCACTATCGGAGAGGACACCTAAAGGCAGAAGTTTCTCGTTTTCCGGGCGAACAATGATGACGCGGTGGATGTGATGGTTGATGAGTAGATGGGCAACGTCGAGAAGGGTGGCTTCGGGGGTCACGGTGACGACGTTGCGGTTCATGTATTCATCCACGGAATGTTCGAGCCAATCTTCGTGTTCCAGGCGGGCGCGGAGCAAGTCGGCGCGGGTGAGGATGCCACAGAGGTAGCCGTCCTGGTCGGTGACGGCGAGGCAACTAATGTCCTCGGAGGCAATTTGGCGGCAGGCCTCGCGCAGGGAGGTGGTTTGTTTGCAGGCGTAAATCTCGAAGCGTTTGGCTTCTAGTACCGTAGGGGAGAGGGTCATAGGGGTCCTGTAAGTGAGGAATTTTGGCTGGTGTAGTTTTTGTGTCGATCATCGTCCAGGTCTTGGCGGGCCGCACATTCGCAGACTCGTCCTTCCAGACAATCCTGGCAACAGTAGCGGCGATGCTCTTTGACGATAGGTGCCCAGGTGATTTCTGCCCCACACCCGTGGCAAAAGACAGTTTGCTCTATGTTTGACATGGGAGCCTCCATCGGATGTCTTGTGATTCGCGTTGAGGTCGAAAAGGACCGGGTTAACAGGTTAGGTGGTTCGTTTGGTGGTGCTACTGGTCGGGGCCGGATGACCGGCTCGAAAAGAAAACAGCATGGGAGTTTGGGCTTTGTAGGCGCGGTAGACATCCCCAAAACGAATGTCGAGTTCGCGCTCTTCGTACACCCGCAAAAAGATGAAAAAGGCCGGGCTGACGACGATGAGGAGCCAGAGGATAAACAAGCTGGATTGAAGCCAGAGACCCAGGCCAAGCAGGAAGGCGAAAGCGCTCAGCACCATGGGGTTACGCGTCCAGGCATAAAGCCAATCCGTGGCGACGACGCGAGTGAGGGCGATGGCAAACGGGGCACCCAAACCTTTGAGGGCAAGATTGAAGATGACCAGGACGAGCATAACCCCGCTTATCAACATTATACCCAACCCCACCCATGCAGGCAAAGGACTGCTCCATGCGTAAGGGGCGTTTTGGGCAAAGCGGGAGGCCTCAATGATGCCTCCTACCAGGGGAATGAAGATCAGGTAATGGATGAAAGTGGTGACCCGGACAGCCCGCTCAACGGAGGGGTGACGATCTAAAAGCCAGCGCCCCAAAATCACCAGGGGGATGGAGATCAACGGGCCGCCGATGGCGAGGGCAAGGCTCCATGAAGGCGTAAATGGCCGATCCGCTAACCAAAGCCAAAAACCCCAGGCGATCAGGAGGCCGAGAAGATTGAGAATGGTCAGGAACATAGGACACCTCCAGAAAATCCATCCCCCTTTAGTATATCAGGTTCCAAGAGGGGTCAATTTTCGCTTGCCCTCAATAAATGAGGACAGATGTCCCGATTGCCATCTCTGACGTGATGGAGAGGAAATATCCGAATTTTTGAAGGGGTTGGGGGAATGTACATTCCCCCAACCCCTTCAAAAATTCGAGGCCTCCGCCTATAAAATCCGATTGAAACGAAATAAAAAAACTCCAGTCATCAACTGGAGTTTTGGTGTCGGGGCGGAGGGATTTGAACCCACGGCCTCTTCGACCCGAACGAAGCGCGCTACCGGGCTGCGCTACGCCCCGACGGAGTTCGGTAAAGGGCATTATAACTTAGGGGGTAGAAATGTCAATTGTCAATTATCAATCCTCAATTTTGATCGATTACTCAGCTGAACGTAAAAAGTTCCGAAAAAAAGGGATAGATGGGCGAAAGCCTTCGCCCATCTATCCCTTTTTTCGGAGATTCTCCACCTTACCCCAGCGTAGTTCCAGTTTATGTATTTTGAGACATCCGGGTGGACAGTTTTTGATACTCCGAGGATCGGGCGTAGGCGGTGATTTGTTCGACCCGTTTGATGATGAGGGGGTGTGTGCCAAAGAGTTCCCCCAGGTTTCCGCCGAGGGTGTCGTCTTCCGCGTCGAGGGCGGCGTACGCCTGGGCCAGTTCCGCTTCGGTGCGGGCGCGGCCCCCGGTCCCGATTTTGAGCAGGGAGGTGATCGCTTTGCGAGGATGGCCGTTTGCCAGCATCCCCGCGCGGTCAGCGGAGAATTCGCAGGCTCGGTTCCACGAACGGAAGGCGAGATGCAGGACGGCAAAAGCCAGGTAGGGGCTGGGGATGCCCGCCAGGCCGCCGATGATAGAGTTGAGCCAGGTATGGCCGAGTTTGACATGCCCCATCTCGTGCCCGATGACAAATTGCAGTTCGTCGGGGTCGAGGACTTTGAGCAGGCTGTCGGTGATGACGATCACTTTGGGGCTGGAGATGCCGAAGGTGTAGGCGTTGAGAGTTTTACTGCCGATGACGTACACTTCAACGGGTTCCACTTGCAGGCGGGTGGCGGCTTCGTCAATGATTTCGGCAAGTTTGGGGACGTTTTGCCGGGTGACGCGGTAGCCACTTCGCATGAGGGCGGCATGATGCGACCGGACGCTCAGGTATGCTAAACCAAAAAAGAGCAGGACAAAGATGCCGCTCAGGCAGAAGGTGGCGGTGGATGTGAGCAGAATGACTGCGCCGACGAGGAACAGCGTGCCGGTCAGGATCAGGGATTCGTTGGGGTAGCGATAGGAGGTGGTGTTCACTTTTTATCCATTTGTACACAGATGGCACAGAAAGCACAGAGGGACACAGATTTTCTGACTGCCTAACTTTGGAAGTCTTCAGAAAAACTTTGGCGAATTTGTTTGCAAGCGGCATTTTTAAGTTGAAGACGTGCCGTTTGGAGCCTTCCGAAGTTTGGGTTTGTGTAAGTCCTAATTTTCTGTTTTCTGTGTGTACATACGCATTAGCCGTGAGCGAAGTTTTGGATCTTCTCCCACGCCGCGCGGACATGGCGTTCTTCAGTGTTGGTTTGGCCGATGCACATGCGGAGGGTGTATTGGCCGTTGAGGACGGTGTGTGTCAGGTAGAGATCGCCCGATTGGTTGAGGGTTTCGAGCAGGGTGCGATTTAAGGCGTCCCCGGCTTTGTGGCGGAAGCAGACGAGGTTGAGCGGGGTGGGGGCGGCGAGTTCAAAGTCGGGGTGGGCGCGCACCCAGGCGGCGAACTGTTGGGCGAGGGCGACGTGTTGGCGGATATGATGTTGCAGACCTTCGACGCCGTAATGTCGGATGACGAACCACAGTTTGAGGGCGCGGAACCGCCGTCCCAACTGGATGTGCCAGTCCCGATAGTCGTACACCGCCCCGGATTGTGTGGCCTGGTTTTTCAGGTATTCAGGGAGGATGCTGAGGGTGTTGATAAGGGCGGCCCGGTCGGCGACGTAGAAGACGTTACAGTCGAAGTTGGTGAACATCCATTTGTGCGGGTTGAAGGCGTAACTGTCGGCGAGTTCGACGCCGTCGTGGGTGTAGCGGAATTCCGGGCAGAGGGCGGCAGTGCCAGACATGGCGGCGTCAATGTGCAACCATAACCCTTCTGCCCGGCAGAATTCGCCGATGGCGCGGATGGGGTCGAGGGCATTGGAGGAGGTGGTGCCGATGGTGGCGGTGACAAAACAGGGGGTGAGGCCCGCCGCCCGGTCTTCGGCGACCCGCGCGGCCAGGTCTTCCACGCACATGGCAAAGGTGTCATCGGTGGGGATCAGGCGCAGGTTGGCGCGCCCCATCCCCGCGATGCCCATGGCTTTTTCGACGGAGGAATGGGTTTGGGTGGAGGTATATGCGGTCAGTTTGCCGTCACAGCCGTTTTTGTTGCTCATAAAATGGGTGGCACGTTCGCGGGCGGCGAGGAGGGCACACAGGCTGGCGCTTGAGGCGGTGTCTTGAATGACGCCGTTGCCGCGGAATTTCTCCGGCAGGCCGAGCATCTCGACGAGCCAGTCGAGGACGTGGGTTTCGAGTTCGGTGCAGGCGGGACTGGTGGCCCACAACATGCCCTGGACGCCGAGACCGGACGAGAGCAGGTCGCCGAGAATGGCGGGGCCGGAGGCATTGGCGGGGAAGTAGGCGAAAAAGTTGGGCGATTGCCAGTGGGTGACGCCGGGGATGAGCGTTTGCACGTCGGCGAGGATGTCGGGGAAGGGGGCGCCCTGTGTGGGGGGGGAGATGGGGAGGGTCGCGCGGATGTCGCCGGGTTTGACTTGGGAGAGGACGGGGTAGGTTTCGATTTGTTCGTAGTAGTCGGCGATCCAGTCTACAACGAGACGACCGTATTCACGGAATTGGGCGGGGGTCATGTGGAAGGAGGTTTGAGGATTCATGGGCTTGGATGGGGGCGGGAGGTTGGCTTAAATCTTTCCGAGGTCTTTCAGTCGGGCGATGCGTGCGGGTTCGTTCTCCGCCAACCAGGAATCTTGCGAGAGTTGGGCATAGGCGGCGGCGAAGTGGGGGCGGGCTTTTTCGGAGTCGCCTGCGAGGAGATACAATTCCCCTAGTTCTTCTTGCGTATAGGCGTCCGGTGCGCCGGTTTCTTCGCCTTCTTTGAATAGGGCGAGCTGAATCTCCAACGCTTCGGCAGTCCGGCCCAGGGAGCGGAGACAGCGCGCCACACACCACCGCGCGATGCGGAGTGTTTCTGTGTTCCCCTGCGTCTGACGGAAGATCACCCCACGCTCGAACAGGTTCAACGCTTTTTCGTACTCGCCCAGGTCGTGGTACGTCCAGCCGGTGTTGTTGTACAGCGATCCGAGCCAGCCGCGCGCGCGGGGGCTGTCACTCTGTTCGGCGTAGGCGATGGCTTGCAGATTCCACGCCAGCGACGCCTCGCTTTTTTCGACGATGCCGAGCATATGGGCGGCATCCACCGCGTAAAAATCTTCGTGGGCGGCTTTGGCCCGTTCCCACGCGTCGAGAAAGAGGGGGCGGGCCTGATCGGGGTGTTTGGAACTGTTGAAGACGCGTCCCCGTTCGAGCAGGGAACGGATGTGTGCAGTGTTTAATGGCTTGCTTAAATCAAACCTGGAAAATGGAGTGTCATTTCGACTGGAGGGAGAAATCCCTATCACGTTCGAGTTAGAGGTGGTTTCGTAGGGATTCCTCTCTGCGTTCGGAATGACAGATCGTCCTTGTTCGGTTTTATTGATCAATACATCGTCCGTCAGCATGGTTTCGACTTGATCGAGGATTTGATGGGCCTCGTCAAATTTCCGTTGCAGGCCCAGCGTGCGGGCGAGTTGGGTGAGCAATTGGGCGTAGTAGGATGGATCGTCGCCCGTTTCCGCGTTCGGGAGAAGGGCACGGAATTTTTGCTCCGTCCCGGCGGGGTCGTTGTAATTCCATAATTGGTCAAAATCGAGGATAGTATCCATTTTGGGGATTCCTTTTCATTTCAGCGATACAGGTACACAGAGCACACAGAGAAGTCACAGAGCTTTACAGAGAAATCCTGTAACTACTCACGCTAAGACCCTAAAGGTTTGCTTTGCAAGAGAAGCCCGCTAAAAAGTTGTCTTTCCTTGCAAAGTTTTCCCTGAGGATATCAAGAAAAACCTTTAGGGTCTGAGTGTTACGAAATCCTTAAAAAATCTCCGTGTAAATTCTTAGCCCGCTTCCACCTGCCGCCGGGTACGGTCTTTGCCGCGGCCGCGGAGGATGTCTAACAGGCGGGGGAGGAATTGGGTGTAGAGTTTATACATCAACGGTTGGACGGGCAAGTCCCACGCGCCGATGTGACGCACGACCTCGCCGCCCAACCCTTCCTTGAATCGGAACACCCCCCACATTGAATCGCTCTCGTCGAACACGTTGGGCGCGCCCCAGAGATCGTACACCGTACACCCTGCCGCTTTCGCGCGGCGCGCCGCTTCCCATTGCAGGAGGTAGTTGGGCATTTTCTCGCGGTGGGCGTCGCGGGACATGCCGTTGAGGTAGTAGGCCGTGCCCGCAAACCGGAAGATCATCACCGCCGCAATGGGGTCATTTTCCACTTCCGCGATGAGCGGTTCCAAAATTTCCGCACGAAGAAAGGTTCGCCACAAATCGAGATAGTATTTCTGATCCCGAATCACGAACCCATCCCGGACGGATGTTTCCGCGTACATGCGGTAGAGGGTGTCCAGATCGGTTTCCGTACCCGCGCGGATAGTCACCCCCTTCCGTTCGGCGAGGCGGAGGTTGTAGCGGGTTTTTTGTTTCATCCGGGCGAGGAGGTCGTCTTCGGGGTGGGCGAGGTCGAGGGTGACGGTGTTGCGGAATTGGATTTGGTCTTGGGAGAACAGCCAGCCTTGAGATTGGAGATTGGAGATGAGCGTTTGGCCCAGGGGGTCGGGGACTTCGTCCGGGGTGTTGGGGATGCCCGTGCCGAGGCGCACGTCGGGGTCTATTTTCAGGAAGATACCCCCTTTCCGACGGGCGAAGGTGCGGAGGTCGCGGAGGACGCGGTCGCGGAGGGGGACGTTGTTCCAATCCAGCACCGGGCCTTTGGGGACGTACACCACGCTCAACCGGGCGGCGAATCCGCTCATTGGGATGGCGCGGACGAGGACGAGGGCGGCGGCGAGGGGTATCTTGCCGGAAGGCCAGGATTTTAGATCGTGGCAGGTCTGATCATCCCACACGAGGTGAAACGGTTGCCAGCCGTATTGCGCCTTCAACTGCCCCCATTCCCAGGTTTGGAGGAGGTGAGGACTGCACTGAGCGCAGGCGAAGTGGGAGAGGAGAGTGTTCCAGGGATGAGCCATAGAGGGCATTATAAGGCATCTTCCCGATGTCTTCGGGTATAAAAAAAACAACAGCCCCGATATTTATCGGGGCTGTTATGTTTGGCGTCAGGGTTACACCAACTTCCCATGCCCTTCAAAAACTGGCTTGTTTTCCAAAATCCGCCTGGGCGAGAAGATGGACAAGTCCAAAAAGGGTTCCACGCCGCGGATGATCTCGGCTAGATACCGCCCAATCGCGTGGCACTGCTGGAACCCATGCCCGGAAAAGCCGTTGACGAGCAAAAAGCCTTCCAGCCCCGGCCATTCGCCCAAGACGACGTTGCCGTCAAAGCGGTTGACATCGTACAGTCCGGCCCACCCGCTGACGATCTTCAAGCGGTCAAAGCTGGGGACATATTCGACCAGTTCCGGCCAGAGAACTTCCATGAATTTGTCGTGATTCCAGACAAAGTCAAAGCTGATGGGGTCGTCATCGAGGGATTTCGCACAGAGAAATTGCCCGCCGTGTTCCTGGATCAGATACAGGCCGGAGGGGAAAACGGTCAGCGGGTAGATTTCTTTGGGGGAGGTGCCGGTTTGCAGGACGAAGACCTGGCGCATCACCGGGTCAATGGGGAGGTCGATGCCGACGGTGCGGGCGAGTTGGGTGCCCCAGGCCCCAGAGCTGTTGAGGACGTATTTGGCGGTCAGGTGCGTGCCGTCCGTTAACCGGACGCCGTGGACTTTGCCTGCCGCGTGGACAACTTCGGCAATTTCCGCCTGGATGTAGGTCGCCCCCAGGGATACCGCTTTCCGTTTGAAGGCGGTTAGCACGGCTTGCGGGTCCATCGTGCCATCTAGCCGCCCGAAGGTGCCGCCAGCGAACTTCGTTTCATCGTACAAAGGAAACCGGGCCTTGATTTCGGCAGGTTCCAGCCAACTGACTTCGCAATTCAGTTGTTGTTGCAGGGCCAACCCGGCCTGGGAGTTGGCTTTGCTTTCTTCGCTGGTCAGGAAGAGGTTCCCTTGTTGGCGGAAGTCAACGTTCGGTTGCCAGTCGCCCACGGCCATGTCTTGGCTGAAGGTTTTCAGCCGCTCCAGTGCGTACTTTGAGATGAGGATGTTTTCTTTGAGGTTGAATTGTAAACGTGTATTGCCGTCTGAAAGCACAGTGGAGTTACGTTTGTATTCCGGGTCCATCTCGACGATGGCGACTTTCATGGTGGGGTCGGCTTGCAAGAGGTAATAGGCTGTGGCGCATCCCATCACGCCGCCACCCGCCATAATCACGTCAAATTGTGTGTCGTTCATAGGGTTCCTTCAAAAATCATCAAATTGCAGGCAACAGCATGTTGAAAATTCGACGCAAAGACGCGAAGGCGCAAAGAAACCATAGGAATTTTATTTTTTTCGCGTCTTTGCGACTTTGCGTCAAAACGTTCACAGTTTGAACAAGCGGCGATTTTTCAAGCTCTGCCCATTATAAATATCATCAAATTGGTTCAATCTTGAAGATTGAACCAATTTTGAAACTAAATTGAATGCGTAATTCCGCCATCCACGCGGATGTTCTGTCCGGTGATATATCCGGCGTCGTCAGAAAGCAGAAAACGCACGGTTTTCGCAACTTCTTGCACTTTGGCATACCGATGCATCGGGATTTTGGCGAGATTTTGCTCACTTTCCGGGTAGTTGTCCATATATCCGGGCAGGACGTTGTTCATCCGAATCCCGGTTGCGGCGTAACGATTTGTATAGAGCTTTGTAAAACTAGCCAGACCGCTCCGCAACGTGCTCGAAACCGGGAAGGCCAATTCGGGTTCAAAGGCGGAGAAGGTGGAGATGTTGACGATACTTCCCCTTCCCTGTTGAACAAAGATGGGGGTGACGAGCCGCGCCATGCGGAGGACGTTCAGAATGAGCATGTCCAGCCCGAGGTGCCAGGCCTCATCTGAAATGTCCAGTAAATCCCCTTTCGGCGGATGTCCCGTATTGTTGACGACGGCATCAATCCGTCCAAATTTTTCCATCGTGGCGTTGACCAATTTGGCCAGGTCGGCAGGCTCGGTAACGGACCCGGTCATGCCGATTCCGCCCAACTCCTGGGACAGTTGGATGGCACCCCCGGAGTTGGACAGCAAGGAAACGTGATACCCGGATTCGGCCAATTCGGTGGCGACGGCGGCCCCGATGCCTTTTCCGGCGGCAGTAATGATAGCGACTTTTTCAGTCATTTTGATCTCCTATTCGATATGTCTTGTCGTTCAGGACCTTGTGCCCGTCTATGCGTACGCCCACAAGCCCACGCCCACAAGGGGCTAGACTACGCATTGTTGATCATTGCCATGACTTCGATCTCGACATCACAGCCTTTGGCGACGGTGTTGCTGATTTCGAGCATCGCACTGGCCGGACGGGCAACAGCGAAATACTCATTCCTGACCGCGGAAACCTCGCTGTATTTGCTGGCATCGGTCATAAAGAACAAGGCTTTTACGACATCATCCAGGGTAGCCCCGGATGCTTCGAGAACCTGTTGAATCCGTTTGAAGATGAAGTGGGTTTGTGCGGTGAAATCGCCGGGGGCGACGGGGGTCCCGTCCTCGTTAAGGGCGAGCTGGCCCGCGACGAGGATCATCGTTTTTGTGCCGAGGTCAATTTTGACGCCCTGGGAATAATATCCAAAAGAACCGATTTTGAAGGGGTTGATACGTTCGATCATGTTATGCTCCTGTAAGGGTGATGAGGTGGGTGAGATCATGGATAAATTGAGTGATGGCGGCTTCATCGCGTTTGTAATACGTCCACTTCCCAATACGGGTGGGGATCACAAACCGGGCTTGATGAAGGATCGACATGTATTGGGAGGTGGTAGATTGTGAAATCCCTGCTTTTTCCTGGATGTAAGCGACGCAGACCCCATTATCAAAACTCAGCCCGCTTGTGTGCGGGGGGAAATGATCCTCAGGATGTTTCAGCCATTCGATGATTTTACGGCGCGTGGGGTTGTTGAGGGCTTTCAGTTGGGTGTCGAGTTCCATGCGCCGATTATATTGATATATCGCGAAATGTAAATGTTATAAGCCAGGAGCAAACTTCGGAAAGTGGTGTTGGGATTTTTATTCGAAATGGTTTCGGGGAGGCTTGAGGCGAGGCGTTCCTTGTCGGAAGGCCAGGATTTTAAATGGCGGTCTGTTTACCCCGCACGAGGGGGATCAGACCGCCATAGTGCGGTTTCGGCCCTATTCCCTGGTTTGGAGGAGGTGGGGGAGATTAAGGAGATGAGGAGGGTGTTCCAGGAGTGGGGAAATACGGGGTCTTTTCCCTCAATAGTTAAGATCAACATGTTGTTATGCTAAGAGATATTATTCCTGGGGTAATCGAAATGCGAATAGTTGCCTGCTATCTCCCAGATAAGCAAACAATAAGTTGGCATCCTTATCAACAGCGAGGTAATAGACGTAGTCATCTAGGTTGAAAGGTGCTGGAGTAAATTGTATAAAACTCTCTGATTGACCAGTTAAAGGATTTAATTGTAATAGGTCACCCCATTTGCTTAACGCATAGACTTTTGAGAGAGTCACTACAATATTGCTAATTGCATCAGCTCTATTTCTCCATAATTCTTGCTCATTTTTTTGAGCAATAGCCACTACATCACCTTCACCTGTTTTTCTATACAAAGTATTCCCTATTATTGGAAACTGCTCAAAGGGAGATGGGCCTTCAAGGCGACTTAAGATATTTCCGTTTGCTGGATCCAACACAAAATAACGAGCAGTAGCTGCCCCAAATACATAGAGAGAATTATTTTTCAATTCAATTCTATCCACATTTAACGGGACGAAAGTTGACCAAAGCTTTTGTCCATTTAAACTATCAAGTGCCATAACTTTTGTGACACCCCCAACTATGACCGTTGATCCGACGGTTGCGATGCTTATGCCATCGAAATCCAATCTCCATACAATATTTCCTGTATATCCATCAAATGCAATAATCCCATTTCTCTGAGCTAAATCATCACTCCCCAAAATGATTAATTTGCCATCCACAGTCAGCATCTCTGGATTAAATCCATCCCCAATATAAATGTTCGAAAGCATCCAAAGTTCTGGAGAAGAAGACGAATGAGACGTAGTAGCCTTATCCCATGGATCAATCCTCCTAGATAATGTTAATACCCACATGCTTACAATAGTTATCCAAAAAATTATGTTTGCAAGAAATCTATATTTATTGAATGACTTCTTTTTTTGAGATGGCATCTTGTTCACCTTGATTGATCCCTTGGATTCGGAATAAGAGTCAGAATGTGCTCAAATATCCTGTTTTCCTATCCGCCACAAATAAAATTTATACAAAATTGGGTTATACACCCGATCCCACGGCCCTGCCGCGCGTTTCACCTCCCCGCCAAACCCGCGCTTAAATCGGTACACCCCCCACAATCCATCCGCTCTTTCCGCAAAATTCGCCTCCAACGTCGCTTCATCCTCGTCCGGCACACCCCAGAGATCGTATTCCGTACAGCCCTTCGCCCGCGCCCAGCGGATGCCTTCCCACTGCAGGAGGTAGGTGGGCATTTTTTCGCGGTGGGCGTTGGAGGAGGCGCCGTAGAAGTACCACGCCCGGTTGCCGCGCGCAAAGACCATGATCGCGGCGAGGGGTTCGCCCTCGAATTCGGCAAGTAGCAGTTCGCACGAGCCTGAGGGGTGGAATAAATCGTAGGCTTTTTGGTAATATGCCCGACTATGAACGCCGAACGCGTCTCGTTCCCCGGTTTCTTGCATGAGTTTGTCCCAGATATTCAGGTCGTCCGAGGGGCGCACAACGATGCCTTTCTTTTCGGCGAGGCGGAGGTTGTAGCGGGTTTTTTGTTTCATCCGGGCGAGAATCTGATCTTCGGAACCAGAAATGTCGAGGGTGATTGTTCGGGGGGGCTGGATGGTGTGCGGGCTGGCGAGGAAGCCGGGGGGGATGATCCCGTTCAATTCCGGGGTTTCCCACTGATCGGGTTCAACTTTCAGCGCGAGGGCGCGATGTTTTCGGCACGCGACGTCCAGGTCGGGGAGGAGTTTTTTCCAGGCATCCTCCCACTCCCCAGACTCCCGAAGTTTATCGTCAGGAATTTCCTGTGAGGTCTCGTGTGCGAAACTTCGGAAGTCTGGAAAAACCGGGCCTTTGGGGATGTACGCAATCGTAAAACCGAGGGGCAGTTTCCGAAATAAAATCTGCGCGCCGCAGTCTCCCGCGATGACGTGGGCGAAATCCCAGCCAAAGGCGGCTTTGAGTTGTGCCCAGGCATTGGTTTGTAACAGGTGGGCGTTGGGATGAGAAATGAGGAATTGATCCCAAGTGGCAGAATTAACGAGTGGCATGAATAGGCATCTTTATTTTTAACGCAAAGCCGCAAAGGTTTTGAAAAGTTAATTCTGACTTATTGAGGAAACAAAGCGAATTTGGACTAACGTCATTCCGAACGCAGTGAGGAATCCCTACGAAACCTCGTGTCACTTGAGCGCCATAGGGATTTCTCCCTGCGGTCGAAATGACATGTCCTCGTCCAGTTTTGAATTAATCGGTCAATTAGACTCTTTGCGCCTTTGCGTTAAAAATGCGTGGGTTTTTTAGAAGGGGTAACCGTTCAGACTAGAGAAGAAAGTTCCGAAAAAAAAGGATGGGTGGGGGATGGACATCCCCCACCCATCCTTTTTTTTCGGGGATCAAATATATCTGAACGCTTGAGGTTTCATAAAACGGAAATCAAATCCGGCGGTTGGGTACTGCTGACGGTCGAGCCGGGGATGATTTTGTCCATCAGATCGAGGATGGCGGTGGCGTCCCCTTCGCGGGCGAGGTAGAGCAGTTCGTCCACGGACTTCTCGAGCTTTTCTCCGGCGACGGGTTCATCGCGGGCCATGCGGAGAATTTCGGGGTGGGGGGTGGTTTTGAGGTTAGAGCGTTCGTCCCAGAGTTCCTCGCGGAGTTTTTCGCCGGGACGGATGCCGGTGAAGGTGATTTCGATGTCGCGCCCCGGTTCGAGGCCGGAGAGGCGGATCAGGTCTTCGGCGAGGTCAAGGATTTTGACTTGTTCGCCCATGTTGAGGATGAACATTTCGCCCCCGGACCCCATCGCCGCGGCTTGCAGGACGAGATGCACCGCTTCGGGAATGGTCATGAAAAAGCGTTTCATCTCCGGGTGGGTGATGGTGATGGGGCCGCCCTGCGCGATTTGGCGTTTGAAGATCGGGACGATGCTCCCGCGACTGCCGAGGACGTTGCCAAAGCGGACGACCGAGAAGGCGCGCCCTGTGCGATGTGCGGCGTCTATGACCAGCATTTCGGCGATGCGTTTCGTCGCCCCCATCACGCTCGTGGGGCGGACCGCTTTGTCGCTGGAGATCATCACCAGCCGCTCGGCATCGAAATTGATCGCCATTTCGAGCACATTGCGGGTGCCGAGCACGTTATTGGTGATGGCCTCCGTCACGTTCACCTCCATCAGGGTGACGTGTTTGTGGGCGGCGGCGTGGAAGACGACTTCGGGGCGATGTTTCTCGAAGACGGTGAACAGGCGGGCGGTATCCCGAATGTCGGCGATGACGGGGTACATGGGCAGGGAGGGGAAACTCACTTGCAATTCGAGCAGAGCTTCAAAAATGCTGTTTTCGCCGTGCCCCAGCAGGATCAGGTCCGAAGGCCCCCAGCGCGCGACCTGCCGACAAAGTTCCAACCCAATCGAACCGCCCGCCCCGGTGATGAGCACCCGTTTCCCGCTCAAGCTGAGACCGATCAGATCGCTGTCAATTTTGACGGGTTGGCGGCGCAGAAGATCGGTGATGTCCACCTCGCGCAAACGCGAGACGTTGATCTTGCCGCCCAACAATTCATACAACCCCGGCATGGTGCGGAACGGGACGTTGATGGCCCGACAGGCGTCCGTGACCCGGCGCACGACCCGCCCCGGTGCGCTGGGGATGGCGATGATCACCTCATCCACCCGGTGGGCACGCACCACGCGCGGCAGTTCGCCCAATGGCCCTTCGACCAGGATCCCGTGGATTTGATGTTTGATTTTCGAGGAGTCGTCGTCCAGGAAAACGACCGGGGTCAGCCCGACCTGGGGGTTCCGTTGCAATTCGCGTACGACGAGGATGCCCGCACTGCCCGCGCCGATAATGAGGACACGTTTCGTACGCAGATTTTTTTCTTCCTGCCCATTTTGACTCTCAGCGAGCAGGCGGAGCGCAAACCGCAACCCACCCACGAAGAGGAGGGATAGCACCCAATCAATCGCCAGAATCGAGCGGGGGTAGCCAGGGAAGATATTCAGCGCTTCCTGAACGGATACCAGAATGATGATCCCCACCCCAACCGCAATCGAGGCCATCGTTGACGCAAAGAAGATTAGTTTTAATTCCCGCGTGCTGGCATACGCCCACAAACGGCGGTACAGCCCAAACCGATAGTACACGAGCGGTTTGACAATTACAGCGATGGCGGCCATCCAATAAGCCTGCGGGAGATAGTGACGAAATGATGCCCCCAATTCCAGTCGTAAAACGAAGCTGGCAAAGACCGAGGCCACGATCAGAAAAATATCCCCCAGGAGTAAAACCCAATTGCGAAGGTAAATGTGTTCTTTAACCATATGATTTTAGGGGTTTCCGAAAAAGAGGATGAAAGGGGGGAGTTACATCCCCCCTTTCATCCTCTTTTTCGAAGCATTCTCATCTCCCGCGCAGACCGAGCACCGTCGCAGGTGTCCTCAAAATGATGATCAGGTCGAGCAAAAGACTACGATGTTTGATGTAATACAGATCGTATTCGAGTTTCAAGTTGGTTTCGTCCACGTTGGCGGCGTAATCTTGATGCACCTGCGCCCAACCGGTGAGGCCGGGTTTGACCAGCAGACGTGCCCGATAAAACGGCACATTCTTCTGGAACATGGCGATTAATTCGGGTCGTTCGGGGCGCGGGCCTACGATACTCATCTCCCCCCGAAGAATGTTCAGGCACTGGGGCAGTTCGTCCAGGTGGGTTTTACGGAGCACGCGCCCCACGCGGGTCACCCGTTGATCATTTTTCGTTGTCCATTGGGGCACGCCATCTTTTTCCGCGTCTTGCCGCATCGTACGGAATTTGATCAGCCCGTACTCCCGGTCACTCTGCCCGGACCGGGTTTGTGTGTAAAAGATCGGGCGTCCACTTTCGAGCAGGTTCGCCACGGCGACGAAAGGAAAAATCGCCGCGAGCAGGAGAAAGCCCATCACGCCCACCAACAAATCGAGTAACCGTTTCGCGACGAGATAAAACACGTTAATCCGGCTGTTTTCGATCAGGTTTCGCAAAATCCAGTCCGCTTCCAGATGGAAGATCGGGACACGCCCCATCAGTTCTTCGTACACCGTTTGCATCCGCATGATTTCCAAGCCGCGCTCTTGCAAATCGAGAAGCGTCTGGAACATGCGCCCCCCCATCTCGCCGGAAATACAGACAATCAAATCGGTGACATTTTCCGCTTCAATGATCCCTGGCAAACTCTCCGCCCCGCCGATGATCCTATACCCTTCCACCTCGGTCCCGATCTTTTCGGGATCGTCATCAATGATCCCTGCGATCAGAAACGGGCGGGGTTGCATCGCATTGTAAATCTGCAACAACGTCCGCCCCGCCTTCCCCCCGCCCACGATCAACACCCGCCGCATAAACGCCGACGTGGTGAACACCCGAATATACAGCACGCGCCAGACGAAGGTCAAAACGGACACACTCGCCAAAAAATAGGCCACTCCCCCACGGGGAAGCGAATTGGGCGTGGAGGCGAAATAGAGAAACAAATACAACACCAGCCCCAACAGGGCCGAGACCCCGATCCCCCGGGCCGTTTCGACAATATTCCCCGCCCGCCGGATGTCGTACAACTCCACGATCAGGGCGAGCCAGATCAATGGCAACAGATAAAACCACAACTGAACCCGCGTCGTCAAAAATTCGCGCGAAAGTCCCAGCCACTCGTCACTGCTCACGCCCCAAATGTAGAGCGCAAGAAGCAAGGCAAGCCCCGAAACGATGGAATCACCCAGAATTAAAAAAGGTTGGCGTTCGCGTGGGCGTAAGCGCCACTCGCGCGCAGGCGTTATCGCTTTTGAAGGAGTCACTTTATTTTTCCAAACATCCCACTCCACAGCAACGCGCTCCCCCAACAAAGGTGCATGGTTGCAATGGCGAGCGGCAGGCCAACACTCAAACTCAAATCCTGTTTTTTGAGCGCCGATTGAAGCCCCACCGCGAACAAAACCATAAAATAGAAACTGATTTCCACGGCCAACAAAACCCGCGCCCACAAGAACGGGGAGAGCGCGGCCAACCCCACCAGACTCAGTACGAACGCGGGCGGGATCGCCTGCCGCCACCGGATCGTTTCCGGGTACCGGCGGAGCATCTGCCCCTTCCAGTACCCGTACCGCACATATTGTTGCGCCAGCGCGGCGAGCGTCGCCCGGGCAAAGTACGTGGACCGAATCGCAGGATCAAGCCAGATTTTTCCGCCGGATTGGCGAATCCGCACGTTGAATTCGTAATCTTCGTTCGTCAATAAATGTTCGTCGAACGGCCCGATCTTTTCCACCAATTCCCGGCGGAAGGCGCCAAACGGCACGGTGTCCACATGCTGGGGTTGGGTGGCATGCCGGTAGTGGGCATCCCCCACCCCGAGCGGGTGCGCCGCGGCCACGGCAATCGCGCGGGCGAGCCACCCCGCGCGGGATCGGTTTCCTGCCATCCCCGGCACGATTTGCCAGATTCCGCCCACGTTGTCCCCGCGGCGGGCGTCCAACGCATCCACACACCGGGCGACGTAATCCGATGAGGGCACGGCGTGGGCATCCAACCGCACGATGTACAAACCGCGGGCCGCTTCCAGGGCGCGGTTCAAGGCACTGGGAATGTTTCGTTTGGGATTATCCACAATTTTGACGGATAATGCAGGATGGTTGGTTTGGAACAGGGCGATTTCGTCGCGGGTTTGATCGGTAGACATGCCATCGGCAATCAACACTTCCATCTCCTGCCGGGGGTAGGTTTGGCGGTCAATTGCATCCAACAACAGGCGAATGGTGTGCTGTTCATTGTAACACGGCACGATGATGGAGACGGAGGGCATGGTCAGTGGTCAGTGGTCAGTATCCAGTATTCAGTGGTCAGTATTCAGTGGTCAGTGGTCAGTATTTTTTTTTCTGATTACTGAATACTGATCACTGAATACTATTCGCTAACGACACCAATCGCTTCAATCTCGACCGCCGCGCCCAACGGTAACGCCGCGGCTTGAACGGTCGTGCGGGCGGGGTAGTTGCTGGTGAAGTATTGGGCGTAGATGGCGTTGAGTTGGGCGAAGTCCGCCAGATCGCGGACGAAGATCGTGGTTTTGATCACGTTTTCCAGCGAGGAACCGGCGGCTTCGAGGATGGCTTTGAGATTTTCAAGCGCCTGACGGGTTTCGGCTTCGATGCCACCTGCGACGAGTTGTTTCGTCTCCGGGTGCAGGCCGAGCTGTCCGGCGGTGAAGACGAGGTTGCCCGTTCGCACGCCGACAGAGTAGGGGGCTTTGACCTGGGGGATTTTGGGGGAGGAGATGATTTCTTTGAGAGTGGACATAATGAGTTGATTTGTTGATTTGCTAACTTGTTGATTTGTTGATTTGCTAACTTGCTGATTTGCATTGTACGTCAAGATGGGTTGCTGGTCAAAGTATGGGCGCAAAAATTACACGGTGTTATACTTTTCTGACCACTTACCTTTCTTCGCGCTCAGGCATAATTCGGAAAATCCCCGCCAAAGGGACGTACTCATCCAACCCGCCGTTCATACAAAGAGGTCATATGAACTTCCATCCTAAATTTTCTTTTTTGAACCCCATGAGGGTTTCACCGAGGGGCAAACCGATGTTTGCGTTGGGGATCACGTTGGTCATCGTGGCCGCTTTCTTTTATCTCCCCATCCAGGCCCAGGCTCACACACCCCACCAATGCCCCGAAACCATCCTTGATCAGCCGATGCTCTCCGGGCACCTCGATCAGAGCGCCATCGCCAACGGCAAGATGACGTTTTCGGAAATCTTCACCGCGGGGAAACTGCTCTTTGACGGCGTGTTCAATCTCTGCGATGGACAGGGACGTCCCGCCACCACCGGCGGGGGCCTGAAACGCGAACCGGACGAACCCGCCTTCAGCCGCATCTCCGCCCCCGATTCAAACGCCTGTGCCGGATGCCACAACCAACCCCGGTCGGGCGGCGCAGGCGACATCGTCGCCAACGTCTTCGTCCTCGCCCAAACGTTGGACCCCGTCACCCATTCCGACGAAGCGGAATTCAGCAATTTTCGCAATACCCTCGGCATGTTCGGTTCCGGAGCGATTGAAATGCTCGCTCGTGAGATGACGGCGGACCTGCTCGCCATCAAAACCGCCGCCCTCTACGAAGCCCAACAAACCGGCCAATCCGTCACCGCCCCGCTCGAAACCAAAGGCATCTCCTTCGGGAGCCTCATCGCCAACCCCGATGGCAGTTTTGATACCAGTCATTGTTTTGGCCTGGACCCGGATTTAATCATCAAACCGTTCCATCAGGCCGGGCGCGTGGTCTCTCTGCGCGAATTTTCCAACAGCGCGATGAACCACCACCACGGGATGCAATCCGAAGAACGGTTTGATCTCAGTCCTGATGCAGGCGTAGATTTTGACGAAGATGGCATCGCCCACGAATTATCCATTGGCGACATCACCGCGGTCACGATCTATCAGGCCGCGTTGGGCGTCCCCGGTCAGGTACTCCCCGACGACGAAGCCGGACAGGAAGCCGTTCGGAAAGGCGAACAACTCTTCGACGCCATCACCTGTTCGAGTTGCCACATCCCTGAATTGAAGTTGAACTCCCCGCTCTTTGTCGAACCCAATCCCTACAACCCCGTCGGCAACTGGAGCGATCAAGCGCAATCTTTCTCCTTCGATATGACCACCACCGGCGAAGGCCCGTACCTGGAAAAAGACGGTGACGGCGCAATCATTCGGGCCTACACCGATCTCAAACGCCACGATCTGTGCGATACAGAGATTGACTATTACTGCAACGAAACACTCTCTCAAGGTCGCCCGGACCAAGAAGGCAAACCGGGCGCGAACTTCTTCCTCACCCGCAAACTCTGGGATGTGGGCAATTCCGCCCCGTACGGTCACGTCGGCGATCTAACCACCCTCACCGAGGCGATACTCGCACACGGCGGGGAAGGCCGGGTCAGCCGCGACGCCTTCGTCGCCCTGCCCCCAGAGGATCAAGCCGCCGTTGTCAGTTTTCTGAAGTCTCTGCAAGTGTTACCCGCCGGGTCTGCCCGCGTCGTAACGCAAAGTGAGTTGACGACCTCTCCCACCACGACGAGTATGGCTCGTTTCGGCCCCTTCTCCACCTCCACGACGTTCCTGTTGTTGGGAACCTTTCTTTTGCTCACCTTTGCTCTGGGCCTTTATTTTGGCAGGAAGTTCAAAACAGTGCCTGAATAAAAAGTGTAATTACTCATGCCCAAAGAGGTAAAACTCGAAAAAAAGGTGAGTGAGGGATGTGCATCCCTCACTCACCTTTTTTTGGGGAACTTTCTCTCTAAACCGGAACCCCCTTTCAAAAGACATCCTACAACCCCAGATGATCCAAAACCTGCTCAATTGTCATCGTCGCCCCTTCCTGCCAGAAAGCTGAAAAAACCTCTTCGCCCAACGCCTGAAAAGCCTGGGCAATTTGTGCCTCGTGCAAGGGGCGGAAAAAGCCACGCACGGGGGTGCCTGCCTGTGCGCGCCAGGTCTGACAAGCCGCCCACAGCTTCACCGCGCGTGGCGCATCGCCCAGACAATAAACAATGTGCCCCATGAGTTCTAGCCCGTTGATGATATTTCGTTTGTCCCCCAAAGGAATCAAAATCGTTATCCCCTCCCTGACGTATTTTTCGGCAAGGGAATAATTTCCATGTGACCAGGCATTAAGACCCAACAAGCCGAGAACATACCCCTCCCCAGTCCGGTCCCCAATCTCGCGCCGGAGCGCAAGGCTCTTTTGAAAAAGCGTCTGCGTCAGTGCGTCATCTTTTTCTAACCAGGCAATAATGCCCTGAAAACCGAGGGCGTAAGCCATCCCTTGCCGATCCCCCAATTCTTCTTGAATGCGACTTGCCTCACTGAGGTATCGCTTGGCGATGTCAAGCTCGTGCAGGTCAATGTAACATTCCGCCGTCCCCAACAGGTTATGCGCCATCAGATGTTGGTCCCCCAACCCGCGCGTAATTTCGAGACATTCCAACATATATTCAAGCGCTTTTGGGACATCCCCCAGCGCTCGCGTGATATTGCCCAGATTGTCCAGGCCACTGGCGATACCCCACGGATTCCCTAACGCTCGCTGAACCTGAACGCTCTCTTCCACATATTGTTGCGCCGCCCGATCATGGCCTTCCCCCGAAGCAATCAACCCTAATATATTGAGAAACGCGGCCATATGGACTTTATCGTCCTGCTCGCGCGATAAAGCCAGGCCCGCTTCCGCCTGTGCGGCCCCTTTTTTGTAATTGGCTTGCCGCATCGCCAGGCCACTCGCCCATTTTAAGGCTTTGATCTGATAGGGAATCGGAGCTTCCGGGGCAACCGCCAAGGCTTTGGCAAGGGTTTCGCGCCCCTCGGTATAAAACCCCTGCCGATCCCAATAACGGCCCATCAACCCTGCCATTTGCACGGCGTGAACGGGATCGGTCTCCAACCACCACGTGAGGGCGGCACGAATATTCTCCTGCTCCGTCTGCAAACGCGTTGTCCATTCTTTTTGCGCGGGGCTTCTCAGTCTGGGATTGGCAGTGATCACCAGGTGAAGAAAAAATCGCCCATGTTTCTCGGAAACTACCCGTGCCTCGCCACTCGCTTTAAGTTTTATCCCTGCGTATTGGCGGATGGTTTCCAACAATCGGTAGCGGGTGTGTTCTCCGTGAATTTCGGGAATCTGCACGAGAGATTTGTCGGCGAGGCGCGTGAGCAAATCCAGCACGTCCATCGGGTGGATGTCCAGAGCGTACGCGTCTCCGCCGGGGTCTTCGGCGCAGATCGCTTCGGCGGCCTCCAGCGTCCACCCGCCGGAAAACACCGACAGGCGTTGTAATAACGCGCGTTCGTACTGATCCAGTAAATCGTAGCTCCAATCCACCAGCGCGAGCAGGGTTTGATGTCGGGGTAACGCCGTCCGCCCGCCCCGCGTGAGTAGTTGAAAGCGGTGGGTGAGCCGCTCGGCGATTTTTTCCACCGAGAGGGCGTTGACGCGGACAGCCGCCAATTCAATGGCGAGGGGAATCCCGTCCAGTTTGCGGCAAATCTCGGCAATCGCGGTGGCAGTGGCAGGGGTATAGGGGAAAGCGGGCCAGGAGGCAAGGGCACGTTCGACGAACAATTCGACGGAATCCCACTGGAGTAGTTGTTCAAAAGAAGGAAGATGTTGGGGGTCTGGGGTCTCCATCGCGGGGACGGGGTACACTTTTTCTCCGGGAACGCGCAGGGCTTCCCGGCTGGTGGTTAAAAGTGTCAGGTTGGGACATTGCTCCCGCAAGGTGGTGGCAATGGCCGCGCAAGCGGCGATCACTTGCTCACAATTGTCGAGAATGACGAGGGCGGTGCGCGAATAAAAATGGGCTTGAATGATGTCCAGCGGTGGGCGTTCCGCGCCTTCGTGGAGGCCCAGGGCGGACACTATCGCTTGCGGCACCAGGGCGGGGTCGAGGATGGAGGCCAGTTCGATCAGCCAAACTCCATCGGGGAAATACGGGAGCAGATCGGTTCCGGCTTGCAGGGCGAGACGCGTTTTTCCGACGCCGCCCATGCCAAACAGGGTGACGAGGGGTTTTTTGTCGTCGGTCGAGGGGGTAGAAAGGAGTTGTTTGACTTCGGTAAGCTCGCGGGTGCGGCCAATGAAACGGGTAGGGTGCGGGGGGAGATTGTTCGGGTTGGTGACGGGGACGGGCTGGGTTTTGGGTTCACCGATGGGGAAGGTTTTCCGCGGGATCTGGTTCGCACGAATGGCCTCGTACAGCGTGAGGGTATCGGCCCCCGGTTTGACCCCCAGTTCATCCCACAGAAGTTGGCGACAGCGTTCAAATTGGGTCAGGGCCGCGCTGGTTTGCCCATCCCAGGCCAGGAATTGCATCATTAAGCGATGGGTTTCTTCGCGCCAGGGTTCGATTTCGAGCAGACGACGGGCGGTGGTTAGGCCTTTTTTGATGTCGGTTTGTTCTGCGTAATGTTGGGCCAGGGCTTGAAGGCCATGAATGGCGAGACTGCGGAGGCGTTCGCGGATGATGAGCATCCATTCTTCAAAGCCATAGGCATCATCCAGAAAAAAGCCGTTGAGAAATTCGCCGGTGTAGCGGTCGAGGGCAAACTGAAGGACCGGGATTTGCCCGCCCATGCCCGCGTTCGCCATCCATTCGAAGATGGTGGCGTCCACTTCGAGGGGGAGGGTTTCGTGGAGGGAGAGGGTTTCACGTGTGGTGACGAGGTAGCCTCCCGCATCCGCATCCCCGATGAACTGGCGCAGTTGGCGGACGGCCTGGCGGAGGTTGGTGCGGGCTTCCTGATCGCTCTTTTCGGGCCAAAGCAAACCCGCAAGGGTCAAGCGCGCTTCCGGGCGACCACTGACCGCGAGGTAATAGAGCAAAGCCTGGCTCTTTGCGGAAGTGAGTTCGCGAATGGGTTTTCCATCGAGGATGATCTGCGGGGTTCCGAGAAGGAGGATTTGCAACATATCCGATTAATGACGGGTCGAGGCACCGGGGGGCGAGGGGAATGGGTCCATGTTATTCGAAATTCAAAAACGATGATCCGGCATTTGTCCTGCTGGATAGATTGAAACACAACCCCGTTCGATTAGCTGTGATGTAGTTCACAGCGCTTTGGGGAGTGGTTCACTGTGTAAAAATCGACGCCCCATTATATTAGACATGATCGTAAGGCATGTGGTCAAGTTAAATCAATAATTCGATTGTGTGATGTAGCTGAAATGAAATTTTGAGCAAAACAAGTTTATTTTGGTGTTTTCATTCTCTGTGCTTTCACGTTTCTTTTACGGACGAAGGATAAACTAACGCAAAAGGAGCTATGCGTGAAAGATCATTCAATTTCTTCCCCTTATCATGCGTATATGTTGCGGTTCTGGCCAGAATGTCAGGAGGCAGAACACCCGCATTGGCGTTTTACGCTTCTCGACCCGAAAACCGGAAAACAACTTGGGTTTGCGACCCTTGAATCCCTGACAAAATTTTTGTCTTTCTTAACAGAAACCCCCTCATCCATTACGGAACAAGCCCCCTAAATTCCTCGCTTACGGAGATGACTATGAAAAAACACTTTGCCCCTCGTCTTTACCCCATTCTCTTTTCCCTGCTCGTCGTCGCCTATGGCCTGACGCTCTGGGCCAGCCAAGCCTCGGCGGCGACTTTTGTCGTCAACAGTATGTTCGACGAGTCGGATGCGACCCCTGGCGATGGGGTGTGCTTGACGGGTTTAGGTGAATGTACGTTGCGCGCGGCCGTGGAAGAAGCCAACGCGTTGCCCGGGACTGACATCATCAACTTCAACATTGGTGGGTCAGGCGTCCAGACGATTGCATTGAACACGACCCTCAATGTCACTGCACCGGTGATGATTGATGGGACCACTCAGCCCGGTGCCAGTTGCGCGGCCTGGCCGCCGACTTTGTTGATCGAAGTCAATGGCGAAAATGGCGCCTTGAGTGGCTTCAATCTTGGTTTTGGCTCCAATGGGAGTACGGTGCGTGGGCTGGTCATCAATAACTTACCCGGCCCCGGCATCGAAATTGCGAATAGCAGTAACCACGCGATCGAGTGTAATTTCCTGGGCACGGATGAGACAGGGACGACCGATTTGGCGAATGGCTATGGGGTTTTTATTCAGCAAGATTCGCATAACAACACCATTGGTGGGCCGAGTGACAGCCAGCGCAATTTGATTTCTGGGAATACCTTACAGCAGATCAATATCGCGAACTATGGCTCACAGCCCTATAACAATGTCGTTCAAAACAATTACGTGGGCACGGATGTCACTGGCACAGCCGCATTAGGAGGAGGTTCCTACGAGGCGATTGGTATTTTTGGCGGGCATACAAATTCTATTTTGGATAATTTGATTTCCGGGAATTCCACCTCGGCGATTTCGATCATCGGTGACGGGGCACGAAGTTCGGATGGTAATCTGATTCAAGGGAACCTGATCGGAACCGATGTGAACGGGACGAGTGCCCTGGGGAATGGGTCGGGCATCGAGCTGGGGGCATCGGGGAATACCAACGTTTTGAATACCATCATCGGCACCAATGGGGACGGGGCAAACGATGCAAGCGAAGGGAATGTCATTTCTGGTAACAGTGTCAATGCCATTTTTATGGAGGGGGGAACCGGCAACGTGGTTGCCGGGAATTTGATTGGGACAGATGTTACTGGCACCGCCCCGTTGGGCAACGGGAGTGAAACCCTCGTACTCACCGGCGGAGCTAACAATAACCGCATCGGCACCAATGGGGATGGGGTTTCCGACACGCTTGAACGCAATATTATCTCGAACTCGGGGTCTGAGGCCGTTTGGATCATCAGCGGCTCTACGGGGAACGTGGTGGCCGGAAATTACATCGGGACAGACATCACGGGCACGGTGGACTTCGGCAATTCCGAAGGTATTTCGATTGATGGTTCTGATAACAACATCATCGGCACGAATGGGAGCAATGATGCTTTCAACGCCAGTGAACGCAACGTGATCGCGGGCAATTCCACAGGGGTATTCGTCAACAATTCCGATAACACCATTATCGCGGGCAACTATATTGGGGTAGATGCAACGGGTGTCACTGCGCTTGGGAATACCAGCGCTGGCATACTTATTAACACCGGATCAGATAATACCCGGATCGGAACCAATGCCGATGCCATCTATGATGCAGTTGAGACGAATGTCATCGCCGGGAATGGTGAAGGGATTGCCCTGTGGGGGAGCGGCGTGAGCGTATTAAATCCTGGGATTGTAGACACTTCCATTAAAGGTAATTTCATCGGCGTGGGCAGTGATGGCCTCACCGCCCTGGCGAATTCCGGGGGCGGGATCGTCGTTCGCAACTTCGCCTCCATTTCTGTCATTGGCGGCCCAGACCCGGGAGAAGGTAATATCATCGCCAACCATCCCACCGGCATTATCATGTATTCCGGTTATCAGACGGCAATCGTTGGGAATAGTTTTTACAACAATACGACGGCGCTCTCTCTGAGTCTGGTTGGAGCCAATGACGCGGGCGACCCGGATACCAGTCTGGGACCCCAACGCGCCAACATGGGGCAAAACTACCCCGTCCTCAGTGCGGCTACCATTCAAAGTGGAAATCTCGTTGTAAATTACTCCATCGACTCGACTGTGGTCAACAGTGCCTATCCTATCGCGATTGATTTTTACGAGGCCGTTAGCGCGGTGGATGGACAAGGGCGCACATATTTAGGGCGCACGACCATTGCCGGGCCTGGCTCAGATGCACCCAACCTTGGCAATGCCGCCGCCCTGGGGGTGTCTCCAGGCGATTATGTGGTGGCCACGGCGACAGATGCAAATGGCAATACATCGTTATTTAGTCCGGTTCAATTCGTCGGACGTATCTTTACCGTAAACAGCACGGGGGATGCCGTGGATGCCAATACAGGTGATCAAACTTGTGAAACGGCTACTCCCGGAGAATGTACCCTGAGGGCCGCGATTCAGGAGGCCAACGCCACCGCGGGCGCGGATGCCATCCATTTCAACATCCCCGGCGTAGGTGTTCAAACCATCGCCCCTGGAAGTGCCCTCCCCACCCTCGCTGAGGCGGTTATCATCGATGGCACCACCCAACCCGGCGCGAGTTGTGCCACCTGGCCCCCCACTTTGCTCGTGGAATTGAATGGGGCTGGAGCAGGCGCTTTTGTAAATGGGATCAGTTTTTCAGCTTTCAGTGCGAATGGAAGCACTATTCGTGGGTTGGTCATTAACCGCTTCGCAGGCAACGGGATCGATGGGGCATTTACGAGCAACGTGCATGTGGAGTGTAACTTCATCGGTACGAATGCGGCAGGAACAACGGCGGCAGGGTTTGGCAACAGTGTTGGGGTCCAGTTTCAACAAGCCTCCAGTGGCAACGTCATCGGCGGCCCGGCGGACAGCCAGCGCAACTTGATTTCGGGCAACACCGGGAATTATCAAGTCGTCTTCCCGAACTTTGGCAGTGCCCCGACGAACAACACTGTTCAAAACAACTACATCGGCACCGATGTGACCGGGATGAGCGCACTCGGGGGTGGAGCCTTTGCCGCCGTGAGTTTCGGTGGATCAACCAACAATCAGATTCTCGACAATCTGATTTCGGGCAATACCGGGTATGGGATTTATCTCTATGGGACGAACACAGGTCCCTCGAATAACAACATCATTCAAGGCAACTGGATCGGGGTGGACAGCACCGGGACTGGCTCGTTAGGAAACGGTAGCCCTGGCGTGCCGAATGGGATTTCGATGGTTTCGAGCCAGAATGATGTGATTGGCGGTACGGGGCCGGGCGAGGCCAACATCATTGCGAATAGTTTTGCGGCGGGCGTCAGTATCAGCACCTTCAATGGGGCTGATCCGCATGTGTCCGTACGCGGCAACAGCATTTACAACAACGGCGGCCTGGGGCTTGAACTCTTCGGCATTTTGGGTCAAAACCCCAACGACCCCCTCGATAGCGACACCGGGGCCAACAACTTGCAAAACTACCCGGTCTTGACCGCCGCCACCATCGCCGGGAGCCTGACGATAGATTATTCGTTGGACTCGGATATAGCGAACACTGCTTATCCCGTCCTCATTGATTTTTATGAAGCCGATAGTGCAGGCAGTGGGGAAGGACGTACTTTCCTCGGCGGCACGATCCTGGCCGGGCCGGGCAGTACTTCCACCAACTTAGGGTTGGCCGCCTCGTTAGGCGTTGCTGCAGGCGATCCCATCGTCGCCACCGCTACCGACGCGAACGGAAACACCTCTGAGTTCAGCGCCATCAGTGTCGCGGCCATTTCCCCCGTCCTCACCGTCAATAGCACCGCGGACGCCGTAGACATCGACCCCGGTGATGGGGTGTGCGAAACCGCCACGCCTGGGGAATGTACCCTGCGCGCCGCCATCCAGGAAAGTAACGCCGCCGCTGGTGCGAACATCATCAACCTCCCCGCCGGGAACCTCAACCTGACAATTGCAGGGGCCGGAGAAGACGCCGCCGCCACAGGCGATTTGGACATTACCGATACCTTAACCATTCAAGGCGTCTCCGGGCCAGTGGCCTCCTGGATTCATGCGGGTGGCCTGGATCGGGTCTTTGACGTGATTGGGGCAAACGTCACCTTCGACAACGTGGTGATATCTGGTGGGTCTGTCAACTATGGTGCAGGAATTTATGCACATGTCGCCGCGACCATTACGCTCAATCAGGTCAAAATACATTCGAACGCCGCCTCGCTCGGCGGTGGCGGGATTCGCTTAGAAACGAATGCCTCGGCCACGATTGTGGACAGTTACCTCTTTGCGAATACTTCCGGGCAATCTGGAGCCGGTCTGGACGCTGTCTTCGCAACCTATCAGATTAACGGGACGCTGTTTTACAACAACACCGCGGCTCTGAGTGGGGGTGGCATCAGTGGCGCCAACACCACCGGGACCCTGATCAACACGACGTTTGTGGGCAATACCGCAACTTCAGGGAGTGGGGGTGCCATCTTCAATGGCAGTTCCCAAAACCTGACCCTCATTCATACGACACTAACCGGCAATACGGCAGGCACTTCAGGAGCAGGGATTTCCAACGTCGCGACCCTGAACTTGTACAACAGCCTCGTCGCCTTTAATACCGCCCCCAGCAACGCCAACGTGGACGGGGCCATTACGCAACAAAACAGCATCACTACCGATGATCCAGGCCTTGGTCTGCAATCCATCAGCGATAATGGCGGCCCCACTTTGACCGTCGCTCTTGGCACAACGAGTACTGCAATTGACGCCGCCAACAACTTGTACTGCGATCAGCCTGTTCCCAATGGAGCGGGCAACCTCGATCAACGCGGCGTCGCCCGCCCGCAAGGCGCGGCCTGCGACATCGGGGCCTACGAATTCTCAGCCATAACCCTAAACTTCGACGGCTTACCCAGCCAGAATCAGGCGACGGCTGTGAGCACCCTCAACAGCACTTATGCGCCGCAGGGGATTAGTTTCGACTTCGTTAATATTGGGGGTGGGTATCCCGGCATCGGGAGTGATAATCTGATCGTGTCAACGAACGCGGCTGGCCCGGATACGATGCTCAATTTTGACGTGGCGATGTCTTCGGTCAGTGTGAACTTTATCAACACGGGCGCTGATCCCAGTCAATTGACCGCTTACGACAAACCGAACGACGCCGCAGACAACGTTCTGAACGGCAACGTGGTCGATTTTGTCTCTGGCGGGATTGGTGTCCTGACCGTCAACGGCAGTTGTATCCGCTCGGTACAGGTAGAAACGCAAGGTTTCGATTACATCATCGACGACGTGAGTTTCACCCCGACGGTGGGCGCGGATGCGGATGGCGATGGAATCGTCGATCAATGTGATAACGGCTCCCGCGACACCAGTGTCAACGTGGTATCGAGTGTTCCCGTCGTGGAAACAGCCACAACCACCCAAGATGCCCAATGGTTCCGTATGGATGTTACCGCCCCTGGTTCCATCATTAGCGCAACCCTGACCAGCGACTACGATTACGACCTGTATCTGTTTGCCCCGCGCGTCAGTGAGGAAAACGGCCAGTTACGGGATATTGGCAAAATCGTAGACATTGCGCAACTCAGCAATATCGCCCAACTGAGTAATATCGCTCAACTCAGCAACATCGCCCAATTGAGCAACATCGCCCAACTTTACGACATTGCGCAACTGAGTAACATTGCCCAACTCAGCAATATCGCTCAACTGAGCAACATTGCTCAACTTAGTAACATCGCGCAACTGAGCAACATTGCCCAACTGAGCAATATTGCCCAACTCAGCAACATCGCGCAACTGAGCAACATCGCCCAACTCAGCAATATTGCCCAACTCAGTAACATCGCTCAACTCAGCAATATTGCCCAACTCAGCAATATCGGCGAAGCGGGTGGCATCGAAACCCTGCGCGGCATCTCCGCCAGCCCCTTGCCGACCACGTCCGAATATATTCTCATCAACGTCAACGAACTGGTTGGCCCGTGGTATCTGGTGGCTATCCCGCACGATGCCTCCGCCGTAGGACAACCCTTCACCGTCCTCAGTGATGTCATCGAACCGGACGTCCCGCGTCCGATTGACATGAACATCGTCCCGGCGGCTTCCACGTTCTCCACGCCCTCCGTCGCCTCCACGGTCGAAACGTTGATCCTCTTCAACGCTTCCCGGATGAACGCGGTCTACACCGGCACGGACACGCTGGCCTCCACCAACCTGGTCGCCCAACTGGACGCCCTCAAAAACGATCCCAACGTCAACGGCGTGATCCTCAACCTGGATACCTATCCTGAAATCAACGCCGCCTATGCGTATTGGGATGTCAACCCGGAGAACCCGCAAGCCGCCAACGAAGTCGCCCGGACGATCAAATCCGTGCTGTACAGTCAGCTTCCGGCCTACCCCAACCTGAAATACCTCGTCATCATAGGCGGGGACAACATTATCCCCCAACGCCGGGTGATAGACCAAACGCTGAACGCCAACGAACGCTCCTACCCCTACTATGACAATGTGGCGATGCAAGCCGCGGCCAAAGGCTATTACTTCCTTAGCGACGATTACTACGCCGCCAGTCTGCCCATCTCCGCCAATGGCCGGGAATTGTATATCCCGCAATACGGCCTGGGCCGCCTCGTGGAAAGCCCCAGCGACATCGTCACGATGATCAGCACCTTCCTCGCCGCTCCGGTCCTGTCCCCGGATAACGCCCTCGTTACGGGGTACGACTTCCTGGTCGATCAGGCCGCCAAAGTCGATGGCACCCTCGCCAGCCAGGGCCTCCAGGTGGATTCCCTCATCAACAACACCTGGACCGCAGAGGACTTCCGCGACCTGGCCTTTGACGCCACCCCTTACGATCTAATCTCCCTCAACTCGCACTTCGACCACTTCCGGTTCTACCCCAATGATCCGACGGACGTGCTCGCGACTGAATTCGATACCCTGACAGGCAAGCTGATCTTCTCCGTCGGCTGTCACGCCGGGCTAAACATGTACGATGATGGCACCTCCCTGGCCTTCACCGGGGCAGACTTTGCCCAAATGTTCGCCGCCCACGGGGCCACTTTCCTCGGGAACACGGGCTTCGGCTATGGCGACGGACAGTTACTCGCTTACTCTGAACGGTTGATGCTCAACTTCACCCAAAACCTGGGCTACAACCCCAACGCAGGCACGCCGCTCGAGGCCAATACCCTGCCCACCGTCGGGAAGGCGCTCCTCCAGGCCAAACAACGCTATCTGAACAGCCTCGGCAATGGCGGTTTGACTTCGTATGACGAAAAGGTCCTTGCCGAACTCACCCTGTATGGTTTGCCCATGCTCAAAGTGAACATGCCCACCCAAACCAGTGTCAGACTGGGTGGAGAAAGCTACCTCGCGGGGAATCCCACCGCCATCGGTGGCCCGTCGGGTGCCAATGCCTGGGAACAGAACCTGTCCTTCACCTACACCCCTGTCACCGACACCTTCCGCACCGGGACCGCCTTCACCGTAAATGGCGGCACGGACATGCAAACCACCGGCAACCGCCCGGCCCTTCCGCTGACCGACGTCAACTTCAACTCAGCGACCGAAATCGCCCGCGGCGTGCTCATGGAAGGCGGCTCGTTCACCGACCAGTACAACTTTGACCCGATCATCACCCAATTCATCACCCAGGAAGTGACCCTGCCCGGCGAAGGTGTGTACCTCGCCCCAACGCTGTACCCGCAAAGCCCCGCAAGCCTCAACCGCTTCCTAACGGTCGATGGCACTTCCCAACAACGCCTGATCGTCGTCCCGGCGCAATTCTGGGCTACCAGCGTGACAGCCTCCTCGCTGGGGACCATGCGCCTGTACAACGACCTTAACCTCGTCGTTTACACCGCCCCCTTCTCCGAAACGGACTTCACCGCCCCCAACATCTGGGCCGTCAACGCCATCGAAAATGCCGGAAACCTGAACTTCTCCGTTGAAGTGGAAGACAATGCAAACGGCGTGTACCGTGTCCTGATCCTCTACCGGACGATGAACGCCACCTCTTGGACTGCGGTTGACCTGACCCTCGCGGGGAACGTCGCCACCGCCACCGTGCCCGCCCCCGGCGGAACCGTGGAATACTTCGTCCAGGCCGTGGACAACGTTGGGAATGTGGCCCTCGCGCTCGATCATGGCGTCCCCTTCCGCGTTTTGTCCAATGTTTCGGATACCGACGCCGATGGTGTGTCCGATCCCGCCGACAACTGTTTACTCGTGGCAAACGCCGGTCAGGCCGATTTCGACGGCGATGGCATTGGCGATGCGTGTGATGTAAACGCTGACAACGACCCGCTCGTGGACGTGTTCGACACCTTCACTTTCGACACCGACGAATGGCTCGACCTCGATAACGATGGCACCGGCGACAACGCCGATACCGACGCCGATAATGATGGCGTGATGAATTCGCTCGACAACTGCTCCATCATCGCCAATACCGATCAGGCTGACTATGACGGCGATACCTTCGGCAACGCCTGTGACATTGATGACGACAACGACACCGTGGCTGATGTAGACGACGACTACCCGCTCGACAACGCCCGCTGGTCGGACTACGATGCCGACGGTGTGGAAGACGGCGGCATGAACGGCCCGGCAGATAACTGCCCATTCGTTCCCAACCCCGATCAACTGGACACCGATAACAACGGCGTCGGCGATGCCTGCGAACCCGGCCCCATCACAGATACGGACGGCGATACCATTCCCGATACCATTGACCCCGACGATGACAACGATGGCGTGTTGGACGTGGACGATGTCTTCCCGCTGGACGACACCCGCGCGGTCTCCTGCCCCGCTGGACAGTACGGTGCCTTCAACTGTACCCCCGCTCCCGCCGGAAGTTATGTGGCCCTCCCCGGCCAGTTAACGGCGACCCCGTGCGCCCCCGGTACGTTCACCAGTGTCACCGGTTCGCTTTCCTGTCTCTTTGCTGATCCCGGTTATTTCGTAGATTTTTCTGGTTCAGTCGCTCAAACCCCCTGTGCCGTCGGGACCTATAACCCGTTCAATGGTGCAGTCTCCTGTATCCAAGCCGATGCGGGTTATATCGTGTTTGCGATAGGCTCCATCTCGCAAACGCCGTGCGCTCCGGGACGTTACAACCCCGCGATGGGTCAGGCTTCCTGTCTGTTGGCTGATCCCGGTCACTTTGTCGCCGCCCCCGGTTCAACGAGCCAAACGCCGTGTGCGATCGGAACGTACATCAATGTCAGTGGCGCGGTTTCCTGTATGGCCGCCAGTGTTGGGAACTATGTTGCGACCACGGGTGCAACGGCAGAAACTCCCTGCGCCCCTGGCTATTACAACCCCGCGACGGGTCAGGCTTCCTGTCTGGCGGCTGATCCCGGTCACTTTGTCGCCGCCCCCGGTTCAACGAGCCAAACCCCGTGTGCGGTGGGGACGTACATCAATGTCAGTGGGGCGGTCTCCTGTATCCTTGCGTCAATTGGTTCTTATGTGGATGTTCAGGGCGCGGTTGCGCCCATCCAATGCCCGGTCGGCACTAGCACGGAGACCACCGGCTCCACCAGCCTGAGTGCCTGTTTGCTGGACACCGATGGCGATATGACCCCGGACACCGTTGACACCGACGACGATAACGATGGCACGCTGGATGTGAACGACGCCTTCCCGCTCGACCCCACCGAAACCACCGACACTGATAACGACCTCGTTGGCGACAACGGCGATAACTGCCCGCTTGTGTTCAACCCCGGTCAGGAAGACGATGATAACAATGGCGTCGGCGATGCCTGCGAAATCAACCACCAGCCCGTGCTCGACCCGATAGGGAACAAAACGGTCAATGAACTTACCCTGTTGAGCTTTACCGCCACCGCCACGGACGCCGACCTCACCGATACGCTCACCTTCTCCCTGACGGGTGCGCCCGCCACCGCCAGCATCACCTCCGCCGGGGTGTTCACCTGGACCCCCGCCGAAGCCGATGGCCCGGGCGTGTATACCTTTGATGTCTGTGTCACCGATGGAACGGATAACGACTGTGAAACGATCTCTGTAACCGTAAACGAAGTCAATCTCGCTCCGGTCGTCGGAACCATCACTGCGCCCGTGGACCCCGTCCAGGTGGACATCGTCACCGTGACAGCTTCTGCCCCCTATTCCGATGAACCCGGCACCCTGACCGCAGTCTGGAACTGGGGTGATGGTTTCACAACGAACCAGACCCTCACGGGTGGAACCGGAACTGCCACCGCCAACCACATCTATCTCGACCCCGGAATTTACGAAGTTTCCTTGACTGTGACCGACTCGAACGGGGCAACGGGCCAGAATGTGTACCACTACGTCGTGGTGTACGATCCGACCGCAGGTTCTGTCACGGGGGCAGGGCTTTACTTCAGCAATCCGGGCAACTATGTGCCCAATGCAAATGCAGATGGCCTCACGATCTTTGGCGTGCTGTCTCGTTACAAACGTAATATCCCCGACCCCATTGGTGACTTCAAGTTCCTCCTTCTGGAAAGTGGGTTCTGGGTAGATAGCACAGAACTGGAGTGGATGGTCATTACCGGCGCGAAAGTGACGGTACAGGGCGTTGGGATTGGACCTAGTGGCGTTCAGTACGGCTTTGTCATCACGAGTATCGATGAGGAGAAAGTCCCTGGCCCTGGGCAAGATCTCATCCGCATCAAAATCTGGAACAAAGTCACGGGCGTTGTCGTATATGACAATCTCCCTGGTGCCCCCATCACGGAAAATCCTGTCACCCCAGTCGCCGCTGGAAACGTCAAAATCCGGAATTAATGACTTCGCTGTAAAAGAGACCGTATCGGAAATACTGTGAAACATCCCGAAATTTTGAAGGTGGGAGGTACCTCCCACCTTCAAAATTTCGAGTTTTCGTCCCGTTAATCCCGGTAGAATCAAAAAGTATTGGCAGGTAAACACCTGCCAATACTTTTTAGTAATCTGACAAAAGGGTGAACCGAGAGGTTCCCCAAAAAACAAGGTGTGAACCAATTCACACGCGTTTTCCTGCTACGTCACTGCAAATCTCTCCTCCTTCAGCTATAGTTAGATATAACAATCCACTCCAGGCTTATGCTACAATCCCCCAACGAATGAATCCCTGGTAAACCAGCCCCCCTGAATTTAGTCGCATTCTCCCCCCCCATCATGGAAAACCCAATTGCTTACATCCCCATCGATCGTCGTCTCGCCCTCATTGAGGGTCGCGAACTCCCCGAACGAACACGCGGCGCGGCCCTGTTCGCCGACATCTCCGGGTTCACCCCCCTGACTGAGATGCTCGCCCGCACATTCGGCCCCAAACGCGGGGCGGAAGAACTCACCCTGTATCTCAACCGGGTGTACGACGCCCTGATCGCCGAGCTTCACCGCTTTGGGGGGAGTGTGTTGGGGTTTAGTGGCGATGCGATTACGTGTTGGTTCGATTGCGCCCAGGATTCCGAATTTCTGCCCACACTCCGCGCCACAGTCACCGCTCTCGCCATGCAGGCGGCGATGGCGCAATTCGCAAACCTGGAAATTTCCGGCGGTGGACGTGTTTCGTTGGCGATGAAAGCGGCGGTGGCGACTGGCCCCGTACGCCGATTTGTCGTGGGCGATCCGCAATATACCCTGCTCGATGTGATGGCCGGGAAAACACTCGAAAATCTGGCGAATGGTGAACATCAAGCGAACAAGGGAGATGTCATTCTCGATGCCGCCGCCGCCGCCCTGCTGGAAGATCAGATACAAATTCTTGAATGGCGCACAGATGACCACACCGGCGACCGATTTGCCGTGGTATCTGGCTTGAAAGGAGAAGTCGCCGAAAATCCATGGCCGACGATCCAGTTCGCTTCTTTCGGGATGGAGCAGGCCCGCCCCTGGTTGCTTCCCGCCGTGTATCGCCTCCTCAACGCGGGGCAGGGAGATTTTCTGGCGGAGTTACGTCCGGCGTCCGCCCTCTTTTTACGGTTCGGGGGCATTGATTACGATCAAGAAGAGGATGCCCCTAAAAAACTTGACGCGTTTATCCGGCAGGTTCAACGAATTTTGGCCCGTTTTGATGGCAGTTTATTGCAATTGACGATTGGGGATAAAGGAAGTTATTTGTACGCCGCCTTTGGCGCGCCCATCGCCCATGAAGATGACGTGGACCGCGCGGCCTCGGCGGCGCTGGAGTTGCAAGCCCTGCCTACCCAGATGGCTTACCTCGAACCCTTACAAATTGGGGTCACATATGGGCGTATGCGTGTGGGCGCTTATGGTGGAACAGAACGCCGGACGTATGGCGTTTTGGGCGACGCGGTCAACCTCTCCGCTCGGTTGATGCAGGCCGCCCAACCCGGGCAAATTCTGGTCAATGACGAGGCCCACGCCCGCGCGGGCGCCGCCTTCATTTGGGAACAGCTCCCCGCGATCCGGGTGAAGGGCAAAAGTGAACCGATTCCCTTGCATCGGCTCGTGCGGGTGCGCCACCGACGGGTGGGGCTTTCGCTCGAGGCGCGGTTCCCCCTCCCGCCGCTGGGAAGGGAGCCGCTCCTGACCGGGCTTGCGTCCCGGTTGGAGGGCTTATTCTCCGGTCAGGGGCAGGTCGTGCGACTGATCGGTGAGGCTGGCATGGGCAAGAGTCATGTCTCGGCGCATTTTATCCGTCAAGCGAAGGAAAAAAATGTCCGGGTGGTCGTCGGCGTATGCCAGAGCATTACCCAAAGCGCACCTTATACGCCCTGGCGACAAATTTTTTACATGTTGCTGGATTTGGAAGATATGTCCGATCTGGAAGCGGCTGAAAAGCTGACCACCTTTCTAGAAACTCAGCACCCGGAGTGGACTCTGCGTTTGCCTTTGCTCGGGGATTTGTTAGGTCTCCCGATTCCCGATAATCCCACCACCTCCGCGCTGGATAGCACGTTACGGCAAGCCTCTCTGTTTTCTTTGTTGGTGGAAATGATCCAAACCTGGTCCCAGCGCCAACCCCTGGTCATGCTGGTGGATAACGCCCACTGGATGGATGAGGCATCCCAGGCGTTGACCCAAACCCTGGCGACACAAGCCGCCGGAACTTCGCCCGCGATGATCTGCCTGGTTCACCGCCCCACGCGGGGCGCCCGTGCCGAACATGCGGGGGAAGATACCCTGTTGCCGGATTTGGGGACCCTGTCGAATTATGCAGAATTTATCCTGCCCGAAATGGGAAAAGAGGAGGTGGCGGCAGTGGCCGAACAACATATTGGGGCACCCCTCTCCCCGTTGTTGTTGGCCGTTGTCCAGCGGATGGCGCGTGGGAATCCCTTCTTCGTGCGGGAGCTGGTCTGCGCGATGGAAGCGGGAAAACAGATTGTAAAAACGGATGTCTGGCAGGCCGGGGTCGAATTGCTCGATGTTTTGCGGCGCGCGAATTTTGTTATCCAGGTGGACGGCGAATGGCAACTCCGCACGGATGCCGATCTCTCGACTGTGAAGTTGGGAATCCCCGATTCCATTCACGGGCTGATTTTGTCTCGCCTGGATCGTCTGCCCGAAGCGCACAAATTGACGCTCAAGGTCAGCAGTGTGATCGGTCATATGGTGGACCTGGCGCTGGTGTCACAAGCCCACCCCGAAAAGAAAGATATTCCCCAAATCGAAGCGGAAGCGGCGCTCATGGAAACCGAAGAGGTGATGCACGTCGAGACGCCGGAAGACAAAATTTATGCGTTTCTCCATCACACCACGCAGGAAGTGGCCTATGACACCCTGCTTTACACCCAACGCCAACAACTGCACCGGGCGGTCGCCGAAGCCCTGGTCGAAACCCAGCCCGAAGCGCTGACGCAAATTGCTTATCATGCTTACGCGGGCGAATTGTGGCCCCTCTCCTTACGGTACAACCTGCTCGCGGGCGAACAAGCCAAACAACTGCACGCCACCCAACAAGGGATTGATTTCTTCCAAAAATCCCTGCATAGTGCCCAACAACTCCCGGAATCGGACACGGTGGACGAACGCAAACGGATTCACCTGTCCCTCGGCGAATTGTACGTGACCACCGGGCAATATGAAGAAGTCGGAGAACACTTAAAAACCTCTCTCTTTCTGGCCCGTTTGCAAGGCGATCACGAAACAGAAGCACAAAGTTGCCGATGGTATGCCCGTTCCCACGAGCAAAAAGGCGAATACACCCTCTCCATGACCTGGCTCGGGCGCGGTTTTTCCGCTTTGAATGGGTCAACATCCCTGGAAGAAGCGGAACTCTCCCTGCTCTCCGGGTTGATTCACGTGCGGCAGGGAAATTTTGACAAAGCTGTCGAACACTGTCAGCGTAGTCTTCAGGTTGGCGAGGCACTGAGCAACATTGCCATTCTGGCCCGGACATTCAATTTATTGGGGATTATTGACCTCCGAAGCAGTAGCGGCGGAGCGATTGAGCGGTTTCAAGAATCTTTGAAGCAATATGAACAAATCGGCAATGTGTACGGGCAGGCTACCTCCCACAACCTGATTGCGAACGGGTACTTTGCGAAAGGGGAGTTATCCCTCGCCGATCTGCACTATCGCCAATCGTTGGATTTGTTCACTCAAATTGGGCACGTTTACAATCAGGTGCTCGTCAACAACAACCTCGGTGGGATCGCCATCAAACAGGGGCGGTTGGATGCCGCTCTCGGCTATTACCAACGTGCCCTTCGCCAGTTGGAGCAAATTCACGGATCGTTGTGGGTGTTTGGGGCGTTGCATTTGAACATCGGCAACACCTTAATTCATCGCAAGGATTTGAATGGGGCGGCAGAAGAGTTGCAACTGGCCCTCGCTTACTTTGACCAGGCCCGGATCAGAGATTTACTACCGGAACTATACGGTTTGTTTGCCGAACTCAGTTGGCGGCAACACGATCTAACTGAGGCCGAAAGATACGGACAACAATCGCTGGAACTGGCGCGGGAATTGGAAATGCCCCGCGAAGAAGGACACAACCTCCGCATCATGGGTGAAATCGCCCTCGCGCGGGGGAACCTTGACCAGGCACAAACCTACCTCGCGCAGAGTTACCAACTCCTCTCCGAGGCCGGGGATGAATACGAAAGCGCCAAAACGCAGTTGTCGTTCGCTCAGTTACACATCCGTCAAAACCAACCCGCCTCCGCCCAAAAAGCGTTGATGGCTTGTAAAGTGATTTTCGAGAGACTGGAAGCACAGTTAGACCTGCAACAGGTGAATCAACTACTGGGTGAATTCACAACCCTGGCCTGATGCTCTCTTTCGAGAATCTTCAATATCCCCTGCTCATAATTGCCATTAATCCGTTCAGTCTGAAGAAAGAAAATTCCGAAAAAAGGATGTGCATCCTCTACCCATCCTTTTTTCGGGGATTCTCCAAATAAATCTGAATGGTTACCATTAATCTTATTGGTGTTGTGTATAATTTGACCCTGATTGGAGATTCCCATCCATCAAATCCATTTTTCAGGCAAACCTCTTGACAAACCACCCCCATTATCAGCAAGCGATAAACTTTGCGCTCGACCGTCTGCGAGGTGAACTATCGCCCAAGTTGTCATATCATAGTGCGTGGCATACCACCGATGACGTTCTCCCAGGCAGTACGCGCATCGCCCAACATTCCGGCGTCTCCGAAGATGACCTCCGGCTCTTGGAAGTCGCGGCGGCATTCCATGATGTGGGCTTTACCGAAGAATATGCTAACCACGAAATCGTGGGCGCCAGGATCGTCGCGCAGGTATTGCCCGATTACGCCTTTTCTGAGCGGCAGATCGAGCGCATTATGGGGATGATTATTGCCACCCGTTTGCCTCAATCCCCCCGCAATTTATTGGAAGAAATTCTGGCCGATGCCGATCTGGATGTCTTGGGGCGCGGAGATTTCCTCCCCCGCAATGAGGCCCTGCGTCAAGAGTGGACCAACTTCGGGCGCGAAACCCAACTCGAACCCTGGTACGAAGGCCAATTGGCTTTTCTAAAAAGTCATAATTACTTCACCCCCGCCGCGCGAATGCTCCGCAACGAAATGAAGAAAAAAAATATCCAGATTCTGGAAGAAAAACTCCGTGCCTTGAATGGAAAGGCTTGAGCAATAATTTTCCAACAAAAAAAGGTGGGCAGGTCAAAACCTGCCCACCTTTTTTGTTGGAAACATTCTAATTGGCGACCCCGCCTCAACTAAACAACACTTTAATATCGTCCTGGGTCAATTCTTTGAAGAAACTGGCCTCCGTGCTGATCAACTGATCCACCAAGGCCCGCTTTTTATCTTGTAACTGTAAAATCTTTTCTTCGACCGTGTCGCGGGCGATGAGTTTGTACACAAACACAGGTTTATCCTGCCCAATGCGGTGGGTGCGGTCGGTGGCTTGCATCTCGACAGCGGGATTCCACCAGGGGTCAATGTGGATGACGTAATCGGCGGCAGTCAGGTTTAGCCCTACGCCCCCGGCTTTCAGGCTGATGAGGAAAAAGGGGATTTCCGCGTTCGTTTGAAATTCGTCCACCTGTTGCTGGCGTTTTTGGGTACGGCCATCCAGGTAACAATATTTGATCTTCCGCTTGTCCAATTCCATCCGCACCAGTTTGAGCATCTCGACAAACTGGGAGAAGACGAGCGCTTTGTGACCCTCGGCTTCCAGCGTTTCGAGATGTTCGACCAGCATCTCCATTTTGGCCGATTCCCCGCGGAAATCTTTTTCGACAAGTTTGGGGTGGTTACTGATCTGGCGCAAGCGGAGCAGACCCTCCAGCACCTTCATCCGTGCGTTGTTCATCCCCTCTTCTTCGATCACCCCCATGAGGAGGGAGCGGTAATAATCCCGGGTTTTGTTATAAAGTTTGCGCTGGGAGGGTTCCATGTCGGCGTACAGAATCCGCTCGGTGCGCGGGGGGAGTTCGGGGGCGACCTGGTCTTTCGTGCGGCGGAGAATGAACGGGAACACCATCTTGCGGAGGAAATTGGCGGTGCCGTCATCTTTTTTGCGCTCGATGGGGCCAGAAAACTCTTCTTTGAAATATTCCAGATTGCCGAGCAACCCTGGGTTGAGAAACGCGAACTGTGACCACAGTTCAAACGTGTTGTTTTCCACAGGCGTCCCGGTCATGACGAGGCGATGTTCGCTGTTGAGCAGGCGGGCGGCTTTGGAAGTCTGCGCGCCCGGATTTTTGATCGCTTGCGATTCGTCGAGGATGACGTAATGAAATTTATAGGCACGCAGAGCCTGCACATCGCGCAACATGGTGCCGTAAGTGGTCAGGACAAGGTCAAACTCGTCGAAGTTGAGGGTTTCCTTCTCCCGCCCCATCCCAAAGTGTTGGTGAATCCGTAATTCGGGGGTGAACCGGGAAGCTTCCCGCTCCCAGTTGACGAGCAAGGAGCGGGGCACGACGACCAGATCGGCGGCTTTCCGCGCCCGGGTGGGGTCCCCCTCTGAGAGGGCGGCGGGGTGCCCCGTGCCATTTTCCGGCCCCGACAGGTGTCCGTTCCGGCGGAGGGATTGTAAAAAGGCCAGCACCTGGACGGTTTTTCCCAAGCCCATATCATCCGCGAGGCATCCGCCAAATTTGTAATCATGCAGGAAGTGAAGCCAGTCGAACCCTGCTTTTTGGTAGGGGCGCAGGTCCCCGACGAAATCTTGTGGCAAAGTGTGGGGGGCGATCCCGTCGAATTCGGTTAACCGCTTCAGGCGTTGGCGATATTCATCGTCCGCGACGACCCGGTCCGCTTCCCCCAACAATTGATCGAGCAAGGTCAGATGATGTTCGGATAGGCGTACCCCGTCGTCGGTCTGTTCCCCCAACCCGAACATGTGGCGGTATTTCTGCAACCATTCTTCGGGGATTTCGCCAATCGTGCCGTCGGCGAGTTTGACAAACCGTTCTTTTTTCCGCACCGCGCGGCGCACTTCCTGCAAAGACGCTTCCACGTCCCCAAACTTGATCACAGTCAGCACATCGAACCAATCGATGCCGGACTTGACGTTGAAGGAAATGGTGGGGCTGTTGCGGTTGACGCGGGCAGATTTCAGGGTATCTTCGCCAAAAATTTCAAAGCCATCCTGGGCGAGCAATGGAATTTTACGGAGAAGAAAATCAATGGGTGCGACTTTGGATCGGAGCAGGAAGGTGTTGGGCGGATGCGGATAACTGCCATACTTTAGCCCACTGTGCGCGGAGGAGACGGAGCTATAAACGTCTTCTTCTTGCAAGGCGGCCCGATGAATGCGTAATAGCGTCCACGAATCATCGGATTTGCGTTGGACGCTGACGGCAGGAACCGGTTTTTGGTAGGGAACTTCGTATTCATCGTAGCCAAAACGTAAGTGAACAAGTAGTTCGTTGTCTTTTTCGCTCAAATACAGGCGCTTGACGGGTTTGGCGTGAACCTCTTCCCAATCCATTTGTTCGCCTTTGATGGATACGATGTTGGCGAATGGGATGACATATTGTTCGAGAAATACATTTTCATCGCGTTTGGGTATTTCGATGCGTGGGTTATTGACGAAGTTCGAGATGAACTCGGGCGACACGGTATCCGAGAGTTTGAGTAAGGCGCGGTCCAGCAAGACCCAGGTGGGGTTGCTGGTAATGACGTGCAAGCCCCCGCGTGGAACGGGAAGCGATTCGCCCTTCACGCGCAAGGATGTTTGGACAAAAATCGATCCGCCAGGCTTGGACAACAATTCCAATTCTAGTTCGACATCGTCTTTATGAATTTCCAGCGATTTTTGAAGCGGTTTGGTCGGCGGCCCGAAAAACAGTGGCGCGTTGAAGTTGGCGAGCAGGGCGAGATATTCCTGTAAGGGGCGGTTGTAGCTGTAATAATAGCCAAAGTTGTACCCTTCCGCGCGCAGGATCAGGTTCGCGACCGAGACCAGATCCGGACTGCTATTGATGCACCCCGCGGGGTCCAGCGCCTGACGCGGGGATTTGACTTTTTCCGCCATCCAGGGATTGTGTTCGATGATTTCTTGCAGAGCCACACTGGCTTGGGGATCATCTGGGTTCCAGCCTGTTTCCGGGATGACATTGGGGGCCAACGTCAGCGGTTGGACCCCCCAATACCCGTAATTCGATTGCAGGCTGAAAAAGAGCAGATAGGGTGCAGTGTGTGTACGCGCGACTGAGGTTTGTGCGCTCCGTAACGCGTTATCCATGATCGCTTTCCACATGCTCGCCCCGTGGGCACGCAAATGATCCCGCAAATATAAGCCAGCGGCTACGATATGCTTGCAGAAATTGCCCTGTTTTCCCTGCGGGCATGTGCATTCGTAATACAAACTTCCTCCCGCTTCATCCAGGTCAACACAGTATTGCTGGTTCTCTGTGACGTGCAAATGGGCTTTTTCTTCGTCAAGTTGAATCAGTTCAACTTTTCTTTGCCAGTAATAGGATTGTCCATTGTTAAAAACATTGTTTCCGGCAAACCGACGGAGGTTTTGTTCAGTAAACAGCTCGGGCGTAAGACTCGACATACAGGGTGAAGGATGAAGACGGGAGGATAAAAGATGAAGGCGGAAAGGTTATGGTTGGGCGACGCGGGCGTTGAACTCTGTGATCAGTTCGTCAATCTGCCCGGACATGCCTTGCACGGAAGTCCAATAAGTGTCGTCGTACCATTGAGCGTTCAGTTCCTGGAACGTGCGGCCTTGTTGCTCAACCCAGGTGTAATACTTCAGGTTGTGGACCCGTTTGCGGTCGGGGTAACGGAGTTCGACCATGTTATCGGTCGCTTCCCCGTGCAGGTAACGGGCAAAGTGCGCGGCGGCATCCAACTCGGTGTATTCCCCGGATTCTTCGTGCATTTCGACGAGGCGGCTTCCGTACAAATCCATCGAGTCGGTCAACACCGTCATCATCACATCGTCTTCGCCCATTTCATAATATTTGGCGACTTTGATGCACGACAGCAAGTTGGCAATGCCGGAGAAACCGAGAAAATGCAGATTGGCGATGAACGAAGGGTCAACGCCTTGCCGCGCGAGGTGGGTTTTCCCGGCGGGTTCGTTGAACAAGCGGGCGATGGACACCACCGCGTTGTCGTCAATAGCAGTAATCAAATCGGTGTTTTTGACATTGTGGATGAACGGCACATGTTTGTCGCCGATCCCTTCGATGCGATGTGCGCCGAACCCGTTTTCGAGCAGGGTGGGGCATTGCAACGCCTCGCTGGCGGCAATCACACTGCCGGGAAAGACCTGTTTGAGATAATCCCCTGCGGCAATCGTGCCCGCCGACCCGGTCGTGAGCGCCACACCCCGAAACGCCCCACGGGGTCCCAGTTCCCGTTCGAGTACCTCCGCCATCGCGTGGCCGGTCACATCATAGTGCCACAGGTAATTGCCGAATTCCTCAAACTGATTGAAGATCATCAAATCCTGCCCGGAACGGCGCAATTCCCAACATTTATCAAAAATCTCTTTGACATTGGATTCACTGCCCGGGGTTTTGATCGTCTCCCCGGCAATTTTCGCCAGCCACTCAAAGCGCTCCTGACTCATCCCCTCGGGCAGGATCGCGATGGACTCACACCCTAACAACGCCGAATCATACGCCCCGCCCCGGCAATAATTCCCGGTGGAAGGCCAGACCGCTTTCTGCGTGGTGGGGTCAAACTGCCCGGTCACCAACCGTGGCACGAGACAGGAAAACGCCGCCCCGACTTTGTGCGCCCCGGTCGGGAACCACTTCCCCACGAGGGCGATGATCCGCGCGGGGACGCCGGTCAACGAACTGGGGAATTCGAGATAATTGACGGGGCCAAACCCACCCCCGGTCGGGACGGGTTCATTCTTCCAGGATATGCGAAAAAGATTGCGGGGGTTGACATCCCACAGCCCAACGCCAGATAACGATTCCCGCACGGAATCGGGGATCAGGCTGGGATTTTTCATTTGGGCATAGGTGGGGATGATGATA
>WBZL01000293.1_pt1 | contig 55157 bp, 35 predicted proteins | sample 5204291 | NCBI WGS metagenome assembly WBZL01 (sample SAMN12344345, study PRJNA552823) | activated sludge metagenome | biome: Activated sludge suspended growth; feature: Nitrification reactor; material: Wastewater; isolation source: activated sludge from nitrification reactor of wastewater... | reverse complement strand
CAGCAGGGCCGCATCGTCGAGAAGGAACTCGCTCGCGGCCGGGTCGCCAACGCCGGTCGGTGGTTCTGTCCGCATCCCTTCTGCCCGTTCCGCTTCTGCGGCCGCCGGCACCGGGGCTTCGAGAAGCGCGGCGAGGTCTTCCGCGGGGATTGCGACGGTCGCCGCCGCCTCCTCGACGGGCCCTGCGCCTTCGCCGGTCGGGGCGGCACGGTGCCTCGCGAGCTGCCCCTCGAGTGCCCGGCGGAAGGCCGTGAGGCGGCTGGCTGCCTCGGCCCGCCAGCGCGCCCTCTCCTCGTCATCACCGTGCAGGCTGAGCACGCCGGCATGCAGCAGCTCGGGCTCGACCAGCTCGCGGAAGGGGGCGAGCACGCCTTCGAGGGTGGGTTCGAGCAGGGCCTCGTCGAGGCCCGGTACCCCACGATGGCCGAGAGCGAGGGCGAGGGCCCGCCAGCGGCCGTCGGCGTCCTCACGGATGGGCTCGAAGTCGAGGAAGACGTGGCATTGGTAGCCGCCGAGGGTGAGCCCGAGGCCGGCGGCGATGATCTCGCGCGGGTCGAAGACATGCTCGAGGCCGGTCATCGCGTCCCGGCAGCGCATCAGGAGCGGTGGCGCGGCGGCCGCCGGCGCGAGGTCGACGAGCTCCGCGTCTGGGGGGTCAGCGCCGCGACCGTTGCCGCCTGCGACCCCCGGGTCGAGGTCGAGGGCGTGGCCGAGGGTCTCCCACTTGAGCTGTGGCTTGGCGTGGCCCGCCACCTTGACGGCGTAGGGGGCGGAGCGGCGCAGGCGGCCGCGGGTTGGCCCCGGCCGGTTGTGGAAGACGACCAGCGCCCGTTCGTCGCCGAGACGGTTCGAGAAGGCGAAGACGTCCTCGTCCACCTTGCCGGGCGCCGTCTCGAAATCGTAGAGCACGAAATGCTCGGAGCCGGCGAAGAGCCGGCGCCGGTGCAGCAGGGGGAAGATCTGCCGCTCATGGCGGGCGACGACCCAGGGGTCCGCCACCTCGTCGAGGTAGGAACGCCCGTACTCCATGCCGTAGCGCTCGGCGAAGCCCTCGACCTGGCCATGGCCGAACATCGGCAGGCCGGGCAGGGTGGCCATCAGGGTGCAGACGCCGAAGTACTGGTCGCCGCTGCCGAACTGGTCGATCGCCGTCCGCTCGTCCGGGTTGCTCATGAAGTTCACGTAGCGCTTGAGGATCTCGCGGTCGAAGGCCAGCACGTCGCGGATCGACTTGCGGTACTCGGCGTTGCGCTCATCCCGCAGCAGCAGCATGAAAGCGCTGTTGTAGACCCGGTGCATCCCCAGGCTGCGGACGAAGTAGTTCTCCATCAGCCAGAACGCCTCGGCCAGGAGTAGCGTCTCGGGCACCTCGGCGGCCACCCGGTCCACCACCTGGCGGAAGAACTCCTCCGGCATGGCGGTGTCGAACTCCTCGTCGGTCAGGCCGTGCTCGGAGCGCGAGGGGATGTCGCCGCCTGTGCCGGGAGCGGGGAACCACAGCCGCCGCACGTGCCGGCGGGCGAGGGTCATGGCGGCGTCGAAGCGGATGATGGGGAAGCGTCGGGCCACCTCGAGGATGACCTCGATCACCGCCTCGCGCACTTCCTCCTGCAAGTAGTCGAGCTGGGCGGTGTCGTTCCACGGCGTCGCCGTGCCGTCGTTGCCGTGGTAGAGGTAGGCCACCTCGCCGCTGCGGCGGTCGAGCCGCTTGAAGACCACGGCGGCGTCCGAGCGGTCGAAGTAGTGGTCCTCGATCCACAGGCCGATCTCGGGCGTCGAAGAGAGGTCCGGTCCAGTGTAGCGGTAGGCAGGGTACGGCGGCTCGGCGAGCTGCAGGAAGCGCTCGGGGTGCTCGCGCACCCACGCGGAATCGATCCCGAAGTGGTTGGGCACCATGTCGCAGCCGAGGCGCAGGCCGTAGCGACGGGCGCGGGCCGCGAGATCGGCGAGGGCCGCCTCGCCGCCGAGCTGGCGAGCGATGCGGTAGGAGTCGAGGGCGTAGGCCGAGGCGGCGGCCTCCGGGTTGCCGGTCAGCCGCTTGATCTGCTGCGAAGCGGGGCTGCGCTCCCAGATGCCGATCAGCCAGAGGCCGGTGAAGCCGCGGCGGGCAAGCAGCTCGAGCTCGCCGTCCGGGATCTGGTCCAACCGCTCGATCGGCCGGCCATATTGCCGGCTGAGCTGGAAGAGCCAGACCAGCGTGTTCTTGGCGATCAGCGTCAGGTTGGGCATCCAGTCGCGGTCGGGGCTGAACTGCTCGGGCCCTTCGGCGACCAGGGGCTCGCTGGGCAGCTCGACGGGCCCGGGGCCGGGCGGGAAGACGGGGCGCTCCTCCTCGCGCAAGAGGTCGAGGCCGCGCAGCGTGCGCACCGCCTCCGCCGGGGCCTCCGGGGCCTCCGGGGCCTCCGGGGCCGCCGGCGCTGGCGCAGCGGTCGGGGGCTCCGGCAAGGCCTCCGGGGCGAGCTGGCGCAGCTGGCCCGAGAGTGAGGTGGGCTCGCTCGCCGCCGGCGCCAGGAGCGCGCTGAAGAGGTCCTGCGGCTCACCTGCCTGGCCGGCGGCCGGCGGTAGCGGCGGCTGGGTCGCCAGGAAGTGCTCGAGGCCGGCGATCAGCTCCGGGTAGGCGGTCTCCCGCCGCAGGGCGCTGTCATCGAAGAGCTCCCTGAAGGGGGCGAAGGCCGGGCTGGCGTTGGCGAGCCAAAGGAGGAGCATCTCTTCGAGCAGGATCTCGCGGTGCGAACGGCCCGCGGTGCTGCCGTCGAGGTAGTCGTCGAGGCTCACCTCGCCACGCCAGACGGCGGGCGGCGGAAAACCCTGGGCGAAAGCCCGCAGCGTCCGCTCCAGCCTCTCGCCCCCGATCTCCTCGCGCAGGAAGTCGAGGGCGCGCGCCAGCACCTCGCCCGTCACCTCGCCGCGGTAGCGCTGGATCATCGCGTGCAGCAACTCATGGATCAGCCCGAGGGCGTAGATCCTGCCGGGGGTCACCGTCTGGGCGAGTCCAGGGTCGACCGTGGCGAGCTCGGCGGCGAGCCGCTCGGCCAGGCGGCGGGCGCCAGCGATGTCGGCCACCACCAGCCGGCCGGCGAGGCTGAACAGAGAAGCGTCGAGACCGAAGCGTTCGCGGGCCTGCCGCGAGACGTGGAGGTCCAGGGCCCCCGTCCGGGGGCAGAGGGGCGAGGCCGGCCTGAGCCAGCGGGCCTGGAGCGGCGGCATCGAGTTCATCAGCCTATCAACCTTGGTTGCGGCGGGGCTGTGGCCACGCTGCGTCCAGGGCGCTCACCCGTGGCCGAGCGCGGTTCCAACGCGGGATCGCGGCGAAGTGGTACCGTTTCCATGGCTCGTTGTGGATCGCATAACATCGAGCCTTGCCCGCTGGGAGGACGACCATGGGGAAGCTCACCGTTGGCATCGCGGGCCTCGGACGCATCGGCTGCAGCCTGTTCCGGCTGCTCTACAACCACCCGGACATCGAGTTGGGTGCTGTGGTGGATAGCTCGGACGCCGAGGCCTTGCTCTATCTGATTCGTTTCGACACCGTCCTCGGCCGCTTCGGCGAGCCGATCGAGCTCGTCGACGGCAAGCTGGAGGTGGCCGGCAAGCACATCCCGCTGCTCGCCGAGACCCGCCCCCGCGAAGCGCCGTGGGGCGAGCTCGGGGTCGACATCGTGGTCGAGACCTCCTCGGCGCCGAAGCGCCAGGAAGAGATCGCGGCTCACTTCGCCGCCGGGGCCAAGCGGGTGATCCTCTGCGGCCCTCCCGTCGAGCCGCCGGACCTCACCCTGGTGCCGGGGATCAACGACCACCTGCTCGGCCCGCAGCACCGGGTGATCTCCAATGCCTCGTGCACCGTCCACGCGGCGGCGCCGGTGATCCGGGTGCTCGGCGAGCGCTTCGGCATCGAGCGCGCCTTCCTGACCACCGTCCACGCCTACAGCGACCAGCAGCGGCTGGCCGACGTGCCGGAGAAGGACAAGCGGCGCGGCCGGGCCGCGGCGGAGAACATCATCCCGCAGGAGACCAACGCCGGCACCATGCTGGCGGAGCTGCTGCCGGAGCTCGCCGGCCGGGTCACGGCCTCGTCGATCAACGTGCCGGTGGCAAACGGCTCCTGCGTCGATCTCGTCTGCTGGCACCGCGAGACGGTGACCGTCGAGGCGATCAACGAGGCGCTGCGGGCGGCCGCGGCGGCAGCGCCCTGGGCCGGCCTGCTCGCCTTCGAGACCGAGCCGATCGTCTCCTCGGACGTCGCCCACAGCCGCACCTCCGGCACCTTCGACGCGCAGGCCACGATGGTCCTGGGCGAGCGGGTTTCGAAGACGGTGACCTGGTTCGACAACAGCTCGGGCTACACCCAACGGGTGGTCGAGCTGATCTCCCGGCTGGCCGGGCTGGAGGCGGGGGTATGAGCACGATCCGAATCGGCATCAACGGCTTCGGCCGGATCGGCCGCAGCGTCTTCCGCATCCTCGAAGAGCGCAACGACGCGCTCGCGGCCGCGGGCCAGCCGCGGCGCTTCGAGGTGGTGGGGATCAACGACCTCTACGAGAACGACCAGCTCGGTTACCTGCTCAAGTACGACACCGTGATGGGCATCTTCGAGGGCGAAGTGGTGACCGACGACGACTGGATGTGGGTCGACGGCCGCCAGATCGCGATGACCGCCGAGCGCGAGCCGGCGAAGATCCCTTGGGGCAGCCTGGGGGCCGAGGTGGTGATCGAGTCGACAGGCGTCTTCCGGCGCCGGGCGCAGCTCGAAGCGCACCTCGCGGCCGGTGCCGGCAAGGTGATCCTCACCGTGCCGCCCAAGGACGAGGTGGACGCGATGATCGTCCTCGGCGTCAACGACGATCGCCTGGCGCCCGAGCACCGCATCGTCTCGAACGCCTCCTGCACCACCAACTGCCTGGCCCCCCTAGCCCGCGTCGTCGACGAGGCGTTTGGCATCGAGGAGGGCTTCATCACCACTGTCCACGCCTACACCAACGACCAGCGTCTCGCCGACGTGCCGCACAAGGACCTGCGGCGCAGCCGCGCGGCGGCCGAGAACATCATCCCGACGACCACCGGCGCCGCCCGCGCCGTGGGCAAGGTGCTGCCCCACCTCAAGGGCAAGCTCGACGGCTTGGCGATGCGCGTGCCGGTGCCCGATGGCTCGATCGTCGACCTGGTGTGCCGTTTGCGCAACCGGCCGGGGGTTGAGGAGATCAACGAGGCGGTGCGCAGTGCCGCCAGCGGTCCCCTCGCCCGGATCATCGAGTTCAGCACGGCGCCCCTGGTGTCGAGCGATATCATCGGCAACCCCCATTCGTCGATCTTCGACGCTCTGTCGACCCGCTCGCAGGGTGACGGCTACGCGCGCCTGGTGGCCTGGTACGACAACGAATGGGGCTATTCGAACCGCGTGGTGGACCTCGCCGAGCTGCTGGTGGCGCGCAGCTGAGCCGCGCCCCCTCCGGTCTCGCCACCGTGCCCCAGAACGAGCCTGTCGCCGACGCCGGCCCTGCCGGCGTCGGTCCTTGAGGAGCTGCATGTCGACCCCTACCTCCGACTCCTGGATCCACGTTCCCTGCCTGCCGGTGGCGGACATCGAGCTGCCGGCCGAGCTCGCCCGCTTCTACGACCTGGCCTACAACCTGTGGTGGACCTGGAAGCCGCAGGCCCGCTTTCTCTTCCGCTCGATCGATCCCGAGGCCTGGGAGCTGTACGAGAACCCGGTCCAGCTGCTGATCAACGTCGAGCGCACGCACTGGGCGCCGTTGCTCGAGAGCGCGAGCTTCATGGACCTCTACCGCGAAGTGGTGGCGGAGCTCGACGCCTATCTCCAGCCGGCGCAACCCACCTGGTTCGCCCGCCGCTTCCCCAACCACGCGGCGGGCCCGGTGGCCTACTTCTCGATGGAGTACGGCCTGCACTCCTCGCTCGCCATCTACTCGGGCGGCCTCGGCGTGCTCTCCGGCGACCATTGCAAGGCGGCGAGTGACCTCGGCCTGCCGCTGGTGGCGGTGGGCCTCGCCTACCGCCGCGGCTACTTCCACCAGACGGTCGACGGCGAGGGCCGCCAGCAGCACAACTACCCGGACTACGACTTCAGCCGCCTGGCCGTGCGATTGGCTTGCGACGCCGAGGGCCGCGAGCTGCGGGTGAGCGTGCCGCTGCCCGGGCGCCAGGTCGCTTGCCGGGTGTGGGTGGCACGGGTGGGGAGGATCAACTTGCTGCTGCTCGACACCCACGTGCCGGAGAACCACCCGGCAGACCGCCAGATCACCGGTTCGCTCTACGTCTCCGGGCGTGAGATGCGCCTGGTGCAGGAGCTGGTGGTGGGGGTGGGGGGCGCCCGGACGCTTGCCGCCCTCGGCATCGAGCCAGCGGTCTGGCACATCAACGAAGGTCACAGCGCCCTGCTGCAGCTCGAGCGCTTGGAGCGGGCGATGAACGGCGACCATCGGCGGGCGGAGGACGCCCTGGGCCGTCTCGCCGAGCGGGTGGTCTTCACCACCCACACGCCCGTGCCGGCCGGCAACGAAGCCTTCGAGCGCCCGATCGCCCGCAAGTACCTCGACCCCTGGGCCGAGCGCCTCGACCTGCCCACCGAGCGGCTGCTGGCCCTTGGCGAGGCCGAGCAGAAGCCCGGGGACGAGAGCTTCAACCTCACCGCCGTCGCCCTGCGCACCAGCCGCTCGGCCAACGCCGTCTCGAAGCTCAACGCTGAGGTGACGAGCGCGATGTGGGGCCATCTGCTGCCACCTGCCGAGGAAGGCCGCTTGCCCATCTTCCCGATCACCAACGGCGTCCATGCCGGCAGCTGGGTGGGGCGCGAGATGCGGGCCCTCTTCGCCCGCTGGCTCGGCCCCGACTGGCAGCAGCAGATGCTCGACGTCGAGGCCTGGGCGAGCCTCGAGGAGCGCGTGCCGGCCGAGGAGGTGTGGCTGGCGCACCTCGGCCAGAAGGAGCGCCTGGCGCGCTTCACCCGCGACCGCCTGCGCGACCAGTTCGCCCGCCACGGCCGCTCGCCGGACGAGCTGCGTGCCGTCGACGACCTCTTCGACCCCGAGGTGCTGACCATCGGCTTCGCCCGCCGCTTCGCGACCTACAAGCGGGCGAAGTTGGTGTTCAGCGACCTCGAACGGCTGGAGGCCCTGCTCGCCGACGCGGAGCGGCCCGTGCAGCTGCTCTTCGCCGGCAAGGCCCATCCGGCCGACCAGGCCGGCCAGGCCCTGATCCAGCAGATCTTCGCCCTGAGCCAGCGCCCGGAGCTCGCCGGGCGGGTGTTCTTCGTCGAGGACTATGACATGCGGGTGGGCCAGCGCCTGGTGCAGGGCGTCGACGTCTGGCTCAACACGCCGCGCCGGCCCATGGAGGCGAGCGGCACGAGCGGCCAGAAGGCGGCGATGAACGGTGCCCTGAACCTGAGCATCCTCGACGGCTGGTGGCCGGAGGCCTTCGACGGTGGCAACGGCTGGGCGATCCGTTGGGACGAGACGGCGGACGCCGAGGAGGGGGCGGAGCAGGAGGACGAGTCGGTGGGCGTCGAGGCCGAGCAGGACCGCCACGACGCCGAGGCCCTCTACCGGCTGCTCGAGGACGAGGTGGTGCCTGCCTACTACCATCGCAACGGAGACCACCTGCCGCTCGCCTGGGTCGAGCGGATGAAGCACGCCATCGCCACCATCACCCCGCACTTCTCGGCCAGTCGCATGGTGCGGGACTACGCCGAGCAGGCCTACTTCCCCGACCGCAGAGGGTAGGGGCAGGCTTCCCGGTCCCTTCCGGCGGGGGTACCCGGGGTGGATCCCCAGGCCCTCGGCTTGGACCATGCCGGGGCCACGCCCCACGTGTCGGCGCGGGTCTCTCGACCCGCCCTCCGTCTTACGAACGACCACTCCGGCCGCCCGTTGCTTCTGGACCAGATTGGTCCCCTTTTCTAGAATGAGGCGTCCGCCCATGAAACCGGGCGGCGAGGAGCCTGCCATGAGCGACATCGCCTCCCGCGGCTACGCCCACCCCGAAGTGCTCGTCTCGACCGCCTGGGTGGCCGACCACCTCGACGACGCCGGCGTGCGAGTCGTCGAGTCGAACGAGGACGCCTTGCTCTACCCCTCCGGCCACCTGCCCGGGGCGGTCGAGGTCGACTGGACCCGCGACCTCAACGACGCGGTCCGCCGCGACTACCTCGACCGTGCCGGCTTCGAGGCCCTGATGCGCCGGATCGGCGCCGACGCCGAGACCACGCTGGTCTTCTACGGCGACAAGAACAACTGGTGGGCGACCTACGCCTTCTGGGTCTTCCGTCTCTTCGGCCATCGCCACGCGCGGGTCATGGACGGTGGTCGCCTCAAATGGCAGCGCGAGGGCCGGCCCTTGGTCCGCGAGGTGCCTGCCTACCCGCCCTCGGCCTACGTGGCGCCGCCGCGTGACGATGCGAGCGAACGGGCCTTCCGCGACCAGGTGCTCGCCCATCTTGGGGCCGGCCGGCTGGTCGACGTGCGCAGCCCCGCCGAGTACTCCGGCGAGCGCCTGCACATGGAGGACTACCCCAACGAGGGTGCGCTGCGCGGCGGCCACATCCCGGGAGCGGTCAACGTGCCGTGGGCGCGGGCGATCGTGCCGGAGGACGGCACCTTCAAGCCGGCGAGCGAGCTGCGGGCGATCTACGAAGGCGAGCAGGGCCTGCGACCGGCAGACGACGTGATCGCCTACTGCCGGATCGGCGAGCGCAGCAGCCACACCTGGTTCGTGCTGCGCTACCTGCTCGGCTACCCGAGGGTACGCAACTACGACGGCAGCTGGACCGAATGGGGAAACCTGGTGGGCGCGCCGATCGAGAAGGGGGCTTGAGGTGGCGGCCGACGGCGAGCTTCCCGAGCGCCTGTGCGATGTCCTCGACCTCTTCGACTTCCTGCCCGAGCGCAGCGAGCGCATCCAGGCCCTGATCGAGATCGCCGACCGCTTCCGCGAGGTGCCGGCCGAGGTCGCCAGCCGGCCCTACGACGAGGCGCACAAGGTGCCGGGCTGCGAGTCCGAGGCCTATCTCTGGGCCGTGCCGCGGGCCGAGGGGGGCTTGAAGTTCCATTTCGCGGTGGAGAACCCGCAGGGGATCTCTGCCAGGGCGATGGCCGTGGTGCTGGACGAGGCCCTTTCCGGTGCTCCGCTCGAGCAGGTGGCGCGGGTGCCGCGCGACCTACCCCTGCGCCTCTTTGGCAACGAGCTTTCGATGGGCAAGAACCTCGGCCTCACCGGCATGGTGGGGATGGTGCAGGCCGAGGCCCGCCGCTGCCTGGCGACAGCTGCTAGTCCAGATACCCCAGCGCCTTGAGCTGACCGGCGCTCTCGGGGTCGAGGGCAGCCGGCTGGTCGGGCAGCGTGTGCAGGCTCTTGACCAGCTCGGCGAGCCAGGCCGCGAGCTCCGCCGAGGGTTGGCTGGTCGCCGCAACGAGGCTACGCAGCTCCCGGGGGTCGAGCGCCAGGTCGAAGAGCGCGCGGTTGCGCGTCGCCAGCCGTAGCACCTCTTTGCGCCCAGCCACCAAGCGACCCACCTCGAGCAACCCCCGCTCGCGCTTCTCGGCGCTGCCGCTGGCGTTGAGCACCGCCCCGCGGTGGGCCTGGAAGAGGAGCGTGCGGTCGGCCGGCGGTGGTGCTCCGGCAAGGAGCGCCGCCGTCCAGTCGAAGCCGCTCCAGCTCGCCGGCGGGCGCAGGCCCAGCATCCCCAAGAGGCTGGGGGCGAGGTCGGTCAGCACGGCGGGAGCAGAGATCGCCTGCCCGGCGCCTATCCTCTCGGGCCAGGTGATCCCCAGGGGTATCAGCAGGGTGGGTTGGAAGAGGTCGCGACCATGGCCCCAGGCGGCGTGCTCACCGAGGCTCTCGCCGTGGTCGGCGAGGAAGACCGTCACCGTGTCGTGGCGGCTGTCGGCCGCCTGCCAGCCGGCGCGGAGTCGGCCCACGGCGTCGTCGACGAACCGCACCTCGCTGTCGTAGCGGTCGGACCGCGACACGGCGTCGCTGAGGGGGATGCCGAGCTCCCGGGCGGCGCCTTCCTGCAGCCGGTAGGGTGCGTGCGGCTCCACGTAGTGCACCCACAGCAGGAGGGGCCGCCGCGGTTCGCGTTGGCGCTCGCCCCGCAGCCAGTCGAGGGCCGCGCTGGTCAAGTCCTCGGCCGTTGCCTCGCTGCGGAAGAGGCCGAACCAGCGCCGCCGGTTGAGCACCTCCTCGTAGCGTTGGAAGTGCTCGCCGAGGCCGGTCAGCTTGTCGCGCAGCGTCCAGGTGCCCACGAAGGCGGCGGTGTGGTAGCCGCCGTCGGCGAGGATGCGGGGCAGGGAGAGCAGGCGCGGCTTCATCCGCAGGCCGTTGCGGGTGGCGCCGTGCTGATGCGGCGGCAGGCCGGTCCACAGCGAGATCATCGCCGGCGCGGTGAGCGGCTCGGGGGTGTAAGCCTGGTCGAAGCGGGCGCCGCCGGCGAGCAGCTCATCGAGCGCCGGGGTAGTGGGGCGGAGGTAGCCGTAGGCGCCCAGCCGGTCCTGGCGTAAGGTATCGACGGTGATGACGAGGAGGTCGGGCAGCGTACGGCGTGCGTCTTCGGCGGCCGCCGTGGGAGCGCCGGCGCCGAGAGCGATGGCGACGGTGAGCAGGGAAAGGAGCAGCGAGCGCACCGTGGCCGAGTCTAACAGCCGCTGGCCGGCGTTGGTTTTGGGCCTCGCGCTCCTCGTCGCCGGCGCCGCACCGGCCATCGCCTGGGACAGCTTCAGCCATCGGGTGGTGGCGCGCCTCGCCTGGGATGAGCTGTCGCCAGCGGTGCGGGCTCGCGCGGTCGAGCTCCTGGCCGCGGCACCGGCCGAGGCGGACCTCGCTACCCTCCGGCCGTCCGCCGGCCCGAAGCCGGAGGCTGATCGCGAGTTCTTCGAGCGGGCCGCCACCTGGGCCGATCTCGTCAACGACGAGCACTTTCCCGCGCGGCGAGCCCGCTTCGCCCATCCTGGCTGGCACTACATCAACCTCTTCTTCGAGCAGCGAGAGCCCGGAGCGCCGGTGCTCGACCGCCGCGAGCGGCCCCCCGCGGCGGAGAACGTCGTCAGCCAGCTCGAGGCTTTGGCCGTCTGGCTGAGCGATCCGCAGCGGCCGGCCGGCGAACGCGGCCTCGACCTCGCCTGGGTCCTGCACCTGGTGGGTGACATCCACCAGCCGCTCCACACCAGCGCCCGGATCACCGCCCTCGAGCCCGACCACGACCGCGGTGGCAACCTCTTCCCCCTCGCCGGACGCGAGGACTTGCATGGCTTCTGGGACCACGCCCTGCGCGGGCTCGGCGAGTCGCGGGCGAGCGTCGGCACGGTGGCCCGCGAGCTCGTGGCCCGCTACCCGGCTGGTTCCGCCCTCGCCGCCGGCCAGTTCGGCCGCTGGGCGGAGGAGGGCTTCGTCCTGGCCCGTGAGGAGGCCTACCCGCCGGAGCTCCGCCGTGGCCACCGCCCCCCGGAGCCGTACCGGCAGAGGGTGCTCGCGGTGGCGCGCCGGCGCCTGGCTCTGGCCGGCCACCGCCTGGCGGCGCTTCTGGAGACGCTCCTCGATGCCGAGGCCGCGGTCCCTGGTGGCCGAGCCTCTGTTACACTTGCGGACCCCTGATCCCAACGACCCCAATCCCAAGGACACGGACCGCCTCCTCGCCCATCGAGGCCTACCGCGCACGCCCATGACCGAGAACAACGCCTCTTCCGAACCCCGCGACAACGAGCCCACGGAGCCCACCACCCCAGAGACCGCAGCAGCCGAGGCCGCGACCGAGGCTGCCGGCGAGGTCAGCGCCGAGGTCACCGCTGCGGAGCCGGCTCAGGAAATCCCGGCCGCCGGAGAAGAAGCGAGCGAGGTGGCCGGCGAACCGCCGGCGAGTGGAGGGGAAGGGGCGGCCGAGGAGAAGTCCGCGGGCGAGCCGGCGAGCGAGGACGGTGAGGCACATGCGGCGGGGCGGCCGGAGCTGACCGCGGAGGGCCAGCGCTGGGGCTACGTCGACGAGGAAGGCAACGTCCGCCTGCACGGCGGCGAGGGCGAGCCCGGCCGCGTGGTGGGCAAGGTCAAGGGCAACGCCGAGGCGGCCCTCGGCTATTTCGCCCTCAAGTTCCAGCAGATCGAGCTCAAGCTGGCCGAGCTCGAGAGCGAGGTGGCCGCCGCCAGCGATCGCCCGCGCTTCCTGGGCCGGGTGCAGCGGATGCTGAGCTGGATGCCGGAGGCAAATGCCCTGGGCGACATCCCGGCGCTCGTCGAGCGCCTGCGGCAGCTGGAGGCGAGCTGCGGCGAGCACCTGGTGGAGAACTTGCGGAAGAAAGAAGAGCTCTGCGCTCGCGCCGAAGCCCTGGTCGAGTCGCAGGAGTGGCGGGTGGCCGCCGAAGCGATCAAGGGCCTGCAAGCGGAGTGGAAGGCCCTCGGCCCGGTGCCCCGCGAGCACGCGGACGCCATCTGGGCCCGTTTCCGCGGCGCCGCCGACCGCTTCTTCGGTCGCCGCCAGGAGCACTACCAGGACCTCGACCGCGAGCGCAGCGAGAACCTCCGCAAGAAAGAAGAGCTCTGCGCGCGTGCCGAGGCGCTCTCCGGCTCGACCGACTGGCGCAAGGCGGCCGACGAGCTCAAGGCCCTGCAAGCCGACTGGAAGAAGATCGGCCCGGTGCCGAAGGAGCAGGGTGATGCGATCTGGGCCCGCTTTCGTGGTGCCGCCGACGTCTTCTTCGAGCGCCGCAAGCAGCACTTCGATCAGCTCGACCACGAGCGGGCCGAAAACCTCAAGCTCAAAGAGGGCCTCTGCGTCGAAGTCGAGCAGCTGGCCGAGGCGAGTGATTGGGGTGAGGCGGCGCAGGGGATCAAGGCCTTGCAGGCGCGCTGGAAGGCGATCGGGCCAGTGCCGAAGGACCAGGCGGACGCCATCTGGGCCCGCTTCCGTGGCGCCTGCGACCGTTTCTTCGCCCGCCGCGGCGAGCGCGCCGAGGAGCCGGAGCGCGAGCGGCTGGTGGTGAGCTCGGCGCCGGCGAGCAACGCTTCCGCCCTGCTTGGCGCCGGTGTGCTGGTACGCAAGCGCGAGCAAGCGGCCCGCCTGCAGGAGTCGATCGATCACGACCGCGCCAACATCGAGCGCTGGCAAGCAACCCTCACCGGCCTGCGCAGCGGCGGCCGCGAGGACGAGATCCGCGCCAGCCTCGAGACCAAGATCGCCGACGTCACGGCCAAGATCGAGACCAAAGAGCAGCGCCTCGCCGAGCTGCAGTCCCTGATCCGCCAGATCGAAGGCACCCAGGCGTAGGCGCGGGCTTCCAACCCCCGGACCGCCCGGCGCCCCCCTCGACGATCTGTACCGTCCGCACGGTGGGGGCGGGTTTGAAGCCCGCCCCCATACGTGCGGCGCGTCGTCGTGTCTGCAACCCGGGACGTGGGGCCGTTCTTCGAAGTTCGAGGCCGCCGAAGGGCCGTCAGCCATCGGCGGCTTCCGCCGCCAGCTGACGATCCAGGCCGTCGAGCCAGCGAGCCAGGGGTTCTGGAACGCTGGTGTCAGGGTTCTTGATCGAGAACTCCTCCCACAGGAAGCCCTGCAGGTCGGTGGGCAGCTTTGACTCCTTGTCTTTGAGCAGGAGTACTTCTTGGCCACGCGACTTGAAGAAGCCGAACTCCAAGGCCACGTTGGGGTTGTGAAACAGTTTCTCCTCCTGGCCGGGGATGCGGGGCGCCGGCTCCGAGATGTAGATGGCGATCCCGAAGCGGCAGGAGAGCATGTTGACGATCAGGTTGTCCCAAAGCGTGGCCTCGAACCTGCGGTCCGGGTCGTCGACGCGGACCGCGCGATATCCCCGCGCCTCGCAGGCCGCCTTGATCACTTCGGTGAGCTTGCGGTAGCCGAGGTCGGAATCGAAAGGCATCATCAGGAAGATGCTGCGCGAGAAGGGATGCTGGTCGAGAGCTTCTTCCAGTTTTGAGTTGTAGGGTTGGAAGGCCGCATGGATGTGGCCGTAGCGCTCCAAGAACTCGCGCAGAGCAGCGCTCGACTGCAGTGCCTTGTAGCGGGTTTCGCGATAGTCGCTGTGCACCAGGCGGTTGACCATCAGGGCCAGGGTGCCGGTGCCGGCCTTGCGCAGGCGCAGGATCCCCACCATCACGCCGCGGGCCAACGTCTCGATGAACAGAGAGTCTCCGTAGGCCTGGCGGGTGCGCAAGAGCGGCGCCGGGATGCCTTTGGGGGCCCCCTGGAGCTCAAACACGTCGGCGAGGCAACGGTCGATCTCTGCGCCGAGGCCGCCAATCGCGTCATCGATCGCTAGCAGGTCCTCGATCAGAAACAAGCGCTCGATCATCGGAAGCTGCTGCTCGTCTTCGGTCGGCAGGGCGAGGCTTGCCTGGAGCTCCTCGGCGATCGCCCGCAACAGCTCTCGCCGCTCCGGCCGGTGCTGGGCCAGGAGCAGGCCAAAGAAGCCGAGCTGCGAGCGCGAGGTGAGCCCCACCGTGCGCCGCTGCTCGAGGTAGTTGAGCGCCATCTCAATCTCGGTGGCGAAGGCCACTGCTGAGTAGCGCCCGAGCACCTTGAGCGACCAGAGCGTGCTGAAATAGTCGCCACCCGGGAGATAGGCGCAGAACACCGGGATCGAGCCGTCGGGAAGTTGCCGATCCGCGATACCGGAGCGGAGCAGGGCCTCGCTGGCCGCGGTCCTTTCGGCGCTGAGAGCGAACGAGTCGAGCGCGAAGGGCTGGCCGGCGATGCCGTTGCGCGGGTCCATCAGCCAATGGGTCCCGGTTGCGATGCCATCCGAGAAGACCTTGCCGTCGAGCGCGGCGAGCACCTCCAAGAGATGGTGTGTCGCCGGGACATCGGGCCCGAAGCTGCCGTCCGGCAGGCGGGTGCGGATGACACCGTCCGGACTCGTCTCGCGGATCAAGGCAAGAGCCAGATGCTCGGTGTGGAACTGGAGATTGGCCAGCTCTTCGCTCGTCATGCAGTGCTCCTCGGCCGTCTGGGCAGGTTGCTGCGTCGCTGGCCGAGTGCCCGCTCGCCGCGATCGCGCAGCGACCAGCCTTTTTTTCGAGCATGGACGGAGTGAAGCACACTCTAACGTGCAGCCCTTCCTTTGGCCACCCCTTGACACTGCTGGCATGACATGCAAATCTATGCGCATGATTTTTCCGTTGGGGCCGGGCCATGCCGGCTGATCTCGAAGCCAAGGCGGCGCGCCGGCAGGCGATCGTCCAGATCCTGCGCCGCGAGCCGGTGGCGAGCCAGCAAGACCTGGTTGCCAAGCTGGCGGCGCGCGGCCACGCGGCAACGCAGTCGAGCGTCTCGCGCGATTTGCGCGACCTCGGCGTGGCCTGGGCCGGTGGCCGCTACCAGCTGCTCGCCGCCCAGCCGGCCGCGACGCCCGCCCTCGAGGCCGAGGCTGGTCTGCTGCGCGGCGCCCGCCCGGCTGGCCCCAACCTGACTGTCATCCTGACCGCCGTGGGCGCCGCCCAGCGGGTGGCGGTCGATCTCGACCGCTGTGGCTGGCCGGAGTTGGTGGGCACCCTCGCGGGGGACGACACCATCTTCGCGGCGACGGCCACCGCCCGCGATCAGAAGCAGCTTCTCGCCCGACTGGCCCCCTTTCTCACGGAGCGCTGAGCCATGGCCGAGCCGATCGTCCTCGCCTTCTCGGGCGGGCTGGACACCTCTTTCTGCATTCCCTGGCTCGCCGAGACCTACGGCCGGCCGGTGGTGGCGGTCACCGTCGACACCGGCGGTCTCGACGATGCTGCGCGCGCCACCCTCGCCGAGCGGGCGCAGGCCCTGGGCGCCGCCGAGCTGCTGCTGGTCGACGCCCGTGAGGAGTTCTTCGCCCAAGTGCTGCGCTTCCTGATCGCCGGCAACGTGCGGCGGGGCCAGCTCTACCCCATCTCGGTGGGGGCGGAGCGGGGCATCCAGGCGCAGGTGGTGGCCTGGAAGGCACGGCAGCTGGGTGCGCGCACGGTCGCCCACGGCTCGACCGCGGCGGGCAACGACCAGGTGCGCTTCGAGGTCTCGCTGCGCGCCATCGCGCCCGAGCTCGAGATCCTGGCGCCGGTGCGCGACCATCCACAGAGCCGTGCCGCGCAGGTGGCCTTCCTCGAGGAGCGGGGCCTGCCGGTGCCGCCGTTCGGCGCCGCCTACTCGATCAACCGCGGCTTGTGGGGGACGACCATCGGCGGCCGCGAGACCCTCGACACCGTGGGCTCGATCCCGGAGAGCGCCTGGGTGCTCACTCGCGACGCCTTCGCGGCGCCGCGCGCCGCCGAGCAGCACACCCTGCGCTTCGCGGCTGGCATCCCCACCGCCCTCGACGGTGAGGAGCTGGGGCCGGTGGCGCTGATCGAGAAGGTCGAAGCGCTCGCCGCCGGCTTCGGCATTGGCCGCGGCATCCACCTCGGCGAGACGATCCTCGGGATCAAGGGCCGGGTGGCCTTCGAGGCGCCGGCGGCCGAGGTGCTGCTCACCGCCCACCGCGAGCTCGAGAAGCTGGTGCTCACCGGCCGCCAGCTCAAGGTCAAGGAGCTGGTCTCTTCCCTCTACGGCGACCTGGTGCACGAAGGCCAGCAGCGCGAGCCGGTCTGCCGCGACCTGGAGGCCTTCCTCGCCTCCTCCCAGCAGCGAGTGAGCGGCGAGGTCTTCCTGCTGTTGCGCCCCGGCCAGTGCTTCGTCGAGGGCGTGGCCTCGCCCTTCTCGCTGCGCAACGCCTCGCGCGGGGTCTACGGCGAGGCGGCCGGCGAGTGGACGGCGGCCGACGCCCGGGGTTTCTCGCGGATCGCCGCCCTGCCGGCCGAGCTCTACGCCCGGGCGGGCCAAGGGGGTGAGGGATGAAAAGCGTCCATCTCGACAAGATCGCTTCGGTGACTCGCGCCTGCCGCCTGCAGCGCGAGGTGCGGGTGACGGCCGAGATCCCCTGCGAGGAAGGGGTGGTGGTGGCGGTGCGGGTGCTCAACGACAAGGGCACCTACAGCCAGCTCGAGCTGCCGAGCGGCCGCCTCGCCCAGGTCAAGCGGGGAGACCTCCTGGCCGGCGCCCTCGGCCACCGCCACGCCCTCTTCGGCTACTCCGGCCACCTGCCCACCCGGCTGGCGCCGGGCGACCGCATCAACCTGCTCAACATGGGCGGCGTGCTGGGGATCTGCGACTCCGTCAACCCGGACCTCGGGCCGCCCTTCGAGTGCGAGGTGCTGGGGGCGGTGCTGCACTTCCCCTACCTCGGCGAGCGCATCGGCGTGGTGGCGAAGATCGGCGAGGAGGCCCTCGATCTCGCCGTGCCCCTCGCCCCCAGCGAGGTGCCGGTGCTGGCGCTCGTCGGCTCGTGCATGAACTGCGGCAAGACGGCGGCGACCACCGCCCTGGTGCGCGAGATCAGCCACGCCGGCTTCGTGATCGACGGCTTCAAGTCGACGGGGGTGTCGCTGCGCCGGGACATTCTGGCGATGGAAGACGCCGGTGCCCGCAAGACGGCGATCTTCACCGACCTCGGCGTCGTCTCGACGACCGAGAAGAACGCCCCGGCGGTCACCCGCACCCTGCTCGGCCGCCTCGCCGCCGGCCGCCCGGACGCCATCGCCATCGAGATGGGGGACGGCCTGCTCGGCGCCTACGGCGTGGCGGCGATCCTCCACGACGCGGCGATCCGTCAGGCGCTGACCGCCGTCATCCTCGCCGCCAACGATCCGGTGGCGGCCTGGGGCGGGGTCCGCCTGCTGCGCGAGGAGATGGGCATCGAGCCGGTGGCGGTCACCGGCCCGGCGACCGACAACCAGGCCGGCACGCGGATCATCGAGGAGGCGGTGGGAGTGCCGGCGATCAACGCCCGCACCGACGCCGCCCGCCTGGCCCTGATGGTGATGGGCAAGCTGGGCCTGGTGCCGGCCGTGCCGGCGGCAGCGGTGGGCGAGGCGTGAGCGTCCCCGTCCTCCTTCTCGGCGGCACTGGCTACGTGGCCGGCGAGCTGCTGCGGCTCCTCGCCGGCCACCCGGAGCTGCGCCTCGCAGCCGTCTCCTCCGAGAAGCAGGCCGGCGAAGCGGTGGCGGCGGCGTTCCCGCACCTCGCGGCGGCCTACCCGGAGCTCACCTTCGTCGGCCGGGAGGCCCTCGCCGCCGAGGTGGCGCGCCACCCGCGGCTCGCCCTCCTCTCGGCGGCCCCGCACGGAGCGGCGGCCGGGGTGATCGCCGAGCTGCTCGCGCGGGCCGAGGCGGCCGGTTCGGCGCTCACTGTGGTCGACGTCTCGGCGGACTTCCGCTTCCGCGACGCCGCGGCCTACGCTGCTGTCTACGGCCACCCGCACCCGGCGCCGGAGCGCCTGGCCGAGTTCAGCTGCGCCGTCCCCGAGCACCTCGCCGGCACCCCGACGCCACACGCCGCCCATCCCGGCTGCTTCACCACCGCGACGCTCCTCGCCGCCGTGCCGCTCCTGGCGCTGGGCCTGGTCGAGCCGGAGCTCACGGTGGTTGCCGTCACCGGCTCGACGGGGGCCGGCCGCAGCCTCGGGGCGACGACCCACCACCCGGCGCGGCGCTCGAACCTCTTCGCCTACTCGCCCCTCGCCCACCGCCACGAGCCGGAGATGCGGGCCCTCGCCCAGGCCGCCACGGGCGTTGCGGCGGAGATCTTCTTCGTCCCCCAGGCCGGCCCGCTGGCCCGCGGCATCTACGCCACCGTGACCGGCCGCCTACGCCAGCCGCTGCCGGCCGCTGAGGTGCGCCAGGCGCTGGCGGAGTTCTACGCCGGTTCGCCGTTCGTCGCCGTCGAGGCCGGCGCGCCGCAGCTCAGCACCGTCGCCGGCAGCAACCTCGCCTGCCTCGGGGTGGCCGTTTCCGGGCACCGCGTGGTGGTGCTCTCGGCGATCGACAATCTGGTCAAGGGTGCCGCCGGGGGTGCCCTGCAATGGCTCAACCGCCTGCTCGGCTTCCCCGAGGCCCTGGGCCTCGCGGCGCCGGGCCCGGGCTGGCTCTGAGCATGACGTCGCGAACGGACTGCGCAAGGAGCGAGGAACACCGATGAGCGAGTCGCCGACCGCCGAGCTGGTCCAGCCGCCGAGCGCCGCCGAGGCCGAGGGCCGCTGGCTGCTGCCCGTCTACCCGCAGCTGCCCCTGGAGCCGGTGGCGGGCGACGGCGTGTGGCTCACCACCGCCGACGGCCGGACCTATCTCGACCTCTACGGTGGCCACGCCGTGGCCCTCCTCGGCTATCGCCACCCGCGGCTGCTCAAGGCGCTGGCGAGCCAGGCCGAGTCCCTTTTCTTCCAGAGCAACCTGGTGCCGCTGGCGGTGCGGGCGCGGGCCGCCGAGCGGCTGGTGCGCTTCGGCCCGCCGGGCCTGGTCCGGGCCTTCCTCGTCAACAGCGGGGCCGAGGCCAACGAGAACGCCCTGCGCCTCGCCCTGCGCGCCACCGGCCGGCGCCGGATCGTCGCCCTCGAAGGCGCCTTCCACGGCCGCACCGCGGCGGCCGCGGCGGTCACGGCCGGAGCTGCGGGCAAGTGGTACGGCTTCCCCACCACCCCGTTCGAGGTCAGCTTCGTGCCGCGCGGCGACCTCGACGCCCTGGCCGCGGCCCTCGGCGGGCCGCAGCCGGCGGCGGCGCTGATCGCCGAGCCGGTGCAGGGAGTGGCGGGCGCCGTCGACCTCGGCGCCGACTACCTACGGGCCGCCCACGCGCTCACCCGCGAGGCCGGGGCCCTGCTGATCCTCGACGAGGTGCAGTGTGGCATGGGCCGCAGCGGCCATCCCTTCGTCGCCCAGGCCTGGGGAGTGACGCCGGACCTGCTGACCACCGCCAAGGGCCTGGCCGGCGGCTTCCCGGCCGGCGCCGTGCTGGTCTCCGAGGAGATCGCCCGCGGGGTGGCGAGCGGCGATCTCGGTACGACCTTCGGCGGTGGCCCCCTCGCCTGCGCGTTGATCGAAGAGGTGATCGCCACCATCGAGGAGGAAGACCTGCTGGCGCGGGTGCGGGCGGTGGCCGCCGACCTGCGCCGCCGTTGCCAGGTGGGGCCGGTGGTCGGCGTCCAGGGGGAGGGCTTCCTGCTCGGCCTGCGCACCGCGCGGCCGGCCAAGGACGTGCTCGCCGCGCTGCGCCAGCGCGGCATCCTCGCCGGGGGCAGCGGCGATCCCCACGTCGTGCGCCTGCTGCCTCCCCTGGTGCTGGAGCACGCCCACGTCGACCTCTTGGCCGAGGCCCTGGCCGAGATCGGCCCCTGAGGGGGCTCGCAGAAGAGGCGCTCATGAAGAGATTCGTCCATCTGGCGCAGCACTCGGCGGCCGAGATCGCCGACCTCCTCGCCCTCGCCCGTCGCCTGGAGCAGCACCCCGAGCCGCAGCTTCTGGCCGGCAAGGTGCTCGCCCTGCTGTTCTTCAATCCCTCGCTGCGCACGCTGGCGTCGTTTCAGTCCGGGATGGCGCGGCTGGGTGGCTCGACCTTCGTGATCTCGCCCGGCCAGGGCTCCTGGCAGCTCGAGACGGCGGAGGGCGTGGTGATGGACGGCGCCGCGGCGGAGCACGTGCGCGAGGCGATCCCCGTCCTCGCGAGCTACGCCGACGGCCTCGGCATTCGTTCTTTCGCCGGCGGCCAAGACCTGGCGGCCGACCTCGCCGACACCACCTTCGCGGCGATGGCCGCCGTCTGCCCGCGGCCGCTGATCAACCTCGAGAGCGCCATCGACCATCCCTGCCAGGCGTTGGGCGACTGGAAGACCCTCGACGACCTCGGCGTGCCGGCGGTGGGCGGCAAGCTGGTGCTGAGCTGGGCCTGGCACCCCAAGCCGTTGCCGCTGGCCGTGCCGGCCGCGGTGCTCGGCATGGCGGCGGCCCGCGGCATGGAGGTGGTGGTGCTGCGCCCGGACGGCTACGAGCTGCCCGCGCCGTTGATGGCGGCGGCCCGGGCCCAGGCCGGGACGGCCGGGGGCAGCGTCAGCGAGACCGATGATCGGGCGGCGGCGATGGCGGGCGCGCACGTGCTCTACGCGAAGTCGTGGACCTCGCCCCGCCACTACGGCCAGCCGGCCGAGGCCGCGCTGCGCGCCGGGCTGCGGTCCTGGTGCGTCGACGAGAGCTGGTTCGCGCCGGCCCGCCCCGAGGCCCGCTTCCTGCACTGCCTGCCAGTCCGCCGCAACGTGGTGGTGGCCGATGCGGTGCTCGACGGCCCGCGCAGCGCGGTGGTGCGCCAGGCCGAGAACCGGATGTGGGCGCAGATGGCCGTGCTGGCCCGGCTGCTCGCTGGTTGAGGACGGGGGTCGCGGCAGCTTCTGGAGGGAGGATCGACGATGAGAGACGAGATGCACCTCGCCACCGCGGTGGCGGCGCTCCGGCACGCGGCGCCGTACCTCAAGCTCTTCCGCGGCAAGACTTTCGTGATCAAGGCCGGGGGCGGCGCGCTGGCTGACGAGGCGCGGGCCGCGGCGCTCGTCGAGCAGCTCGCCGTGCTCGCCGGGGTGGGGATCCGCGTTGTCCTGGTGCACGGCGGCGGCGAGCAGACCTCGGCCTTGACCCGCGCCCTCGGCGGTGAGCCCGTGATGGTGGCCGGTCGCCGGGTGACCGACCCTGCCGCCCTCGAGGCTGCCACGATGGTGCTCAACGGCAGCGTCAGCACCCGCCTGCTCGCCCTCTGCCGGCGTGCCGGCATCCCGGCGGTGGGCCTCTCGGGGCTCGCCGGCGGTCTGGTCTCCTGCCGCCGCCGGCCGCCCGTCGAGGTCGACGGCCGGCTGGTGGACTACGGCCAGGTGGGCGACATCGTGAGCGTCGATGCGCGCCTGCTCGTCGAGCTCTTGGCGAGCGGCTTCGTGCCGGTGGTGAGCCCGCTCTCGGCAGCGGCCGACGGCAGCGTGCTCAACGTCAACGCCGATTCGGTCGCCGCCGCCCTGGCGGTCGCCCTCGGTGCCGAGAAGCTGCTCTTCTTGACTGGTGCCGCCGGCATCCTCGAGCGCGAGGGGGACGCCGGTAGCCTGGTCTCCTACACCGACCTCGCCGGCCTCTCACGCCTGCGCGAGGCGGGGGCCCTCGCCCGCGGCATGCTGCCCAAGACGGCGGCGATCGAGCAGGCGATCCGCGGCGGCGTGGGGCGGGTGCACATCCTCTCGGATGCTCGCCCAGACGGCCTGCTGGCCGAGATCTTCACCAACGAGGGCGTCGGCACCCTGGTGGTGGCGAGCATCGGCTCGCTGACGGCCGAGGAGCTGGCGCCCGAGGAGATGACGCCCGAGGAGCAAGCGGCCGCGGAGAGCGGGCGGTGAGGCTCTCGGCCGACCGCGTGCTCGACCTCCACCGGCAGATCGTCGGCATCCGCTCGGTGTCCGGTGAGGAGGCGGCGCTCGCCGACTTCCTGACCGACTGGTTGGGGCACTTCGAGGTGCCGGTCAGCCGGATCGGCCAGAGCCTGCTCGCCACCCTGGGCGAGGGGCCCGTGCTGCTCCTCGACACCCACCTCGACACGGTGCCACCGGCCACCGGCTGGAGCCGCGACCCGTGGACGGCGAGCGTCGAGGAGGGGCGGGTCTACGGCCTCGGCTCGAACGACGCCAAGGCGGCGCTGGCGGCGATGGTCGCCGCCTTCGTGGCCTTCCGCGAGGCCGACCTGCCGTTCACCCTGGCCCTCGCCCTGGTCGAGCAGGAGGAGACCCGCGGCCTCGGCACCGAGGCGGTGCTCGCCGAGCTCGAGCGGCGCGGCCAGCGCCCGCAGGCGGCCGTCGTCGGCGAGCCCACCGGTCTCGACCTTGCCGTCGCCCAGAAGGGCCTGATGGTGCTCGAGCTCGTCGCCCGCGGCCGGGCCTGTCACGCCGCCCACGCGGCGAGCCTCGGCGGCACGAGCGCGATCCGCCAGCTTGCCCGCGACCTCGTGGCCCTCGACGGCCTCGACCTCGGGCCGCCGCACCCACAGCTCGGTGGCATGACCCTCGAGCCCACGGTGCTCGCCGCCGGCGCCGCCCGCAACGCCGTCCCCGGCGAGGCCAAGGCCATCCTCGACTTGCGGACGACTCCCGTGCTCAGCCCCGCCGAGATCGCGGCGCGGGTGGCGGCACGGGTTGGGAGCGAGGTGCGGGTGCTCTCCGACCGCCTGCGGCCCTGCGCCATCGACGAGGCCTCGCTGCTCTTGGCGGCGGCCCGCCAGGCGGCACCCGCGGCGCGGCTCTACGGCTCCCCCACCCTCTCGGACATGGCCCTCCTGGGCGGCATCCCGGCGATCAAGGTCGGTCCCGGCAGGAGCGAGCGCTCGCACACCGCCGACGAGTACGTGCTGGAGAGCGAGGTGCTCGCCGCCGTGCCCTTCTACACCGCCCTGGTGCGCGCCTACGCCACGGGCCGCGAGGCGGCGGCAGCGTGAGCCGGCTGTGGGACAAGGGCGAGCCCCTCGACGCCCTGGTGCTCGCCTACACCGCGGGGGAGGACCACGCGCTCGATGCGCGGCTGGTGCCCTACGACGCGCGGGCCTCGATCGCTCACGCCACGATGCTCGCCGAGGCCGGCCTGCTCGCCCCGGCCGATCTCGCGGCGATCCGCCGCGGTCTGGAGGCCCTGGCCGCCGAGCACGCCGCCGGTGCCTGGAGCATCTCCTTGGAGGAGGAGGACTGCCACACCGCCCTCGAAGGGCGGCTCTCGGCCCGCCTCGGTGAGGCCGGGGGGCGGGTGCACCTCGGCCGCTCGCGCAACGACCAGGTGCTGGCGGCGTTGCGCCTCTACCTGCTCGACGCCGTCGCCGAGCTGGCGGCGGCGGCGCGCCGGGTGGCCGGCGCCCTCTCCGGCCTCGCCGCGCGCCAGGGCACACAGCCGCTGCCGGGCTACACCCACGGCCAGCCGGCGATGCCCAGCACGGTGGGTCTGTGGGCGGGAGGCTTCGCGGCCGAGCTCGAGGACGACGCCCAGGGCCTCGAGGCCTGCCGGCGACGGATCGCCAAGAACCCGCTCGGCTCCGCCGCCGGCTACGGGGTGCCGGGGCTGCCGCTGTCGCGCGAGCGCACCCGCGAGCTCCTCGGCCTGGCGAGCGTCCAGGAGCCGGTGACGGCGGTGCAGCTGTCGCGGGGCAAGGCGGAGGCGCAGGTGCTCTTCGAGATCGCCCTGCTGATGCAGGACGTCGGCCGGCTGGCCGCCGACCTGGTGTGGTTCGCCAGCCGCGAGCTGGGCTTCGTCGAGCTACCGGCGGCGATGACGACCGGCTCGTCGATCATGCCCCAGAAACGCAACCCGGACGTCTTCGAGCTGGTGCGCGGCCGCGGCGCCACCGCCCAGGCCTGCCTGCTCGAAGCGCTCGCCGTGGCCGCCAAGCTGCCCTCCGGCTACCACCGGGACTTGCAGCTCCTGAAGGCGCCCCTCTTCCGCGGCCTCGACCTCGCCGCCGCCACCCTCGCCGTGCTGGAACGGGCCCTGCCGGACGTGCGCTTTCGGCCGGGCATCGCGCTGCCGCCGGAGCTCTTCGCCGCCGAGGAGGCCAACCGGCTGGTGGTCGAAGAGGGCATCCCCTTCCGCGAGGCCTACCGCCGGGTGGCGGCGCGCTACCGGGGCAGCGACCCTCAATCCGCGTAGTAGCCCTGCATCGTTCGCACCCGGGCGCCGGGGCGGCGGACCTCGACCTTGACCTGGCGGTAGCCGGGCTTGCTGCCGGCGTGGCTCGAGGGGTAGGTGGCGAGGTACTGCGAGCGCAGGTCGTGGGCGATCGTCTCGTAGGTCGAGCCGAGCTGGCTCACCGTCTCGATGGCGAAGGCCCGGCCGCCCGTCGCCGCTGCCAGCTCCTCCAGCTTGCGCAGGTGGTCGCGGGCCTCTTTGCCCTCGCTCGAGATCGGGTTGACCAGGGGCAAGAGGCCGATGGCATAGACCTTGGCTTCCATGCGTTGGGCGTACTCGACGATGCTCGCGAAGCTGAGGCTGCTGTGGTAGTCGGCGCCGTCCGAGAGCACCACCAGCGCCCGCCGGCCGCTGAGGCCCCCGAAGTGATAGAGGCTCAGGGCCACGGCGTCCCAGATTGCCGTGCCACCCTCCGCCTCGAGGCTGCCGAGCCCGGCCCGCAGCCGGTCGCCGTCGTGGGTGAAGGGGACGTGGAGCTCGGCCATCTGGTTGAACAGCACGAGGGCCGCCTGGTCTTGCGGCTGGAGCACCCGGGTGAGAAATCCCTCGGCGGCGCGGGCTGCGGCGCCCAGCTTGCCCTGCATGGAGTCCGACACGTCGAGCAGCAACACGACGTCGAGGGGCACTTGCTCCACCCGCTCGAACTGCTGCAGCACCTGCGGCTCACCGTCCTCGGAGACTGCAACCTCGCCGGCCGCCAGGTCTTCGATGGGCCGCCCGCGCCGGTCGCTCACCGCGAGGTAGAGCTGCACGAGATCGACGGCCATGAGGTCGGCCGAGGCCGGGGAGTTGAGCACGGCGGTGGCCTCGGTGCTCGCCCCGCTCGCCAGCACGGCGACGGCGCGCAGGAAGCCGAGAGAGCCGTCCGCCGCCACCGCGACGGTCGTCGCCCAGGGCGGGGTGGTCAGGCGCTCGGCCAGCCGGTCCCCGACGTAGACGTCGAGGTGGTCGAGGCCCTCGCCCTCCGGCACCTCGACGGCGGCGCGCACGGCGACCTCGCCGCGCACGCTGGCGCCGGAGCGGGGCTCGAGCAGCCGCACGCGAAAGCCGTGCGGCCCGGCGTTGAGGACCACCTCGTCGCGCGCCAGCTCCTGGCCGCAGGCATCGCGGGCGACGGCGGCGAGGCGGTGCTCCTTGGGCTGCTGGCCGAGCTCGATGGCGACCCCGAAAGGCGGCTCGGTGGCGCGCACCGCGGGGGTGCCGTCGAGCAGCCAATCAACCGCTGCCGCGGTACCCCAGACGCTCGCCGAGAAGAGCTGGCGGCCGACCAGCAGGCCGGGCGGCGGCGGATTGATCGACAAGCTGGTGGCGGCGAGGAGGAGGGTCGGCCTCCCCGCGATGAGCGGCAAGGCCGTGCCCCGGGCCGCCATCACGCTCTCGGTCTCCGCCGAGCTGGGATCCACCTCGACGGCGAAGCGGGCGCGGTAGAGCCGCCCCTCCGCCTGCAGGCGCAGGACGACCTCGTAGGAGCCGGCAGGCAGCGGGCGGGAGAAGAACAGAGGTACGGTGCCTGAACCCGTGCTGGCGCCGGTGCCGGCGGTGGACGTTTCCGGCGGCCGGGCGACCAGTAGTGGATAGAGCACCTCGTCGACCGGTGCACCCTCGCGCAGGATCTCGACGTTCAGCTGCCAGGCTAGCGAAAGAGCGGACGGTGGCAGGTCCGCGAAGGCGGCGAGGAGGGTCGAGCGTTCCGGCTCCAGGCGGAGGCCGAGGGCGGGAGCGCCGCCGTCGCCGTGGAGGTGCAGGCGGGTGATGCGGCCGGGGAAGGCGGCGACGGGCCGCGCGGGCCCCACCCGGCGATAGCTGCTTTCCAGGCGGGCGAGGAAGGGCGACTGCGTGGCAGCCTCGGCGTCGCCTTGCGCCAGCGCCAGCGCCGCCTTGAGCTCCTCGCGGGCCGCGGCGTCGAGGCAGGGGGAGCCGTCCCCGGCCCGGGAGTCCACGTAGTCCGCCAGACCCAGGCTGCCATGCCGAAGGGCGGAGCGCGCCTCACCGCCGAAGAGCTCCTCGACCGGCGAAGCTCGCGACCATGAGCGCACGCGCTCCCCGGGATCGGAGGGGTCACCCTCGTGAACGAAGAGGCGATAGATCATCGACTCCCGGCGGGCTCGGCCCTCGCCGCCAACCGCACGGTAGCGCCAGATCTCGAGGGGGAAGAGCCGCGGCAGCAGGGCGGGCGGCTTGCACTCCACCCAGGTCCGCTTCTCGGGGAGCCCGAAGAGGGCAAGCATCCGGGCGCGGGGATCGCCCTGCGGGAGGGTGGCCAGCGCCGGCTCGGCGGCGACCGCTCGGCGGTCCGCGAGCCACCGGTCGAGGAGGTCGGGCCGCGCCAGCCAGAGGTCGCGGCGAAAGGCCTCGCGCTCCGCCTCGCTGTCCAGCTGCTCGAACTGCCTCTGCTCGCCATCGCTCAGGAGTGGGGCGACGCTCCCGAGCCAGCCGCGCCAATAGTGCTCGCCGAGACTGGGCTCAGCGGCCTTGGCGATGGGAACGAAGGCCGCGGTGAGAAGGCCTCCGGCGGCCAGCAGCCGCCGGAGCCGAGGCGTGTTCCCCTTGAGGAGAGAGGGCACGCCAAGGCGCGGAGCAAGTCACGGGCCAGGCTGTGAGGGGCCCTTCTCGCCGCTTCGAACCGCTCGGCGGGGGCGGCGCGTCCTGGCGTGGGGACGCCGGCGTCAGCGCGTGGCGGCGGCTTGGGGCGGCGCTGGGTCGCGTTCTGCCGCCACCGCCGCCGCCTCGGCGCTGCGGCCCTGCCGGCGGTAGAAGTCGGCGAGGCGCTGGCGGGCCTCGGGCAGGTAGGGCCGCCGGCGGGTCAGCGCCCGTAGCTGCGCGTAGCTCTCGCGCAGCAGGGGCTCGGCTTCGTCGGCGCGCCCGAGAGCGGCGAGGCAGCCACCGAGCACGCTCTCGGCATCGGCCGTCTGCCAGGCCTGCTTGCGCCTTTCCTGGTTGGTCGCCCAGGCGGCGCGCGCCGGCGCTTCGCAGCCGCCGAGCTCGGGGTGCGCGGTGTAGAGGGCGGCGAGGTGGCGGTTGACGTGGGCGGCGCTCGTCGGCACCTTGGCCGGGCCGCCCTGGTAGATCGCCAGGGCCTCGCGCAGAGCTTCCTGCGCCGCCTCCGCGTGCCCCTGGCTAGCGGCGAGGACTCCTTCCGTGAGCAGCCCGAGGCCCAGCTTGGCGGGCACCGTGGCGTAGATCCGCTGGCGCAGCGCCATGTCCTCGCGGTGCAGGCTCTCCGCCTCGGCGAGCTTGCCCTGCTCCCAGCAGGCGAGGGCGAGGTTGTTGAGGCTGGTGGCCAGCTCCTCGTCGGCGTTCCTCCCCTCTTGCTGGCGGCGGACCGCGAGCACCGAGCGCAGCAGGGGCTCGGCGTGCGCGTAGTCGCCGCGCTCGAGGAGGAGGGTTGCGAGGAGGTTGCGCGTCCTGGCGACCTCGGGGCTGTCGTCGGCCAGGACGCTGCGTTTGAGGGCGATCGCCTCCTCGTAGAGCGCGCGAGCCTCGTCCGTCTTGCCACGGTCCTGCAACAGGGCGCCGAGGTTGGCCAAGGTGGTGCCGAGGACGACGGGGTCCCCCTCGCCGCGGCCGCGGGCCGCCCGCTGGATCGCCGCCGCCTCGCGCAGCAGCAGCTCCGCGCGGTCGATCTCACCGCGTTTGCGCACCGGCCCGGAGAGGTTGTTCAGCGACTCGGCCACCGCCAGCTCGTCCGCGGGCTGCAGGCCGCGACGCAGCTCGAGCGCGCGCTCGAGACGCGGGACGGCCTCGTCGCGCAGACCGAGGCCCAGGTAGACGCGCCCGGTGGCGTCGAGGAGGGTCGCGAGAGTGGCGGTCGGCAGGTCCTGGTTGTCGTCGAGGCCCTTGGCGCCGGTGTCGAGGATCTGCCGCGCCGTGATGCGCTCGGCATCGCCCGGGGTGGCCACCCGGAAGACATCCTCGATCAGGAACTTCTCGACCGCCTGGGCGCGGTCCCGCTCGGCGGTGACCCGTTTCTTTTCGGCAGCGAGTTGCTGGCGCTGCACCGCCATGTTGACGGCGAAGGCGATGAGCAGGGCAAGGAAGGCCCCGGCCACGCTGGCGCTCGCGGCGTGCCGGCGCAGGAACTTGCCGGTACGGTAGCGCCAGGTCTGCGCCCGGGCGCGGACCGGCTGGCCCGCGAGGTAGAGGCGGAGGTCCGTGGCGAGCTCGGCCACCGTGCCGTAGCGCTCGGCGGGGTCCTTGGCCATCGCCTTGAGCACGATGCGATCGAGGTCGCCCCGCAAGGTTCGACGCAGGTGCTCGGGGTCCGTCTGGCGCTGGCCGGCGAGCGCCGTGGTGGCGGCCGGCGGCTGGCCGGGAGGTGCCTCGCGGGGCACCACGGCGCTGCTCGGCCGCGTCGGCGCATGGACCTCGAGCACCGCTCTCCAGGCGGCGATGGACCAGGTGTCGAGCTGGAACGGCCGCCGCCCGGTGAGGAGCTCGTAGAGGATCACGCCCAGCGAGTAGATGTCCGTCGCCGTCGAGATCGCCTCGCCCCGCACCTGCTCGGGGCTGGCGTAGCCGGGGGTGAGCGGCACAGTGCCGACCACTGTCGCGGCGCCCGGTCCGGCCCCCTCGGGGGCGAGCAGCTTGGCGATCCCGAAGTCGAGGAGCTTGGGGTTGCCGGCGGCGGTGACGAGGACGTTGCCGGGCTTCAGGTCGCGGTGCACCACCAGGTTGCGGTGGGCGAAAGCCACGGCGTCGCAGACCCTGAGGAAGAGGGCGATGCGTTCGCGCACGGTGAGGCGTTTCTCGTCACAGTACTGGTCGAGGGGCATGCCGTCGACGAACTCGAGGGCGAAGAAGGGCAAGCCCTCGTCGGTGGTACCGCCGTCGAGCAGGCGGGCGATGGCGTCGTGGCCCAGCTGAGCCAGGATGCTGCGCTCGATCTGGAAGCGGCGGACGATCTCCTCGCTGTCCATCCCCCGCTTGATCAGCTTGACGGCGGCGCGCTGGGTGAAGTCCCCCTGGGCGCGCTCGGCCAGGTAGACCGCCCCCATGCCACCCCCGGGGAGGCGCTCGCGAAGGCGGAACGGCCCCACCAGGCGGCCCACGTTGGGGTCCACCTCGGGGGCACCGTGGAGGCTGAAGATGGGCTCGCTCAGGAACTCGCCCGAAGCGTCCTCGAGCTCGAGCAGGGCGAGCACCTCGCGGTAGAGGGCCTCGTCCCCGGCGCAGGAGCGGGCGAGGTAGCCCGCGCGGTCCCCGGCGGGCACGTCGAGCGCCGCATCCAGAATCTCCTTGACTCGGTTCCACTCGGCCATCGATCGCTCTTCGCAGTGGTATTCGGCGCCTGCCCTGTCTCCAAACGCGCGGCACCCTCGCCGCCGAGGTCAGACCACGGCGCGCTGGATCTCGCGCCACAGCCACAGCCTGGCCGTGCGCCATTCGCGCTTGACGGTGGTTTCCGAGCAGCCCAGCACTTCGCCGATCTCGCTGTGCGAGAGGCCGGCGAAGAAGCGCAGCTCGACGACCTTCGCCTGGCGCTCGTCGGTGGCGGCGAGCGCCTTGAGGGCGTCGTCGAGGGCGAGCAGCTCGAAGTCCTGCTCCTGGGGCAGGCCGAGCGACTCGTCGAGCGGGATGTTGGGGATGCCCTGGCCGCGCTTCGCCGCCTGCCGGGCGCGCGCGTAGTCGACCAGGATGTTGCGCATCATCTCCGCCGCCACTCCGAAGAACTGCGCCCGGTTCTTCCACTGCACCCGCCGCCGGTCCACCAGCTTCAGGTACAGCTCGTTGACCAGCGCCGTCGGCTGCAGCGTGTGCTCCCTGCCCTCGCGCACCAGATAGCGATGGGCGATCTTCTTCAGCTCGTCCATCACCACCGGCAGCAGCCGCGCCAGGGCAGTCTCGTCCCCCTCGTTCCATGCCAGGAGGAGGCCCGTAACGTCGCTATTTCTGTCGAGCATTGAGAGGGATCTTAGCAGGTCTTTTGATCCTCGTGATCCACTCGACCGGATGGCTTTCGAAGGGGAAAATCCCCTACTTTTCGCCTTCCGACCGTCGCCGCAAGAGCAGAACCGTCGTGTCCACGAGTGCCTCGTCGCTAGCCCCGTCGCCAGCCTCGATGCCAAAGACCCGCAGCTCCAGCCGCTGCCATGATCGCTCGGGGGCCGGCAGCTCGATGCTGAGCTCGTGACCAAGAAGGGGCTTGAGCCCCTCCCGCGTCCAGAGGCGATCGCCGCTGTCGTGGTCGTAGACCTCCAGCCGATAGGAAGGGTAGGCGGGCAAGCGGTAGTCGAGGCCGAGGAGGAGCAGGAAGCGCTCACTCTCTGGCGCCAGCTCAGCCGTGAGCTCGCCCCGCGTCGTGTCCCCCAGCTGCAGCGCCACCGAGGAGACGTTGCCGACCGGCGCCCTGAGAGCGGACACCCTCTGGTGGAGGACGAGGGCCCAATGACCCAGGCCCAGGCTGAGCGCCGCAAGCGAAGCGGCGATGGCGTAGGCGATACGACTGGCCCCGGGGGCCGGGGACGGTGATCTGTCGCGTTCGATCACGGCGGCGTTGGCTGCCGCGAGGGCCCGGTGGGCCGGAGCGATCTCGGCGGCCAGCCAGCTCTGGTGCTCGAAGTCCTCGTCCGTCTCGCGCTCGATGGGTTCCCCGGCCAGGCCACCGGTGAGGAGGGCGTCGACCTTGGCGGCGGCCGCCCGGCACGTGGCGGTCGCCAGCGTGCGGGTACGCAAGGCGGGGACGAGGAGCGACGGCCGCACCCAGAGGCTGAAACGACCGCGCAACGTGAGCGGGGTCCCGGCTTCGCTGGCAGCCACGGCGACATCCGCGCTTCCGGCCTCGGGAGACGTATCGGCGGGTACCACGAGCAGCGGTCCACCCGCGCTCTCGGCGGTCGCGATGACCACCCACTCGACGCCGCTCTCGGCGGTCGCCCGGCAGACGAAGGCCTCTCCCAACCGCGGACCGCTCATTTCGGGACCTCCCGCGGAGTGAGCCGAGCCAGGCGCCCGGCGAGCTTCACCTGACAGCGATCGATCAGCCCGCGTAGCCTCTCCATCAAGACGCCGACACGTTCACGGCTCAGCCCCAAGAGTACGGCGAGACCACGCTGCGACGGCGGTCGTTGTGGCGCCGAGGCATCGTGCGCCCAAGCGCGGACGGCGGCCCAAACGAGAGCGAGATCGCGCCGGAGCCCGTCATGGGTCGGCTCGTGCTCGATCTGTTTGCTGACGCAATTGACCAGCTTTTGGAAGCCATCCCGTTGCTCGACCTCCAGCCGCGGATCGACGCGCTTCGCGAAGGGGAAGAGCTGACGGCCGAGAGTATCTTCGGAATGCTCGGCGATCCCCTCGTGGACGAAGGTCGCCGCCCAGCGCAGGCGAAGGTCCGCCTTCAGCGGCGCGAGGAGGTCGCGGAACCGAAACCGCGCTGCGCCCTGTTGCGGCATCGCGGCGAGAAGCCGTCGCAGTTTGCGGAGTACCCGCAGCCGGCCAGCACCTTGCGCGGCCATCAAGTCGGGCAGCAGCTCGTCGTTCCACCGCCGCGCCAGCTCGGCGAGAAGGTCCGGGCTGGCCAGCTCCCCGTCCGGGACCGGCGCAAAGCCGAGCTCGGTGTCGTTGCGGATCTCCGCATCGCCCGCCAGCACCCAGAGCTCGCCCGCCGTGATCAGCTCCCGGAGGGCGCAGCGGAGGACGTCGTACGCTCGGTATCCGAGACGGTCGTTCTCCTTCTGCCGGGCGTGCAGGAAGTGGCGGACGTTGAGCACGACCAGGCCATCGACGTCTGGCCGGACCTTCCGTTGTGCCTGCAGGGCAGAGAGGCGGTCGAGGAAGACGAAGGCATACGCATCGGCCGCCAGCTCCTCGAGGCCTTCTTGCCAGCTCGCTGCCTCGACGCCCAGATGGCGAGGGTCCGTCCGCCACAGCCCGCGTCGGTGTAGCTCGAGGGCCAGCTGAGATCGGAGGGCGGCGAGTGTGCGCTCGCCCCAGCACGGGGGCGGGCTACCGCTCTCCGGCAGCTCAGCCAACAACTGGCTCAGGGTCTCCTTCTTCATCTCACCACCTGCTTAGACCCCGCGCTGGCCGCTTTGGGGGAGAAGGGCAAGCCGCAGTCCAGCTTCCGCCCGCCGCGTCCACCTCCCTCACCGCCCGCGGCCGGTCGTCCAACCAGCCATTTCTTGAATAGCTGTCGTTAAGAGACTGTCGAGGCCAGGGAGGGTTGATCACCCGCCTCACACCGCCGGCCGGCGAAACCTGATCGTTGCAGCTCGGAGAGGTTCTCCGACCGATCAGACATCCCTGTCAAACCTTTCGTTTGGCGCGAGGCCGTGAGCCTCGCGCGAGGGACAGTCATGTTTCGCCTACGCAAAGAAGTGGTTTTCACGACCTGTCTGCTGACCGCGTTCCTGCTTTCCGACCAGGCCGCCGAAGCGGTGAGCCGTGCCACGGCCTGCAGCAACGCGACCACCGTCAGCTCCAACACCACGCTGCATGACTACGGTTCCGCCGTCTCGGAGCTCAAGGTCTTCAAGATCGTCCTCAGCGGCACGGGCGTGCTCACTCTCGACGCTTTCGCCCCGGGTGACGAGGCCGTCGCGCCGAAGCTCAGCTTCCTCGGCACCGACTGCGAGACGCCGGCGAACGGTACCGGCTCGCATGTGGTCGTCGAAGCACTGCCGTCGAGCGCGCGAGTCGAGATCACGGCCGCCGGCACCTTCTACTTTCAGCTCGTCCCCGACGATCTCGCGAGCGAGCTCTCGGGCTACAAGCTGCGCAACGCTTTCCTGTCGACCCTCAGCTCGCTCGACGAGACCACGACGCCGTCGACCGACCCGTCAGGTACGTGCTCGAGCAGCTCCACTCCGTTCACCGCGAACAGCGTCTCGGCCAGTCGCTACGCGCGGTTCTCCGAGGACGTCGATGAGTGGGACGGCGACATCATGGGCATCGCGAGCGAGGTGCCGGGCATCCTCCGCCTGTCGGCGAGCGGCGCCGATCTCTCCGCCTACCTCTACGCCGGCCAGACCTGCCCGATGAGCGCCCTGCTCGGCGAGGCGACGCTCGCTACCTCGACCGACCAGCTGGTGATGAGCATCGCCGCCGGCGACTACCGCCTCAAGATCAAGCCCTACAACGGCGCGAGCGGTTCCTATTCGCTCGACCTCAAGCTCTACGATGTCTGTGCCCAGGGCGAGTCGGACGATCACGGCGACTCCCCGCTCTGCGCCAGCCCGCAATCGCTCACCTCGGCGGGTAGCGGCGAGATCTCCGCCACCAACGACGACGATGACGACTTCTTCACCTTCGTCCTCGCCAGCACGGTGACCGTGGAGATCAAGTCGACCGGCTCGCTCGACACCTTCGGCAGCCTCTACGGGGCCGGCGGCAACCGTCTGGCCACGGCGGACGGCGGCGGCAGCGGAAGCAACTTCAAGATCGTCAAGACCCTCAGCGCTGGCCGCTATTTCGTCCGCGTCGAGGGCAAGGACGGCGCCGAGGGCAGCTACGGGTTGTCGGTGACGGTGCTCACCGAGCCGTAGGCACGGGCAGCGCCAGGGACCCTTCCGGGCTCGGTGGCAGGCCAGCCACCGGGCCTCTTCATTCTGCGGTTTCTGTCCGCTGCTTCTGTCTGCGGCTGGTCCTCGCTATCCTCCATGGCCATGCTACGACTTCGCCGCGTCTCTCCCCTGCTCCTCCTGCTCGCCTTCGCCGCCGCCTGCTTCGAGCCGCCGGTCCGCGAGCGGCTGCGGTTGGACTTCCTGGCCGAGGGCTCGCTGCGGTTGACCACCGAGGTGGAGCTCGCCGGGCCGGAGGCGGCGGGTGGGGCGGCGGTGGAGCGCCGGCTGGCGGAGACCGAACGGGACCTTCTCGCCGGTACCGATGCCTGGACGCGGCGGTTCGTGGCCGTGGAGCCGGCCGCGGAGCGCTATGGCTGGGAGCGCCGGCTGGGTAGGCTCCACCGCGTCTCGCGGACGGCGCTTCTTGCGAGGGGCGAGGGCCTCGGCGACTTCTTTGCCGACACCGACCTCGCCGTTCGCTATCAGGTGGATGCCGAGCGCCATCTTGCCGAGCTGGCGATCTACCCGGGGTCGCCGAGCCGGGCGAGCCGCCGGGAGCGGCGCCAGGTGGCGGCGGCGCTCGCCGAGTTCTCGACGGCCGTGGCGACCTATCTGGCGGAGACGGCGGCGCTCTACCGCTACCTCGACGAGCACCCGGAGCGTTCGCGGGCCTGCCTCGGGGTGCTCTACCGCGACCTGCTGGATGACGACGTTCGCGCCCAGCTGCCTCCCACCACCGTCGCCGAGAAGGCGCAGCTCGACCGCCTCTCCGAAGCGATGCTGGCAGTGGTCTCGGTGCTCACCATCGAAGGCGGTGAAGAGCGCTCCCTCGACGAGGCCTCGCGCCTGGTCTACGACCCGTTTCCCGCCGAGCTCACGGTGAGCCTGCCGGCACCGGCGCAGGAGGTCGAGGGCTTCGAGGCGGCCGAGGACGGCACGCTGCGGGTCTTGCCGCATGGCCTCTGGGGGGCGCTCAGCCGTCTCGGCGGCCGCTGGGTGAGCCCGGAGCCGGCGCAGGTGCTGGTGGCGCAGGACGCGCAGCCGGGCTCCCGCTTCGACTTCGAGGCGATGGCCGCGCGGCCCCGCCGAACGGTTTCGGCCAACGAGCTGCCGGACGCCGGTGAGGTGCGGGAGGCGCTGGTCGCCGAGCTCGCTCCGGCTGGCGTCTACCGCGCCCTGTGGGCGATCGACCCGGAGGCCGAACCAGCCGACGCCTGGCCGTAGGCGGCGCGCTCGCCGGCCGCTCGCTGACAAGGTCCACTGCGCGTTTCCGTTTGCGCCCACAGAGCGGGGCTGCGCGGACGACGACGCGCCCCGCCGGTCCTGTGCGGGCGCTCGCAGTGGGCTGCCCGCCGTCCCGAGGAGGAGCCCATGTCCCGCTCACGCATTCTCTCGATCGGTCGCGGCCTGGTGCTGGCGATCTCGCTCGCCGGGCTGGCGGCGCCGATGGCCCGAGCGCAGTTCCCGATGTTCGCCCTCTATCCGCAGGTCCAGCCGGTGTGGGCGCACCAGGCGGCGGCCCAGGATCGCTTCGACGACCAGTTCGTGGTCGCCGGTCTGCATCAGGTCTCGACCTGGCCCAACGCGACACCACAGCTCGCTCTCGACCTGATCCTGCGGCCGGTGGCAGGGCCAACGCTGCGCTACCTCTATCTGGCCGATTTCCTCACCTTCAAGTACTCGGACTTCGAGATGGTGGCGGTGGCGACCAACCCCTGGCAGTACGCGGTGTTCCTCAATCATTACGGCACCCAGACCCACGCCTGGTCGACCTACGTCTTCTTCATCTCGCGGTCTGACCCCACGCAGGTGAGCGCCGTCCGCTTGCTGGGCACCAACGGCCAGATGGTGCGCTTGCGGGCGGTGGCGGCGATGAAGGCGAGCTTCGGGATCCTCGGCACGCTCGACGACGGCACGATCCTCGGCAGCCCGACCTTCCTCGGCCTGCTCGGCAGCAGCGGCCTGGCGTGGGCCAGGCAGTACTCGGCAGCGGAGCAGATCGAGCTCGGCTCGCTGACCGTCGACGGCCAGGGCCTGGTGGCGGGCGGCTGGATCTCCGACTTCGACTCCTGGGACATCGGCGAGGCGGTGATGCTCAAGGCGGCGATCAGTGATGGCTCCGTGCTGGCCGCCAAGCACTACGAGGACGTCTACACCAACCTGACCATGCCGGTGCAGAGCCGGTCCGGCATTTCCGGTGGCGACAACCTCGTGCATGCCGTGGCGAAGAGCGGTGGCCCCGCCGATCCCTACGACCTGACCTTCTTCAGCGTCGACCCCGGCCTGCAGCCGGTGGCGGCCGCGCGGGTGTGGACCAACGGGGACCTCACGCCGATCGACCTCGCCCACGCCCAGGACGGTGTGAGCCTGACGATCGTCTCGGGCGGCGGTGGCGGTGCGCAGTACCTGCTGCGCCTCGACCAGGACCCGACGAGCCTGGTGGGTTCGGCCGAGCTCTACGACTTGGCGACGATGCCCGGCGGCTGGCAGGGGGCCGATCTGCGGACCCTCGACCAGGGACCCAACGGCGTGGTCGCTGCCGGTTCGCTACTTCTGACCCTGGGCTCGAACTTCGACACCACCCTGGTCGCCACCACTGGGCCGGACGGCATTCCCGACTACTGCATCGACCACTCCTCGCTGGCGGCCCCGGCGCCGGTGGCGATCACCGCCCGCGACCTGCGCGCCGCCTGGGCCATCCCCGTCGACCTCACCGGCTACAGCCCGATGGTCTACGGCTTTGGGCCTTACGACGTGGAGGAAGAGCAGATCTGCCACTGAGGAAGGGTCGCCTGCCGCGAGCCGCTGGCTGGACGCTCTTCAAGGCGGGTGGGCCGCGAGGGCCTCGGCGCGCTGGCGGGCCGGATGGTCGCGGGGCAGGCGGCGGAGGATGCCGAGGGCCGCGAGCAGCTCCTCGCGAGCCTCGGCAGGGCGGCCGTTGCGGTGGTCGCTCTCGGCCAGGGCGAGGCGGGCGAGGCCGACCTTGGGGTGGTCGGCGCCGAGGCTCTGCTGGTAGATCTCGATCGCCTCGCCAAGCAGCCGGCGCTCCTCCTCGGGGTGGCCCCGGCGGGCGGCTAGGGTAGCGAGCGAGAGCCGCACGTCGGCGGTGCCCGAGGCACGGGGCCCTACCGTCTTCTCCCAGGCCGCGAGGCTGCGCTCGAGGGCGGCCTCGGCCGCCGGCAGCCGGCCGAGGGCGAGGAGGATGCTGCCGAGGGTCTCGTCGCTCGCCGCCAGCCAGGGATGGGGCGCGTCGACGGCCCGTGCGAGGAGGTCAGCGCCCCGCTCGGCGGCGTCGCGGGCTGCCGCCAGGCGGCCCTGGTCGCGGAGGATCTCGGCGAGGGTGCGCCAGGCCAGGCCGAGCCGCGAGTGCTCCGGGGCGAGGGTGTGACTGAGGCTCGCCAGGGCCTGTCGGGCGTGCTTCTCGGCGGCCCCCAGATCACCGAGCTCGAGCTCGAGCTTGGCGAGGTTCTGGCGCGTGGTGCCCACGAAGTGGTGCTCGTCGCCGTGCAGGCGCAGGAGGACGGCGAGGGCCTCCTCGTAGGCCGCGGCCGCCGCCGCGTACTCGCCACGGGCGCGCAGCACGGCGCCCAGGTTGTTGTAGGTCGCCCCTTCCTCGTTCGAGCCGCGCATCGCGGGCGGGAAGGTGGCGAGGGCCCGCCGCAGGTAGGTCTCGGCCTCGGCCAGCTCGTTGCGGTTGCGGCAGATCTCGCCCAGTGAGTTGTAGGCGTCGGCGAGGTCGCTCGGTGGCGCTGCCAACGCTTCCAGGTCGTGAGCGGCGGCGAGGGCGAGTGTCTTGGCCTCGGCGAAGTGGCCGGCCAGGAGCAGCACGTTGGCGAGGGCCGAGCGGGCGTCGGCCAGAGTACGCGGTTCGAGCGCCACCGGCTCTTCGAGGGCTCGGCGCAGGGTCGCCTCGGCGTGGTCGAGCTCGCCGTTCTCGCGCTCGATCTCGCCGAGGCTGAGCCGCGCTTTGACGAGGCGCGGATCGGTGGCCGGCAGCTGCGCCTCGAGGCTCGCCAGGGCGTGGCGCAGCTCGCTGAGGGCGCGGGGCAGCTCGCCCGCCAGGCCGAGGACCATCCCCAGATGCTGGCGAGTCTCGGCGGTGTCGACGTGCTCGGGGCCGAGCAGGCCTTCGCGCTGGCGCAGGCCTGCCTCGAGGAGCTGGCGGGCGTCGTCGTAGAGGGCGGCGTGCTCGTAGAGCACCCCCAGGGTGGTGAGCAGGCGGGCCTGTAGCTCCGGCTGATGATCGAGGTCGGTGAGCACGTGCTCGCGCTGGCGGGCGAGGAGCTCGGCGGTGGTGAGGCTCGCAACGTTCTGCTGCCGGGGGTCGTTGAGGCGGAAGATGCCTTCGAGAAAGCGGGCCGCCTCCTCGGCCTGCTGGCGCTGGCTCTCGGCCGCGTCGCGCTCGCGCTCGAGGCGGCGGGCCTGCACCGCAGCGGTCACCCCGAAGGCCACGAGAGAAGCGAGGAGCAGTCCTCCCAAGGTGCTCGCCAGGCGGTTGCGACGCAGGAACTTGCCCAACCGGTAACCCAGCGAACCGGGCCGGGCGTGGATCGGGCGGCCGCGGCGGAAGCGCTCGAGGTCGTCGGCGAGGGCGGCGGCCGAGGGGTAGCGTTGGTCCGGCTCGGCGCGCAGGGCCTTGAGCACGATGGTGTCGAGGTCGCCGCGAACGTCGCGGGCGTCGACGGGCCAGCGCTCGGCCGGCCCTCGTTCCAGCAGCACGGCGCTCGGCGGTCGCGGCGGGGCCTGCTCGAGGGAGCGCTGGATCTCGGCCGGGCTCTTGCCGGCGATCGCGAAGGGCTTCTCGCCGGTGAGCAGCTCGTAGAGCAGCACCCCGAGGGCGTAGACGTCGCTCACGGTCGTCACCGGGCGGCCGGCGATTTGCTCGGGGCTGGCGTAGCCCGGGGTCAGGGCACGCAGCTGGGTGACGGTGGGGTCGAGGTCGAGGCCGCCGGGCTCGAGCAGCTTGGCGATCCCGAAGTCGAGCAGGCGGGGCCGGCCGTCCTCGTCGACCAGGATGTTGGCCGGCTTGAGGTCGCGGTGGACGACGAGATGGCGGTGGGCGAGCTCGACAGCGCCGCAGATCTCCCGCAGCAGCTCGAGCCGGCCGCCGAGGCCCAGCCGCCGGGCGCTGCACCAGGCGGTCAGCGGCAGGCCCTTGACGTACTCCATCACCACGTAGGGCACGCCCTGGGCGTCGGTACCGCCGTCGAGAAGGCGAGCGATGCTCGGGTGCTCGAGCTGGGCGAGGATGCGTCGCTCGGCGAGGAAGCGGCGCTCGAGCTCGGCGCCGGCCGGGCCGCGCAGCAGCTTGACGGCCACCTGCTGCTCGAAGCCCGCACCGTTGCGCACGGCCCGGTAGACGACGCTCATCCCTCCCTCGCCGAGCTTCTCGACCAAGCGGTAGGCCCCGAGCTGGCGGCCGATCCAGGGGTCGCTGAGGGGCGGGGTGACGGCCTCTACCGCCGTCGGGGTGGCCAGGAGGGGCTGGTCGAGAGCGCAGCTGCCGTCGTGATGGGCGAGGAGCGAGGCGAGCTCGCGGGCGAGGTGCGGCTCGCGGCCGGCGAGCGTCAGGAGGAAGCGCTCGCGGGCCACGGTGTCGAGGCCGGCGGCCTGGTCCCAGAGGGCGGCGAGGCGTTGCCAGGTGGCACCGTCGTCGCCGGCGCGCCGCGGCAGGGCGCCATCCGGGCTCACCGGCCGTCCCCGGCGGCGCCGAGCTCGCGGCGCAGCCAGGCGCGGGCCATCTGCCAGCGGCGCGAGACGGTCGCCTCGCTGGTCCCCAGGAAGGCGGCGATCTCGGGAATCGTCAGGCCCCCGAAGTAGCGCAGCTCGACCGCCCGCGCCGCTTCGGTGTCGAGCTCGGCCAGGCGGGTGAGCGCGTCGTCGAGGGCGAGGAGGTCGAGAGCGGTGCCGCCGGCCGCCAGGGAGTCGAGGTCGAGGTTCTCCTGCACCAGCAGGCCACCCCGTTTGGCGGCCCGGCGCCGGCGGTAGGCATCGACCAGCACCTGGCGCGCCACCTGGGCGGCGAGGGCGAAGAACTGCAGGCGGCTCGCCCAGCTCAAGTCCTGCCGCTCGGCGAGGCGGAGGAACGTCTCGTGCGCCAGCTCGGTCGCCTGCAGGGTGGCGCCGCTCGCCTGCCGCAGCTGGCGCTGGGCGATCTTCTTGAGCTCGGGGTAGAGCCGCGCGAAGAGGGCCTCCTGCGCCGCCGTGTCGCCCTTCTCCCAGGCGCGCAGCAGCGTCGTGATCTCGGCGGCGGGTCCGGCCGTGTCGTGGCTCAACGTTTCCTCGGGTTGCACCTCCTAGGTGCAACGGCGGCGCCGCTTCGTGGCACGCCGCCGGCCCGCCGTCCACCGCCGCCCGCGGCCGCTCAGCCGCCGCGGCGCAGCGCCAGCAGGGGGTCGAGGCGCGCGGCGCGGCGCGCCGGCAGCAGATTGGCGAGGAGGGCCACGGCGACGAGGACGAGCGCTGCCGCGAGGCAGGTCAAGGGCTCGACGGCGGCAAGGCCATAGAAGGCGCGGGCGAGGAGCGTGCCGAGGAAGACGGCGATACCGAGGCCGATCCCCAGGCCGGCCGCGACCAGACGCATGCCTTGCCGGAGGACCATCGCCTGGACGCTCGCCGGCCGCGCGCCGATCGCCATGCGCAGGCCGATCTCCGCCGTCCGCTGCTCGACGGCATAGGCGATGACGCCGTAGAGGCCGAGTGCCGCGAGGCCGAGGGCGAGGAGGCCGAAGGCACCCAGCAGGGTGCTGCCGAGGCGGGCCGGCAGCAGCGTGGCGGCCGCCATCTGCTCGAAGGTCTCGGCGGAGAGCAACGGCAGGTCGGGGGCGAGCGCCGCGATCTCCTGGCGCAGGAGGGGCACCAGCGGTGCCGCCGGGCCGCGGCCACGCACGAGCAGGAAGCCGGCGGCCTGGGCCTCCTGCTCGGCCGCGACGTGCAACATCGGGCGGGGGGCCTCGCCTGCCGTGCGCACGGCGTAGTCGGCCGTCACGCCCACCACCTCGGCGAGCGGCCCGTCGGCGCTGCCCAGGTGCAGGCGCTGGCCGAGCGGGTTGCGGCCAGGCCAGAACGCCGCCGCCATCGCCTGGTTGACGAGGACCACCCGCGGGGCGTTGACCTGGTCCTGGGGTGCGATGTCGCGGCCGGCCAGCAAGGGGATGCCGAGGCTCGCGAGGTAGCCGGGAGTGACACGGGTGGCATCCACCGCGGCGCCGTGGCCGTTGGCGTCCGGCAGCGCACCCTCGGCGAGGACCTCCTCCTGGTGGATGTTGATTGACAGCGGTAGGCGGGTGGCGAAGGCGGCGACCGCGACCTCGGGTCGGGCCTGCAACCGCGCCAGGAGGTCGCGCTGGAAGCTCGCGAGCTGCGCGCGGTCGAGGCGGAGGGTGTCGAGGTCGAACTGCGCGACGGCGACGCTTCTCGTCTCCAGCCCGAGATCGCTCGCCAGCGAGGCGCGGAGGCTCTTGAGCAGCAGGCCGGCCCCTGCCAGCAAGACGAAAGTGACGGCGACCTGCGCCACCACCAAGGAGCTGCGCAGCCGCAGCCGCCCTCCACCGGCGCGGCTCGCCTCGTTCTTGAGGCTGGTTACGAGGTCCGGTCGCGCGGCGCGTAGCGCCGGCGCCAGGCCGAAGACGAGGCCGGTGAGGGTCGCGAGGGCGGCGGTGAAGAGAAAGACGCGACCGTCGACGGCGAACTGGAAGGTCGAGTGGGCGGGCAGCGGCAGGGGGGCGTTCGCCAGCAGGCTGGTCGCCCAGACAGCGAGGGCCAGGCCGAGACCGCCGCCGGCGAGGGCCAGGACCAGGCTTTCGACCACCAGCTGGCGGACGAGCCGGCCGCGCGAGGCGCCGACGGCGAGCCGGATGCCGATCTCGCGATGGCGGGCCGTGGCGCGGGCGAGGAGCATGTTGGCGACGTTGGCGGCCGCCACCAGCAGGACGAGGCCCACCATGACGAGGAGGGCGACGCCGCCGGCAAACAGCGGACCGTCGATCAGCGGATGGATGCGCACGTCGCTCGCTGCCAGCACCCGCGCCCGGCGATGCCCGTTGGTGTCCGGGTAGGAGGTGGCGAGGTGCTGCATCGCCACGTCGAGCTCGGCCTGGAGGCTCGCCACGGTGGCCCCCGGAGCGAGCCGGCCGATCACCTGCAGCCAACGGGCGCCGCGGCGATCGAGGCGGCTGGGCGCCGTCTCCGTGCCCACCACCTCGTACCAGCCGATGGGCTGCACGTCCTCCACCCGCGACACCGGCACCCACAACTGGGCCGAGAAGGTGGGGACCAGGCTCGCGAAGCGCGCCGGCGCGACGCCGACGATGGTGTAGGGCAGGCCACGCACCTTGATGGTGCGGCCGATGGCGCTGGGATCGCCGCCCAGCCGCCGGCTCCAGAAGCCCTGGCTCACCACCACCACGGGCGCTGCCTCGCGGGTGTCGTCGGCCGGCTGTAGGAGACGGCCGGCGAAGGGCGTCACGCCCAGGCTGCTGAAGTAGTTGCCGGTCACCACCTCACCGAGCACCAGCTCGTTGCGGCCACCGTCGGAGACCGCCGCGAACATCACGCTGTGGCCCACCAGCTCGTCGACCGAGCGCAGCGTGCGGCGCAGGTCGCCGAGGTCGGGGTAGGAGCTCAGCATCTCGAGCTTGCCGCCGTCCTCGCCGGTGTAGATCTGCACCAGCTGTTCGGGCTGCGCCGCCGGCAGAGGGCGCCAGAGCAGGGCGTCGACGATGGTGAAGAGGGCGGCGTTGAGGCCCAGGCCGAGGCCCAGGGAGAGGATCGCCGCGAGGCTGAAGCCGGGGCTCAGGCGCAAGGCGCGGAGGGCCTGGCGAAGGTCTTGGCGGAGGCTGTCGAGCATGGTGCGTCTCCTCGAGCTGTTGGGCCCTCCCTACGGCCGGGCCAGCGCCGAGTTTCGTCGCCATCGCGGTTGCTACGGCGGGGTGACAGTCAATCGCGGTAGCCTTGGACCACGACGAGGAGGTAACTGCTGAGGCCGGCGCCGCGAGCGTCCGGTGGGCCGTGGCAGGCATGGCGCCGGCCGGCGGCAATCTCGATGCACGAGGAGGGCGGCGATGGTGCCGAGGCGATGGTGGGTCTGCCTGCTGGGCTTGCTCTGCTGGAGCGCGCCGCTCTTCGCCTTCAGGTTCTCGATTCCCGAGGGTTGGACCGAGCTTTCCCGGGAGTCGCCGCCAGCGAGCCTCGAGGGGGTGCCCTCAGAGCTCGTCGCCGAGGCGCGTAGCGGCCGCTTCGTGGTGCTGGCGATCGACCTCGCGGGTGCGGCCGACGGCTTTGGCGAGAACTTCAACGCCGGGGTGATCCAGCGTGCCTACGTGGCGAGCGAGGCCTCGTCCCTCGAGATCGAGCAGGCGATCGTGCAGCAATGGGCACGGGTCGGCGCCACCGCCAGGGTGCTCGAGCGCTCGCTCGTCGCGATCGACGGCGTGCCCAGCTCGCGTTTCGTCGTCGACATCGAGGCGCCACCGGCGGCCGGCGGCCGCCTGCGCCAGCTGCAGTACTACGTGCCGGGCGGCAGCTCGACGGCCGTCCTCATCTACACCGCTCGGCCGGAGACCTTTGGGCGCTACCTGCCGGTCTTCGAGGCCAGTGCGGCGCGCACCACCGGGGCCGCCGAAGCGCCGGCGGCGCGGCGGGTGGGCAGCTGGCTCGCCGGCTCACCGCTGCCCCTGGTGGTGTTGCTCGGCGCCGCCGCTGGTGCGCTGACCGTCGTCCTCCTGACCTGGCTCTGGCGGCGCCGGCGGCGCTAGGCGGCCGGCGTGCTGCACCTGCCTCAGTCGGCCCGCAGCACGGACGCCGGCTCCACGGCGGCGGCGCGGCGGGCGGGAGGATAGGCGGCGAGCAGGGCGGCCGACGCCATCGCCACCGTGACCAGCAGATACGCCAGCGGATCGTGCTCGCCGACGCCGTAGAGCATGCTGCGCAGCAGGCGGCCGAGGGCGATGGCCGCCAGCATGCCGAGGGCGAGGCCGCCGCCGACCAGCCAGGAGGCCTCGGCGAGGATCACCCCCGCCCCGGCGCGGCGGCTTGCGCCGAGGGCCATGCGGATGCCGATCTCGCGCTGCCGCTGGCGTGCCGAGTAGCTGATCACGCTGAAGGTACCGATGGTGGCGAGCAGCAGGCCGAGGAGGCCGACCGCCGCCGCCACCCGGGTGCTCAAGTGCTCCTCGAAGAGGGCGCGGTCCAGCTGCTGGGAGAAGGGCTGCAGCTCGATCAGGGCCAGCGCCGGGTCCTCGGCCCGCAACGCGGCCTCGAGCTGCGGTGCCAGCCGGGCCGCCGGCAAGGCGGAGCGCAGCACCGCCGCGAAACGGTTGCGGGGCCGCTGCGCCAGGCTGAAGTAGGCGAGAGCGGTGGGCTGGTCCTTGAGGCTGCTGACGCGGTGGTCGGCGACCACCCCCACCACCTCGTAGCTGGCCGGCTCACCCGGCCGCCGGCTGCGGACCGGGCTCAGCTGCCGACCGAGGGCCGAGCCGTTGGGCCACAGCTCCTTGGCCAGCGCCTCCGTCACCACGACGACGCCGGCGGCGCCGGGGCCGTCCTGCGCCGCGATGCCCCGCCCGGCGACGAGCTGGAGGCCGAGGGCGGCGAAATAGCCGGCGTCCGCGGCGTTGGTGCCGATGCGCACCGGCTCCTCGCGTTCCGGCAGCTGGAAGGCCTCGAGGATGTAGCCGCCGAAGAGAGGTGGCCGGTAGACGAGCCCCATCGCCGCGACGCCGGGAAGCGCCGTCAGGCGGTCGCGCAGCGAGGCGAGGGTGGCCGCCGCCGGCCGCGTCTCGGGGAGGTAGAAAGACGCCACTTGCAGGCGGTCGCGCGCGAAGCCGGGCTCGACGTCGTAGATCCGCCCCAGGCTGCGCACCAGCAGCGCGGCGGCCAGCAGCAGCAGCACCGAGAGGGCCACCTGGGCCACCACCAGGGTCTGGCGGAGTCGCCCCTTGCGACCGCTCGTGGCGTCGGACTTGAGCGGCGCCACGAGGTCCCGGCGGCGCAGCTCGAAGAGCGGTGCCAGCCCGCAGAGCAGGGTGGCACCGCAGCCGACGGCGACGGCGAAGAGGAGCGTGCGGCCGTCGAAGGCGAGGGCCTTGAGGTCCTCGGCCCAGTTGCCGAAGCCGAGGGGCACGCTGCGCAGCGTGGGTTCGAGGGCGACGATCGCCAGGTAGCCGAGCCAGGCCCCGGCGGCGCTCGCCACCACGCTCAAGAGGGTGGTCTCGGCCAGCAGCCGCCGCACCAGGGCGCTGCGCCCGGCGCCCAGGGCCACTTGCACGGCCATCTCCTTGCGGCGGGCCAACGCGCGCACCAGCAGCAGGTTGGCGACGTTCGCCGCGGCCAGGAAGAGGAAGCAGGCGACGGCCGCCATCAGCACCTGGGCGTGCGTGGTGGCCGGGTCGGGGATGGCGTCAGTCGCTGGCTGCAGGTTGAGCCGCCGCGGCTCGGCGAGGGGGGCTTCGCGATCGAGGCCGGCGGCCACGGCCGCGACCTCGGCCCGCGCCTGGGCCAGGCTCACACCTGGCGCCAGGCGAGCAAAGCTCTGCAGCAGGCCCGAGTTGCGGTCATCGAGGTTCAGGTTGGGGCCCACCTCGCGCCAATGGGCCAGGGGAATGTAGAGGGCCTGGGGGAGCCCCATCGCGGAAAATCCCGGGGGCATCACCCCCACCACGGTGAAGGTCGCCCGGCCGTCGAGAGTGAGGGCGCGGCCGAGGGCCTCGGGACTGCCGCCCAGGCGATCGCGATAGAAGTTGTAGCTCACCACCGCGACCCGCGGGGCCTCGGGGCGGTCGTCTTGCGGGCCGAGGGCCCGGCCGAGGAGAGGTTGCTTGCCGAGCAGGGAGAAGAAGTCGCCGCTCACCAGCCAGCCCCAGGTGAAGGTGGAGCGCTCGCCGCCGTCCACCGAGGTGGCGAAGACGCGCTCCGCCGAGAGGTGCGAGAACGAGCGGCAGGAGCGCCGGTAGTCGTCAAAATCGCGGTAGGAGATCGACCACACCGGATTGACGAGGTCGCCGTCCCAGAGCTGTGCCACGCGCGCCGGCTGCGCGGTGTCTAGGGTGGGCCAGAGAAAGAAGGAGAGGTAGGCGAAGAGCGCCGTGTTGGCACCGATCCCCACCGCCAGAGTGAACACCATCAAGGCGGCGAGGCCCGGCTGGCGCAGCCAAGAGCGGGCCGCGAGGCGAAGGTCGTGGAGGAAATCGAGCACTGTGCTTCATTCTACGGGTAGACCCGACAGCAGCGTTGGGGTGGTGAAGCAGCGAGGGCCGGAGGGCCGGCAGCGCGCTGAGCTTTCGAGCGGCCCCGGCTAGCGGAGGAACCAGAACTTGTAGGGCCCGGCCGCAGCTAGACGATCCAGCTCGTGGTGGTCCGTGGTGACGAGGGTACTCTCGCTCGTGGCAGCGTGGGCTACCGCGATGCAGTCGGCGAGGGAGATCCGCCGAAACTCTGCTTTGAGCTTCCCTGCCAGCTGCCAGAGGTCCCGATCCAGGCGGCTGACGACCTCGACCCCGATGTGCTCGAGGGTCTCGACGACACGAGCAGCGGCTTCCGCGTGGCCGCGCCTCAGGAAGTCGTAGTCGACCTCGCAAGCGTTGAGCGCATGGATCGTCGACCGGCTGCCCTCTTCAGCGAGAAGGCCGATCAGGGCTTCGTGCCCCGGCTCTCGCAGCAGGAAAGCGATGACCGCGTTGGCGTCGAGAGCGTACCTAGCTGCGACGGGCAATCTTCGCCGCTTCCAGCGCGATCTCCTCGGCTGCCCAAGCGGCCCGCTCGTCGGCCGACGGCAGCAGGCCTTCGGCAGCACCGGCAAGGCCCTCGAGACGCGCTCGACGCTCGACGGCGCTCAGCCGCTGGAAGGGTCGAGTGTCTCGCTGCAGGCCGCTTTGCGCGACGTTCCAGCGGTACATCGCCTCCGCGGAAGTCCGTTCTCCTTCCCGGTCTTCGAGTTTCGGCATGGAGTTGGCAACGAGGAGGATAGCACCGGCCCTCAGGGTCTAGAGACATAGAATCTCGCGAGCCGTTGCCGAAGTCCGCAGACGCCATGCCCTTCTACGCTGACCTCCACGTCCACTCGAAGTACTCGCGGGCGACCAGCCGGGACTGTGATCTGGAGCACCTCGCCTGGTGGGCGGCGCGCAAGGGGCTCGGGGTGATCGCCACCGGCGACTTCACCCACCCGGCGTGGTTCGACGAGCTGCGCAGCAAGCTGGTGCCGGCGGAGCCGGGGCTCTTCCGCCTGCAACCGGAGATCGAGCGTGAGGTGGCCTCGCGGCTGCCTGCCGCCTGCCGCACGGCCGTGCGCTTCCTGCTCGAGGTGGAGATCTCGACGATCTACAAGCAGGGCGAGAAGACCCGCAAGGTCCACCATCTGATCTACGCTGCGAGCTTCGACACCGCGGCGCGGCTGCGCGAGCGGCTGGGAGCGATCGGCAACCTGGGCTCGGACGGCCGGCCCATCCTCGGCCTGCCCTCCCGTCACCTGCTGGAGATCGTCCTCGAGAGTGGGCCGGACGCCTACCTGGTGCCGGCGCACGTCTGGACACCGTGGTTCTCGACCCTCGGCTCGAAGTCCGGTTTCGATTCGGTCGAGGAGTGCTACGGCGACCTCGCGGCCCACATCTTCGCCGTCGAGACGGGCCTCTCCTCGGACCCGCCGATGAACGACCGCGTCTCCCGCCTCGACCGTTTCACGCTGGTCTCGAGCTCTGACGCCCACTCACCGCCGATGCTCGGCCGCGAGGCCTCGGTCTTCGCGACCGAGCTCGACTACTTTGCGATCCGCCGCGCCCTTGAGACGGGCGAGGGCTACGGCGGCACGATCGAGTTCTTCCCCGAGGAAGGCAAGTACCACCTCGACGGCCACCGCGCCTGCGGGGTGAGCCTGGAGCCAGCGGAGACCCGGCGCCAGGGCGGCCGTTGCCCGCAGTGCGGCAAGCCGGTGACGGTCGGCGTCTTGCACCGCGTCGAGGAGCTGGCGGACCGGCCCGAAGGCGCCGCGGGTCGCGCGCGTCCCGCCTTCCGCAGCCTGGTGCCGCTCGCCGAGGTGCTGGGGGAGATCCACGGCGTGGGGCCGCGCTCGCGGGCGGTCGAGGAGTCGGCGTCGCGGCTCGCCGAGCGCCTGGGCGGCGAGCTCGACCTCCTCGACCGGGTGCCGCTCGAGGAGGTGGCGCGTGCCGCCGACCCGCGCCTCCCCGAGGCGCTCGCCCGCCTGCGCGCCGGGCGCGTGCAGCGCACGGGCGGCTACGACGGCGAGTACGGGGTCATCCGCCTCTTCGCGCCGGGAGAGCTCGCGGCGCGAAGCTTCGTGGGCCAGCTGCCCACCGCCCGTCGGCCGGCTCCGGCCGACGAGCCGCCACCGTCCCGGCCCGCGGTGGTGCTGCCGGCCTCTGGTGCGCCGCCGCCTGCCTCGCCGCTGTCCGGCGGGCAGCTGAGCCTGCTGGCGCCGCCCGCGTCGGCGGCTCCGTTGGCCCCGGCATCAGCGGCCTCGGCCCCGTCGGCCCCGGCACCGGCGGTGGCCGCGCCAACGCCCGCTGCCCTTCCCGGTGGCCCCTCGCTGCTCGATGGCCTCGACCCGGAGCAGCGCGCCGCGGCCGAGATCGTCGCCGGCCCGCTGCTGATCCTTGCCGGGCCGGGCACCGGCAAGACCCGCACCCTCACCCACCGGCTGGCGCACCTGATCGCCGAGCGCGGTGTGGCCCCCGAGCGCTGTCTGGCGGTGACCTTCAGCCGGCGGGCCGCCGCCGAGCTGGGTGAGCGATTGGCGGCATTGCTCGGCTCGGCGGCCGAGCTTGTGCGGGTGGCGACCTTCCACGGCCTCGGCCTCGCCCTCCTCCAGGACCTCCTGGGCCCGGAAGGCCAGGGGCTGCGGGTGGCGGACGCTACCGCGCGGCTCGAGCTCGTCCACGAGCTCTTCGGCCTGGCGGGTGAGCCCGCCGAGCGTTGGCTCGCCGACCTCGGGCGCTGGCGGCGGGGCCAGGGGCCGGCGAGCGCCGAGCTGGGCGAGCAGGCCGAGCGCTACGCCCGCGCCCTGGCCGAGCGCCGCCTCCTCGACCTCGACGACCTGCTGGTGCGCCCCGTCGCCCTCCTCGACGAGCGGCCCGAGCTCGTCACCCGCCTGCGGCGGCGCTTCGAGCACGTCGCGATCGACGAGTACCAGGACGTCGACCTGCTGCAGTACCGGCTGATCCGCCACCTCGTGCCGCCCGCCGGCAACCTCTGCGCAATCGGTGACCCCGACCAGTCGATCTACCGCTTCCGCGGTGCCGAGGTGGGGTTCTTCCTGCGCTTCCGCGAGGACTTCCCCACCGCGCGGCTGGTCGAGCTGGGCCGCAACTACCGCTCCTCGGCCACCATCGTCGCGGCGGCGAGCCAGGCGATCCGCCCAGCCAGCCTGGCCCCGGACCGCCGCCTGCACGCCCAGCGGGCCGGCACGGCGGCGCGCGTCGTCGTCCACCGCGCGGCGAGCGAGCGGGCCGAGGCCGAGATGGTGGCGCAGACCATCGAGGAGCTGCTGGGCGGCACCTCGCACTTCGCCCTCGACAGCGGTCGCGCCACCGGTAGCGAGGCCGGGTTGTCATTCGGCGACTTCGCCGTGCTCTACCGCACCGAGGCGCAGGCGGACCCGCTGCTCGAGGCCCTCGGGCGCAGCGGCATCCCGGTGCAGAAGCGCTCGCACCGGCCGCTTGGAGAGCATGCCGGCGTCCGTGCCCTGACGGCAGCGTTGGCTGCGGCTGAGCCGGTCCCCGGCAGCGTCGAGGCCCTTCTCGCGGCCAAAGCGGCGCAGCTCGCGGGCGAGGGTGAGGGCACGGCAGCCCAGCGCTCGGTCCTGCTCGCCGCCGTCTCCCTGCTGCGCCCGCTCGCCAGCCGCGCGGGCGACGACCTGCCGCACTTCCTTGCCGACCTCGCCCTCGGCGAGGAGATCGACACCTGGGACCCGCGCGCCGAGCGGGTCTCCCTGCTGACCCTCCACGCCGCCAAGGGCCTAGAGTTCGAGGTGGTCTTCCTCGTCGGCTGCGAAGACGGCCTGCTGCCGCTGGTCTTTCCCGGCGACGAGGCGAAGACGGACCTCGCCGAGGAGCGCCGGCTCTTCTTCGTGGGGATGACCCGCGCCCGCTCGTACCTCTACCTCAGCCACGCTCGCAAGCGCACCCGCTGGGGCCGCTCGCGCCTAGCGCAGCCGTCGCCGTTTCTCGCCGACCTCGCCGAGGGCCTGCTCGACCGTCGCGAGGAGACGGCGGACGGCGAGCGGGTGCCGCAGCAGCTGCGCCTGCTCTGAGGCACGGGCTGACGGCGAGGCTTGCCGCCCTGCGGCAAGGGGCGTAGCGTGGAGCGATGAGCTCCGACTTCTTCCAGGACCCGCCCCGTCTCGGCAACACCTTCACGAGCGACCCGGTGCTCGGCGCCATCCTGGAGCGCCGGTTGCCGCTGGCGATGCGGCGGGAGATCGCGCCCGAGCTCGCGACCCTCGGCGAGCTCGCCGCCGGCGAGATGCTCGCCCTCGCCGACGCGGCCGAGCGGCAGCCGCCCCGCCACCTGCCCTACGACGCCTGGGGCCGCCGCCTCGATGCCATCGAGGTCGCCCCGGCCTGGCGGCACCTGCACGCCATCGCCGCCGAGCACGGCGTTCTCGCGGCGGCCTACGAGCGGCGGCACGGCGCCTTCTCCCGCCTGGACCAGCTGGCGCGGCTCTACCTCTACCACCCGTCGTCGGCGTTCGCTTCTTGCCCACTGGCGATGACCGACGGTGCGGCGCGGGTGCTCGAGCTCCACGCGCCCGTGGCCCTGCGCGAGCGGCTGCTGCCGCGGCTGGTGAGCCGTGATCCGGCGACCTTCTGGACCTCCGGGCAGTGGATGACGGAACGCACCGGCGGCTCGGACGTGAGCGGCACCGCGACGCTCGCCGAGCGCACGAGCGACGGCTTCCGGCTCCACGGCAGCAAGTGGTTCACCTCCGCCACCACCGCCGAGCTCGCCCTGGCCCTGGCGCGGATCGAGGGTGCCCCGGCGGGCAGCGCCGGGCTCTCCCTGTTTCTCATCGAGCTGCGCGACGAGGCCGGGCGGCTGCGGGGCATCACCGTCGATCGTCTCAAGGACAAGCTCGGCACCCGGGCGCTGCCGACGGCGGAGCTCACGCTGACGGGGGCGCCCGGCCTTCTCCTCGGCGCCGAGGGCCGCGGGGTGGCGACGGTTGCCACCATGCTCAACATCACCCGGCTCTACAACGCCTGCTGCGCGGCGGGCACCCTCGGCCGCTGCCTGGCCCTGGCGCGCGACTACGCCGGCCGGCGTCGCGCCTTCGGCCGCTCGCTCGCCGAGCAGCCACTCCACGTCGAAACGCTGGCACGCCTTGCCACCGAGCATCGCGCTGCGGTGCTGGCGACCTTCCAGGCCGGTGAGCTCCTGGGTCGCGAGGAGGTCGGCGCGGCGAGCGACGACGAGCGGGCCGTGCTGCGCTTGTTGACGCCGCTCGTCAAGCTCGCCACCGGCCGCCAGGCGGTGGCCGGTGCCAGCGAGACGCTCGAGGCCTTCGGCGGCGCCGGCTACGTGGAGGACACCGGGTTGCCGCGCCTGCTGCGCGACGCTCAGGTGCTGGCGATCTGGGAGGGCACTACCAACGTCCTGGCGCTCGATGTGCTGCGGGCGATCGAGAAAGACGGCGCCCTGCGGCCCTTCGTCGGCGACCTCGAAGCTCGGCTGCAGGGCATCCGGGCCGGCGAGCTCGCGGTGAGCGTCGAGCGTTGCCGCACTCGCCTCGGGCAGGCCGTCGCCTGGCGCCAGGAAGCCTCCCGGCACGGCGCGGAGGCATTGCAGGCCGGCGCGCGTGCCTTCGCCCTCGAGCTCTTCGGCACCTACGCTGGGGCCCTGCTCGCCGAGCAGGCGGACTGGGAGCTGGCCCGTGGCGGCGGCGAGGCGGCTCTCGCCGCCGCCCGCCGCTGGGGCGCCGAGCCCCTCACGACGAGCGGCGATCGGGCCGGCGCGCAGGCGCTGGTGTTGGGTTCGGTGACGTCGATCTCCAGGCTGCGACGAGGAGGTTGACGTACGATTCTGGCGGCAGTTGCACGTCATGAGGGTCGATGTCATCCACCAGGCCGCACCCTGCGGCTCGACGAGTCTCTGATCGAGTCCGCCAAGGAGCATGCCCGGCGCTCTGGGAAGTCGCTCTCGCAGCTCGTCGCCGGCTACTCCGCGACCTTTTCTCCGCCCGCTGGCGAGCCGCAGAGGGACCACTCACGGCTCGTTCGCTCCCTCCGGGGTTGCCTGCGCGGTAGCGCGGTGAACGAGGCCGACTCCCACCGCCATGTCGAAGAGAAGCACCGGTGAAGGCGCTTTTCGACACCAACGTCGTCCTCGACCTTCTCCTCGATCGCCAGCCCTCCGCCGAACCGGCGGCGGCCCTGCTGACGCGAGTCGAGCGCGGCGAGATCAGCGGCCTGCTCGGCGCCACCAGCGGAATGTCCAGGCGTTGGAAGTCGCGATCGAGGGCCAGCAGCTGGCGGCCCACCCAGCTCGTGACGTCGGCCGCGGAGCCTGCGCGCAGGGAGCGCTCCAGGGTCTCGCGCACGGCGACGCGGACCGCCTCGGACCTGCTGCGCAGGCCGCGGATCCGCCGCAGGCGGGAGCGCTCGGCCTCGAAGGCGGCATCGATGTGGAAGTTCATCTGTGGCCTGCACATGCGCTGTACAGAAGACGACGAACGAGCCAGCCTTCTGCCGCGGCCGCCGCTTGACGGTCCTCCTGGTGGCGAATACCCTTCTGCCAATTCGGCTATTTGACGGGGGTTCCCCATGCGCGGTCGTCCGCTCGTTTTCTCGCTCGCTGCTGCCCTCATCCTGACCCTGGCGCCCGCCGCCCTGGCCGTGCCATACGACGTCGTCTACGTGCGCCAGCCCCGCCACGGCGACACCCAACCAACGATCTGGCCGGAGGTCTTCCACCCGGCGCGGCTGGAGCCGGGAGCCGACCTCATGCTCCTCCACCCGGACGGCAGCGAAGAGGTGTTGATGGCGGGCGGCAACGGCGCGGTCACCGATCCGTTCGTCTCCTTCGATGCGCAGTGGGTCTACTACAGCTACATCTACGACGTGCGGCCGAGCGAGCTCAACAACCAGCGAGACTGGCTGCCGTACTCCGGGGCCGACATCTTCCGCATCCACCTCGCGAGCCGGAGCGTCCAGCAGTTGACGCATGGCGAGTTCACGCCGAACACGGGGGCCGGCAACTGGGACGAGAGCAACCCCCTCGACCCGCCGCCGCAGTTCAACCGCTTGGGCTACGGCATCCTCAACCTCGGCCCCTGCCCGCTGCCGGGCGGCAAGCTCGCCTTCACCTCGAACCGCAACGGTTTCTGGCCGCAGAAGGGTTTCACGGCGCCGACCCTGCAGCTCTTTGTGATGGACGAGGACGGCGCGAACGTCACACCGATCGCGCCGATGACCATCTCCTCGGCCCTCCATCCGACCATCCTCAAGGACGGACGGCTGGCCTTCTCCTCGCACGAGGACCAGGGGCTGCGCGACACCCGGCTGTGGGGGATCTGGACGATCTGGCCGGACGGCCGGTTGTGGGCCCCGCTGGTGTCGGCCTTCCACTCGCCGCAGGCCTTCCACTTCATGACCCAGCTGACGAGCGAGGACCTCGTCGTCACCGACTACTACAACCTCAACAACAACGGCTTCGGCGCGCTCTACCGCTTTCCCCTCCACCCGCCGGCCGGCGAGCCGCCGTTTCACAGCGCCTTCCCGGCCGACAACCCGGAGATCCTGCAGACGATCGGGGCCGGCTTCCTCTACCCGTTCAAGATGCCCTTCACGCCGCGGGGGATGGTCTCTCTGACCCCCTTCACCCACTCCCAGGACGAGGCGGCACCCGTCGGCGGCGACGGCCAGACCCGCGTCGGCCGCTTCACCCAGCCGTCGGCGGCGCCGAACGACGACCTCTTGGTGGTGTGGACGCCGGGCCCGGCGAACGACCTCAACCGCCCGACGCCGCTGCCCTATTACGACGGCGGGCTCTACCTGGTGCCAGGCGGCGCCGTGCTCGGTTCGCCAGCCGAGCTGGTGCTGATCAAGAACAGCCCGGCCTACAATGAGGCCTGGCCGCGGGCGGTGGTGCCCTACAGCGCCATCCACGGCGTTGCCGAGCCGGCCGTGCTGCCCTGGTTGCCGAACGACGGCACGGTGCACGCGGTGCTTCCGGCCGGGACGCCGTATGGTCTCGTCGGCACCAGCAGCCTCTACAAGCGCGAGAGCTTCCCGGGCGTGGTGACGCCCTGGGCCAACACCTTCGACGGCCTCGACGCCTTCAACACCAGCGAGAACGAGCAGTCGAGCAACTGGGTCTACCAGGGCTCCGACGCCGGGAAGATCACCAACGCCGACATCTGGGCCATCCGGCTCCTCGCCATGGAGCCCAACACCCACCGCTCCTACGGCCCGCACGAGGGCCGGCAGTTCGAGAGCCACGCCGGCGAGCGGCTGCGCATCCTGGGTGAGGTCCCGGTGCGGAAGACCGACGGCCAGGGGCAGCCGATCCTCGACCCGGAGGGCAACCCGGACACCAGCTTCCTCGCCAAGGTCCCGGCCGACACGCCGTTCACCTTCCAGATGCTCGACCGCCGTGGGCTGGTGCTCTCGATGTCGCAGACCTGGCACCAGGTGCGGCCGGGCGAGATGCGGGCCAACTGCGGCGGCTGCCATGCCCACAGCCAGCAGCCCCTCGCCTTCGAGAGCACCTACGCGGCGCGGCCGGACTACGCCGTGTGGGACCTCGCCCACGACACGCCGCTCCTCACCCGCGACGGGCAGGGCAACCCGGGCCTCCTCACCCTCCACCAGCGGGTGGTGGACGTCGAGTTCTACCGCGACATCCGGCCGCTCCTGCAGCGCAGCTGCGTCTCCTGCCATACCGGCACGAACCCCACGCCGCCCGGCAACCTGGTGCTTGACGACACCTCTCTCTATGACGGCCTGCCGGGGGACTACAAGCGCCTGGCGGCGGACCCGGAGGCGCAATGGGGCCATCCGCCGGTGATCAGCAACGGCACCTGGCGGCAGACCAACGCCAGCCGCTATGTGCGGATGTTCCAGAGCCGGCGGAGCCTGCTCGCCTGGAAGGTCTTCGGGGCCCGGCTCGACGGCT
>WBZL01000292.1_pt1 | contig 55192 bp, 49 predicted proteins | sample 5204291 | NCBI WGS metagenome assembly WBZL01 (sample SAMN12344345, study PRJNA552823) | activated sludge metagenome | biome: Activated sludge suspended growth; feature: Nitrification reactor; material: Wastewater; isolation source: activated sludge from nitrification reactor of wastewater... | reverse complement strand
GAAGTCCGTACAATACATCGGGTAGATTCCCGCTTTTTCCGGGACCCATTTAATTGTGCTTGTTTCACCCGGCATAATGAGCATTTCAGAATTCTGATTACCCATTACTGCAAAGCCATGCGGTATATCCCAATCCTGCTCGAGATTTGTCATGTGGAAATAGACGGTCTCACCTGCAATGACACCTTCGATATTATCCGGAGTGAAGTGAGAACGGATTGCTCCGAGATAGACATGAACTGCGCCGTCTTTTCTTTCAACGCGTGTTTCTGCCGGACTCTTGACTGCGTAAGGATTCATATTTTCCGAAAGCTTATAGATCTTTACCTGATTCTTTGTGATCAGATCAGCCGGAATTCCCTGTGCGTAATGCGGCTCGCCTACAGTTGGAAAATCACTGAGCAATTTCATCTTGTCTCCGGATATGTCAATCAACTGTGCGGATTGTGTCAACTCAGGGCCGGTAGGAAGGTATCTGTCTTTCGTGATCTTATTCATTGCAAGAACATATTTGCCCCACGGCTTTTTCGAATCTCCTCCGGGAATAGTCAAGTGACCGATTGAATAATAAGCAGGGATCCTGTCAACAACTTCCTTTGTCTGCACATTCCACTTTACAATCTCCGATGAAACAAATGCTGAAGTGTAGGCAAATCCTTTGTCATCAAATTCTGTATGAAGCGGACCGAGTCCGGGATTCTGAACTTCTCCTGAGAGGCATGCATCATACTTAAGGACAGGAATGCCTTCGATCTCTCCGTCAGTCTGATTACCTTCAATTGCTTTGATCATCTTTGAAAATGAATAAACGGGAATCACCGATGCAAGCTTTCCACCTGCTGCAATGTATTCGCCGGTCGGATCAACGTCTGCTCCGTGCGGTGATTTAGGACAAGGAATATAGTACATCAATCCCTTGAGGTCAGATGCATTGATCATTCTTACTTGTTCCACCCATTCAGTTGTTGCTGTTTGTGTCTTTTCATCAAACACATTGTGTGCAAATCTTGTCTTTCCCATCGTTCCTTTATTCTGTGCTGCAAGCTCCGCTATTTTTCTGTAGTTCAATGCCAGCACAAAGTCCTTGTCTTTTTGTGAAGCGTTGACTTCGAGCAAAGTATGTGCCATTTCAGAATTATAGCATGAGAAGAAGAACCATCCGTCTGAAGGTCCTTTGCCCGCATGGCTAAGATCGTAATCAAACGGAGGAGTTATGATCTGAAAATCAACTGACATGTTGCCGGATGCCTTATCTACTTTGATGAAGCTAAGTGCGCCCTTGAAATTTTCCTTGTACGAAGAAATCGGAACGTCTTTGTTTTCAATCGGCAAACTGAATCTTGTTCCGGCCACTACATAATCCGAATTTGGCGTTGTGAAAGGCGATGAGTGATTTCCTGCACTGTTCGGGATCTCTATGATTTCGACGGTCCTGAATGTGGCAAGATCTATTCTCGCAATTCTAGGAGTGTTGTTGCCGTTGATGAAGAGCCATTTGCCGTCAGGCACACCGTCAGTTTGTGACAGCTCTGCATGGTGAGAATCATCCCATGGGATAAACCCGTAAGATGTCATTAGCATTGGCTTGGTTTCTTCGGTATAGCCCCATCCGTTTTCCGGATTTACAGAGAAAACCGGAATGACTCTCAGCAGTCGACCGGAAGGAATTCCGTATGAAGAAACCTGTCCGCTGAATCCGCCCGAAATGAAGTAATAGAACTCATCATATTTCCCCGGCTCAACATATACTTTGCCGGCTTCATCACCGCTAAGCGCAGGACCTTTTGATTCCTTTTTTGAGGAGCATCCGCTTGTTGTAAAAAGTAATGCTGCAAAAACCATCAGTATCAAACAGGTTGTTAATGATCGAAGTGCTTTCATATCTGTTCTGATTTTGTTTTGGTTAAATTATTGTTATTTGTCCATTGAGCGGAAGTACTCGAGAATACTTCTTGCGTCATCCTGTGTTACATCCTGAAATGTCATTTGAACAAGAAACTGCCTGTAAAGCTCCTGTGCTGCAGGATTCTTCTGAGTCATCTCTACAGGGTTGAGCATCATGTTCATTATCCATTCAGGTTTTCTTTTCTTGGTAACTCCTGCAAGAGGAGGACCAACCAGTTTTTCATTGAACTTATGGCACGACACACACTTCTGCTCAAAAACTGTTTTTCCTTTGTTTGCAAGATCCTGATTTATCTGAGCATCAAGTTTGACTTCCTTTATCGGTCCGATACCCAGTTCCGGATCATCACCGCAACCTGATATTGCGGTGAATGAAAGCAAGATCATGAATTGCAGAATTCTGCTGATGAAATTGTTTTTCATGTACATTTATTTTTTGATTTGTTAATTGATGTTTTTCGGTTTGACTTAAATATTCTTTTCTCAATAGCTGTTGCTCTTGGAAAAAGTATGTTGTTCTCGAAGTGTATATGAAGTCTGAAACTTTTCATGAGTTCAGACAATGAATCAGAAGCATCAGCTGCTCCCAAAAAATTTCCCTCGCGGTGGCTGATATCTTTCAAAATTCTGCTAAGTATATCAGCCATTTCTGAAATCTGAAGATGTTCCCTCTTCAGCGCATTGACAGGCTTTGAGATCATCCCAAAAGGCGCCATATGAATTTCTTTCCCTGATTCTATTGCAAGCGACATCTGCTTTATGTATGGATAAAGCATTTTTTGTTCCTTTTGAATGTGCGACTGAATGTCAGCATTAAAATCTGAAGATAGCTTCCTGATATCGGCTCGTATAAATCCCTTTCTGAATAGGCCTTTGAAGGTGTCGTCAAATAGCGGAGCCAGTTTTTTGATCCTGTGGTGAAGGTTTGTGATTATGAAGTCACAAAGGAATACAATATCCCACTCGTTGATGTTGCGGCAGACTATGGCGCTTGTTTCCTTCTTCCTGAGTTCTGAGATAAGAGTTGAGGGATTTAGATGAACAGATTCACCGGCTTCTTTAAGAGTCAACTTTCCATAATTGCCGTAATCAATGTTATGCTTGTCAAATACGTCAGCATAACTTACCGACGAGTTTACAATGTCTTCAAGTAGTGAATCTTGCGTGAATTCTATTTTTGATGTTGTTCTCATATCTATTCAAAACTACGAATGCCGGATATGAGATGGTTTGACTTAAGTCAATGCTGTGAAATATTTTCACACGAATTGCCTGGATTGCTTAAAAAGCTGGGAGTTTGATGATTATTATGTGATTTCTCCGGTTGAATTTATTGAGTTCCGGAAAGCAGCTATGAGTGTTTCGATTTAATGTTCAAAGGCAAAACAGAATTGAAGTTGTAACTAATTAGTTACTGTTCAGAATTCTTAAGAATGGTTACCCTTCGGCAAGCTTTGATAACTTTTTGAAATCTCTTATAATCACATTTCGACCCTTCATTTCTATCAATCCGTCATCCTGAAACTTTTTAAATGTCCTGGAAAGAGTTTCATCAATCGTTCCAAGATATGAAGCAAGGTCGTGCTTGGTCATTTCTATTTCTATTCTATTGCTTTGTTCCTTGCCGGACTTCTTAAATTCCTGAACAATAAATTCCGCGAGGCGATGAGGAATATCCTTCATGCGGCTTTCAATATAATTATTAAGATATCTGAGCCGTTTGGAAAGCGCACCGAGAAGCTTCAGAGAGATTTCATTATTCTTTTGCAGAAGATCATAGAATGGCATTGATCTGATCAGGATCAGGAGCGTATCATCTTCAAGCGCCATTGCATTTGCAGGATAGGCGCACTGATCGTTCTTTATCTTCTCAGATTGTTCAAACAGCGGAACCTCTGCAAAAGTATTGTATGGATAAACGAAATGAATTATCCTTTCTCTTCCGTCACCGGTGATCTTAAAAATTTTGATGCTTCCTTCAATTACTACATAGAATCCGAGATAAGGTTCGGAATCAAAAAAGATCATTTCGCCTTTGGAAAATTTCTTAACGGATGAAAGCGAAAAGATCTTATCAAGCTCATTGTCATTGAGCACTGAGAACATGTTCACATTTCTTAATACGGCACTATCCATATTTCATCTTCAAGATGAGTGTGATTGTGATCAGCACAAACGATACGCCGTTTGCTGCAAGCAGAGGGATGTCACTTTCCAGGAAACCGTATATTATCCAGATTATTATTCCAACTTCGAGCATTATCAGCATGAGCAACGAGATATCTCCCGTGTGTCTTGACTTTATTGCCTTAATTGACTGCGGAAGAAATGCAAATGTCGTAAGCGAAGCTGCAATAAGTCCGATTATAAGATTGCTGTCCAAATCAATTGTCTAATTTGGTTTTGATATAATCAAGGAGATTGTCTTTATGGATTCTCTCCTGTTGCATTGAGTCTCTCTCGCGCACTGTAACCGTATTATCATAAATAGTTTCCGAATCAACTGTGACGCAATAAGGAGTTCCGCATTCATCCTGCCGGCGGTATCTTCTGCCAACTGCTCCGGAATCATCATAGAATGATTTGAATTTCTTTCTCAGATCATCATTGATACTGTGAGCTATATCCTGCATTCCGTCACGATTCACAAGCGGAAATACTGCAACTTTTATTGGGGCAAGTGAAGGATGAAATCTCAGAACAGTCCTGAGTTCGGAAGAAGTTGTTCCGTCATCATTTTGCTTTGTCACTTCTTCTTCATCATACCCGTTGCACAGAAATGCAAAGAAACTTCTGGAAGCTCCTGCTGATGTTTCAATAACAAAAGGCGTAAATCTTTCCTTTGTCTGATCATCAAAATATTCGATCTTCTTGCCGGAGAATTCCGTATGCCGCTTAAGGTCAAAATCAGTCCTGTTGTGGATGCCCTCGATCTCTCCCCAGCCGAATGGAAATTCATATTCAATGTCAACGGCTGCGCGCGCATAGTGTGCAAGCTTTTCATGCACATGCAATTTCAGCCGCTCCGGTTTCATCCCGTATTTGACGAACCAGTTGAAACGTTCTTCTCTCCAATACTCGAAGAACTTCTGATCTTCTTCCGGATTGATGAAATACTGCATCTCCATCTGTTCAAACTCTCTTGTTCTGAAAAGAAAGTTCTTTGTATTGATCTCGTTCCTGAATGCTTTCCCTATTTGAGCAATTCCAAACGGCAGCCTTTGGCGTGATGCATCCTTCACATTATTGAAATTCACATAGATGCCCTGTGCAGTTTCAGGTCTGAGAAAAACGGCAGCCGAAGATTCTTCAAGCGGTCCGATGTGAGTCTTGAACATAAGGTTAAAGCTTCTTGCAGCAGTGAACTTTCCTTCTGCCATGCACTTCGATGCCTTGCGTCCTTTATATGCCTTATTGCCGCAATCGGAATCCTCGACCTGATCTTCACGGAATCTTGCCTTGCATTCTTTGCAGTCAACCATGGGATCAGTGAAATGCTCAACATGGCCTGATGCTTCCCAGACTCTAGGATGCATCAGTATAGATGCATCAATGCCTTCTATGTCTTCGCGGTATGTCATTTCTTTCCACCATGCTTCTTTTACATTTCTCAGAAGCTCAACTCCAAGCGGACCGTAATCATAACAGCCGTTCAGCCCGCCGTATATTTCCGAAGATTGAAATATGAATCCTCTTCTCTTTGATAATGAGACTATCTTTTCTGTGATATCTGATTTTGTTGGATTAGCCACGAGATTAGTTAAAAGTTAAAAGTTGAAAGTTGAAAGTTGAAAGTTGCGGAGAAGCCATCCCTTATTGGAAACGTCCAAAGTTGCCTGCAATTGCTTAAAGAATTGCTGACAACAAACTCGATTATTCTAACAAGCGCTTGCACAATTGTTGTTTGAACATTACGAAGAACTAAAATACTACATTTTCGAAATCAAGCCTGAGATCATCTTTGAAATTTCAATTGAACTGTTCAGAAGCATATTATACTGGTCATCGTCAATGAATTTCAAATCATTAGCAAGGTGAAGCATGCTTCTTACTTCTCCTGAACTTCCTTTTGCAAAAAACAGAAATTGCTTAAAATCCTTGTTGCTTCGCCTTTCAAAACCTTCCGCAATGTTGTTCATTATTGACAAAGATGCCCGATTTATCTGATCCTTGTAATAGTATTTCTTACTGTGCTCAAACAGTCTGTAAATCTCTACTGTTAACTTCCTTGCAAACTGCCAAACCAAAAGATCCTCAAACTTTTCTGCCTTCATTGTTCATCAATTCCTTTCAAATTCATAATTTTCAAAAAACAAATCAAACTTACATCTTATTCATTCAAGAAACAATTTTCATCCTATTCATCTGGGGTTACACAATTATTCTTAAATCAATTAGCGATCAAACAAAATCCGTTCACGTATCAAAGGAGGCACATCATATCAACTTTTCCCGAAGGGACTGTTCGCCGCAACTTTTAACTTTCAACTTTCAACTTTCAACTTTTAACTTTCAACTTTTAACTTTTAACTTTCAACTTTCAATTTTCAACTTTCAATTTTCAACTTTCAACTTTCAATTTTCAACTTTTAACTTTTAACTCTCTACACTTCCATCCCAAAATCCACTTTCACAACTTCCTTCAGCCCATCTTCAAACGGTCTCGGATTGTATGAAGGCATGATGCTTTTGATATACGCGATGTCAGTCCTCTTTTCATACATGCCGTCAGGTTTTGATGTATCCCATTTTATTTCCCCGGTGTAATCAAATACCTTCTGAGCAATTTCTATATACTCGCGGATCGAGTGATCGAAACCCGTACCGATGTTGATTATCTCGGGTGAGTTATAATTCTCCATGAGATAAATGCATGCATCTGCACAATCATCAACAAACAGTGCTTCCCTTCTCGGCTTGCCGCTTCCCCAGAAGACAAGCTCAGAGCCGTCTCTCTTTGCATTCACAAACTTCTGAACCATTGCAGCAATAAAATGGCTGTTCTGCAGGTCATAATTGTCGTTGGGACCGTAAAGATTTGTCGGCATTGCTGCAATTGCGTTGATGCCGTATTGCTGTCTGTAAAGCTGACAAGCTACGATTCCCATTCCTTTGGCAACTGCATAGCCCTTGTTTGTTTCTTCAAGAGGACCGGTCATGAACCTGTTTTCATTTATCGGCTGAGGATTCTCCTTCGGATAAATGCAGGTTGAGCCGGTGTATAAAAGTTTGGTCTGCGGAGAATTCTTTGCAAGAGATTCTATCACGTTCAGAATCATCAGTGCATTTTGATAGAGAAAGTCAGCCTGCCTTGTATTGTTGGCAAGAATTCCTCCGACAAGTCCTGCAACCATGAATACACCTTCAGGTTTCTCCGTACTGAAGAACTTGTCAACATCTTCTTTCTTCAAAAGATCAAACCCGTTCTTTCTCGATGGTGTAAGAACATTTTCATATCCCTGTGCTTTCAATCTCCTGTTTATTGCGCCTCCCAGCATGCCTGTTCCTCCGAAGATCGCAACCTTACTCTGTTTGTTCATGAATTTTATTCAGATATTTTATTTACTTTTTTTCTTCATTTGTAAGCAACAATTCCACATCACCTACAACTCTTAACTTCTCCTGTATGGACGTCTTCACCGAATTCTTTACTCTCAATTCTCCAATATCCATTTTCAACTTTCCCCGAAGGAACCCCTTTGGGGCAATCTTCAATTTTCAACTTTTCCCGAAGGGACCCCTTTGGGGCAATCTTCAATTTTCAACTTTTCCCGAAGGGACCCCTTTGGGGCAATTTTCAATTTTCAACTTTCAATTTTCAATTTTCAAATCACCATTATCTTTCTTTCCGTCATCTCCTCAATTGCAAACTTCACACCTTCACGTGCATTTCCTGAATCTTCAACTCCGCCGTAAGGCATTGCATCCATTCTGTAAGTAGAAACATTGTTGATGATCACGCCGCCTGTTTCAATTTTCTCAAATGCACTGAACGCGTTCCTCATATTATTTGTGAATACACCTGCCTGCAGTCCGTACAATGAATCATTGATCATTTCAATTGCAGCGTCAAAGTCGCTGAACTCCGTTACAGTTGCAACCGGAGCAAACACCTCATGCGAATTCACTTTCATGTTTTTCCTGGTGTTGCAGAGTATAGTAGGAGCAAGAACTGCTGCCCGCCTTGTTCCACCGGTGACTGCTTTTGCGCCCTCGCTGATCGCATCCTGAATCCAGCTTTCAGCACGCTTTGCTTCTTCCTCGTTTATCATTGATGCAACATCAGTGTCATTTTCAAACGGATCTCCAACCTTAAGCTTCTCAGTTTCCCCAATATACCTGTTGAGAAATTCCTCATATATGTTCTTATGAACGAAGATTCTCTGAACGGAGATGCAACTTTGTCCTGCCTGTGAGAAAGCTCCTGTGACTATATTTCCGACTGCATCATCAATATTAGCGGATTCATCCACTATAACCCCGGCATTTCCGCCGAGCTCGAGTGATATTTTCTGCCTGTCCAGTGATTTCTTCAGATGCCAGCCTACAGAAGAACTTCCTGTAAAACTGACGAGACTCACTCTTTTATCCGATGCAAATTCTTCCGTAACACTACCCGGAGCTGTGAGAACATTTACGGGATAATACCCCAGTTTCATTTCATCGCAGCATTCCTTTATGATCTTAACTATTTCTATTCCGCAAGCCGCTGATGCAGAAGCAGGTTTCAGCAACACAACATTTCCTGAAGCCAATGCAGGTGAAAGCTTATGAGCAACAAGATTTACAGGAAAATTCCATGGAGTAATAGCCAGTATAACCCCGACCGGAAATCTCTTGATTATCCCCTGAACATTCTCCGAACCTTTGATACGGCTGAGGTCAATCAACTCACCGTTTATCCGCGATGCTTCTTCACTCCCGAGAGTAAAAGTCAGAATAGCTCTTTGAACTTCAATTCTCGAAAACTTGATCGGTTTTCCGGTTTCAAGAGTTAGAAGCTGAGCAAGGTCTTCTGACTTGGCGGAGATCTTTTCAGCGATTTTTTTCAGAAGTTCCACTCTCACATAAACCGGTTCAGCTTTATACTTCCCGAAGACAGAATATAAATAATTCAGCGATGTGTTGAATTCTTCATTCCCCGCCTTGCTGATTCTCCTGACTTTCTTCCCTGTGAAAGGATTAGTTATGTCAAAATGTTCATTGCTTGCAGATAAGACAAATTCATCTGCAACAAGAAATTTTTCCGGTAGTAATGTCATTGCGGGCAAAATAGCTATTTTGATTTTTAGTTAGTATTGATAAGCATTAAAAGTCTGAAAGTGGCTCATTAATTAACATTTCGGGAATTTTGTCCGCGGTTGTTTACCATTTGGTGGCAGGCTGCCACAACAATTCAGCTCCACTTCGCAGCGTCCACAGGAAATCACAGAGAGACACTGCTGGACAGGCAGCAGAACGAATTGGACAGCAGTACACAAGTTACATTGCTGTCCAAAACGTTTTTGCATTTCGAAATTTCTTTCGAAATCAAACTGGAAAGTTAGAAAATAATCGGTTCGGCAAAAACAACCCGCCCGCCTGGCCAATTTTAAATTTTGATCATAGAACAAACGGCGGACAGGCCTCAGCCTAATTGCCGTTAAAAAATTGCGAGGGACGGCGTCAACGAGAATTTCCTGTTTGACGAACACAAACGTGCATACGTTTGGGTGAGGAGTTGAAATTCTCGTAGCCGTACCGAGCAATTTTAGGCAATTAGGCTGCAGCCTGCCCGAAGAATACTGAACTACAACACTTTTCGCAGGCGGGCGGGCGACTTTTCTTTGCCAAGCTTTCTGTCGCCTGCCCATAGTCACGCTGAGCCTGTCGAAGCGTGCGAGGGGTCGTTCAAAAGAAAGCGGAAATGATTTTATTCTATGAAGTTTATTCTAGCCAACTTCTTTCCAATTAAAACGAATTGGACAGCAGTGCACAATTTCAGAAAAGTTGATTCATAATTCCGTTGAATCTTCAAATCAAAAATGTTTACTTAAATCGAATGCAAAAGAGACTCCAAATATTACTGACAGTCTATTGTTCCGTTTTTCTGTTGTTAGGAAATCCGCTGATTTATTTCGGTTCACAGTATTGCAAAGGCGCAGACGGAACCCAATATGCTTGCGAAATGGAATGCTGTGAAACGACCTGCTGTAGCGATAAGATTGACGGGCCTGTAATTACTTCGGATAGAGAATGCTGCGAAATTCAGCAATCCACAAATACAGATCAGCCATTCCAACTTTTTTCACAGACCACCAATACAGAAAAGTCCAAAGCTGTTTCTCTGGGTGTTGCTTATGATATTAGAGAATTTCATTTTGCGGGAAACACGTTCAGTTCTCCTCCCGGACCAAGATCTGCTACTTACCTGAAATTACACAATCTCCGAATCTAGGAGCAAACCGCTTCCAAATCATACTTTGTAACAATCATGCCTTACCTAATCAGGTACAGGTCATTTTCTTAATCTAAACAATTAAAACAAAATGAAAGCAATTGCTTTAGCGTTGCTGATTGGACTCCTGGCAGTCTTCTCGGCAAACAGTCTCGTAAAATCTTCCGTTACAAATAGTTCATCTGATTCTACAAAATCAGAAAAGGAATCTACAATGTCTGAAAATGAAACCGCTCTTGTCTGTCCGGTAAGCAAAGAGACAATTTCGGGTGAAGGCATTAAGTATGAATATCTTGGAAACAGTTTTGTTTTGTGCTGTGAAGGATGTGTAAAATCATTCAATAAGAATCCTGCCAAGTACTTGTCCGGCGGACTGAGGGATGTTGTTTGCGGAATGGATGACGGAATCAAGGATATTAATGCCGTAAGCGGAGGTGTTAAATATTATTTCTGCAATGAATCATGTAAAGAAAAATTCGAGAAGGATCCGGATCAATATCTCAAAGAATACAAAAAATAATTGAAGCAAAGTTGCAGAGCACTGCACGGCAAAGAGATCATAGATCTCCGGGCCGTGCAGATTCCGCCAAATAATTGTGGGAGGCAATTCAAATGAGAATAGCCACATTAAGTTTCTTAGGTCTTATCTTAAGTTCATTCTTCAGCTTTTCACTTGCTGATGTGATCAAAGGCAGGGTCTATGGTTCATCCGAAGGCAAAAAGGAACCTTTGGATGCTGCTATAGTAAAGTGGATAAATACAACAAAGGGAACAATCACTGATGAGAAAGGATTCTTTGAAATTTCCCATGACAATATATCGGACTTGCGGCTGGTGGTTTCATATACCGGCTATACTACGGATACAATTGAAGTGGGGGAGAAAACTTTTGTTGAGGTTACCATTTATCCCAATGCAACAACAGATGTAATTCAGGTTGAGGATGAGATGAGTTCAACATATTACGATAATGTTACTGCCAAGACTGAAGTCATCACATCACAGGAACTTGTAAAAGATGCATGCTGTGATCTGTCCGGTTGTTTCGGAAGAAATTCATCTGTAGAAGTTGCAGTAACTGACATTATCACAGACAGCAAAGAGCTCAAGATTTTGGGACTCGAAGGTGTTTATACGCAAATTCTTACCGACAATATGCCCGTGTTTTCCGGGCTTAATGTTAAGTACGGAGTCAGCAGCATTCCCGGCACACTCATTGACAGGATCACGGTATCCAAAGGTTCGAACTCTGTCCTTCACGGATATGAATCGATCAGCGGTATAATGAATGTGCTTATAAAGGATTACGACAACTCGGACAAGTTTCTTGTGAATGCATTTCTCAACAGCATGCTTGAGAAGCAGGTTAACATGAATTTTGCACAGAACACCGGGAAATTATGGAATACGATAGCATCTTTTCACTCTGCTCAAAAGTCAAACCGTATTGACGAAAACAACGACGGTTTCCTTGACAACCCGCTGACAACAAGATATGTTCTTTACAACAAGTGGAACTATTCAGACAGCAAGAGCAAAACAGAGTTTAACATCGCCGGAAGATACTGGAACGAAGAGAGAATAGGGGGACAGGACTTCTTCAACATAGATACTGATGAAGGAAGCAATACAGTTTACGGGCAGACCGTCAAGGTCAATTCATTTGAAGGATATTCCAGATACAGCAAATCGCTTTCAAGTAAGAGCAGCATGAAATTTTACCTTTCGGGATCCGGGTATGACCAGAACTCCTTTTATGGATATACGTCTTATGATGCCAAGCAAACTAATGTGAATGCAATCGCCTTTTATGAATTTGAGATCTCAGATCTTAGCATCATGAAAACCGGAATCAGTTATAAGTATCAGAACATAGATGAAACGATCGGGTTCAATGACAGCACGAACAAAACATACAACGGCAATTATCCGCTGCTCGAATCATTGCCGGGAGTATTTGCCGAAAGTTCGACAAATCTTTTAAACAACAAGGCAACCCTTACAGCAGGCTTAAGATATGATCACCACAATTCCTACGGTTCAATAGTAACTCCGCGGGCACTCATAAGATATCAGCCGTTCGACGATCTTGTATTGAGAACCTCTGCAGGAACCGGCTTCAGGATCGCAAAGATATTCAGCGAGTATTCCAATGTACTGGCCAGCTCAAGAAATATTATTATTACGGAGGCACTTGACCCGGAGAAGGTTCTAAATTTTGGCGCGGATATACTTTTCTATTTTCAGTTTGGTGAAGTGGCCGGCAGTTTGAATCTTGATTATTATCATACAACCTTCATGAACAAGATCATTCCTGACTATGATTCAGATCCGACTGTGGTTTACTTTTCCAATCTTGACGGAGGTGCGCACTCAAATGTCTTACAGGCGGAAGCAAGCATGAAGATATTAAAGTACATTGATCTCAAACTTGCATATAAGTTCATTGACAACAGATATGATCTTAATGGAATAAATTACGAGCAGCCATTCAACTCAAAAGACAGGTTCTTTGCAACATTCTCCTATGCTCCGCAAGATAATTCATACATCTTATCTGCCGGGTTGCAGTGGTTCGGAAAACAAAGGCTTCCTTCGACCGAGACAAATCCGCCTCAATACAGACGTCCATTGGAGTCAGATCCTTACACAATGATCAATGCACAGGTAAACAAGAACTTCAGTTTTGTTGAGCTATATGCAGGGGTTGACAACATTCTTAATTTCACGCAGGAGAATCCAATCATTGCTGCAGATGATCCGTTTGGTCAATACTTTGATACTTCTTTTATTTGGGGACCGACAAAGGGCAGAGAGTTTTACTTTGGTTTCAGGTTACTCTTCAACTAATAACTGAGCCGTAAGATCAATTGATACAACTATTTTGAAGACTGGATAAGAAACATTCTGAATACAAACTATAACAATTTTCAACACTGAAGCAGGTACCTTCCATTTTCCAGAAATGGGAGGCTTCAATTCTTAACTCCTAATTCTTAATTCTCAATTCCTAATTTCCTCCCCTGCCAAATCAACATCGCCCAGCCGGCAAGAAAAGCAACTCCGCCGAAGGGAGTGATCATTGCTATGAGTTTTATCGAAGTAAGAGAATAGAAGTAGAGTGAAAATGAAAATGCTATTATTCCTGCCAGGAAAAATTTGTTTGCCTTCATTAGTGATGGCTTGCCGGACAATGAAAGAGCAAGAAGCACTGATGCGTGAATCAAATGATACAGCACGCCTGTTCTGAATGTTTCTGTTGTTTCCGGTGTAAGGTATTGCTTTAGTGAGTGCGCCCCGAATGCTCCGATGGCAACTCCAAGAAACCCCATTATTGCACTTATTGTAACCCATTTGGATAATTTTGAAACCTCGGATTCAGTCATGTCCTACTTTGATCGTTTAGGAATTGCTTGTATCTCTGACACATTGATTGGCATCAATGAAATCAAGTTAATTATGCCTGTAACTCAAAAAGTTCTTGCAAGTTCAGCATTGAGTTTTGAACTTTCAACTGACTTAAAAAGTAAAATGACTTGTAACTATAACTTGACCGCCTTATTTTGCCACCATGATTACACTATTAATGATAATTCTGATACTTTCTGCCATAATATTAATGGCAGTAGTATTGATGCAGTCATCTAAAGGAAACGGACTGGCCGGCCCGATTGGCGGTTCAAGCGTTACAATGGCATTCGGGGTCAGAAGAACATCTGACTTTCTAACCAAAGCGACAACAGTATTGGCAGTAATAATTATGGTTGGAAGCATAGCCGTAAATCTATTGATTGCCAATTCAGGAGCGGTTGACGAATCGATCATCCAGAAAAACGCAGGACAACAACAGATGCCTCCAACTCAGAATACGCTTCCTCCAACGGAAAGTACTCCTCCAACCGGTACACCTGATGCTAATCAGGACGTAAATCAGTCTCAGCAGCAAGAGACCCCGGTACCTGAAAAGAAGGACCTTCCGGATTCAAAGACAAAGGAAGTAGAACCTGCAGGACCGTAACATCGACCAAAGCTTGATGTGATTCCAAAAGACAATTTCTGCTTAAAATTGAAAAGCGCTGTAATAACTTGCAGCGCTTTTTTATTTTTCTTTTTACATATGACGGATTGTTGCTTTGCGGACGGACCTGAATCCGGAATGAGAAATGGTCTGAAACTTCAAAGCAGATTCGAATTGACCGACTCAACCGTGAAAAAGAAACCGGCTGAATTCAAAATGAAAAAAGATCCATGGAAAGCAGTTCTGTATTCGGCACTTCTCCCTGGAGCGGGGCAGTTTTACAACAAGTCATATTGGAAAGTTCCTATTGTGCTTGGACTCGGCGGTTATTTCGGTTATGGAATAGTTAACAACAATAATAAGTATAACAACTACAAAGACCAATACTCGCAATCTCAAACTGAAACCAATCCGGCAGGAGACCCGCAACTTAAGACATTCCGTGATTTTTACAAAGATCAGCGCGATGACTTTGTGGTTTACGCGCTGATCCTTTATGTAGTCAATCTTATTGATGCATACGTTGATGCACAGCTTTTTGACTTTGACGTGAGTGATTCAAGAGCATTTCCCACCGGCGCGATGACACTTAAGATCAATTTCTGATCAGTAGCCAAAAATATCTTTGAGAGTCAGGACTTTTACTTCACCGTACTTTTTCAATGTGTTCATGTCAAGCTTCTTCAGATCACCAAGCACCAAAACTGCATATTCTTTCGTTGAGAACTTCTCATCATGAAATTTTTTCAACTCATCAAGTGTAAGATTCTGTACTTCTTCGAATACTGTCTTTCTGATATCATAGTCTCTGCCCATTCTCAATGCACTCTCATACGAATTCAGAATTCCTGAACCGGTAATTCTGTCTGATTGCATTTGCTGAATGATTGATTGTTTCGAGTTGTTGAAGATCATTTCAGATTCAGGCATCTCTTTTAACAGGAGACTCATCTCTCTCATCGCTTCAGGCAACTTGTCTGCCTGCGTGCCGATGTATGCAATTGAATAGTTGCTCAAGTCCCTTTCCCTTGCAAAACTGTATGAAGAGAATGCAGAGTATGCAAGCGCTTTGGATTCTCTAAGCTCCTGAAATACTATCGAACCCATCCCGCCACCATAATATTCGTTGAACATAACGGCTGACGGCACCTCTTTGTTATCAAACTTTCCTGCTTTGGAGAGCATCACAATTTCAGCTTGCTGCATGTCGTAGTCCACAACATACACTTCCTTCTTGTTGATATCTCTTTCCGAATAAGTTATTGGAGCAGGAGGTGCTTCCGGTGTTGCAGGAGTCTTGTGATACTTATTCAGCAGAGAGAGTACTTCTTCCTGACTCTTTGGTCCGTAATAATAAATTCTCTGCGGGTATTTAAATATGTTCTTGAGTATGTTCAACAGCTCCTGGTAATCAACTTCTCTGAGTTCCTTCTCAGATAGCCTGTTTGTAAAGGGATTCATTTTGCCGTATCTTGCGTATGAATACAAAGCGCTCCATAGTATTGATTCTTTTGAAAGCTTGTCGTCTTCTCTCTTCTTAAGCAGATCATCCACCATCTTCTCAAGAGATGTTTCATTTCCTGTCGGGTCTCTGAATGTCTTCTCAAACAGTTCCAGTGATTTTTCGAAACTATCATCAAGTCCCGAAATACCTGCGGTAGTTCTCTCCAGAGAAGTTGCCATAGAATTAGCTGCAGCGAGTCTGTAGAATTCCTCACTCAGCTTTTCGGCTGTCAGATTTCCCGCTCCGGTATATGACATGTATTCCGAAGCAAGCGAAAGCTTTCTGTCATTCCTCGCACCGAATTCAACTATGAACTTCAGATCATACAATTCATTTTCGTTATTGCGGAGATAATAAACGGGCACGCCGGATTCAGTCTTTAGTTCAGTTATGTCTTTTTTGAAGTCTATGAACACGGGACGGATCTCATTCGAGGGCATTTCAACAACTTCTTTGAAGAACTCGGATTGATCCTCTCTGTTCAACTTTACGGGGGTGATTTCCGGTTTCTCCACTTTGACCACATTCGGATCTTCACCTGTTTTCTTATAAATGAGTACATAGTTATCTCTGAAGTTTTCCTTTGCGTAATTCATCACATCTTCTTTTGTTACCGTTGCAAGTGTGTCAATGTTGAAGATGTAATCCTCCCATGGGATTCCAAGAATGAATGAATTAACGAATGCACCAAGTCGGTTGGAATTCTTTTCAAATGACTTTATCTGTGACACTTTGAAATTCTTTACTACAGCGGGCAAAAGCCAATCGGGAAATTCTCCCTTCTTAACAAGCTCGATCTGCGACATTATCAAATCCTTCACCTCTTCAAGTGACTGATTCTGACGCGCTTTACCCCCGAAAGTAATGGCTGAATAATCTTTCAGAATGATTGAATAGCAATATGCATCAATGACTTTCTGGCTTTGGTTCAGATTAAGGTCCATCAGACCTGCGCTGCCATTGTTAAGTATGTACTCAATCGCCGTAAGGATATTTGCATCTTTTGAAGATGCTCCGTTAGCTCTGAATCCGAATGTCACACTTTCTTCAGAAGGTCCGTAAACGGTCTGGATTTCAGGAGCAGTGATCGGCTCTTCTACAGGCGGATCGAAGTTCTCAAATTCTTTTGCTTCGAACACTCCGAATCTCTTGTCAATAAGTTTTATTGCCTGCTCCGGATCAAAATCACCTGCAAGCATTATTGCCATGTTTCCGGGAACGTAGCGTTCTCTGTAATACTTTTCTATCTCGCTTATTGACGGATTCTGAAGTTGTTCAACACTTCCTATTGTTGTTTGGGTACCATAAGTATGCTTCTTGAACAGACCTGCCCACAAAGCATCAAAGACTTTGTCGCCATCATCATCAAGTGACATGTTTTTTTCCTCATATACAGCTTCCAGCTCAGTATGGAACAATCTCATCACGGGATTTCGGAATCTCTCGGCTTCTATTCTCAGCCATTTATCAAGCTGATTTGAAGGAATGTCACAACTGTAAACTGTCTCCTCAAATGATGTATATGCATTTGTACCAGAACCTCCTATTGCCGCAATCAACTTATCAAATTCATTTGGAATCGCATATTCCGAAGCAAGATAAGAAAGGCTGTCTATTCTTTTGTACAGGCGCTTTCTTTCTTCCTGGTCGGTAGTTCTTTTCCTAACATCATATATTGATCTGATCGAATCTATCAGAGGTTTTTCCTGTTCAATATTTTTCGTGCCTAACTGATCCGTACCCTTAAAGAGCATGTGCTCAAGATAATGTGAGAGTCCCTGCGCATTTGGAGGATCATTCTTCCTGCCTGTTGAAACAGCAATATATGTGTAGATCCTCGGCTCGGTCTTATTAACCGACAAATAAACCTTCATCCCGTTTTTAAGAGTGTATATCCTGGTCTGAAGCGGATCATTGACAACCGTCTCATAGGAATAATCTCCTTCTGATATTAACTGTGTTTGTGCTTCCGTCCTTCCAAAAATTATCAGAAGAAAAAGTAACGGTAGAAATAATCTGAGTTTGTAATGCATAATCGTTTTAATTACTTGTTTTGATTTCTGCGCTATTGCGCAATTAGTTGGTAGTCAGTCAATTCCGGTTCTGTGATTAAACTTTGATTTCATTCGGATTGTCATATCACCGGAACAATTAAACAGAGAACAAAAATATAAAAGCAAACAACAATGAAAACGTCAAAATCTTTCTTAGCACAACATACACTATTGAGTGTATTGTTCCCGGCACTATTTATTCTTGCACTTCTTCTCAATGGCTGCCAGAATGACAACATTACAGAACCATCTTACCTTTCTGAAGATGAATATCTGAAATCCGTTGCAGTCAATACTGCTTACAGCAGTAATACGGATGATGATGATAATTTGTTTGCCAATGAAGTGGATGATTTTGATTCATTCGGACCTGTTACAGACAATGAATCAGGTTTTGACACTCCGATTGATTCTCTGTTGAAATGGGGAAGAAGAGTTACGGGAGTCAACATCAACTCAGAGATCACACTATCTAGCGATAGCATGAAGACTGTTGAGGTTACCAGGACTATTTCCGGGAATTTCATCATAGTCGGTTATATAAATGGTGTGATAGACTCCACTGCAAAGCCCTATGTTCAGCAGCAGAAGAGAATTGTGATTTTCAAGAGAGTTGCAAGAAAGCAAAATCCGAGATTCAACTGGAGAGTCTATCAACACTCCGCAGTTGACGGACAGACAACATCACCGCAAAACGGGAAGGACAATATTACAATGAACAAAGTTGAGTTCTATAGAAATGATCAGCTGGTTCTGACCTTAAACGGTCCGGATTTCACGGTGAATTTCTTCCTGTCAAGATTCTTTGGCGGAAACGGTTTGTATGAGGTGGATCGCGGTGATCAGATCAAAGTAAAAGTGTATCTCACAAGCAATCAAAGCGATACGGATTATGTTGCATATCATTGGGCAAGAAACTCCTTTGGCTTTCACAGAGAGAAGTTTACACTCGTATCTCAGACTCCAAACGGAAACAACTTTGACAGGATCTATGAGAAATCATTTCAGGTCTATTCTCAACATCACGGCGGAATGCACAATGGATTCATTTCAGCCAATACACGCAAATCGCTTTATGACAATGAACCTGCCCTGTTCTCTTCTACATACATGGGACTTCCCTACAGGGTAAGACCGTAAATCTAAAATCCTCCTGAATATCTTCTTTGCCGGGACGGCCAAAAGCCGTCCCTTCCGTTTTGTAAGAGAATAATCTTTTGTTAAGTGCTGCATTCCCTTCTTCCATCTCTTTCCTTTTAATTCTTATTTTCCGTTTCACAAACTCAATAACAAATTTTTGATTCGAAATTAATTCTGATGTAATTTGATATGTATTTATGAACTATGAATCTTTACCATGAAAACCATTTTGATTTCTGTATGTCTGATCATTGTGAACACCGAACAGATTTCCTACAGACAATACATTCCGGTCAATCCGGTCTTGCTTAGGCCTATTCCTACAAGCGAACAGTTGAATTCCATATGCAATCCAAACAGCAATGTCTCATTTGCCTGCGGACAAAACGGAACTTTAGTGAGAAGGTTTGGGATCAGCTCTCCCTGGGTAGCCTGCAGTTCATCAACGGATCATGATCTAAACGGGATTGATTTTTCCGATAAGTATAATGGCATAGCTGTTGGAAAGAACGGCACGATCATCCGCACAACGGACTCAGGTAACAGTTGGCAACAATGCAGAAGCAAGACTGTAAGAGAACTTTTTGATATTGTCTTTTCAGATAATGAGACGGCCTTTTCATGCGGACTCGGCGGAACTATTCTGAAAACCATCAACAGCGGAATTTCATGGATAAGAAGCTCAACAGAAACAAATGATCCGCTGTTTTGTGTGGATTTTTTCAATGAGCAATTCGGGTGCGCCGGCTCATTCAATTCTGTTTACCTAACTTCTGACTCAGGAATGACATGGGAGAAGAAACAATTCGCATTCTCCCCTCCTGCGCAGATCTCAGGCATTTGTATGATTGACAGCTTAGTCATCTATGCCTCATCAAATTCACCGACAGGAAGATTCATCTCAACAACTGACGGAGGTAAGAACTGGAATTCAGTTTCACTTGATCTGCCTCTTTTGTTTGGTGGTGCAGTTGATCTTGTTACAGATATTGATTTCAGAAACAGGGAATGGGGAACCATTGTAACGGGATATGGAACAATATTAAGTACCGTTGATGAAGGCAAAACATGGACAAGAGACACTACATTCAGAGCAACTTCCGAAAAGCCGTTTGTAATGAGCGCAATTTCGGAGTGTCCCGGGTTATCGTCAATCTGCGGGGGAGGAGGGACAATATTCGAATCCAATGAAACTTGTTCAAGTTGGAGAATTTCGTCCGGAGGTCTTAAAAATATTGAATCAGCATTTTTCTGTTCAGCATCTATAGGATATTTTGGCGGAGAGGGAGGTCAGATCTATAAAACAACAGACTCGGGTTTTGATTGGCAACTCGCGGGAAGTACAAAGTCTGATCATGTTGCCTCGTTGCTTTTCACAAATGAAACCACAGGGTTTGCGGCAACATCTTATGGAATTGAAAGATCAACAAACGGCGGAGCCGAGTGGATTGTAATTCATGACAATGAAATCGAGTTCTGTGCACTTGCTCAATCCGGCACTGCTGTTTTCGCCGGTGGAGGAATTTCAGAGATTGGAACGTCTGCAATCGTATGCAGTCATGATCTTGGAAACTCATGGCGGGATGCATATTCCGGAAGCGAGGGATTTGTGACCGGATTATCAAGCACTTCCGACGGACTCATTTCTGCATCTACAAGTCTTGGAAGAGTTCTTCTTTCTTCGGATATGGGTGCAAGCTGGAGCGTAACATTCGCTACAGACGAAAAAGCAAACTGTGTTGCTTTCAAAAATAAGTTGACCGGTTTTGCAGGATCAACAGATGGTTACGTGCTAAAGACAACAAATGGAGGTGCAACCTGGGAGCCGGGTTTCACAGGAAGTTCAAAGGATGTTCATTCTTTATGCATACTGAATGATATTGTATTTGGAGCAGGTGAAGGCGGTCACGTTGTTGCTTCCGAAGATGACGGATTCTCATGGCAAATACTTGAAAAGATCAGCTCGAACAATATCAATTCTGTTATATCAGTTAATGAGAGATCTGTCCTGTGTTTTGGTGAATTTGGCACAGTCATTGATTATGTAATCCCAATCAAAGCGATACCTGTTGTTTCAGTCAAAGGAGATGATCCGAAATTATTTTTGATTACCGCTAGTCCGAATCCGCTCACTGTGGAGACAAATATTCTGGCAGAAACGACTCTTGAGTCATTTGATGAATTCAGGTTAGACCTGTTTGATATGACGGGAAGGAAGGTGAATGTCCGTTTCACATCTCATAAACTCAATGACAAGATTCACTCAAAACTCTATGCAAATGAACTGAGCTCAGGCATTTATTTCTGTAAAATAACAGCCGGAGCAGAAACAGCAATTATTAAACTATTGAAGATCAGATGATAAAATAAGGGATAAGTGAAAAATATTTTAGGTGCATAATCAACATTAGGATATTTATCTTTGCAACAAATGAACATTACAGAGACCATTAAGAAAGCAAGAGTATCTCCATTGCTTGATCTTGAAACAGAGATCAGAAAACTCAAGAAGGAACTTAACGCAGTTATTCTGGCTCATTACTATCAGGAGTCAGAAATTCAGGACCTTGCAGACTTCATTGGTGACAGCTTACAGCTTTCACAGGAAGCGGAAAGAACTAATGCAGACGTCATTGTATTTGCAGGAGTACACTTTATGGCTGAAACTGCGAAGATTCTTAATCCTGACAAGCAGGTACTTCTGCCGGATCTGAAAGCCGGCTGCTCACTTGCAGAAGGATGTCCCGCCGAACTGCTTGCAAAATTCAAGAGCAAGTATCCGGATCACATTCTCATTAGCTACATCAATTGCACTGCCGCAGTAAAGGCAATTTCTGATATAATCTGCACATCTTCAAACGCCGTTAAGATCGTCAACCAGATTCCAAAAGATCAGGGGATCATCTTTGCGCCTGATAGGAATCTTGGAAGATATGTGATGAAGATGTCGGGAAGAGATATGGTTCTTTGGCAAGGCGCATGCATCGTGCATGAGACATTCAGTGACAGAAAGATCACTTTGCTGAAGGCGGAAAATCCGGAAGCTTTGCTGATAGCCCATCCTGAATGCGAAGAACCGATCCTTCAAAAGGCTGACTATATTGGATCTACTAGCGGACTGTTGAACTTTGTTACAACATCTGATAGACAACAATTCATTGTTGCAACAGAGCCGGGCATAATTCATCAGATGGAGTTGAAGAATCCAACGAAGAGATTCATACCGGCTCCGCCGGAATCGGGATGCAATTGCAACGAATGTCCCTATATGAAACTCAATACAATGGAGAAGCTTTACTTATGCATGAAAGAAAGAAGTCCGGAAATAACAATGGAAGAAGACGTACGTAAGCGCGCTTTGGCTCCGCTTAAGAGGATGCTGGAGATGAGCAAATAAAAATCCGTTCCATTAAATAAGCCGGATTCTGTCTTCCGCCGAAGCGAAATGACAATCATTTATCTTATCCTCACATTGCTGTGAGGCTTTTTGCGGCCTACCCGGAGAATATTGAAACGGGCAGTCTTTCACTCTCCCTACTTGGCCTTGCTCCTGATGAGGTTTATCAATCTCAGGAATTACTTCCTGAATGGTAGGCTCTTACCCTGCCTTTTCACCCTTATCCCGCAAGCGGGACGGTATCTTTTCTGTGACACTTTCTGCATGCAAAGCTTGCGCTGAACATGCCCGGGAATTTCTCCCGGCATCACTGCCCTGTCGGAGTCCGGACTTTCCTCACATCCCTTTTTACCGGGACAGCGCGATTGTCTATAATGGAACGGAAATATCTTACTTAAGCTCTAAAGTTTGTTGTTCTTCTCTTTCGTCTATTGCACGGTTGGCAAGTTTGTCAGCAAGCTTGTTCTCATTCCTTGGTATGTGAACTGCCGAATACTCTAATTTCATGTCTCTTACAATTGAAATAAACTCTGAATACAACTTGCCTAAACCCGGATCTTTGACTTTGAATCTGCCTGTGATCTGATTAACCATCAGCAGACTGTCCGAATGGAAGCGGACCACACAATTTGTCTTTGTTTCATTTTTGATCTTACGGATTGCATGCAGACTTTGTATCAATGCAGAATATTCCGCGGCATTATTTGTCATCACTCCGAGAAACTTCTTCTCTTCCCTGATGACATTGCCGGCTTCATCGAATATTATAATGCCTGCACCGGCAAGTCCGGGGTTGCCTCTTGATGCACCATCGGTATAGACTTTCAGCAATTGAGATCCTGCGAAGTTCTAATTGTTGAGAAGTTCTTCAGCAACAAGTATTCTTCCGCAAGACTGGCATGTAAATATCTTCTCTGCTGTCTTGATCTCGATTACTCTTTGGGGCGGAATGGAATTGTAACATCCGGAACAGTTGCCTTTTCTGACAATAGCAGCAGCTTCACCTTTATACATCTTGTTCACATTCTCATAGAGAAATCTGTGAGTTTCATTGAGTTCTGCTATTGCAACTTCCCTTCTTTCCTTCAATGCGGATTCTTCCTGCTTGTACTGATCATTAAGCTCATTAAGAAGGTTCTGCTTTTCCAAGAGATCTTTTTCCTGTTCAGTGATCTTTGTTTCAAGATCTTCAATCTCAACATCGAGCACTGACAATATCGAATCAATCTCCTTCAATCTAGCTTCATTCTTCTTTACTACTTCAAACAACAGGTCCACTGCTTTTGTGATTTCATCATACTCCTTGTTGGACCTGACGTTGTATTTCTGTTCATCGTACTTGTTTATTTTTTCCTCATCAGCAGTATTGTCATGCTCAAGCTTTGATTTTTCTTCAACAAGGGCATTGAGTGTGCTCTTCTTGCTTGTGTAATCAGCTTTCAGAGCTGCACATTGGGTACTCAGCTTCTCAATGCTCTCAGGAAGATCTCCTTTTTCTTCTTCGATCTCGGCAAGTTCACTGTCAATCTCCCTCAGCTTCAAAAATGAATGCAGCACCGTCGTCAGTTTCGGAGCATTGCTTTCTTCGATTTCAGAAAAATAATGCTGGAATCTGGAAGCGCCGTCTTCCTCAGGTACTGATGTTGAAATCTCATCATTCACTTTTTCATCAGAGATCTCTTTGCTTAGGTTTTCACCTGTAGTATTTATATCGCTCATTTTTTGGTTATTAATAATTCGAACTTTTTGGGTTTTGAAAACTCTCTGATCACAAGATCACATCCGATAAATGTTGCTGAACTTATGAGTTCCGCCGAAATCAACTTATTCGTAATTACAATGCATCCGAACTTCAGGTCCGGTGAATCATCGAATTCTATGTTCTTGTTTAATCGTCCAAGTAAATGTGGAAGCTCAACAGGATTCTTAAGTCTTACAATCTTTCCAATAATTTCATCCGATCTCTTCATAAACTCATACACTTCATAGGCAACCTCTTCATACGGATGAACGCAGAGCATCTCGTCAATTACGGAATTCAGTGACTCATCACTGCATTCCATTTCAAGTCTGAACTCATCTTCGCTGGTAAACTCATTTCTCTTTCCTGAAAACGGCTTCGCTTTCTTTCCGGGAAGAAATGTTCCCGTGCCCATTGCTCTGAAAGAACACATGCTGTAATTACCAATTCTGCCGGCACCGGCCTTTGATAAACCGGCTATGAGTTTTTCAGCATGAGAAATTGGAGCGAACACAACTACTTTTTTTCTTCTTGTGAACAGATTGAAATTTTCTGTTCGCAAGACTTCATTCTTTGAAAAGATCACGCCCTAACATAATTTTTGTGCACAAAAAAAGTGTACCTTTTTGAGATACACTTTTGGCTTTGTTTGGCCCGATACTCTTCGAAGATTTCTTCTTTTTCTGAACGACCTGAGCAATGGATTGTCAGGAACTACAGAATTCAGAATTGGCAATGAATTCATTTGAAAATAAGATATTTAAGCAGTCCGAGAAAAACAAGATAATAAATTACTTTGGACGAATTCGCCGGTTGACTCATGTTAAAGTATAACCGTTTCAGCGTCAAGTTTTTTTCCTATTTCATTATTCTCAAGTTCTTACAGAACTCATTAGTTATGATGCAGATTCATTAAGCGCGGAGTTCACAGAGAAGGCGCTAAGTTCGCGGAGGATCCTAAGAAGATCAAAATCTATCTGCTTCTTGCGCACTTGGAGAACTTTGTTTCCTTTATTGCATCACACTTATATTAAATCATCTTTTGTCTTGACAATAGTTTCATTCCGAATTCTTCGTTCAGTTTTGTTCGAGTCAATAAAACCATGAACTCACAAAAACTATCTTATCTTCAGTTTATCGAATAGCTTATCAATCGGACCGGAATCCTGCATTATATAAAAATGCAAGAGCGGCACACCCCTGCTCAACAATTCTTCGCACTGCTTAACGGCCCACTCAATGCCCACATCCATTGCCTGCTCAGGCTTTACCTTCATTACCTCGGCAGTAAGCTCTTCAGGGATCTCAACAAAAAAATTGCTTGGAATAGATTTGAGCTGACGCTTTGCTGTGATCAGTTTCAGTCCCGGTATGATCGGAACCGTTATGCCTGCTTCCCTGCACTTGTCAACATATTCAAAATAGTACTTATTGTTGAAGAACATCTGCGTTACAATATACTCAGCACCCGCATCTACCTTTGCTTTCGCGTATTTGATGTCAGTCGTAAGGTTTGGAGCACCAAAATGTTTCTCCGGATATCCTCCGACGCCGATACAGAAATTAGTTGGTGCTGCATCCATCAAATCCTCTTCAAGATACTTTCCGCTGTTCATTGCCTTTATCTGTTTTACAAGATCCAGCGCATAAGTATTGCATGTTCTTCCTTCCGGGACGGGCTTCTTAAACATGCTGTCATCACCCTTGATTGCAAGAACATTCTCTATCCCCAGGTAATTCAGCTCAATGAGAGCATCTTCCGTTTCCTCCTTTGTGAATCCGTTGCAAAGAATGTGCGGCACCGTATCAATGTTGTACCTGTTCTTGATCGCCACACTTATGCCGATAGTACCCGGCCTTTTTCTCTTTACCTTTTTTCTGATCCCTGTCGGAGTCTCTTCATAAATGACCTGTGATGAATGTGAAGTTACATCAATGAAAGGCGGATCATATTTTATGATATTGTCCATGAAAGAGAACAAATGCTGTATGTCTCCGCCACGCTGAAGCGGTATGATCTCGAAACTTATCAGAGGTGATTTTGCTCTATCCAAATGTTCAGTTACTTTCATGAGTATGTTTAGATTATCAATTCAAGTTTGACATGTTTCGACTGTCTTGTCACTTGGCACTGTATGAAGGATGAAGATTAAAGTCTCCATCTGCTATAAGCTCTGAGTTACCGTTGCTTACATTTGCAATTCCCACGGAAAGTCTAGTCTCCGTTCCCGCGTCATAGACTATTCTTTCGGAATCTATCCATTCGAATGTTCCGACACTTCCTCCGTCCAGTCTGATCTCCTTTTTTCCGCCGCCGTCATTGTCCATTACATAGAGAGAAACTTTTGAATCGGAGATTACAACAAATGCAATCAGCTTTCCGTCAGGAGAAAATCTTGGAACGTTTGAACTGGACATTCCCTTTGTCAGCGGAGTTTCCTGACCATTCTTATAGATTCTTACAGTTCCCTTAAGATTGTCATCAAAGCTGGAATACGTTATCATACTGCCATCCCTTGAAATATCAGGCTCAATGTTGGCTTCCCTGTTCATGCTGATAACTTCCGGTTCAAATCCCGTTGTGTCTTCAAGATCGATCATTACAACTGTCTTCAGATTATTTATGAATGTTGAATATACAAGCTTGTCTCCCGCAGGTGTAAGCGAATGCATGTTCGAGTATGAACCTGTTGAAAGCATTTGTGGCTCTGAACCGGAGAGAGTATCAATGACTAGTATGGACAATACATCATCAACCTCATTATTGAAAATAATTTCATCACCTGATGCCATGAATGCCGGATAGTAACCGTTCCAGAGATAGTAAGGCTCTTCAGACGTTGCCTTTTCCACATTCCGGATCAGATATACCATTCCCTTGTCTGTATAGAATACAATTTGCTTACCGTCCGGTGACCATTTCGGCCTCATGCAATTCTCATTTAAGTTGGTCAACTGCCTCTTGTTGCTTCCGTCTTCATTCATCTCAAAGACCTGCAAATATCCGTTAGTTCCGTTGTTTGAACAATAAGTTATCTTTCCGGCAAATGCCTGTGAAATAAAAACAAGACTTAGTAAAACAAGACACGTCGATCTCAAGAAATTCATTTCGGTATTTTAGTTAATAATTGATTGCAAAAATATGATTGCTGTATTACAGTTAAAAGTTAATTTGATGTGAACAAGAGTTTTATGGTCATGCACTTTCATTATACTGAAGCTGATACAGTTTGTAATAAAGCCCTTCCTTTTCCAATAGCTCCTGATGAGTACCCATCTCTTTGATCTCACCCTTATGCATCACAATGATCTTATCGCAGTTCTGAATTGTCGAAAGTCTGTGTGCAATAATAATGGATGTCCTTCCTTCAATGAGTTTCTTGATTGCAGTTTGTATGAGTATTTCAGTGTTGGTATCAACGCTTGAAGTTGCTTCGTCGAGGATCAGTATACTCGGATCATAAGCAAGGGCGCGCGCAAATGAAATCAGTTGCTTCTGTCCTACAGACAATGTTGAACCTCTTTCGTTTACTTTTCTGGCGAGTCCTTCCGGCATGGATCTGATGTATTCTTCAAGTCCGGCATTCTTAACAGATTCTGCAACCTTCTTTTCAGAAATGTCAGGATTGTTCAGAGTGATGTTTGAATATATATCTCCGGAAAAGAGAAACACATCCTGCAGCACTACCGCTATATTTTTTCGTAGTTCCTTCTGTGCAATTTCTTTAATGTCAATTCCGTCAATTGTGATCTGACCTTTGGTAACATCATAGAATCTCGTAAGAAGACTAATGATAGTAGTCTTGCCTGCTCCCGTGGCACCAACAAAAGCGACCTTCTCTCCTTCTGAAATTTTGAAGGAAACATTCTTCAGTACATAATCCTCCTTGTTGTATGCAAACCAAACATTCTTGAACTCAATATCCCCCCTGAATCTGCCGGTCTCTGTTGGATTGACAGCATCAGTAACTACCGGTTTTTCATCAAGCAATTCAAATATCCTTTCGCTGGAGGCCATTGCAGTCTGAAGTATGTTGTATTTTTCCGAAAGATCCCTTATCGGACGAAAGAACATTTCCGTAAACTGTATGAACGAGACAATAACGCCGATCGATACAGCATTCTGAACAACTTGTCCGCCGCCATACCAGATAATCAATCCTACGGAGAGTGCGCCGATCAACTCTACTATGGGAAAGAATACAGCGTAATAGAATACGCTTTTCTTATTCTGTTCAGTATGCTCCCGGTTGATCTTCTCAAACTCTTCGATTGTCTTCCTCTCTTTGACAAAGTATTGCACGATCATGATTCCCGAGATGTGTTCCTGTATGAAAGAATTAAGCTTTGCCACAAGGATTCTGATTTTCCTGTAAGACTCTCTTACTCTTTTTCTGAATACGGAAGTTGCATAAATGAGAATCGGCAATACTGCAAGAGTGACAAAGGTCAGCTTCGGATCTAGATCGAACATGAAAAAGAGAATCCAGATTATCAGAAAGATATCTCCGAAAGCTGTAACAAGACCGGAAGAAAAAACTTCGAACAATACTTCAACGTCACCTGTCACTCTTGTTACAATTCTGCCGATCGGATTCTTATCAAAGTATTTCAGATCCAAGGTCATTATGTGTTTGAAGATCTTTCTCCTAAGATCAAAAATTATCTTCTGCCCTATCCAACTTGTAAGGTAAGTCATGCCGTACTGAATAATGCCCTGAAACACAAGTGTTCCAAGCATTATCAGAACGATCATCTGAAGTCCCGGCAAGTCACCCTTTGCGATCTTGTCATCTATTGCAATTGGCGTCAGTCTCGGACGCAATGCTGCAAGTGCGGATATTGTGATTGTCAGGATCGTAGCCGCTATAATGAATTTCTTGTACGGCTTGAAAAAAGCAAGCAGTCTCTTTAGAATCTTAGGATCTATTTCCTTGGAAAGTACTTCGTCAGTATGTGGAGTTTGTTCAGACAATCAATCTATTCCCCTAATTTCTTCTTCAAGAAGCTGTTTTTGATAAATATCAAAATACATACCCTTCATAGCTATCAGTTCATTGTGAGTGCCTTCTTCCTTTATCTCTCCGTGACTTAGAACGACAATATTATTTGCAGCCATAACAGTTGAAATCCGGTGAGTGATCAAGATGCTGGTTCTGCCGGACATTATCTTTTTCAACTCCCTCAATATCTCTTCTTCTGTTTTTGTATCAACTGCAGACATTGAATCATCCAGAATGAGAATCTTCGGCTTCATGTAAATTGCTCTTGCAAGAGATGTGCGCTGCTTCTGGCCGCCGGAGAGTGTTATTCCCCTCTCTCCAAGCACAGTTGCATACTTCTTGGGAAAATTCTCAATATCTTTATGCAGTCCCGCAGATAAGGAGGCCTCATAGACGAGATTCTTATCTACGTCATCAGAAGAATATGCTATATTGTTCTCAATAGTATTCGAAAAGAGAAATGACTCCTGCGGTACATTCCCAATTGACTTTCTCAATATCTCAAGCGGTATGGTCCTGATCTCATTTCCATTTATGTAAATGCTGCCGGAAGTTACATCCCATACCCTTGGGATCAGATTAACGAGCGTGCTCTTGCCTGAACCCGTAGGACCGATTATCCCAAGCGTTGTGCCTTTTCGGATTCTGAGATTGATTCTTTTCAGAGTGTTTGAAGATGCAAAGGGATATTTGAAGCAAACATCTCTGAACTCAATATCACCCTCAATATCTTTTTCAGTTATTGCGGGATTTGTATCCGGTCCGTCCTTTATGTCCGGCACAGTCCTTATGATCTCCATTATGCGCTTCATTGACGGTGCGGCACGCTGCACAAGATTGATTATCCATCCAAATGCTATCATGGGCCATGTTAACTGTCCGAGATAAATTAAGAATGATGAGATGTTTCCAATGGTCATATTGCCGCTCATTACTTCCTTTCCGCCAAAATAGATCACTATTATTACTGACAGACTTGTCAGCAGAAACATCATTGGAAATGAGAACGACTGAACTTTTGCCAACAGTAGGTTTTTCTTCTGATAGTCAAGAGAGATCTCGTCAAACTCATCTGCTTCATTGTTTTCCCTTGAGTATGATTTGATCACGCGAATGCCGGACAGACATTCCTGCGCTTTGGTTGTAAGATTTGAAAATATCTCATAGACTCTCAATGACCTGCTGAATGTTGCTTTGCCAACTTTGTAAACAATGTATGTGAACAATGGCAAGGGAGCCAATGCCAGAATAGTGACAAACGGACTGATTCCGAAAAGTATAAATAGCGTCAGTACAATTCTTGTGAATGTCTGAACCGAATACATAATTCCAGGTCCGATAAAATTCCTTACATTGCCAATATCATTCGTTGCATGAGCCATTATGTCACCGGTTGACCTTGTATTGTAAAATGACTTGGGAAGTTTCTGCAGATGTGCAAAGAAATCATGGCGAATGTCATTTTCAACTTCTCTTGACATTACAATAAGATTCTGTCTTGTGAGAAAAAGGAAGACCCCGCGCATTGCAACTGAGGCAATGCCTGCAACTGCATAGGTAAGAAGGCTGTGTTTAAGAGTGCCTTCTTTCAGACTGTCAATTGCAGCTCCGATTATAAGTGGATATATGCTGTCGAATGCATTTGAGATAAGTACAAACAAGCAGCCCCAGAAGGTTTTTGATCTGTACTTCTTTATATATGGAATTAGTGCTAAGAGAGATTTCATGGAGTGCTACAATATAACTCTTTGCATATTCAAATTCTGACCATGATTCAGTGATATGATAAGTGATTCATTAAGGTTGATACAAGGAGAAATTCATTACTGGCCGAGTATCTTTTTCAAATCGCTCTCCGGCAGATTTGTCAGTCCTGATGCCGGAAGTCTTTCAAAGAGTGTACGCCAGTTATTATCCCTTGAAAAGACTTCTTTAAAAAGTGGCAGTGACTCATCGATCTTTCCGTTGTTTGCCATCATTACCGCATGCCAGAATTTCATCTCAATATTTTCGGGAAACAGTTTTTCGGCCGAAGCATATTCCTTTCCTGCCAGCTCCATATCTTTTTTCTCAACGGCAACATCTCCGTTGTTCATATGTTCATATGCCCTGTGAACTTTCAACAGTCGCGCCAATTCCTTTATAGGTTCATCGCTGTCTTCAACGCGGAGATCCACAAGCCTGTCTTCCCAGACATTGCCGGTTGGAACAGCTCTAACCACAAGCAAACATGCCGACTGCATTCCTCTGATGTCGCCGCCCGCATCTTGCCCTGCTTCAAGGGCAGTTACAAGCCTTTCTGCCAGCCTTCCTTCCGACTTTTCAAATGCTTCTGACATTGCACCCCACACCTTGTCATTGAGCATCATGTTTGCCTGTACGGAATAGTTGTCCTTTGTAATGTTGGCGGCATCTTTGATGCAAAGCCGACCTGTATAACAGGCAGACCTGCCTTTTGAATCTGTAATTGCCAGTTGCCTGTAATCCCGTCCCTCGTCATCACTAATCAGAATATCAACAACCTCCTGAGCTGATTTACCTGATTTCAGAAGATCAAGCCCCCTTGGACCAAATGACGGGTTCACAAACGACTGCGTTGCCACAACACCCACTCCCGCTTCACCCCAGCTTACAATCGAACCGACAGAAAACCAATGTGATTGAACTGCTACTCCCATTTCACCGGTCTCTGAATCACGGGCAACTATTGAGAATGTATGTGCTAACTTATCCGAATAAATATCCTGTGAATTCGATGCAACTCCACTGACTAATATCATAATTAATATAATTAAGGGCTTCATGATTATTCTTTTTGATTAATTCAACTTAGTCAATAGCATTCTGAATTACAATTAAGTGAAGCATTTGGCGAAATGGGTGTGTTAAATCTTTAGAAATGTCATGTTGAAACTCTTTGATGTGTGCTGTTGAATAATGTTAGCAAACAAATATCAACCAGCATCAATAAGTTCATTGAATATCACTCGCTTAAATGCTATTTTACGCAAAAATAATACATTGAATGGCAAAAGGCTTTAATGTTTTGTTCGTTACCAGTGAAGTATTTCCATATTCAAAAACCGGCGGCCTGGCTGATGTATCAAATTCCCTCCCACAAGCTCTTAATTCTTTAGGAAATGATGTTAGAATAGTCACTCCAAAGTACGGCCCGCTTGACGAAAGACGTCTTCAAATACACGAGATAAAGAGGCTTAAAGACCTGAAACTTGATGTTAACGGAAAAGACACACGTTTCAGCATCAAATCTTCATTTATTCACGGCAAAAACACAAAAGCCCAGATGTACCTTCTTGAAAGCCTTGATTATTTCAAGAACAAGGGCATCTACCAGAATGCTAATACAAAGAAGGATTTTTCGAATAACGATGAAAGATTCCTTTTCTTTTGCAAGGCAGTGATTGAAATTCTCGAAATTCTCCAATGGAAGCCGGACGTTATTCATTGCAATGACTGGCAGACAGGGCTTGTGCCGGCACTCATAAAGACGGTCTATAAAGACAACCCTTATTTGAATGATATAAAGACAGTCTTTACAATTCATAATCTCGCGTATCAGGGTAATTTCCCGGTGTCTAGTTTTGCGAAGACAGGAATGCCGGATTCTGTTCTCACTGAAAAAGGCGGCTTGCATTACGGTCAGTTCAGTTATCTGAAAACAGGCCTCAACTATGCAGATATGATTTCAACTGTCAGTGAGAAATATGCCGAAGAGATCAGAACTGATAAGGAATACGGATACGGGCTTGAAGAAGTTCTCAACACAAAGAAGAAGAGAATGGTCGGAATTCTTAACGGAATTGATTATTCTATCTGGAATCCTGTTGTTGACAAGCTGATTCCATACCGATACACATATCAGGAGATTCCGCTGAAGTATGAGAATAAGCGTGAACTTCTTGAGAAGAGAAAAATTGAGTTTGATGAGGACATTCCGCTGATAGGTGTGATAAGCCGGTTGGTTGATCAAAAGGGTTTTGACCTGATTCAAAAAGCATTGCCAAAGCTTATGCAGGAAGATATTCAGATGATCATACTTGGTCAGGGTGAAGAGAAATATCAAAAGTTCCTCAAAGCCGCCGAGAAGAAATATAAGAACAAGCTTGCTGTTGAAATTGGGTTTGATGAAAATCTGGCTCATCAGATTGAAGCAGCTTCTGATATGTATCTGATGCCGTCAAAGTTTGAACCGTGCGGGCTGAACCAAATGTACAGTTTGAAATACGGAACTGTCCCTATTGTAAGAAATACCGGTGGCTTGTCGGATACCATAATTGACTATAGAAAGCCCAAAGGTAACGGCTTCCTGTTTGACAAATATGACTCTGATGAAATGGTAAAGGCAGTGAAAGCTGCGCTAAAGCTTTTCAAGGACAGGGATAAATGGAACAAGCTGGTCAGGCAAGGCATGTCACTTGATTTTTCATGGAAAGTATCTGCTCAGAAATACATGAAATTATATAAGGATGTATGCTCTTCCAAGTCATGATGAGAAACAGGGCAATTTTTCTTGACCGGGATGGAACCCTTAATGATGACACCGGTTATATTTCCAGAATTGAAGATCTGAAGATTATTGACGGAACCAAGACTGCGCTTCGCAGGTTCAGGGATTCCGGATTTCTTAACATAATCATCACTAATCAATCAGGTGTTTCAAGAGGATTCTTTACAGAAAACGATCTGCAGAGAATCAACGATGAACTTTGTTCAAGACTGGAAGAAAGCGGTGTCAGCCTTATTGATGAAATTTTCTATTCTCCGTATCATATTGATGGTATTATTGATGAATACAAGATTGAGAGTCCTGACAGAAAGCCGGGAACAGGATTGATAACAAAAGCAGTTGAAAAGCGTAACATTGATCTCAAGGAATCATATTTTATAGGAGACAGTTTAACCGACATGCAGTGTGCAAACAATGCCGGCCTTAGAATGATACTTGTCGCCACCGGAAATGGAAAAGATGCTTACAAAGAATGCCTTGAATTGAATCTTGAACCTGATTTTTTTGCAAAGGATATTCTTGAGGCTTCTGAATATATAACACGGCTTGAGGTCGAAAAGGAAACTAAAAGCTATAACTGAATTGTCAAAACATTCTCTCCGCTACCTACTCATTGCATTTTCTTTATCGTTAGTGATATTGAACAGTTGCGAAAACAATCCCGGTGATGTCGGGCTAAGTTTTATTTCCCCGAATGATACTACCGGTGTGAAGTACCTCGATTCGGAAACAGACTCTATGGAGATTTCTTCCTATTCATTTAAGAAGTTGATCAATGCGTATGTTTCTCCAAACATGCTTATTGGAAAGTATGAGCAGTATGAATCAAAAACTTTGCTGAAGTTCACAAACATCCCCGGCGATTTTGACAGCTCTAAAGTACTTTCGGCTACATTGGTATTGAAGAACAACAATTACTATTACACTAACAAGACAGGTACGACTGCTTTCGATGTCTTTAAGGTGAATCAGAACCTGGATTTCACAACTGTTACACTTGACTCAATAGGCTCTGGAACTATCGGCACCACCACACTCGGATCATACTCCGGTGTTGTTCCGGATTCGCAGACAATCAGCATAACACTGGACAATCAGACTGTTAAAGACTGGCTTGAATCAGCTGCAGATACCGGATATGCCGAAAAGAATTACGGAGTGATGCTTCAGCCTACATCCGCATCTAGTACTATAAAAGGATTTTATTCTTACAACAACATTCTTGAGAATATTCCTTACTTAAGCATTGCAAGATCTAAGAACGGAGTTACTGATACTCTAAAACTAATTTCTTCCGAATCTGTTTCACTTTCAGATGCGCCGGAGACTGTGATCCCGCAAAACAGGATGCTTGTTCAGAACGGAATTGCCTACAGATCCGGACTCAATTTTGATCTGAGCAAACTCCCAACAAATGTGATCATCAATAATGCGACGCTGCAGTTTACTCTTGACACAAAATCATCATTCATTTCTGAAACAGGAAGCAAGACAATGATAGTAGGGCTTGTCAATGATACTGCAAACAACGACGATACGCTCTTTGTAAATGCTTTTCTCAGAGACACAATAAATTATTCGGTAGCTCTGAATCAGATTTTTCAGAACTGGAACTCCGGGAATCTTCCCAATCTTGGCGTTTCAATAAGAGGTTCGTTTGAACTTCAGAACATTGACAAGTTTGTTTTCTTTTCGCCTGAATCACCTGATCCGGCAACAAGGCCAAGATTGAAAATATATTATACATTGAGAAACTGATGACAAGACTCTTAAAAATATTCGTTCTCTTGAATTTGCTGGTCTCCGTTTCTTCATTTGCACAGGAAGAAGAAGCCGGCGGCTCTCCGTATTCAATTTTCGGCATTGGAGATGTCTTGACTTTCTCCAGCAACCGTACTTACTCAATGGGAATACTTGGAACATCACTATTCGGGAATTATGTCAACAGTTACAATCCCGCAGCACTTGCAAAGCTGCGGTTTACCAACATCACTTTTTCCATGAACTACGGATTTTTCAGCACTGAAAATACATCTTCAACCAGCAAGTTATCCGACGGAAATGTTCTGGGATTCAATATTGGGATTCCAATTTCACAAGGCAGCGGATGGGTAATGTCCCTTGGGTTTAATCCCGTTACAATTGTAAATACAAAAGTGAAGATCAGTGGCAAAGCCGGAGAGCAGAACTATGTGCAGTCTTACGCTTCAAAAGGCGGATTGTCAAGATTGAATTTGGGCATGTCTTATACTTTCCTGCAGAAACTTACATTGGGACTCGAGTACAATTACGGATTCGGTGAGATCAAATCACAGAATTTTATCAACTTCAACAACGCAAATTTTGTCGCGACCAATATTAAGAAAGAACTGGATTTTAATAAATCGTATGTAAAAGGCGGTATCATTCTTGAGGTCGGTAAAATGGTCCGAAGTTTTTCAGCCCGGGATTTAACGATTGGGTTTGCCTTTCAATCAGGAGTGGGACTGAATACATCAGAACAGGGAATCTACGGTTCTTCATTAACAGTTGACACAGTCAATCTCAACGCAGGTGTTCTGGAAATTCCTTCACAGATGTCATTCGGACTTACCAATGTATTCGGAGGCAAGTATGTTGTGAGCGGAGACTTCACGATGCAGGACTGGGGAGACTTCTCAGACGTAACTTCACCTAATGTGAAACTTGGCACATCTTATTTGGCCGGCCTGGGACTCGAGATACTTCCATCCAGAGATGCATACTCTTTCTTTCAGACCATGACCTACAGAATTGGCGGCTTTTATGAGAAGAATTTTTATCAGGTTGCAGGACAGGACATAAATACCTGGGGAATAAGAACCGGAGTAAATATTCCAATGAGTGAATATAGTTCACTTGATCTGGGCATGAGTTATTCACAAAGAGGAACAACGAGCAACGGACTGGTAAAAGATCAGTTCCTGAATTTTACAGCCACAATAAACTTCGGCGAATTGTGGTTCATTCGCGCAAGAGAAGAAGATCAGTAAAAAAATTTAAATGCAGAACACATGGATCCAATAAAACACACCCTTGAGCAATACGACCCTGAGATACTTAATGCAATAAAGAGTGAGACTGCAAGGCAATCGGACAAGCTTGAGCTTATAGCATCAGAAAACTTTGTTTCTTATGCAGTCATTGAAGCTCTCGGTTCAACGCTTACAAACAAGTATGCAGAAGGCTATCCCGGAAAAAGATATTACGGCGGATGTGAGTATGTTGACGTTGCAGAGAATCTGGCAAGGGACAGGGCTAAACAACTTTTCGGCGCAGAGTATGCAAATGTTCAGCCGCATTCGGGAAGCCAGGCAAATATGGCTGTTTACTTCACTCTTGTAAAACCCGGTGATAAAGTAATGGGAATGGATCTTTCTCATGGCGGTCATCTGACGCACGGCTCTCCGGTAAATTTTTCGGGACAGCTTTATAACTTCACCCAATACGGCATAAATCCGGATACTGAAATTCTTGACTATGATCTTGTTGAAAAAGTAGCGCTTGAAGAAAAGCCGAAGATGATAACTGTAGGAGCAAGTGCGTACTCCAGAAACATAGACTACAAGAGATTCCGTGAAATTGCCGACAAGATCGGAGCATTTCTTCTGGCAGACATTGCACACCCTGCCGGACTAATAGCAAAGAAACTTCTCAATGATCCGGTTCCATATTGTCATGTTGTCACAACTACTACACACAAGACCCTTCGCGGCCCGCGAGGAGGCATGATACTCATTGGCAAAGATTTTGAGAATCCGTTTGGATTGAAGGCTCCAAAGTCAGGCAGGACAAAAATGATGAGTGAGCTTATCGACTCCATGGTCATGCCGGGAATTCAGGGCGGACCGCTCATGCACGTTATAGCAGCAAAAGCAGTTGCCTTCAAAGAAGCTCTTGAAGACAGTTTTCTTGAATATGCAAAGCAAGTAATAAAGAACGCACAGGCATTTGCCTCGAGAATGATTGAGCATGATTTCAAAGTCATTTCCGGCGGAACCGACAATCATCTTTTGCTGGTAGATCTCCGAAACAAGAATATTTCCGGAAAAGCCGCACAGGAAACACTTGACGAGATAGGCATCACATGCAACAAGAACTCGGTGCCTTACGATGACAAGAGTCCTCTTGTAACAAGCGGCATAAGGATCGGAACTCCTGCGCTAACGACAAGAGGCATGAAGGAAGGTGAAATGAATGCAATTGCCGACATCATTGACAAAGTATTAAGTGACCCCAAGAATGATTCGGTAAAGGAAGAGGCAAAGAAATCCGTTAAGGAAATTACATCCGGATTCAGACTGTATGACGGCCTGAAGATCGGCAAGGAATAACTCTTCAGTAATGATCACTGATCCGGACGGCAGAACCGAAGCATCCGCTAATGAAACCGAGATGACGTTTATCGAACATCTTGAAGAACTCAGATGGCGGATAATAAAATCTGCAATAGGAGTTTTGATTGCCGGAATTCTGGTGGGTATATTCATAAATTTCATAGTTGAAAATATATTGCTTCTGCCGGCAACAAGAACTATTCCCCCTCTGAAACTTCAGAACATCAAACCGTTCGGACAATTCACGCTTTATATGGAGATCATTCTCATCGGCGGAGTCATTCTTAGTATTCCGAACCTTATTTATCAGTTATGGAAATTTATTGAGCCGGGACTGAAACTGAATGAGAGAAAGTATGTTAAGAGCATTGTAGTTTTTTCGAGCGTCTGCTTTCTTGCGGGAATTGTATTCGCTTATTTTGTGATACTTCCCACGGCGCTTGAGTTCTTATCTTCCTTTGGAACTTCTATAATCAATAATAATATTGCTGTTGACGAGTACTTCAGTTTCATTATTTCTACTATGCTGGCCGCTGGAGTTGTTTTTGAACTTCCAATGGTTTCATTCTTCTTGTCAAAGCTCGGAATACTGAAGCCGGAGTTTATGAGAAAATACAGGAAGCACGCAGTTGTTTTGATACTGATCATAGCGGCGTTGCTTACTCCGAGTCCTGACATTACAAGCCAGCTATTGCTGGGGATACCCCTGGTGATACTTTATGAAATAAGCATTTTGATATGCAAGTATTCACAGAAGAAGGAGTCAGGAGAACTTACGAATGAACAAACAGCATAAAAACAAAACTGATAAAATTTGAATCTGAAGTCGATCTCGGAACCGGTACGTGAAGAGTTAAAAGAATTTGATGATATATTTTCCGCTTCATTGAAGTCCAATGTAGCATATATAGATATAATCACGAAATACGTACTCAAACAGAAAGGAAAGAAGATAAGACCTTTGCTGGTGCTTCTTTCTGCTAAAGCATCCGGAACAGTCAACAGCAGAACATACATTGCTGCAACTCTTGTAGAACTTCTTCATACGGCAACTCTGATACATGATGATGTGGTTGACGAAGCAAAGACCAGACGCGGAATTCCTTCGATCAATGCAGTCTGGAAAAACAAAGCAGCAGTGCTTATCGGAGATTATCTGCTTTCAAAGGGTTTGCTCATTTCGCTCGACAATAACGAATATGATTTTCTTCAGGTTACCTCAGAAGCTGTGAGGAGAATGAGTGAAGGTGAACTGCTTCAGATCCAAAAGGCCAGAAATTTCGATTCGACAGAGGAAACATATTTCAAAGTAATTTCAGATAAGACCGCCTCGCTCATAAAGACTTGCTGTAAACTTGGTGCTCTGAGCGGTACCAATGACCAATCTTATATAGAAGCCTTATCTGTCTTTGGAGAGAATATCGGAATAGCATTTCAGATTCGTGATGACATTCTTGATTATACCGGCAGAAAAAAACTCCTCGGGAAATCAACAGGAAATGATCTTAAAGAGAAAAAATTTACTTTACCTCTGATTGTTGCTCTCAGAAACGCGCCAAAGAGCAAGTCATCAGAGATCATGAGACTTATCAAGAGCGACCGGAAGAAGAAATTTGATGCAGTCTATGATTTTGTTGTTGAATACGGTGGCGTTGATTACTCAATAGAAAAAGCTGAAATGCATTCGGCGATTGCCAAACAAGCAATTTCAGCTTTTAAAGATTCCACGTCAAAAGATGCCCTTCTTAACTTTGCAGATTTTGTCAACGAAAGGGAATCCTGATCATTGTATCAGGAATAACTTAACTCAGTTCTTCTGCTCTGTTTTCTGAACATCCTTACCCTGTGCCTCATATTTTGAAGGGCACTTTGTCAATACTTCCTTCGCATGAAAATTTCCATCCTTAACCTTTCCCTTCGCAACAACTGCCTCTGCAACTTCGAAGTTATTCGGCTTTGCTCCGGCTAGCACCACTTTCATCTCCGTATTAAAATCATCTATCATATAAAAACTGAAAGTATTTGACTCGGGATCAAATTTGGATTCCTTGTCTTTGACCCAATGACCTTTCACTTCAACTGTTTTCAACTTTTCCTTGGCCTGAGCAAAATTAACGTACTCAATCTTGTTGTCCATGAATGATGCGAAGCCGACCGCCACAAAAATGACTATGATCAGCAGACCTGTTATGAGCTTTGCTTTCTTTGACATTTTGCTATTCTTTATTTTCGAGATTTTTGATTTGTTTATCCATGCTTTTCAGATAGGCGAAAATTCCGATCCAGATTATCAGTACAATGAACAATACAACATACATCGAATTAGTTTCCAGAAACTCGTACATAGATTTTTTATGCTTGTTTTAGGGATTTTCTGTATTTGAGAAGTTCGAGTCTTACCTTTAAATTCATTACCCATAAAAATAGCAATGTGAACCCAAGCAAGGAAGTCAAAAATATTATCAGCATTGAAGTGTCCATATTGATCTTGCCGGAATTGTTTATTATCGGGTCCGGATGCAGTGTTTCAACAAGCCGGGGCATTATGAAAATAAAGAACGGCATGGTGATTCCCGCGATTATGGCATAAACAGAAGAGAGCCGGGCTCTCTGCTCCTCCGCATCTATTGCAGATCTTAGTGCAAAATATGCTCCGTATATAAGAAGCAATATGAAGATGGATGTTTGCCGCGGATCCCAGTTCCAGAAAGATCCCCAATTGAATTTTGCCCACAATGAACCGGTTGCTGTAGCCAATATACAGAACAGGAATCCAAGCTGAGCCGCAGAAAATGATTTGATGTCAAAAGTAATATCTTTTGTCTTCAGATATCTGACCGCATACCAAAGAGACATTATAAACGCCACTACTGAGATCCAGGACATCGGAACGTGAAAGTACAAGACTCTTGCCTTGTCACCCAAAGCAGGGATATTTGGAATTGGCATGACTATGCCGGCAATGATCACCAGAGAAATAATTACCAATACCGAGTACTTAAAAAAGTTGTTCATTTGTTCGAACTATTTTATGATAGAAACTCCAGAATCATTCATGATTCCCAAACATCTGTGACTTCAATTACACTAATGCCAAATGCAAACGAATCTTCCCGCATATGGCCGGGCATGAACATAATTCAATTTTATCTTTCAACCAATTCAATTAATTAATCTTCCCATACAAAAGGAAACAGCATTACGGATACAGTAATTACAACCACTGTGTATGAAACAAGTATCCTTATCTCACCCATTATCTCTGCCGGATTTATTCCTGCAGAAGCAAGTTTGGTTGCATTGATCACCGTCAGCAGCAGCGGCAAAAGAACAGGAAAAGAAAGAACCGGATAAAGAGTTCCCTTTGAATTTGCCTTTGAAATTATGGCTGCAATAATTGTTGATGCCGCAACCAATCCTATGTTTCCAAGTGAAAGCACTGAAATGAAAAGCAAGGGATTCTTTATATTGTATTCCGTTATAAGAATGAACAATATCAGAATGAGAAAATTCAGGATGAATGTAAGTACAAGATTGAAAAGAAGTTTTCCCACAAATATTTCCGTAGGAGAGGCGCTCAGCTTAAGTGCCGAAGATGTTTCCTTTTCTTCTTCTTTGACGAATGTTCTTGCAAGTCCTCCTGAGGCAGAAAAGAAAATGGAAATCCAAAGAAGTCCGGTGAGAATCTCATCTTCGATCTTTTCATCACCGATCGCGAATCTTATGATCGAAATTGTAACAAGGACGAACATAAGAAGTGAATTAATCACATATCTTGTTCTCAACTCGGAGCGGACATCTTTGAGAAAGATTATTCGCACATTCCTCAGGAAGTTATTCACTTTTTATGATCCTCTATATTTATCTTCATCTCGCAAAGTTTTAGATCGTCCTCATCATTTGTTGCAATTATCAGTATTCCCTTTTCCTTCTGACTCATTGCGATCTTTTCAATAATGGATATCCCGTCTCTGTCAAGATTTGACCTTGGCTCATCAAGCAGCAACAGCTCCGGCTCATTGAGCAATGCAAACGCGATCTTCAATTTTTGCTTCATGCCGGATGAATATGCTTTCACCTCATCATTCCTTCTTTCATACAGGCCAACAAATTGCAGATGGCTTTTCAATTTCTCATCATCGCTGTTGTTATTTACAGACCTCAAACCGGAAAAGAGCCGGAGATTTTCCAGGGCAGTAAGTTCATCATAGAGATTAAGATAAGGCGATACAAATCCCATGGAGGTTCTGACAGATTCTCTTTCAAGCTCTTTTCCTTCCCGAATGAATTTCATCCTGCCTTCCGTGGGACTGATAAGGCCGGACACTATCTTCATCAGAGTTGACTTTCCGGAACCGTTCCTTCCTACTATTACAGCAGACTGTCCGTATTCAAGACTGAAATCCAGTCCCGCAAAAATTGTCTTGCCTGAATATTTCTTGGTGAGGTTTTCAGAAATTACCTTGAAGGATGTCATGATTCAGAAGGAAGAAGGAAGTGTAGGAATTGAATCGTACATTATCTGGTTATGATTCCGTGCTTTTCGCTTATTCTCTGCTCTCTCCTTATAAGAGCCTGTTCATATCTTCTTTTCTCTTCATCTGTTTCGGGTGTTATGGGAGCAACTTTGACCGGTTTCTTATTTACAGTATCCAGACTAACGAAAGTCAGATACGCGCTGTTTGAATGCTTTACTTCACCTGTATGTATGTCTTCCACTTCAACTCTCACTCCAACTTCCATTGAAGTATTAAATACTCTGTTTACCGAAGCCTTCAGTATAACAACGTTTCCCAGTTTTATTGGAAGATGAAATACAAGATTATCAACTGCTGCCGTAACCGAAACAAGGTTGCTGTGTCTTGAAGCGGAAAGTGCAGCTGCAATATCTATCCAGTGCATGAGTCTTCCGCCGAGCAGATTGCCCAGAATATTAGTATCGTTTGGCAAAACGAGTTCTATCATTTCAACCACAGAATGCTTAACTGTTTTTATCATAATGTTGAAGAAGTTTTGATCTTGAGAGATTTTACGCTTGGCAGCAACAAACTCCCGGGAAATCTTTTCTCAAATCTGTCGATCTCCTTTGCAGCTTCAGACAGTTGCTTCTTTTTGATCAATGCCTGGATCTTGCCATAAAGAGCATCGTCGGCATACTCACTTTCAAAGAACTCATTCAGGACATAATCATAATAAACAATGGATGACTTGTAGTTTCCAAGGTCATAGTACATGTCTGCACTCTTGTAAGCCTTGAATGCAAGCTTGTTCTTCAGTTCTTTGATTTTTGCATCTGCCAGTGCACGATTTTTTCCGCTTGGATATATCTCTGTATAATCCTGGAATGAGGAGAGTGCATATTTGGTATATGTCTGATCAAGACTGTAATCAGGCGATAAATTGTAATAGCACATTGCAGTATAGAATGTTGCTTCTTCAACAAGAGGACTATTCGGATAACTCTTTAAGATAGTTTCAAACTCATATACTGCAAGGATGAATTCATCATTCTTATAGTAACTCATTGCAAGATAAAATATTGCCTTATCTATTATATTGCTGCCTGAAAATTTCAGTTTAATGAGAGAAAACTCATCAATTGCATCCAGATAATCTTTCTTATCATAAGTTGACTTTGCCAGCAGGTATGCTGTCTCAGGATTGTCTGAAAGTGTTCTTTTGCTCCCTGATGAGGAACATGATGAGAATATTATCAACATCGACAAGATGACGTTAAACAGAAATGTTCTGGCCGGAAAAACTTCAAAAAACATAATGATCTTTCGTGTCATTTACTTCTTATTGTGAAAAACAAAATTATGGCCGCAGCCGAGACTCCAATCATTATAGCGGGCATTAGTAATTTACTTGTTGAAGGTTCATCAGGCACTATGGCTCTTGCAAAATAAAACTGGCTGTCTTCTACCGAGCCAAGTTTATCTGCATCAAACAGGCTCTTTTGCGTTTTCGAGAAAGTAACCTTGTCCGCCTGCACATTGTTCCTGACATCTCTTACTGAAGCATTGAATCTTACAGTAACTTCCCTCTTTACGCGCTTGTTCCCTAGAATGTTATCCGTCTCAGTTCCAGGATACTTCACATCAATCAACTCATCGGACAATTCAACAATTATTTCAGCGCTGTCATCTAAGGTCCCCAAAAGTACTTTAAAACCCTGAAGCTCTGATTGCATTTTTCGTGCAATGTATTCAGCTTCAGGGTTTAGCTTATCATAAAGAATTGTGCAGAGCCTTTCATTTCCAAGAGGTATGAGTTTGTTCTTTACCTCAATTATCCCGTCATCTATCAAACTGTTAATGATACGGGAATTACTTTCAGCATTCTGCTGTGAATATGAAATACCTCCTGTATTCGTTAGAAACAGAATAAGCAGGAGGTATTTTAATTTCAACCTATCCGTATATTCCCCTGAGCTTAAGTACCTTGGAAACTTTGTCAATAGCGTAAATGTAAGCTCCAAGTCTGAAGCTGGTATTATACTCCTGAGCAGTATTATAGACATTGTTGAAAGCTTCTGTCATCATTCTGTTCAGTCTGTGATTGACATCATCTTCATCCCAGAAATATCCGATCCTGTCCTGCACCCACTCGAAGTAAGAAACAATTACGCCTCCCGAGTTAGCAAGAATATCAGGTATTACACGAATACCCTTGTTGTAAATGATATCATCTGCATCTGCTGATATCGGGCCGTTCGCACCTTCCACTATCAGCTTGGCTTTTATCCTGTCAGCGTTTTCACCTGTGATCTGATCTTCTTTTGCAGCGGGAACAAGAATATCACATTCAAGTTCAAGCAGTTCTTCATTGGTAATGGAATCGCCGAGTCCGGCTCCTTCGAGAGTCTTATTCTTGCTTATATACTCAACTGCTTTTTTCACATCAATTCCATTCGGGTTATAATATCCGCCTGTCACGTCGCTCACGGCAAGAATTTTTACACCCTTTTCACTGAGCAGTTCAGCGCTTACTGAGCCGACATTTCCGAATCCCTGTATGACAGCAGTTGTTGTAGCAGGATCTATAGACTGGGTTTTCAGCGCCGCCATTGTTGCAATCATAACGCCTCTTCCGGTAGCTTCACGCCTTCCTCTTGAACCACCGATGATTATCGGCTTTCCGGTTACAACACCGGTCACAGTCTCATTCTTATGCATGCTGTAAGTATCCATGATCCACGCCATGACCTGTTCATCAGTATTCATGTCAGGTGCCGGTATATCAGAATCCGGTCCGAAAATCTCAATCAGATTTACCGTATATCTTCTTGTGATCATTTCAAGTTCTCTGTGTGAGAGCTTTCTCGGATCACATTTTACGGCACCTTTTGCTCCACCAAACGGGATGTTTGCAATTGCACATTTCCATGTCATCCAGGATGCAAGTGCTTTTACTTCATCAAGGTCAACATCCGGTGCAAATCTGATTCCGCCTTTAGACGGACCAAGGATATTGTCATGAATTACTCTGTATCCTTCAAATACTTCAAGCTTTCCATTATCCATTGTAACCGGAATGGATACGATGACTTGCTTGATCGGGAGTTTAAGATAGTTGTACAAACCTTCGTCAAGTTTGTATAATTCACAAGCCTTATCAAACCTTTTCATCATTGACTCAAACGGATTAGGTTCTCCTTTCCTGTAAGGGGCAGGTTCTTTATAATCTTCAGGCATTTAGGTAATAGGTTAAGTTTGTTAGGAATTTGTAGATTCAGTGCAAAATTAGCATTAACCATTACTTATATCAAGTTAGTATAACATGTTTGAAACAATTGATTTTCCGCCGGTCTTTGTCCCAAATTCCCCGGGTTCAAATCGAATTGTAATCTGTTTTCATCATGCGGAAATTATGTGCTTCTCGGTTTGATTGAGACAACTTGCATTCAAAACATTTGTGACTGAAAAATTACAAACAGGATCAGCATCGCAAATGATATTGCGAGTCCGGAAAATCATCTTCCTTTCTATAAAGCAGTGCAATTAGTAAATTATATGGTAATTAAATTTAATGAATCGTGTTTAAGAAAATACTAGTAGCTAACAGAGGCGAAATTGCGGTTCGCATAATCACAACCGCAAAGGAAATGGGAATCAAGACGGTTGCAATCTATTCAGACTTTGATAAGTACTCACTCTTCACAAGACTTGCCGATGAAGCATACCGCATCGGTGAACCACCATCATCAAAGAGTTATCTTCTTGCCGAAAAAATAATTGAAATTGCTAAAGCAACAGGTGCCGAAGGAATTCATCCGGGATACGGCTTCCTTTCGGAGAGAGGTTTCTTTGCAAAGATGTGTGAAGACAACGGAATAAAATTTATCGGAGCCGGTCACAGATCAATTGACCTTCTCGGCAGCAAGACCGAAGCAAAAGCTCTTGCGATAAAGAATAATGTTCCTGTGGTTCCGGGAACAGACAAACCGCTTCAGGATTTTGAACAAATCAAGAAGATAGCAAATGACATCGGCTATCCGGTACTGATCAAAGCATCAGCCGGCGGCGGTGGCAAAGGAATGCGCATCGTTAGAGAAGATGCTGATATTGAAAGCTCCTTGAGAACGGCACAGAGTGAAGCAAAGTCATCGTTTGGCGATGACAGCGTCTTCATTGAGAAATACATTGAATCACCGAGACACATCGAGTTTCAGATCCTTGCTGATGAACACGGGAATGTAGTTCATCTCGGAGAGAGGGAATGTTCGATGCAGCGAAGACATCAGAAGATCATAGAAGAGACTCCTTCCGTAATAATGGATGAAAAGCTTCGCACGGAAATGGGTGAATGTGCAAAGAGGATTGTGAAAGCTGCAGGTTACTCAAATGCAGGAACAGTGGAATTCATAGTTGACACAAGCAACAAGTTCTACTTTCTTGAAGTGAACACCCGTTTGCAGGTTGAGCATCCGATCACAGAGCTTAGGACCGGGCTTGATCTTGTTAAGGAGCAATTGAAAGTTGCCTGCGGCGAGAAGCTCTCATTCACGCAGGAAGACGTAATATTCACGGGACATACGATCGAATGCAGAATATGCGCTGAAGACTCTGAGAACAACTTCATGCCGTCAACAGGAAAGATCATTTACATGAACAAATTTCTTGGCAACGGAATGAGAGAAGACACAGGCATTGAGCAAGGTGATGAGATCTCTGTATATTATGATCCGATGATCTCCAAACTGATTTCGCACGGAGTTGACAGAGAGACTGCGATCTCTAAGATGAAAAGAGCTTTGAGAGAATACAAGCTGATTGGAATCAAGACGAATATTCCGTTCCTGCTGAGTCTTTTGGAAACCGAAGAGTTCATAAACGGAAATTATCATACTCAATACATTGAGAATGACTTTCTGAAGAGAGAGAAGTCGCCTGAACCGATTGACGAAACAAAGCTTGCAGCTGTCTCGCTGGCATCAATACTGTTCAAAGAAAATAAATCGCCGGCATTTAAGCTGAACATATCACAAAACGGAAGCCCGAAGAACCTTTGGGCAAAAAGAATCGCGGAGAATTTCAGATGAAGAAATATTTAACAACGATCAGCACGACGGATCAGAAGGTGGAAACAGAGCTGTTGCCCGGAAATAAGGCATTGATCAATGGCAAGGAATATGGTTATGACGTGAAATTCACAACTCCGAATGTCATGGTGTTAAGAGTTAACGGAAATAATTTCTTCCTTACGTGCAGTGAAGATGACGAAGATATGCTCGAAGTCAATATTGAATCCGAAGTATTCAGGGTAAGCAGCAAGAGTGAACTTGATCTGCTCGTAGAGAAATTGTCAGGAAGCAAGAGTGATGCTAAAGTAAAGAAGGAAGTCTATTCTCCGATGCCCGGGATCATTAAGAAGCTAAATGTGACAGAGGGGCAGCAGGTGTCTAAAGGTGAAGTTCTTCTTGTACTCGAGGCTATGAAAATGGAAAATGAGATCAAGGCTGTCAAGGATTGCATTATCAAGAAGATAAATGTCGAACCAATGAGTTCGGTTGAGAAGAATGAGCTTTTGATAATGCTTGAGTAGCACCGGATATCAGTAAACAAACAATACATAATTGTTTCTAGCTTTCGCTTCGATCGTTGCGGCAGTGGTGCCGATGTTTGTCTATCTACTTATCATCTGGTTTCTTGACCGGTATGAGAGAGAGCCATTCTGGTTTGTGCTTCTGAATTTCTTCTGGGGTGCAACCGGAGCCGTGATGCTTGGGATTATCGGAAGTATCATTTTTCAGCTTCCCTTAAACGAGATACTCAGAGCTGTAGCGGATGATAATCCAAATGAACTCATAAATCTGTCCGGTGCAGTTATTACGGCGCCGCTTGTGGAAGAGTTCACAAAGGGAATGTTCCTGCTCGTTGTATCTCTCAGCAAAAGGTTTGACGGCGGTGTTGATGGCGCCGTTCTTGGGGGCGCTATCGGACTCGGTTTCGGAATGACAGAGAATTTCATGTACTTTCTCACATATGGTACTACTCCTGTTACTTGGCTTACATTAGTTGTAATAAGAACTCTCTTCTCTGCAGTCATGCATTGCATGGCTACCGCTACTTTCGGCGCATTCATAGGTTACGCAAAATTCAAACCATTCATACTTAAAGTTATACTTGTTCCTCTCGGTTTCTTTCTGGCAGTCTTCCTTCATTTTGCATGGAATCTCACGGTAAGTTTTGAAGACACTACAATTTTCGGATTCCTTTTTCTTATCATGTATATGTTCACATTGTTTGCCATTTTTCAGGTATCCGTTTACTTTGAAGGAAAGACGATCTTCCGTGAACTTCAGGATGAGGCAAGTCTGGGACTTATTCCCGCCGATCATCTGAATTACATCCCTTATGTATCACGGCGATTCCGTTATGGCTGGTGTCCCGCCGGAGTTGACCAGAAGAATTATGTGAAGACAGCTACTATACTCGCATTGAGAAAGAATCAGTTCAAGAATTCTACCGGATCTCAGCAATTGAGTTATAAAAGAGATATTGAGAAACTGCGGTATGAAATACAGATGATGTTCCACAATGCAACCGTTGCATACCGTCAGTCACAGGGCGTCAATTAGTGCTGAGGCAAACTCTTAACTGCCCGGGAAAATGAGCAGGAATATTTCTCTAGCTGACCGCGTAATAAAAAATTCCTATTACCAGGTTCTTCTTCAGTTATTCACTTTCGTATTCCCCATAATACTTACCCCTCTGATCGTCTCAAAGATCGGCGAAGCACAATTTGGTATATATGCACTGGTACTCGGATTCATAACCGTCTTCAGTCTGTTTGACCTAAGCTTCTCTTCATCCTTCATTGTCTTCATCTCGAGATATTTTGAAAACAACGACACAAAGAATCTTAACAGCTATTTCAATACAGGCCTCTTCTTCTATGTTATTTTTTCAACTGTAACTTGTTTGATCGGCTATCTTCTTGCCGCCCCTCTTTTATCCCTGCTGAATATTCCGGCTGACCTGCAGGAAGTATCTCAACAGGTCTATTACATTGGTCTTGCTGTATTCTTCATAAATTCTGTCTTTGCGATTTTCCAGTCAGTTCTGATAAGCTTGCAGAAGATGTATCTGACAAGTGCTGCGGGCATTGCAGGAGGATTACTGAATTTTATTCTGACAATAGTCGCGCTCTATACAGGTTACGGTCTTGCCGGTATCATGTTCTCTCAACTTGTTACGGCAATTTTCATTTCAATTGCAAATTGGATCACAGCTGTGAGAGTTTTGCCTGATCTGAAGATAAGCCCATCGTCAGTCACTTCCGGAGCTGCCCGAGAGATGGCAAAGTTTGGATCACAGATGCAACTGTCCAAGCTTGCAGGGTTTGCATCTGAGAAATATGATGAATTCCTTCTCGCGCACTTTACAACTTTGGGTAATGTAACTTACTTCAATATTGCTTCAAGGATCTCAAGAACCGGGAGGATCATTCCCTTTCAGATAATTCCTCAAATAGCTCCCGTAGCTTCAGGTCTTAAGGCAAAAAATGAAGAGACAAAATTAGCTTCTCTCTTTGATGCTGCTTCAAGATATCTTATGCTGTCTTCTGCTCCGGTATTTGTATTCATATTTGCATTCTCAGATCTTATCATAAGAACATGGATGGGCAGCGGGTTTGAGATATCCGGAGACATTCTTAAAGTTCTTGTCATCGGCCAGCTCGTTAATCTCGCTTTCTCAGCTCCGGGAAATTCAATAATTCCGAACACCGGCAATCCGCGGTTTCAGATGAATGAAGGCCTGATCAATCTTGGCTTCAATATTGTGCTGAGTTTTCTTCTGATAAAATATTATGGAATATTCGGGGCGGCTCTCGGAAGTGTAATCTCGACAATGATCTCTTCCTGGTATGTGTTCTACAGGTCTGCCGGCAATTTCAAAAAAGACGTTATGCGGATGATCTCTGAGATATACCTCATTCCGTTTTCCGCTTCGGTAAATGCCGGAATTATAAGTTACCTTATTTACTACATCAGCACCAGATTAATTCTTCCGGCTGAAGGAAGAATTGCCGGACTTGTTTATCTTTTTATCCTGTTGATGATATTCATTACCGTCTTCATCGTGTCTGTAATGAAATCACATTATCTGCAGATGAGAGACAAGATTCTCATTGCGAAGACACTTTACAAATTGTTGCCGTTCAAGAAGTTGAAATCTGCTGCCCGGGAGACTTCAGTCTCCACGAAAACATACTCCGGAGAAAAAATAAGCCTGTTCGTAGTAACTCATAACAGGCTTGGCATGCTGAAGATGTGCATCACTTCTTTGCTGTCAACATTGGATGAAACAGACTATGAACTGATCATTGTTGACAATGCTTCCGATGATGGAACTATTGAATTCCTTTCCGAGACAAAGTCGAAGAATGACAGAATAACTGTCGTCAGGAATGAAACCAACAAAGGCACCAATGCAAAATCTCAGGCGGCTGAGTTATGCAAAGGCGAATTCATAATTGGAATTGATGATGATGTGATAAACTTTTCGGATGGTTGGATTGAAAAAATGATTGCTGCTTACAAAACAATTCCGGGTATGGGATACCTGTCAGCTGATGTGGTACAGGATGAAACTACAACGGGTGCAAAGCAAGCGGATAACCAATACATTCGGGATGAGTATGGTGAGGATATCACGCTTCTTGTTGGCCCCGCAGGTGGTTGGTGCTTTATGATATCGAGAGAAGTGTATGAGAGCACAGGGAAATTGCTGACATATGATGACAGGATCTTCTTCAGTGAAGACGGCGATTATGTTAACCGCATCAGGAACAAAGGATATAAGTTTGGCATACTTGATGGAGTGAAGGTCTATCATGCCGCAGGTGAATTTCATAACAGAGAATACAAAAAAGTGTTCGATGAAAAGTACAGGGATTACACAAAAGGTGATCCGCTTTCATACAAATTAATAACATGGTTCAAGAACTTGTTTGCGTATCAAAAGTATGTGTCAAGACTCGAACTTCTTTCGCGTCAGCAGCCTGAATGGTGATCAATTTCATAGTTCCGGAAATCTCCCGCACAGGCGGTATGAGAATCATATTCGAGTATGCCAACCGGTTCAAGAAGCTTGGGCATGATGTGAAGTTATACTCCCCTGTCATCCCGTTCTATCCGTATAAGGGAAAGATCAAACGCCATTTCATCAAGTATCAGTTGAGACATGCCCGCGAATGTGTGAGGCGCGGAATGAAACCGCCGGGAAATTCATTCGAACATTCATTTGACATTCAGTATGTTTGGGGCGTGAACAATTCAAACGTGCGTGATGCTGATGCAACTGTTGCAACATCATGGACAAGCACTTATCCGGTAAGCAAACTTGATATGGGAAAAGGAAAGAAAGTATATCTCATTCAGGACTATGAGATATGGAATTCTTCCATTGAATATGTAAACAGAAGCTACACATTCCCAATGACACGAATCACAGTTTCAGGTTACTTGAGAGATCTTATCAAAGACAAATTCGGGTCTGATTCGCACGTGATATTAAACGGAATTGATTTTGGAGAATTCAATAATGAAAACAAACTATTCAATGATCCGCCGCGAATACTGTTTGTCGATCATCCGCTTGATAACAAGAACTCAGCCGGTGCAATTGAAACAGCCATTTCTGTTCACCGGAAATATCCAGAAGTTAAGTTTACATGTTTTGGAACGGGAAGATATCATGAGTTGCCGGACTTCATTGAGTTTATTGAAAACCCGGATGACGAAGCGATCGCAGAACTTTACAGAGGCTGCGACATTTTCTTGTTTCCGAGCATTCATGAAGGATTTGGACTTCCGCCTGCAGAAGCTATGGCATGCAAGTGTGCGCTTGTCGGAACAAGATCCGGTGCCGTGCCTGAATTTTCCGAGCATTTGAAATCTGCCATATTGTGCAACTCTCACAAGACTCCTGATCTTATAGAAGGCATAGAGTATCTTCTTAACAATCATGATGAACTTGAAAGAATCTCTGCAGAGGGTGAAAGAAGTGTTCGGGAAAAGCTCGACTGGAATAACTCCGTAAATCATTTCTTATCACATCTAAGATGACACCTGTTAAAAGAGGATTATTATCAGTGATAGTAGTGAACTACAATACAGGTGACATTCTAAATGAATGTGTTGAATCTTTATATGAACATGAAACACACACGGCTTTTGAGCTTATCATCGTTGACAACAACTCGCCTGACAACTCCCGCGAGATCGCTGAGCAGCTCTCAAGTATTCACGAAAATCTTAAATGCTTGTTCTTAAATGAGAAGGTGAGTTTTTCAGAAGCGAACAATCTTGGATTTGAAATTTCTTCGGGTGAGTTTATACTTATAATGAATCCTGATATAATATTCAGAATGCGTGTATTTGAAAAATTAAAAACATTGCTCTGCAATAATGACACCGGTGCATGCAGTCCGTTGCTGATCGGAACTGACGGTGAGTTTCAGAGAATTTATTTTCAGAGATTTCCGACAATATTTCAGTTCTTGTTCTTCTACTCTGTCTTTTCAAAACTCTTCATGAAGTCAAAATATCTCATCAACAGATATCAATACAATTGTGACATCAAAACTGATTCAACTGAACCGCAGTTCACGGAACAAATACCGTGTGCTTTCTATACTACAACACGCGATCTTTTCATCAAGGCAGGCAAGATGGATCCATCCTTCAAACTTTTTTTCGAGGATGTTGATTTGAGTTACCGAACCGGAAAGTTGATGCCGCTTACAGTTGATGCAACTCTTCAAGTTACACATCTTGGAGGAAGCAGTTTTAAGAGAGAGGATGACTATTGGCTTTACGGAAGATTCATTACCGGCATGCTGACATTTTTCAGGAAGCATTACAGCAGATACAGATACTATTCGTTGAAATTAGTTACGCGGGTAAATTCAAATGTAATACTATTTTTCGAAATGATTCTGGGAGCATTTGGAAAGAGCAGTGATTACAGGAAAAGAAAGCACAGATTTTTTCTTGAACAACTCAGGGAGCTGCCGTGAAGGGCTCGCGTGTATATGTGGTCATTCCCAACTACAACGGACTTGATCACCTGAAGGATTGTTTTGAATCACTTGAACATCAGAGTTACAATGATTTCAGAGTACTCCTTGTTGACAACAACTCAAGCGATGCTTCAATTGAATTCACCAAAAGTGAATTTCCTGATGTTGAAGTGCTCCGGCTTTCTAGCAACACCGGATTTGCAAAAGCTGTTAACGCGGGAATCAAAAGGGCGCTTGATGACAAGAACTGCAAGTTTGTTATTCTTCTAAACAATGATACCGAGTGCGACACAAGATTCATTGAGGAAATGGTTTCAGCCGTTTCTAAGGAAGATGCAGGAAGCGGCGCATGTAAGATGCTGAACTTTACGCAAAGAACAGTAATTGATGATGCGGGTGATTTCATTAAGAGCAAAGGTTCACCCTATGCAAGGGGGTTTGGAGAAAAAGATACAGGTCAATATGACAAGGCTGAGTACATTTTCGGAGCTTGCGCCGGTGCGGCAATTTACAAAGCAGAAGTTTTTCAGAAAGCAGGTTTCTTTGATGATGACTTCTTTGCATACTATGAGGATGTTGATTTTTCATTCAGACTGCAATTGCTTGGATACAAATGTTTTTACAATCCAAAAGCCGTATGCTATCACAAAAGAGGCGCAACCACTGCTTCAGCTTCGGGATTCCAGACTTACTATTGCGAGAAGAATTTGATTGCTCTCAGAATCAAGAATTACCCGGCTAAGTTGTATTGGCTTTCCATTCCTTTCTTTATTATTGTAAGATTAAAGAGATACCTGATTTTTCTGATACGGAATTCTCCGTCAGTTTTTCTTAGTGCAGTCAAAGGATATTTAAAGGGTGTTTCCGAGATTCCTGCTTCACTCAAAAAGAGGAAGAAGATAATGACAAGTGTTAAGGTTGATGATGAGTATATCAGGAGCATATTGAGATGAAGTCATTCACAAAGAAGCATGAGCTTGCAATGACAATCAGTCAAGGATATTCTGATGAAAGTTTTGGCGTTATTGATTATTATTGCATCATAGAATGAGGAAACGTATTGGAATATTCGGCGGGACATTCAATCCACCGCACATTGCACACAAGATAGCGGCTGAATATTGCAGGGAAGAACTTAACCTGGACAAAGTAGTCTTTATCCCTTCCGGAAATCACCCGCTGAAAAATTCAATTGATGCTGAGCACAGATACAATATGTCAGTTAAGGCATTTTCCCGTGATGACAATTTTTCTGTATGTGACATTGAAGTGAAAAACAGCAGCAAGAAATCTTATACAGTTGACACACTTCAGGAATTGAAAGAAGCAGTATATTCTGACAGTACTCTGTTTCTGCTCATTGGAGCGGACAATTTAATTGAACTGCACAAATGGAAAGAACCTCACCGCTTGTTTGAGCTTGCTGATGTTGCGGTAATGCACAGACCGGGATATGTATTTACTGATAATGAGAACGAATTCCTGAAGAAGGCAATAATTGTTGAAATCCCTTTGCTTGAGATTTCATCAACAATGATAAGGGAGCGAATAACGAAAGGGCTGTCTGTAAAGTATATGA
>WBZL01000290.1_pt1 | contig 55366 bp, 57 predicted proteins | sample 5204291 | NCBI WGS metagenome assembly WBZL01 (sample SAMN12344345, study PRJNA552823) | activated sludge metagenome | biome: Activated sludge suspended growth; feature: Nitrification reactor; material: Wastewater; isolation source: activated sludge from nitrification reactor of wastewater... | reverse complement strand
CCAACCCCAGGGTATTGACCTGAATGCCATGTACAGCCCGCTTGGCAGCCTCATCCGCCGCACGCCGGTGACGGTGCCGCTGGACGCCTCGGTGCGTCAGGCAATCGGCGTGATGGACGAAAAGCGCATCGGTTCGATCATCATCGCCGACGCGGAAGGCAAGCTGCCATTGGGAATATTCACCCTGCGCGACCTGCTGCACCGGGTGGCGCTTCCCGGCTGCACCCTCGACCTGCCGATCGCCGCAGTAATGACAGCCGGCGTGGTGACCGTTAAGCCGCAAACCACGGCCTACCAGGCCGCCCTCATCATGGGTCGTCGCGGCCTGCGCCATCTGCTGGTGGTCGACGATGACGGCCGCCTGATCGGCATCGTTTCGCAGAACGACCTGTTTGCGCTCCAGCGCACCGGGCTCAACGACGTCACCAGCAGCATTCGCGAGGCGAAGGACATGCCCTCGCTGCAAGCCTGCTCGAGGGACATCCGCAGCATGGCCAATACCCTGCTGGGGCAGGGCGTGTCCGCCGAGCAGCTGACCCACCTCATTTCGACGCTGAACGACCTGCTGACCCTGCGCATCATCGAGCTGACGCATGACGAGTTCGAACTGCCCCAGGTGAAGTGGTGCTGGGTCGCCCTCGGCTCGGAGGGACGCTACGAGCAGACGCTGTCCACGGACCAAGACAACGGCATTATTTTCGAGGTTGATGGTGAGGATGTGGAAGCCGTGCGCGGCAGTCTGCTGCCATTCGCCGAATCGGTGAACCGGAAGCTGGACGCCTGCGGCTTTCCCCTGTGCAAGGGCGGCATCATGGCGAGCAATCCGGAGTGGTGCATGTCGCTGGAGGAGTGGCGGGCGAGATTCGGCAGATGGATCCAGTCGCCGGAACCCAAGGCGCTGCTTAATGCGTCGATCTTCTTCGATTTCCGGCCGCTCTACGGCGACGAGGACTTGTCCCACATGCTGCGCGACTGGCTCCTGGAGGCGACCCGCAAGGCCACGCTGTTCTTGCGCCTGATGAGCGAGAACGCCTTGCAGTGCCAGCCGCCGCTCGGCCTGATCCGGGACTTCGTGTACGACAACAACAAGGACTTCCCGCACACCATCGATCTCAAGATGTACGGCTCGCGGCCCTTCGTCGACGCTGCGCGCATTTTTTCCCTGGGCAATAACGTGGCGCTGACCGGCACGGCGCAGCGTCTGCGCGGCGCAGCCGGGGCGACCAACCTCGGCGCGGACGTCGAAGCGATCATCGACGGTTTCTATTTCATTCAGTTGCTGCGCCTGCGCCACCAGCAGGATTTGCAGGGCGACGAGGCCGGCGCGAACCGCATCGATCCGGACAGTCTGAACGAGCTGGATCGACACATACTGAAGGAAGCCTTCAAGCAGGCGCGCAAGCTGCAGGATAAGCTCAAGCTGGATTACCGCCTGTAGAACCGCACATCAGAAGTTGCCGCCGGTTGCCGCCGTGAGCCGGTCGCGCAACTGGATCAACCTGGGGCCGAGTTCCTCGAATATGCGCTGGCGCGGCATCTCGAAGGGCGGGCCGGCGCAGGTCAGGGCGAGGATCTTCGAGTGGTCTCGGGAAACCAGCGGGACGGCGACGGAGTAGACGTCCTTGTTCCACTCTCCGAGCGAAACGCAGAAGCCGTGTTTCTGGTACTCGCGCACCGCCTTCTCGAAACTGGCGCGAAAGCCCTCCCAGTCTTCCTTGCGACCCGTCTTGCGGTGCTCCTCGAGCATCGCCGCGCGCGCCTCCTCGGGCAGCCCGCAGTGGTAGGCGCGCCCCAGCGCCGTCATGCCGTAGGGCACGCGCGCGCCGACCTCCAGGCGCATCTGGAAGGTCGGGTTGCCCTGGCAGACTTCCAGGAAGACCATATGCGGCTGGTCGCGCGCCGCCAGGCAGACGGTCGCGCGGGAATAGTCGGCAAATGCCTGCATCATCGGCCGCGCGATGGCGCGGATGTCCTGGCTGGCGAGGAAGGAATAGCCGAGCGCGAGGACGCCCACCGAAAGGGAATACTTGCCCGATTCTGGAGAGTAATTCAGGTAGCCGAGCTGCGTCAGCGTGTAGGTCAGGCGCGTGACGGTCGGTTTCGGCAAGTGCGTGCGCTGCGCGATCTCGTTGTTGCCCAGCACGGGATGGCGGGGGGTGAAGGCACGCAGGATGTCCAGTCCGCGCGCCAGCGCCGTGACGAATTGGCGGTCCTTGGCGGTTTTGCCTGCGCGGGGCGGCGCATGCGAGGTTTTGCGGGTTGCCTTGGCCATGTCGCTCGGATTTTCTCGGTGTGCCATGCGATGCTGGGTTCAGGCTTCCGGCAAGACCACGGCCTTTCCCAACACCTTGCGTTCCATCAGTCGCTGGATGAGCGCCGGCGCCCTGTCCAGCGGAACCTGTTCGCTGACGACCGGGTTGATCCGGCGTTCCGCGAACCAGGTCATCAGCTGTTTCATGTTCCTGACGTGGCCACGCGGATCGTGGCGTACCGAGTCCCCCCAGTACACGCCCACCAGCGAGCGCTCCTTGAGGAGCGCGAGGTTGAGAGGAATTTTCGGAATTTCTCCGGCGGCGAAGCCGATGATGAGCAGGCGGCCGTGCCAGGCAGTGGCGCGCAGCGCCGCTTCCGTGTACTCGCCGCCGACCGGGTCATACACGACGTCCGCGCCCTTGCCGCCGGTCAGCTCCAGCGTGCGCTTGCGCAAGTCTTCAGTCGTGTAGTTGATGGTATCGTCCGCACCGAGTTGTCGGCACAGGGCCAGCTTTCCATCGCTCGATGCGGCGGCGATGACGCGCGCGCCCATCGCCTTGCCGATCTGGACCGCTGCCGCGCCGACGCCGCCTGCGGCGCCCAGGACCAGCAGCGTTTCGTCCGCCTGCAATCGGCCGCAGTCGGCGAGCGCGTGCAACGAGGTGCCGAAAGTCAGCACCAGCGCCGCGCCGGTGGCGTAGTCCATGTTCTCCGGGAGGGGCATGATCTTCTCTGCCGCCACAACGCATTCCTCGGCGAAGCCGCCTGTGCCGGGGAAGCCGATGATGCGGTCGCCGATCTTGAGGCCCTGCACACCTTCGCCGATTTCCTTGACGATGCCGGCCACTTCCGCACCGGGCGAGAAGGGCAGCGGCGGCTTGACCTGGTAGAGGCCCTGCACCATCAGCGCGTCGGGGAAGTTGAGTGCGCTGGCCTTGACATCGATGACCACCTGTCCTGGCCCTGCTTTCGGCGGGGGGACATCCTGCACGGTCAGTTTGTTCGGCGGGCCGTATTCGGTGCACAGCAGGGCTTTCATGCTTTTGCCTCTCAGAGGGGGGTCGGATTGCGGTCCTCGAGGATGTCTTCCATCCTCAGGCGGACGGCCTGCTTGATGCGGCCGTGGGGGATGATGTAGAAGCGGTTGGCGGCGACGGCATCGAAGACGGCAGTGGCCATGTCGTCCGCCGTCAGACGGCCGGACTTCACCGCCTGGCCCATCCTTTCCTGGTACGCGGCCGAGGAGGCCGAAGGGGGCGAGGCCGTGCCGAAGCGTTCCGGCCGGTTCCGCTCCGAGGTGTGAATGGCGGTCGGCACCCAGGCCGGACAGAGCACCGAGACGCCGATGCGGGCCTGTTGCGCCTGCAATTCGGTGTACAGTGTTTCCGACAGCGTGACGACGCCGTGCTTGCTCACGTTGTAGGCGGCCATGGCAGGGGTGGAGAGCAGGCCGGCGACGGATGCCGTGTTCACCACATGGCTCTCGCCGTCCTGCGCCAGCATGCGCGGCAGGAAGTGGCGGATGCCATGCACCACGCTCCACAGGTTGACGCCGAGTATCCATTCCCAGTCGGCGCGCGTGAGTTCCCAGGCGAGCCGCGTCAGGCCGACGCCGGCGTTGTTGCACAGGAGGTGCACTGCGCCGAAGCGGCCGAAGGCCGTTTCGGCCAGCGCGGCGACATCCTCTTCACGGCTGACGTCGACGCGGAGCGTGCAGAGCCTGTCGGCCGGCACCGGCAGCGTCTTTGCCGCATCGACGAGTTTCTCCTCGTCGATGTCCGCCAGGACGAGGCGCATGCCCTCCCGCGCAGCTCGCAGTGCGAGAGACAGGCCGATGCCGCTGGCCGCGCCCGTGATGACTGCCGTCCGATCCTTGAATTCGCGCATGGGTTGTTCCAATTGAATTGCGGAGAAGATATCATGAAGGCGGACAAAACGAAATTATCGTTCGCATAGCGAAACTATCGGCGTGGGGTGTGCAAGGTGACATGGCCAGTGGCAAGGGTAGCGGCTTGAGTGGGAGCGTCCCCGACTGCCTCGTCTGCGGCGGCTGTTGCGCCTGGTCGGAGACCTGGCCGGTCCTGATCGGTGCGCGCGATGGTGAAGGCATCCCGGACGAGTTGATCGACTTCGACAACATGCGCATGCAATCGTGGGGCCACCGCTGTGCGGCGCTGGAAGGCGAGATCGGGTGCCGGGTCGGGTGCAGTGTCTACCGCGAGCGGCCCCTCGTGTGCCGCGAGTTCCAGGCCGGCTCGGAGGACTGCCGGATGGTCAGGCGCCATTTTGGCTTCGAGACGGTCGGCGCGGAATGAGGCCTTGGTTCCTCTACCTGATCGAATGCCAGGATGGCAGCATCTATACCGGCATCAGCGTCGATGTCGCAGCACGCTACGCCGCTCACGCCAGCGGCAAGGGCGCGCGCTATACACGTTCGCATCCGCCGAAGCGCCTGCTGGCGAGCGTCGAATATCCGGACCGATCGACGGCACTGAAGGCCGAATATGAAATCAAGAGTCTTTCCCCCGATGCCAAGCGCGCCTATGCCGTCGGCCTGGCTTCGACGGAGCGTGCGTCCGGCAGCGTCCTGAAGGTCTCGGACCGGATAGCCATTCCGCTGAGCGAGATCGACTGCAGCGCCATCCGCGCGCAGGGAGCGGGGGGCCAGAACGTCAACAAGGTCGCCAGCGCCATCCACCTGCGCTTCGATGTCGGCGCGTCCTCGCTGCCGGAATCCTGCAAGGCGCGGCTGCTCGAGTTGCACGACCAGCGCATCACCCGCGAGGGGGTGATCGTCATCAAATCCCAGCAGTTCCGCAGCCAGGAGAAGAATCGCGACGAGGCATTGAATCGGCTGCGGGAACTGGTTGCAGGCGCTTCGGTTGCGCCCCGTCCCCGCAAGCCGACCAAACCGACGCGCAGTTCCCAGAAACGGCGTCTCGACAGCAAGAGCCGGCGGGGAGAAATCAAGGCGTTGCGGGGCAAGGTCGGCGACTGAACAGGAGCGTATCGATGGGAATGCTGGCGAATGTGGTTGTGGCCGATCCGGAGGATGCCGGGGCGATCCTCGAATCGTCGAAGCCGGTCGAGGAATGGAAAGGCTTTGAGGGCAGGGGGCTCGATCAGGCGAAGTTCGCCATGCTCCATGCCCTGCTGACCGGCGCGTTGTTCGACGAGGCAATGGGTGATTGCGGGCCGGTCCATGCGGCAACCGAGGAAGGTCCGTGGCTCATGACACTGCCGGAGGAAACCGTTCGGCAGTTGGCCAGACTCGAAGAGGACGCCATCGATCGAGTCGGCGAAGAACTGGCTGCGACGGAAGAGTTCGAAGCCGACGGCTGGCCCATCGATGCGGTCATGGGCTTTGTCTCGGAACTGGCCGATCTGGCTGGGGTGGCCAGGGCGGAAGGCAGGGTGATGTTCGTCTGGATGACGCAGGAAGCGTCATGAAATCCCTCAGCGGACTAGACGGCAGTTTCCTGCATCTCGAGACACCCGAGACGCCGATGCATGTCGGCTCCTTGCATCTGTTCGATCTCCCGCCAGCCTACAAGCGCGATTTCTACAGCGAGATACGGCGACTGATCGCACGCAGTCTCGATCTGGCGCCGCTGTACCGGCGCCGCCTGGCGGAGATGCCGTTGCACTTCGCCAATCCGGTCTGGACGGACGGCGGCGGGGTCGAGCTCGATTACCACGTGCGCCGCGTCAAGCTGCCTCGGCCAGGCACCCGCCTGCAACTCGAGCGCTGCACCGCTCGCCTGCATGCGCAATTGATGGACCGCCGGCGACCCTTGTGGGAAGTGCACGTCATCGAAGGGCTGCAGGCCGGCCAGGCGGCCTTCTACATGAAGGTGCACCATGCCGTGCTCGATGGCGCAGCCGGCGTGGCGCTGGCCCAGGCACTGTTCGACACTGCACCGCAGCGTGCAGCAAGGCCAGCCTCTCCGAAATACGACGCCACTCGCGTCGAGCACCCGGGCAGGGTCAGCCTCGCCGCGGCTGCCCTGCGGCACGATGCCGCCCAGTACGTGAAACTGGTGCGGCATCTGCCGGATGTTTTCAAACTCCTCGCCGGCATGGTGAAGAGTTCGGGCGGCGAGGTGGATGAGGGCCCGTCGCCCTTGCGCCAGAACTTCTCGTTCGGCCCAAGGACTTCCCTCAATGTGGCGATCACGGCCGAGCGCGGCTTCGCCAGCGTGTCGGTTCCCCTTGCCGAGGCGAAAGCGATGGCCGCCAGCCAGGAAGCCAAGCTGAACGATGTCGTACTTGCGTTGTGCAGCGGCGCCCTGCGGCGCTATCTTGCCCACCGCGGCGGCATCCCGAAAAAGCCGCTCATCGCCACCATGCCGATTTCGCTTCGCGCATCCGGCAACACCGACTTCACCACCCAGGCTACCTTGAGCCTGGTCAGCCTGGCCACGAACATTGCCGACCCGTTGCGGCGCCTGCGCGCGATCCGCGATGCGTCCGGCGCCATGAAGTCCGTCGCGCGCCGGGCCCAATCGGTGATTCCCACGGATTTCCCTTCGATCGGCGTGCCCTGGCTGGTGGGGGGGCTGGCTTCGCTATATGGCAAAACGAAGCTCGCCAGCGCCATCCCGCCGATCGCCAATCTGGTCATTTCCAACGTGCCCGGTCCGCAGGTGACGCTCTACGCCGCAGGACTGCCCATGCGCGCCTATTTTCCCCTGTCGATCGTCGAACACGGCCTGGGTGTGAATATCACCGTTATGAGCTATGCCGGTTCGCTTGATTTCGGCATCGTCACCGCGCGCAAGGCGATGCCCGATCCGCGCAAGCTGGCGCAAGCGCTGCTGGAGGCGCACGAGGAACTGAAGCAGCGCATCCTGCCGCAGCCTGAAGCTACGCCAAAGCGCAAACGTGCCGTTAAGCGGAAAACCACATCGTCGAAATCATGATTGGAGGACACATGCAAAACGCCCACCATTGGTACGAGTTCGACCTGCTGCGATCGCCCGGCCTGGTCAGGCTGGCGCTGGAATGGCGCGCGCCGTGGGAGTTCGGCGCCTCGATCGCGGCCAGCCCGCTGCTGCGCCTTGCGCCGAAGGGAGACGGTCATCCGGTGCTGATCTTCCCCGGGCTGGTTGCCCCGGACATGTCCACGCTGCCGCTGCGAAAATTCCTCAAGGGACGCGGCTATGCCGCCTTTCCGTGGGGACTCGGCTTCAACTTGGGGCCGCGCGAAGGGGTGATCGAGTCCTGCCTGGCACGATTGCGCGATATCTACGACAAGCACGGCAGGAAGGTCAGCCTGATCGGCTGGAGCCTCGGCGGCGTTTATGCGCGCGAAGTGGCCAAGGTGTATCCCGACGCGGTGCGCCAGGTGATTACGCTGGGCACGCCTTTCACCGGCCATCCGAAGGCGACGAATGCCTGGCGGCTGTATGAGTTCGTCACCGGCCACAAGATCGGCGCGCCGGAACTCCACGAGCCGCTGCGCACGCCGCCGCCGGTACCGACCACTTCCATCTTCAGCCGAACGGACGGCGTGGTGGCCTGGCAGTGCAGCCTCGAGAAGGAAGGCCCGATGGCAGACAATATCGAGGTGGAGGCGAGTCACCTCGGCATGGGATTGAACCCGATGACCTTCTACGCCATCGCCGATCGCCTGGCCCAGCCCGAAGACGACTGGAAGCCGTTCGAGCGTGTCGGCTTCCCGCGCATGCTCTACCGCAATCCGCATCGGCGGGCCAGGTTCTAAGGGTCCGGGGAAGTGGCGTCCGTAGAAGTCAACGGCCTGGCAATCGAGTACGAGTCGCTCGGCAAACCCACCGATCCGCCCATCGTCCTCATCATGGGGCTGGGCATGCAACTCATTGCCTGGCCGGATGCCTTTTGTCAGGGGCTGGTCGACCGTGGTTTTCGCGTCATCCGCTTCGACAACCGCGATAGCGGCCTTTCCGGCAAGATCCGCCTGAAGAAGCGGCCCAACCTGCTGCTCGCCTTTGCTTCGACCTGGCTCAAGCTGCCGGTGCGCGCGCCTTATACGCTCAACGACATGGCGGCCGATACGGCCGGCCTGCTCGACGCGCTGGGCATCGAACGCGCACACATCGTCGGTGCGTCCATGGGCGGCATGATCGCGCAAGTGATCGCGGCGCGCTATCCGCAGCGGGTGCTGAGCCTCACATCGATCATGTCATCGAGCGGCAACAGGAAAGTATCGAAGCCGAATTCCAAGGCGATGCAGGCATTGCTCAGCCGGCCTTCCGATCCCAAGAACCCGGACAAAGTAATTGAGCACCTGATCCAATTGTTCGGCGTCATCGGCAGCCCCGGCTACCCCACCGACCCGTCCGATCTGCGCCAGCGCATCGGGAAGAGCGTGAAGCGGTCCCACCATCCGGCCGGCGTGCAGCAGCAGTTGCTCGCCATCATCGCCTCCGGCGATCGCAGGGCGTTGCTGGGCAAGATCACCGCGCCTACGCTGGTCATCCACGGTGCCGACGATCCGTTGGTGCCGCTCGAAGCCGGTCGCGATACCGCCCGTCACGTCAAGGGTGCGAAGCTGATGGTGATCGCCGGCATGGCGCACGACCTGCCGGCGGAATTGCTGCCAAAGCTGGTCGATGCCATAGCCGCGCACTGCGGACAGGCGCAATCGCGCTAGACTGACGGCAGGCATTTTTTCCTCGGAGGCGTCCTGGAGTGAAGCAGATCATCTACGGTGCGGACGGCACGCCGGATTCCATGCAACTGGCGGAGGGTGCGGTGCCACAACCCGGTCCCGGCGAAATTCTCATCGAGGTTCACTTCGCCGGCATTAACCGTCCCGACGTGCTGCAGCGTTCCGGCCGTTACCCGCCGCCGCCGGGCGCCTCGCCGATTCTCGGCCTGGAAGTCTCCGGCACGGTGGCGGCGCTGGGAGAGGGGGTCGACGAATGGAAAGTCAGCGACCGTGTGACGGCGCTGGTGCCGGGCGGCGGCTACGCAGAATACTGCGTGGCGCCGGCTTCGCACGCATTGCCGATTCCTTCAGGGCTGGACATGGCGGAAGCGGCGGCATTACCGGAAACCTGGTTCACCGTCTGGGCCAATCTGGTCGACCTCGGCCGGCTCAAGGCCGGCGAACGGCTGCTGGTGCACGGCGGATCGAGCGGCATCGGGCTGACCGCCATCCAGCTTGCCCGCCATCTCGGCGCAGAGATCATCGTTACCGTCGGCAACGAAGAGAAGGCCCGCTTCTGCCGCGACTTCGGCGCCGACCATGCCATCAACTACCGTGAGGCGGATTTCGCCAAGCAGGTGAAGGATGTCACCGGCGGCGAGGGCGTCGACGTCGTCCTCGACATGGTCGGCGGCGGCTATCTGCAGAAGAACACCGGTCTGCTGCGGCGCGACGGCCGCATGGTGCTGATCGCCTTCCTCGAAGGCAGCAAGGCGGAATTCGATTTCATGCCGGTGATGCTCAAGCGCCTCACCATCACCGGCTCGACCATGCGGCCGCGCACGCCGGCCGAGAAGGCCGCCATCCGCGATGCCCTGCTGAAGCAGATCTGGCCCGGCATCGCCGCCGGTCGCCTGCGTCCGCATATCCATGCGCGCTTCCCGCTTGCGCTGGCGGGTGAAGCCCATCGCCTGATGGAAAGCAGCGCCCACATCGGCAAGATCGTGCTTCAGGTGAAATCGTGAGCGAACTGCGCATTGACATCGTCTCCGACGTGGTCTGTCCCTGGTGCTTCATCGGCAAGCGGCGGATCGAGGCCGCGCTGGCGCAACTGCGTGCAGTACGCCCCGAGATCGTGCCGCATATCCACTGGCTGCCCTATTTCCTCAACCCCGACACGCCGGCGGAGGGGGAGCCCTACCGGCCCTTCCTCGAACGGAAATTCGGCGGGCCGGAGAAACTGGCGCAGATCCAGGCCCATATCGCCGAGGCGGGCCGCACGGCCGGCATCGACTTCGCCTTCGAGCGCATCGAACTGCGGGCGAATACCCTGCGCGCCCACTGCCTCATCCATCGCGTGCAGAAAACGGGTGACGCCGATGCCCTCGTCGAGCGGCTGTTCGCCGCGCATTTCCTGCAGGGACGGAACATCGGCGACAACGAGGTGCTGGCCCGCATTGCCGGCCAATGCGGACAGGACGAAGCGGCCACGCTGGCCTATCTGCGCTCCGGGGAGGATGCGGCAGAGGTGCGCGAACAGGCCGAGCGCGGCCAGCGCATGGGCATCACGGGCGTTCCGTTCTTCATTTTCAACGGTCGCTACGGCGTGGGCGGCGCACAGCCGCCGGAGGTATTGCTCGACGCCATGCGCCAGAGCCTGGTCACGCATTGAACGGCCAGGCCCCCCGGTCTGCAAAAAAAGCTTGATTTATTGCCGAGTTACAGGTTCAATGCCGTTTCGCTCGAACTCAAGCTACAGAATGATGCGGTACGCTACTGCCATATTCGGTTCTGGGTACTCGAACGAACCGTCGGGCAGTCGCCCTTCATTTTTTTAGGATAGGAAATATGGCAACAGGTACAGTCAAGTGGTTCAACGATGCCAAGGGCTTCGGCTTCATCACCCCGGACAATGGCGGCGAGGATCTCTTCGCGCATTTCTCCGCGATCCAGTCGAACGGCTTCAAGTCTCTCAAGGAAGGCCAGAAGGTCTCCTATGACGAGGCAACCGGCCCCAAGGGCAAGCAGGCGGCGAACATCAAGCCCCTGTAAGTCGCAAGGCAGAATTGAAAAACCCCGGCATGCCGGGGTTTTTTTTCGCCTGCGATTCGGGCGGTCAGCCGAAGACGATGACGCCGCGCGCGTTCTTCCCCGAAGCCAGATCGGCGAAGGCCTCCGGCGCCTGGTCGATGGTGTAGGTGCGCGTGATCAATTCATCGAGCTTCAATCGCTTGTTGCGATAGAGCGCCAGCAGCCGCGGAAAGTCCTCGCGCGGTCGCGCCGAGCCGAAGTAGCTTCCGGTCAGCGTTTTCTCTTCGAAAGTCAGGCTGGCCGTGCGCAGGGTGGTGGTGTCCTTCTGGCCCGCCACGCCGACCACCACCGCCGTGCCGCCTTTGCGCAGCACGCCGTAGGCCTGGGCGGCGATCTCGCCGTAGCCGACGCACTCGAAGGCATAGTCGGCGCCGCCGCCGGTGAGCTTGCGGATGGCCTTGACGATGTTGTCTTCCGACTTGGCATTGACCGTATGCGTGGCACCGAACTGCCGCGCCATCTCCAGCTTGGCGTCCGACATGTCCACCGCCACGATCATCGCCGCGCCGGCGATGGCACAGCCCTGGATGGCGTTGAGCCCGACGCCGCCGGCGCCGAACACCACCGTCACCGAGCCGGGCTCGACGCGCGCCGTGTTCACCACCGCGCCGACGCCGGTCATCACGCCGCAGCTTACCAGCGCGGCGCGGTCGAGCGGGATGTCCCGGTCGATCTTCACCACGTTGTCGGTATGCAGGGTGGCGTATTCCGCCATGACGCCGCAGCCCGAGAAGATGTTGAGCGGCTTGCCCTGCAGGTCATGGGTGCGCACCGTGCCGTCGGGCAGGGTGTAGGCGGCCTTTGCCGCCTGATCGCACAGCTGCGGCCGGCCGGTCTGGCAATAGCGGCACTTGCCGCACATGCTGACGAAGGAACTGACAACCGCGTCGCCGATGGCGAAGCCGGTGACGCCTTCGCCTGCCTCGACCACGAGACCGGCACCCTCGTGGCCGAGCACCACCGGCGGCGGGAAGGGAATGGTGCCCGTGGTGACGGAATAGTCGCTGTGGCAGACGCCGCAGGCGGCGAGCTTGATCATGACTTCGCCGCGGCGCGGGGATTCGACTTCGATCTCCTCGACGACGACGGGCTGGTTGATTTCGCGGCAGATGGCTGCCTTGGCGCGCTGTGCCATGACGATTCCTCAGGGTGACGTGGATGCTTCGATGAATTGCTGCAGATGCGTGTCGCTGTCGCCGCACATCAGTTCGATGGCGGCGAGGCGCTTGAACCAGTGGCTGACGATCAGTTCGTCGGTCATGCCCATGCCGCCGTGCAGTTGCACAGCCTGCTGGCCGATGAAGCGGGCGGCGCGGCCTGTCACCACTTTGGCGGCGGAGAGCGTCCTGCGCCTTTCTGAGGCGTCTGGCGAGACGCAGCGCATCGCGGCGAGATAACTCATCGACTTCGCCTGCTCGTAATGCACCAGCATGTCCGCGGCGCGATGCTGCAGAGCCTGGAAGCGGCCGATCGGCTGGCCGAACTGCTGGCGCGTGCGCAGGTAGTCGACGGTGGCGTCGATGGTCGCCTTCATGATGCCGACCGCTTCGGCGCACAGCGCAGCGAGTCCGATGTCCAGCGCGCGTTCGAGCGCGGCCTGGCCCGCGGCGAGACGGGCCGTCGCCGGCAGGCGCACGCCGGACAGATGCACTTCCGCCGCGCGCGTGCCGTCCAGCGTCGGATAGGCGTCGAGCGTCAGGCCCGGCGCTTCGCGCGGCACCAGGAACAGCGCGCACTCGCCGTCGAGGCGGGCGGAGACGATCAGCCGGTCTGCCGCCGCGGCGTGGCCGACCACGCACTTGCCGCCGTCGAGTACAAAGTCAGTCCCGGCGGAACGGCAACGCGTGTCGACGTAGCCCGGGTCGCCGCGCGCGCCGGGCTCCTCGTGGGCGAGCACGATGACGCACTCGCCGGCGGCCATGACGGGAAGGAGGTCGGCGCCTTGCGGGCATGTTCGCAGCAGGGCGGTCGCCACCACCGCGCTGGCCAGGTAGGGCTCCAGCACCAGCCCCGGGCCGAGCGCATTCATGACGAGCAGGGTTTCGATCGGCCCGGCGCCGAGGCCGCCCTGTTCCTCCGGCACGTTCAGCGCCAGCAGCCCGAGATCGGCCAAGGACCGCCAGGTGTCGCGGCTCCAGCCTTCGGCGGAGTCCCGGATGGCGCGGCGCTTATCGAAGGCGTAGTCGCGTGCGACGAAGCGCCGCACGGTGTCCTCGAGTTGGCGCTGTTCTTCGGTGAACGAGAAATCCATATCAGAGTTCCAGGATCATCTGCGCGACGATGTTCTTCTGGATCTCGTTCGATCCGCCGTAGATCGACAGCTTGCGCAGGTTGAGGTACTGGGCCGCGCGGTTGGCGGCATGGGCTGGTCCGTGCGGTTGCCCGTCGAAGGGCAGGGCATAGGGGCCGACCGCCTGCAGGACCAGCTCGCTGATCGCCTGCTGGATTTCCGTGCCCTTGATCTTCAGGATCGAGGCCTCCGGTCCGGGGGCCTTGTTTTCCGCTTCGGCCGAGAGCACGCGCAGGTTGGTGATTTCCAGCGCCATCAGGTCGATCTCGATTGCGGCGATGCGTGCGGCGAAGAGCGGATCCGCGATGAGCGGCTTGCCGCGCTTCGTCTCCACGGCCGCGATGGACTTGAGGCGCGCCAGTTCGCGCTTGGCGATGCCGATGCCGGCGATGTTGCTGCGTTCGTGGCCGAGCAGGAACTTGGCGCAGGTCCAGCCCTTGTTCTCCTCGCCGACGCGGTTCTCGACCGGCACCGCGACGTCCTCGAACCAGACCTCGTTCACTTCATGGACGCCGTCCAGCGTGATGATCGGCCGTACGGTGATGCCGGGCGACTTCATGTCGATGAGGAGGAAGGAGATGCCGCGCTGCGCCTTGGCTTCCGGGTCGGTGCGCACCAGGCAGAAGATCCAGTCGGCGTGCTGGCCGAGCGTGTTCCAGGTCTTCTGGCCGTTGACGATATACCTGTCGCCTTCAGTTGCGTGCACCCTGATCGCACGCGTGCGCAGCGAGGCAAGGTCGGAGCCGGCGCCCGGCTCGGAATAGCCCTGGCACCACCATTCCTCGGCCGAGGCGATCTTCGGCAGGAAGCGCGCCTGCTGCCAGGGGCTGCCGAAGGCCATGATGACCGGGGCCACCATCTTGCTGCCGAAGGGAATCAGGCGCGGCGCGCCGCCGAGCGCGCATTCCTCCTCGAAGATGTACTGCTCGACCTTGCTCCAGCCGGGCCCGCCGAATTCCTTCGGCCAGCCGGGAGTGGCCCAGCCGCGCTCGTGCAGGATGCGCTGCCACTGCACGTGCTCGTCCCGCGAGAGATGCAGGCCGTTCGCCACCTTGTCGCGAATGCGGTCCGGCAGCCTGTCGCGCACGAAGGCGCGCACGACTTCGCGGAAGGCATGTTCCGCGTCGGTGAAATCGAGGTTCATGGGTGCGATGACCGGGCAGTAAACCGCATAGCAGAACAAGAAGTTGCCAAAAAGATCAAGGTGCGCGATATTGTCTCCCAGCATGTTACGCTGTCAAGAGTGAAAACGTGCGTTCATGCGGATTCCTCCGGGTGTGCCGCAGAGCAGAACGTTCGTATGGCGACTATCAGGTGATGCACATGATCATGACCCGCAAGAAGACCAAGGTGCCCAAGGCTTCGCTGGTGTTGCCGGCCCCGCCGAAGGGCAAGGAGGATCGGCATTTCGTCACCGCGCTGGCGCGCGGCCTCGAGGTGCTTGGCTGTTTTCGTTCCGGCGACCGGCTGCTCGGCAACATCGAGATCGCGCGGCGCTGCGGCCTGCCGAAGTCGACGGTGTCACGCCTCACCTACACGCTGACGCGCATCGGCTACCTGCATTACGACGAGGATTCCGGCAAGTACCGCCTCGGCACTGCCACGCTGGCGCTCGGCAGCAAGATGCTGGCGCGCCTCGATGTGCGCCAGCTGGCGCGACCGCTCATGCAGGACCTGGCGGATTTCTCCGGGGCGGCGGTGTCGCTCGGCACGCGCGACCGGCTCAGCATGATCTACGTCGAGCATTGCCGCAGCCAGTCGGCGATCACCATCAGCCTCGATGTCGGGTCGCGCATCCAGCTTGCCACCACCGCCATGGGGCGGGCCTATCTTGCCGCCACCACCGACAGCGAACGCCACGAACTGATGGACCGCATCAGGGAGCTCGACGAGATCGCCTGGCCGAAAATTCGCGACGGCATCGAGGCGGGGCTGAAGCAGTACCGCGAGCTGGGCTGCTGCTGTTCCTTCGGCGACTGGCAGAAGGATGTCAACGCCATCGCCGTCGCCTTCCGGCCCGGCCCGGGCCTGCCGCCGATGTCCATCAACTGCGGCGGACCGGCCTACACGCTCTCATCGGAATTCCTGCTGAACGAAGCCCGTCCGCGACTGGTCGAGCTGGTGCGCCGCATCGAGGAGTCGCTGGGCGGGGGCTGACGGGCCTCGCCCCGGCGCTATCCCGGAGCGGGCGCGAGTGCGAGGGGCATTCATTTCAAGACGCTGAACAGGTTCGAGAAGCTGTCGGTCCACGCCCGGAAGCCGGGCCGCGGCGCGAGCGGCTGGCCGTCGTTCATGACCAGCGGCAGCGCCGCGGCGCGCGCGGGGCTCATGATCAGCACCCAGTCCGACGAGGAGCAGAAGTCGTCGTCCTCGTCCGGTTCGAGGGCGTACAGCAGCGCCGTCTTGCCGTAGTGCTGCGCGGCGGCAGCCATCACAGGCTGCAGGTCGAGGTAGCGGTTGGTGATGTGCACAGCAAGGATGCCATCGGCTTTCAGGTGGCGCAGGTAATCCCGCATGGCTTCGAGGGTGAGCAGGTGCGCCGGAATGGAGTCCCCGGAAAAAGCATCCATCGCCAGTAGGTCGAAGGCCTGCGGCGGCTCGCGCTCCAGCATCAGGCGTCCGTCGCCCAGCACCGGCACGATGCGTGCGGGCGAGTCGGCCAGGTAAGTGAATTGGCTGCGCGCCAGATCGAGCACCTGATCGTTGATCTCGTAGATGCGCACCTCGTCGCCCTGGCGGCCGTAGGCGGCGAGCGTGCCGGCGCCCAGGCCGACCACGCCGAGCTTGAGCGGCCTGTCCTGCGGCAGGCTGAAAATGGCACGACCGATGCCCGATTCGTGGCAGTAGTAGGACGTCGGCGTGCGGCGGTGCTCCGGCGCGAGGAACTGCGCGCCATGGTTGATGCGGCCGTGCACCATGATGCGCTTCGGCCCCGGTTTTTCGTCGTTCCATTCCGAGATGCGCAACTGGCTGTAGAAGTTGCGCACGACGACGCGATAGCCGTCCACGAACTCCATCGAAACCTGGCCGAGCCGGATGCCGTAGCCGCACAGCGCCAGCAGCAGGAGCACGCGCCAGCGGTGGCGCAGCTCCTTCCACAATACGACCACCACCAGCAGCGCACAGAGGAAAAGCCCGATGGGGAATTCGAAGTAGGCATTGAACACCGCCGGGGCGAGCAGGCCGACGAACATGCCGCCCAGCGCGCCGCCGAGCGAGAGCATCAGGTAGAACAGCGTCAGGTGGCGCGGATGCGGTTTGCGACGCACCAGCTCGCCATGGCACACCATGCAGATGACGAAAAGCGCGCCGGACAGCAGCGCGATCAGCCAGGGCACCGCCATGCCCTCGTCCATGACCTGGTCCAGCCCCAGGAAGGCCAGCGGCAGGGCAGCGAGGAAGAATGGGCGGACGTAGTAGCGGGGCGCGTCGAAACAGAGGATGAAGCTGAGCAGGTAAAGGCTCAGCGGCAGCACCCACAGAAAGGGCACCGGCGCGACGTCCTGCGTCAGGTGGCGCGTCATCGCCAGCAGCAGGGTCGAGGCCGTCATCGCCAGGCCGGCCCACAGCAGGCATTCGCGCCACGAAGGGCGGGGGATGTCGCCCTGCGCGGCCGAAACCGTTGCTGCTCGCTCGGGCGACACCCGCCGCCACGACCACCAGGCGGTGGCGCCGCCGGCGAGGACGAACAGCGCGTAGCCGGCCGACCACGCCCAGGCCTGATCCTGCACCGCGAAAAATGGCTCCACCAGCACCGGGTAAGTGAGCAGGGCCAGCATCGAAGCCAGGTTGGATAGCGCGTAGAGGCGGTAGGGCATCACTCCGGTGAAGGCGCGCGCATACCAGGCCTGCATCAGGGGGCCGGTGGTCGACAGCAGCAGGTAGGGCAGGCCGACCGTGGTGCCCAGCACGAGGAGCACGTTCAGCGTCGGATGCGCCTGGGCGGCGGCCATCCAGGCCGGGTTGGCCACCACCGGCAGGGTGGCCAGGCTTGCCAGCAGCAGCGCGACATGCACTATCGTCTGCCGCCGCGGCGCCAGCGTCTCGTGCAGCCAGTGCACGTAGAGGTAGCCCAGCAGCAGTTCGGCCTGGAAGAACACCATGCAGGTGCTCCAGACCGACGAGGATCCGCCGAACCAGGGCAGGATCATCTTCGCCACCATCGGCTGGATCTGGAACAGCAGGAAGGCTGAAAGGAAGACGGTGGCGGCGAAGAGCGGCATCGGGTGGTGTGTCTTCTGTTCAGGCGGCAGCCATCCTAATGGAAATGCCCGACAAAGTGTTTATGATGTCGGGAATTCGGATGGAGCGGAGTGAGGCGATGAAGCGCACCTGTCTGATCGCTGTCCTGGCAAGCGCCCCGCTGGCTGCGCCGGCGGCCGACCTGCCGGCAGGCGACTGCAAGCGCCCCGCGGCGCGCACCGACCTGTCGGCCTGCGACCTGTCCCGCGCCAAGCTGGCGGGCAAGGACCTGCGCGGCGCCCGTTTTGCCGGGGCCAAACTGGAGAATGCCGACTTTCGCAAGGCGCGTCTCGACGAGGCGGATTTGCGCGGCAGCAACGCCAAGTGGGCCAATTTCACCGGCGCCCAGATGAAAGGCGCGGATCTGCGCAAAGCCGACCTGTTCCATGCCACCTTCGACAGGGCGGACCTGACCGATGCGCGCCTCGGCGAGGCCAACCTGTTCGGCGCCAACCTCATCGGCACCCGTGCCGTGCGGGCTGACTTTTCCGGCGCGTACCTCAAGGACATCCTGATGGAGGGCATCGATCTGTCCGGCGGCTCGTTGCGCGGCTGCTATGCCTTCCGCGGCGTTCTCACCGACGCCAAACTGGTCGGCACCGACCTCTCCGGCGCCGACCTCACCGGTGCCGCCGCCGAGAATGCGGATCTCACCGGGGCGAAGCTGGTCGGCACCAAGCTGCTCGGCGCAACGCTGCGTTTTGCGGTGTTCAAGGGGTCCGACATGGCCGGCGCCGATCTGGCCAATGCCGATGTCTGGAATGCGAACTTCTCGCAGGTCAGCAACCGGCCGCCTTCGGTGCAGGAGGCCCTGATCGAGCCCTTCGTGGTGCGCGATCGGCGCTGAGGAAATTCGACGCCACGCACCACTGACACTAAGCTCATAGCCATGATCACAGTCCATCACCTCGAAACCTCGCGCTCGCAGCGCGTCCTCTGGCTCCTCGAAGAACTGGGCGTGCCCTACGAGATCGTGCGCTACCAGCGCAACCGCAGGACCCGCCTGGCGCCGCCGGAACTGAAGGCCATCCATCCCCTCGGCAAGTCGCCGGTGATCACCGATGGCGATGTCACGATCGCCGAATCGGGGGCAATCATCGAGTACCTCGCCGAGCGCTACGGCCGCAATGCGCAGGGCGATCTTGCCGGCCTGCTGCCGCAGCCCGGCACGCCGGAGCACCTGCAGTGCCGCTTCTGGATGCATTTCGCCGAAGGCTCGCTGATGAACTGGCTGGTGATGAAGCTGGTGTTCATGACCATCCCGACGCAGCCCATGCCGTTCTTCGTGCGGCTCATCGCGCGCAAGCTGTGCGCCCAGGTGCTGAAGAAACTGGTCGATCCCAACGTGAATTCGGCGCTGGCCTACATCGAAGACCATCTCGCCAAGCATGCCTGGTTCGCCGGCGAGCATCTGACCATTGCCGACTTCCAGATGAGCTTCCCGGTCGAGGCCGCGCTGGCGCGCGGGGCCGACCACAAGCGCCATCCGATGCTGAGCGCCTACAAGGCACGAATGGAGGCGCGGCCGGCCTACCGGCGCGCGCTGCAGAAGGGCGGGCCGGTCGTCATGTCGGTCTGATTGCCGTGAGCCCGTCGCTTTCCGGGATGAGGGGACCTGATGGATAGGATCTGGCTGCAAAGCTACTCGCCCGGCGTGCCGCACGAGATCGGGGTGGGCGACCTCGGGTCCATCGGCGACAGGTTCGAGGCCAGCGTGCGCGCCTATGCCGACCGCGTCGCCTTCATCAGCGGCGCCAGCGGCGTGCGCATTACCTACCGCCAGCTCGATGCCCTCTCGCGCAACGTCGCGGCCTGGCTGCAGTCCGTGCTGCGCCTGCCGCAAGGCAGCCGCGTCGCGCTGATGCTGCCGAACCTGCTGCAGTATCCCGTCTGCCTGCTCGGGGCCCTGCGCGCCGGCTATGTCGTGGTCAACGTCAACCCGCTGTACACCGCCCGCGAGCTGGCGCACCAGCTCGCCGACTCCGGGGCGGAGGCCATCTTCATCCTCGAGAACATGGCGCACGTGCTGGAGAAGGCCATCGGACAGACGGCGGTGAAGCATGTGGTGGTCACCGGCGTCGGCGACCTGCTCGGCTTTCCCAAGCGCCACCTCGCCCATTTCGTCGTGCGGCGGGTGAGGAAGATGGTGCCGCCGTATTCCCTGCCCGGCGCGGTGTCCTTCGATGCGATGCTGGCGCAGGGCGCGGCCGCGCGCTTCGACCCGGTCGCGGTGTCGTCAGACGACCTGGCCTTCCTGCAGTACACCGGCGGCACCACCGGCGTCTCCAAGGGCGCCATGCTCAGCCATCGCAACCTGCTCGCCAATGCGCGGCAGGCCGAGGTGTGGAGCGATCCGTTCCTCGACCCGAACGACGAATTCATCCTCGTCACCGCCATTCCCCTCTATCACATCTTCGCCCTCGGCGCGGCCGTCAGCCACATCACGCGCGGCGGTTGCAACGTGCTGGTGTCCGACCCGCGCAACACCGCGGCCTTCGTCAAGGTGCTGGCGCAGTACCGCTTCGTCTCTCTGCCCGCCGTCAACACCCTCTTCAACAGCCTGATCCACCACCCCGACTTCGCCAAGGTCGATTTCAGCAAGCTGCGCTTTGCCATCGGCGGCGGGGCGGCCGTGCAGAAGGCGGTGGCCGAGCGCTGGCAGCAGATCACCGGCGTGCCCCTGTGCGAAGGCTACGGCCTCACCGAATGCTCGCCCACGGTGACCTGCAACCCGCTGCATATCACGGCCTACACCGGCTCGATCGGCCTGCCCATGCCGTCGACCGACGTCTCGATCCGCGACGAGGACGGCGTTGAAGTTGCGCCGGGCGAAGCCGGCGAGCTGTGCGTGCGCGGGCCGCAGGTCATGCAGGGCTACTGGAACCGCCCCGAGGAGACCGCCCGCGTCATGACGCCGGACGGGTTCCTGCGCACCGGCGACGTGGCGACAATCGACGCGGAGGGATTCATCCGCATCGTCGACCGCAAGAAGGACCTGGTGCTCGTCTCCGGCTTCAACGTCTACCCCAACGAGGTGGAGCAGGTGGTCGCCCTGCATCCACAGGTGCTGGAGGCGGCGGCGGTCGGCGTGCCGGACGATGCCTCCGGCGAGGCGGTGAAGCTGTACGTGGTCAGGAAGGATCCCGCCCTGACCGCCGAGGCGCTCATCGCGCACTGCCGCGAATCGCTCACCGGCTACAAGGTGCCGAAGCTCGTCGAGTTCCTCGACGAGCTGCCGAAGAGCAACGTCGGCAAGGTGCTGCGGCGCGAACTGCGTGAGCGCGGCTCGGGAAAAGTCAGTCTGCGGGATACGGCGGGATAGCGGGTGGGAGGCCGGTATCGGCCGGAAGTGCTAGGCGAGAGTGTGGGGGCGGCCATCGGTGCAGGCGCGGGTGAGGCGGGAAGTGCGAAGCCGTGGCGAATCGGGGATTGCGCAGGGGGAAGCCAGTCCCTGTGTGATAGGAATGTTTTCAACCTTGAAGCGCTGGCCATGCAATTCCAATACTCGCCGCGATTCACATATGTCATACTCCGCAAAAAACCACCGCGGAGTGACGCCGTGCCTATGCATGCAAATTATTTTGCGTTGTTTTTCCGTGCATGCGCTGTCTCGGGCCTTTTTGCTTGTACCCCCCTCTTTGCCGGAGATGTCGGGGGCCTGGAAATCCACGGCATCAGGTTCCTCTCGGCCACCAAAACCCACGCAAACGTCGAGGTCGAATATTCGCTGGATTTCAGACCCGGGCCGGCCACTGTCACCGGACGTGTGGAGTCCGACGACAAATCGAAGCTGTCGCGGCGCAGTCATTTCTCATATGGCGCCGTTCTAGGAAGAAACGTCAGGATGCCCATTTACGTCGAGCGAGCCGTCGACCATCCTGAGCACGTGACCGACACAGTCGTCATTTCGTTCTTTTTCACAAACACCAATGCTACCGTCAGCCGATCGTTCCGGCAAAAGATCGCCTGGCCGAAATTGTACGATCCTGACAAACCGGTTGCCTCGGAGCTGCCCCTCTACCAGGCAAGCTCGCTTGGCCAGGTTTTCAGCGACTACTACATCTTCAAGGATTTCAATGCGCTTGATTCGATCGTCGCACACTGGGCCAGGACGGGCGAACGGGATATCGATGGCAACTGGAAGTTGGGCCATTTCGCATGGGGCCTGCAACAATGGTTCATGAGAAAGCGCTGGCAGGAGGATCAGCAAGCGCTGCGGGAATGGAAGCGGGCTTCGCCGAAGTCCGTCGCGCTCCCCCTTGTGGAAGCGACGTTCTGGCTGACTTACGGGAAAAGCATATTCGGCAACGAGTACAAGCCAAGCCAGGATCCGCTTGCCAGGAAGATTTCACACGAACGACTTGGAAAGGCGGAAGAAGCGCTGTTGAGCGCCAAGGCATACGCCGCCAAGAATCCCCTTTGGTACGAACTGTACATTGCCGTCAGCAGCGGATTGGGCAGGGATGAGCGCTTCATGCAGAGTTTGTTTGCCGAAGCGACTGCCAGATTTCCGACCTACCTCCCGATTTATGCGGCCATGAACAGCCACCTTGCCCCCCTCCACAAGAAGGATGCCGACTGGATGGCGATAGACGAAGTCATCGGACTTGGAGTGAAAAATACCAAGGCAAGCGAAGACAATATTGCCTACGCCACTCTATATCTTGGGGTGGCCTATCGGCGAGGAGATACGTTCGATCTATTCCGAGAGACAAAAATATCCTGGCTGAATCTGAAATGGGCACTTGAGACGCGCGCAAGCAAGTACCCTAGCCCTGACAATCTGAACGAGTCGGCATCGCTTGCCTGCGTGGCGGGCGACCGCGCTGCCTACATAAAGATACGACCGCATGTGAGGCTGATCATTCCCCAGCTCTGGAGAAGCAATTTTTCACCCGACTTGTGTGACCGGAAATTCCTGTCATTTTCATGAATTGGACATGGGAAATACTATGAAGGCATGGACGCTGATTCGGATTGGCATTTTGGGTGTCTTTGCAGCGGCAGCTGCAAATATGGCTTGGGCCCAGTCTCTCATCAAGGACAACTGGTGCGAGCCCCTAAGCCCAAAGCATACTGAAGGCCCGGCAGCATATTTATTTACAGTCGGATATGTTCGTTACGACCTGATGTCCGGCAGCTTCAAGGAACTCGAGAAGAAGGTAAAGGCATGGAAAAGCCCCGATTGCGTCTGGAACGATGGGCGTCCGATCATGTTCGCTCTTCTGGCGGGCTACTCCGAGGCATTTGACAATCTGAGTGATTGGAGCGCTGGCGCGATCAGGGTGGAAAAACTGGGAAAGGAGTATCCGCGAACGAATTTCGCGGCATTGGCGGAAGCGCAGTACTGGGTGAGTTATGCCTGGAATGCCAGAGGCACGGGATATTCCAGTTCGGTGACCAAGGAAGGATGGAAGCTGTTCAATCAGCGTCTGGAGAAAGCCGAGGCGATACTGATCGAGTCGAAACCATATGCGGATGATCTGCCAGGCTGGTACGAACTCATGATGCGGGTTCAAAAATTTCTGGGCAGACCGGCAAACGAAATTGACAAGGTGTTTATCGAAGGAACGGAAAAATTCAGGAAATATTTCAGGCTGCATACCACTATGGGCCTGTTCTTGTTGCCGAAGTGGGGCGGGAACTGGGATATGTTTGACAGGCTGGTGAAGTGGTCCGTGGATAAAACGAAGGAAGCTTATGGCATATCGTTATACGCCAGGTTGTACATGTTTGCGCATGCGGAACTGCAGGAAGGCGAAGATCTGTTCAAGGTCACGAAGGCATCCTGGCCCCAAATGCGCCGCGGCTTCGAGGACTTGATGAAGCTGACGCCGAAAAGCATTTGGAACCTGAACAGTTTCGCCGCTTTTTCCTGCATGGCTGGCGACAAGAAAACCTACCTGGTTCTCCGCAAAAAGATTGGTGTCAATACGATAGAGCAGGCATGGGAGGCGGTTTCCCTCGACCTGTGCGACCGGAAGTACGGCCATGCCGGCTGATTTCATTTCCAGGCATTGGAACTTCGATTTCATGAAGGCGATGACAGCCTTCCTCCTGGCGATCTGGGCGACACAAGCAATGGCGGCGCCAGATAGCCGGGACGGAAAGATTGGGAGCAAGAATTCCCTGGAGGCAAGGACAGCTGTCCCCGGGCAAGGGGGGCGGGAGCATCTGGTCGCTTCGATTCTGAATGTTTCCGGCATCGAGGCCAACCTTCGACAACTTGCGGATCGCATGGTCGAGGAGGGTGTGCAGTCTTCCATACAAAGCAATGCGGATCCTCGGGAGATCGAGGCAACGAGGCGCGTATTCAAGGATGCCTACCCATCCAGCGGTTTTGTATCGGCGACCAGTTCCGCGCTTAAGAAAAACTACGACGAGGTTCGCTATCGGAACATCGTGGCGATGCTGTCGACGCCCCTGGCAAGCAAGATGGTCGCGTTCGAGACGCAACAGCCATCCTTCAAGGATATGCAGACATTCGCAATGCAGATAGAGAAACAGCCGCTGACCGACGAAAGAATGAAACTGATCAGGTTGCTGGAGGCATCAATGGGGTCAGGTGAGTTTTCAGCCAAGAACCAGATTGCCTCGATGAGAATGATGGCGTTGACCCAGATCGAGGGCTGTCCCGACCGGAAGGCGACGTTCGAAAAGGAATTCTCGAAGCAGCAGCGGAATATTCAGCTGGCAGTTCGCGAGTCGGTCGTCATGATGATGGCTTTCCTGTATCGGACAGCATCCAACGCAGAATTGAAGGATTACCTGCAGTTTGTCGGACGGCAGGATATCAAGTGGCTGAATGGCCTGGTCACCGCAACCATGAACACGGAACTCGGCAAAGGGCGGCTGAAACTCTGGGAGCATTATCGGAAACTGGCTGCCGACAGGGAGCGCAAGGAAAGCATGTTTGCAGCCAAGTGTGCTGCAAAGGGCGATATTCAGCAGTCGCAACGGATACCAGGTCCGTCTGGAACCGCCAGTGCCGGGAATCCTCCGCATGTTGGCGGAGACGCAAGAAGCTGCTTGCAGTCCGAGGATCCGGCGAAAGTTAGAGCCTGCGCAGAAAAGTATCGGTAGTGCATGTCGTAAGGGGAAAGTCAGTCCCTGCGAGACGGCGGGTGTTTCATTCTGTTTGCCTGCCTATCCGGGCATGATCTCCGCGAAGTGCCGCAGGGCGGCGAATTCGCCGACATCCTTCTCCGGCTGGCAGGTGTCGGGGCGGTAGACGGCGAGCAGGTGGGCAATGCCACCCTGGCGCGCAGCGCGCAGCACCGGCAGGCTGTCGTCGATGAGCAGGGTGCGCGCCGGGTCGTAGGGCAGCAGCGCGCGCAGCGCCGGCCAGAAGGCCGGGTCTTCCTTGGGCAGGCCGATCTCGTGCGAGGTGATGAGGAGATCGAAGTGCACCTGCAGGCCGGTACGCGCCATCTTCAATGAAAGACTTTTCTGGTGCGCGTTGGTCACCAGGGCAACGCCCTTGCCATGGCGGCGCAGGGCTTCGAGAAAGCGCGGCACGTCGGGGTGCACCGCGATCAGGTGCGCCACCTCCTCCTTCAGGCGTGCGATGTCGAGCTGCAGTTCCCGCGTCCAGTAGTCCACGCAGTACCAGTCGAGCGTGCCGGCCTTGGCGCGGTAGATGTCGGTGAGGCGGCTGCGCGCTTCCGCGTGCGGCAGGCCGTGCCGTTCGGCATAGCGCACCGGCACGTGTTCCTGCCAGAAATGGTTGTCGAAGTTCAGGTCGAGCAGCGTGCCGTCCATGTCGAGCAGGACGGTGTCGATGGCGTCCCAGTCGATCATTCGGCCTCGGTCTGCAAAGTCAGCCTCTGCGGGACGGCGTCATTTTCCATCATGGCGTGCGCAGGCGCCGATTCGCCCAGCCAGGAGGCGGCGACGACGCGGTTGCGCCCGCCCGCCTTGGCGGCATACAGCGCCTGGTCGGCGCGATGCATGAGTTGGTCGACGCTGATCTCGCCCTGCAGCAACTGCGCCGCACCAATGCTGGCGGTCGTCGCCGGCTGGAAATCGGGTGATGGCAATCGCGCCGAAGCGGTCAGCTCGCGCAGACGTTCTGCGATGGCAAGGGCGACTTCCTCAGTGGCATCCGGCAGCAGAATGGCGAATTCTTCGCCGCCGAGCCGGGCGAAGAAATCGTACTCGCGCAGCTGCGGGCCGATCAGCGCGGCGAAGCGGCGCAGGGTGTCGTCCCCGGCGGCGTGGCCAAGCGAATCGTTGATCGACTTGAAGCGGTCAAGATCGATCATCAGCGTCGACAGGGGCACGCCCTTGCGTCGGCAGCGTGCCAGCTCAGCCTCGGCACGGGAATAAAAGACGCGGCGGTTGCCGATGCCGGTCAGCGCGTCCTGCGTGGCCAGCCGGTTGAGTTCCGAGGCGAGCTGGTCGACGATCATCAGGGCGAAGCCCAGGCTCATGAGCATCACGGTGATGTGGGCGCCACCGAGGATCATGCCGTGCCAGAAGTGTGCGGCGAATAGATGGGTCGGCGGGCTGTCGGAGAGCATGACGTAGCCCAGGCGCACTGACATGAGAATGCAACCGATGAGGAAGAGCAGTCCGGTGAAGCGGTGCGAGACAGGCTTATCCTCGGAAAGCGGCAGCAGGAGGCGGGCGGCACAGAGGCCGGTGAGGGTAATCAGTGCGATGGACAGCGTGGCCACGGCCAGGTGATAGGGCGCCGCGGTGGCCCACAGCAGGGAGAACACGATGCCAGAGGCTGCCACCGTCGTCCAGGCGATTCGGTTGCCCGGCTTGTCGCCGATCAGGCGCTGGATGGCAAGGTAGTAGAGGGCTGTCGTGAGCACCAGCAGGGTGTTGCCGCCGACGCGGGCGGGCAGGTCGTTGGCCGTTTGCGACAGGCCGAGCAGGACCAGGCCGATGGCCAGGGCGATGTTGGCGCCGGTCCAGTGCTTGACGCCGCGCACCTGGGCCGAATAGAAGCGCGCCACCGCCAGCAGCACCAGCGCGGTGGGCACCGCCGTGAAGGCCATCAGCAGCAGGATGGTGCGGGGGTCGAGTTGCACCGCTCAGGATTCCTGGGTCAGCAGCGATGCGTTCAGCAGTGCCCGGCGCTTCAGCCAGGGGCTGGGCCGGTAGCGCGGGTCGCCGTAGAAATCCTGAAGGTTCTCCAGGATGGTGAGGACGGTGTGCGCACCGATGGCGCCGCCCAAGGCGAGCGGGCCTTTGGGGTAGCCCAGGCCGAGGGTGACGGCGCGGTCGATGTCCTCGGGCGTGGCGATGCCCTGCTGGGCGATGTCGCAGCCGATGTTCACGATGTGCGCCAGCACGCGCTGCGCCACCAGGCCGGCGCTGTCGCGGATGACGGACACCGGCACGCCGTCGGCGGCGAAGAGGCCGTGCGCCGCCTCGCGCATGGCGGCGGTGGTCAGCGGCGTGGTCATCAGCGTGCGGCGCTTGTCCAGGCCGAAGAGGGCGTCGATGGCGACGGTGCGCGCGGCATCCAGGCCTTCGCGCGCGGCGCAGGCAGTGGCGTCCTCGCCCAGCGGCGTGACCAGGCACAGGGCGCCGTCCTGCGGGGACTGACTTTCGTCCAGCTTGCCGCCCAGTTTCTGCACAAGGGCTCGCAGGGGCGCGGCCAATTGCGGGCGGGCCGGGCTGACCCAGACGCGGTCCGGACGCGCGGAGGGTGCGGGCGGCTGCGGCAGGGGCTGCTGCTTGCCGTCCTTGTAGACGTAGAAGCCGCGCCCGCACTTGCGGCCGAGCAGGCCGCCGGCGAGACGCTGCGCCGCCAGCGCGGAGGGGCGGTAGCGCGGTTCCTGGTAATACTGGGAGTAGATCGCCTCCATGACCGGATGCGACACATCCAGGCCGGTCAGGTCGAGCAGTTCGAACGGGCCCATGCGGAAGCCGGCCGCCTCGCGCAGGATGGCGTCGATCACATTGAATTCGGCGACGTTCTCGCCGAGCAGGCGCAGGGCTTCGGTGACGTAGCCGCGGCCGGCGTGGTTCACGATGAAGCCCGGCGTGTCCTTGGCGCGAACGGGGGTGTGGCCCATGCGCCGGGCGAGTCCAGTGAGCATCTCGCCGACCCAGGGTTCGGTGAGCAGGGCGTCGATGACCTCGACGACCTTCATCAGCGGCACCGGGTTGAAGAAATGGTAGCCGGCGACGCGGCCCGGCAATCGGCAGGCGGCGGCGATCTCCGTCACCGACAGCGAGGAGGTGTTGCTGGCGAGCAGGCAGTCTTCTCCGACGATGCCTTCGAGCGCGGAGAACAACTGGCGCTTGGCCTCGAGCTTCTCGATGATCGCCTCGACCACGACCTGGCAGGGGGCGAGGGCTTCGAGCGCGGCGGCGGGCTCGATGCGGGCGGCCGCGGCTTCGGCCGCTGCCTGGTCGATCTTGCCCTTGGCGGCGAGGCCGGACAGGGTGGCGGCGACGGCATCCCGCGCGGCGCCGGCAGCGCCGGGCTGCAAATCGAACAGCAGGACACGGATGCCGGCCTGGGCGGCGATCTGGGCGATGCCGCGGCCCATGGCACCGGCGCCGACGATGCCGAGGGTCAGATTGGGGGAATGTATTTCAGGTTTCATGATTTTCGTGGCGTGAGCGAGGCGGAAGTATAACAACCGCGCCGATTGAACCGCCGTGCCGCTTCCTTTACCATCAGGCCATAACGATTACGCGGCGGAGGGGATATGTACAACAAGGTGCTGCTGGCCTACGACGGTTCGCAAAGCGGGCGCACGGCGCTGCTCGAATGCGCCGACATCAACAACTTCCTGCATGCCGAGATCCACCTGCTGGCGGTGGCGCCGCTGATCGCCGGGCTCTACCTGACGGAGGGTTTCGTGCCCGACACCCTGCAGGACGACGAGAACCGGCGCTACAGGGACATCCTCGACGAGGGTCTCAAGCTGCTCGCCGAGCGCGGCGTCAAGGCCCAGGGCCATGTCGTCACCGGCGAGCCGGTGGACGAGATCTGCCGCATTGCCGGCGAACTGGGCGCCGATCTCATCGTCGTCGGCCATCGCAAACACGGATTTTTCATGTCGCGCTGGTGGAAGGGATCGGTGGGGGCGTCGCTCATCGAGGATGCGCCCTGCAGCGTGATGATCGCCATCGCCCGGTAGGTCGAGCTTCAGCCCGACATCCGCGCTTGCTGTCCCGCAGGCACCCCAAGGGTGTTTCCCGTGGGGCAGATTTCCTTCCGTCATCGGCCTGAAGGCCGACCTACCTGCTTACCAGAGTTTCCACCAGGGCTCCTTGCGGTCGAGCCCGCGCTTGAAATAATCGCTGTTGGGGAAGTTGGTGCGCATGACGCGCTCGGCGTCGTCGCGCAGGTCGTTCAGACCGAGCGCATCGTAGGATTTGACCAGGATGAACAGCGCTTCCTCGTTGGCCGGCGCATCGAGGTAGGTCTTGACGGCGAACTGGGCGCGGTTGGCCGCGGCGACATAGGCGCCGCGCCTGAGATAGTAGCGGGCCACATGCACTTCGTTCCAGGCCAACGCATTCACCAGGTATTTCATGCGAGCGCTGGCATCGGCGGAATACTTGCTGTTCGGGTATTTGATGACCAATTCCTTGAAAGCGGCGAACGATTCACGCGCCGCCTTCGGATCGCGCTCGGTCTGGTCCTGCATGCTGACGTAGCCGAGGACGCCGAGATCCTCGTTGAAGCTCACCAGCCCCTTCAGGTAATACACGTAGTCGACGTTGGGGTGGTTCGGGTGCAGCTTGATGAAGCGGTCGCAGGCGGCGATGGCGGAGGCGGGTTCGCTGGCCTTGTAGTAGGCGTAGGCGATTTCGATCTGCGCCTGCTGCGCGTAGCGGCCGTAGGGGTAGCGCGACTCGAGGATCTCGAAATACTTGACGGCCTTGTCGTAGGAGCCGTCGCCCATGGCTTCCTTGGCGGCGGAATACAGGCGGTTGGCCGACCATCCGGCGGTCTCGTCCTTCAGTTCCGGCAGCAGGCCGCAGCCGGCGATCAGCAGGGCGAGAATAAACGCTAGACTACGCATCGTGAGTGCCTTCAAGAAAAACCCCGCCGATTATAGCGCAAAGGCATCGGCCGACCCGGCGCGCGTCCTGGAAATTCCCGCGGACTGCGCCGGGCTGCGCCTGGATCAGGCATTGGCCCGCCTGCTGCCGGAACACTCGCGCAGCCGCCTCGCGTCCTGGGTGAAGCAGGGAAAAGTCAGTGTCGACGACACGCCGGCCGACCCCAAGCGCAAGGTCTGGGGCGGCGAGCGGATCACGCTCGATGCAACGCCTCTGCCGGAAGACATCTCGCAACAACCGGAAGAGATTCCCCTGGCGATCCTGCACGAGGACGAAGCCATCCTCGTCGTGAACAAACCGGCCGGCCTGGTGGTCCATCCGGGCAGCGGGAACTGGCAGGGCACGATGCTGAATGCCCTGTTGCACCATGCGCCGCAATTGGCCGGCATCCCGCGCGCCGGCATCGTGCACCGCCTCGACAAGGACACCAGCGGCCTGCTCGTCGTCGCCAAGACGCTCGAAGCGCAGACCGATCTCGTGCGCCAGTTGCAGGCGCGCACGGTGAGGCGGCATTACCTGGCGCTGGCGCATGGCAATGTTGCGCGCGACGGCCTGGTCGATGCCCCGATCGGCCGTCACCCGGTGCAGCGCACCAAGATGGCCGTGGTCGGCGGCGGCCGTGCGGCGCGCACGCACTTCCATGTGCTCGAACGGTACGAGCATGCGACCTTGCTCGAATGCGCGCTGGAGACCGGGCGCACCCACCAGATCCGCGTGCATCTGGCCAGCATCGGCCATCCCTTGGTCGGCGACCCGGTCTATGGCCCGCGCAGGGCGGCACAGACGCTGCCCGCGTTCGCGCGCCAGGCCCTGCATGCCTGGCGCCTGGCGCTGCTGCATCCGGCGACGCGCACGGAAATGGGCTGGGAGGCGCCGCTGCCGGAGGACTTCGCCCAATTGCTGGCGCAACTGCGAGGCGTGGCCGCATGAGCGCGTGGATCGTGCCGGACTGGCCGGCGCCGGCGAACGTGCGCGCCCTCGTCACGACGCGCGTCGGCGGCGTCAGCGCAGGCGGCTACGCCTCGCTGAACCTCGCCGCGCATGTCGGCGACGATCCGGCTGCGGTGGCGGAGAATCGCCGCCGGCTGCGCTCACACCTGCCGGCGGAACCCCGCTGGCTCACCCAGGTGCATGGCGTGGGTGTCGTCGATGCGTCTGTCGCTCCTGCGGATGTCGAAGCCGACGCATCATTCGCGCGTGAAAAGGGTGCCGTGTGCGCGGTGCTCACGGCGGATTGCCTGCCGGTGCTGCTGTGCGACGCTGACGGCACGATCGTGGCCGCCACGCATGCCGGCTGGCGCGGCCTGGCCGGTGGCGTCATCGAGGCAGCTGTAGCGGCGATGGCCGCACCCGGGCCGCGACTGATGGCCTATCTTGGCCCGGCCATCGGCCCGCATTCATTCGAGGTCGGGCCGGAAGTGCGCGAAACCTTCATGCAGCATTCCGCCGAGGCGGCCGCCGCCTTCGTCGCGAAGGGCGAGGGCAAGTTCCTGGCCGACCTCTATCTCCTGGCGCGGCAGCGCCTGAACGCATTGGGCGTGACGCGCGTCTTCGGCGGCGGCCGCTGCACTTACCGCGAGGCGGCGCATTTCTATTCCTATCGTCGCGAGAAAGCCGCCGGTCGCATGGCCTCTCTGGTCTGGCTCGAATGAACGAACGCAGGACGCATCTCGATCCGTCTGCCATGATCCTGATGGTGCTGCTGTGCGCTGCCTGGGGCCTGCAGCAGGTGACCATCAAGGTCGCCAACGAGGGCATCTCGCCGGTATGGCAGGGCAGCCTGCGCTCCATCGGCGCGGTCATCCTGGTCTGGGCCTGGGCGGCGCACAAGGGCCTCCGCCTCTTCGACCGCGACGGATCGCTCGGCCCCGGCCTGCTGGCCGGCGTGCTCTTCGCCGGCGAGTTCGCTTTCATCTACTGGGGGCTGACGTTCACCTCCGCCTCGCGCGGCGTGGTGTTCCTCTACACGGCGCCGTTCATGATCGCGCTCGGCGCGCACTGGTTCCTGCCGGGGGAGAAGTTGCGCCCGCTGCAGTGGCTGGGCCTGGCCTTCGCCTTCGCCGGCGTGGTGTCGATTTTCGCCGAGTCGCTCGGCCTGCCGACGCGCAACCAGCTCATCGGCGACAGCATGCTGTTTCTCGCCGCCGTCCTGTGGGCGGCCACCACGCTGGTCATCAAGGGCAGCCGCCTGACGAATGTCAGCCCCGCCAAGACGCTGTTCTACCAGTTGGCCGCCTCGGCGCTGGTGCTGCCCGTCGTGTCCGTCGCGCTGGACGAGCCGGGCATCGTCGCCCTCACGCCGCTGGTGCTGGCGTGCCTGGCCTACCAGATCGTGGTGGTCGCTTTCGCCAGCTACCTCGCCTGGTTCTGGCTGGTGGCGCATTATCCGGCCGGGCGTCTGGCGGCGTTTTCCTTCCTGACGCCGCTGTTCGGCGTGCTGGCGGGTGCCGTGCTGCTGTCGGAAAAGGTGACTGCCGCGCTGGCCATCGCGCTGGCGCTGGTGGCGGTCGGCATCTGGCTGGTCAACCGGCCGCCGAAAAGAGATTGAGCCGCCGCGTATAATTCGCGCTTCTCGATTCGGTTCCCGCCATGTCCGTTCTCGCCTGGATCTTCGTCGCTTCCCTCGCCGGCGGCGCGCTTTCGGTGTTCGCCGCCGCGCTGTTCGCGCTGTCGGCGCGCGGCGGTTGGGTGCCGCACCTGATCAGCTATGCGATCGGCGCGCTGCTGGGCGCGGCCTTCCTGGAGGTGCTGCCCAACGCCATCGAGGCGCAAGGCAGCGCCGGCACGACGACCGCCATCGTGCTGGCGGGGATCCTGGTTTTTTTCGTGCTGGAGAAGCTCGTCCTCTGGCGCCACTGCCACGACGATCATTGCGAGGGCCACGATGCCCACGCCGCCGCGGGCGACCACGGCCGCAGCGGGCTGCTCATCCTGGTCGGCGACACATTCCACAATTTCGTCGACGGCGTGCTGATCGCCGCCGCCTTCATGCAGGACGTGCGCCTTGGCATGGTGACCGCCCTGGCCATCATCGCCCACGAAATTCCGCAGGAGGTGGGCGACTTCCTGATCCTGCTGCACTCGGGTTATTCGCGCGTGAAGGCGCTGGCCTTCAACCTGCTGTCCAGCCTTGCCACCCTGGTGGGCGGCCTGCTTGCCTACTTTGCCCTGTCGGCGGTGAAGGGCGTGGTGCCGGTGTTCCTGGCCCTGGCGGCTGCCAGCATGATCTACGTTGCCGTGGCGGACCTGATTCCCGGCCTGCACAAGCGCACCGAACTGCGCGCCACGCTGCAGCAGGTGCTACTCATTGCGGCCGGCATCGCCTCCATCCTGCTGGTGCGTTTTCTCGTCGAGCATCACGGCTGAGCGCCGTCTGCGCCGCTCCGGCGTGCCCGCCAGCCAGAGAAACAGGGCAAGGGGGAACAGTCCGTAGAAGAGGAAAGTGAGCACGCCCGCCATCAGGCTGGCTTCCGTCAGCGCCATCATGAGGACGACCCAGAGCCAGCCGATGGCGACAATGTACATCCCGTCATTCTACCTGCTCGACCCTCGTTGACAGGGCTTATGTTGCGGTGCAAAATCAGCGCTCTAATGCGGCGATCGGGCATTCCTCCGGTCGCCAATAGGGAGAGTGGTGGATGTCCGGTAACCCTCAGCCCGATGCGGCTGCAATGCAGAACATATTTCAGGCAGGGCAGGCGTTCGCGCAGGGGTTCATGAGCATCGTGTCCGGCCAGCAGGGCGCCCAGCCCGTCTCCGCAACCCGGTTCCCGCATAGCGAGGAATTATCCCGCCTCCAGAATGAATTCGCCCAACGCCATGCCGCGCTTTGGCAGGGCATGCTGCAGCGTCAGGAGGGCGCGGTGGCAAACAAAACGGGAGATTCCCCGCAGGACAAGCGTTTCGCTGCGCCGGACTGGGCGGAAAGCCCTTATTTCGATTATCTGCGCCAGGCGTATCTGCTCAACGCCGAGTTCCTCGGCAAGATGGTCGAGACCGTATCCATGGACGATGAAGCCGCGCACAAGCGGCTGAAGTTCTTCACCCGGCAGTTCGTCGATGCCATGGCGCCCTCCAATTTCGTGGCGACCAATCCGGAGTTCATCAGGACGGCGCTGGAAACCCAGGGCGCCAGCATCACCGCCGGCATCCAGAACCTGGTCGCCGACCTCGGCAAGGGCCGCATTTCGATGACCGACGACGCCGCCTTCGAGGTGGGCCGCAACCTGGCCACGACGCCGGGGCAGGTGATCTTCGAGAACGAGCTGATCCAGCTCATCCAGTACGCGCCCGCCACGAAAAAGGTGTACGCGCGTCCGCTGCTCATCGTGCCGCCGTGCATCAACAAGTTCTATATCCTCGACCTGCAGCCGGAAAACTCCTTCGTGCGCCATGCCGTCGAGCAGGGCGTGACGGTGTTTCTCGTCTCCTGGCGCAATCCGCAGGCCGATCTCGGCCATCTGGGATGGGACGATTACGTGGAGCGGGGCGCGCTCAAGGCGATCGAGATCGTGCGCGAGGTCGGCGGCGTAGAGCAGATCAACGCGCTCGGCTTCTGCGTCGGCGGCACCATTCTGTCCGCGGCGCTGTCCGTGGCGAAGGCGCGCGGCGAGGACCCGGTGGCGAGCCTGACCCTGCTCACTGCGCTGCTCGACTTCTCCGATGGCGGCGAAGTCGTCAATTACGTCGATCCGGCCTCGGTGGCCGCGCGCGAGGCGGCGATCGGACGCGGCGGGCTGTTGCGCGGCGCGGAACTCGCTGCAGCCTTCTCCAGCCTGCGCGCCAACGATCTGATCTGGCAGTACGTCGTCGGCAACTATCTCAAGGGCGGCAAGCCGCCGGCCTTCGACCTGCTCTACTGGAACGCCGACAGCACCAATCTGCCCGGGCCCTTCGCCGTCTGGTACCTGCGCCATCTCTACCTGGAGAACGCCCTGCGCGAGCCGGGCAGGCTGGCGATGTGCGGCACGACCGCCGACATCGGCCGGCTCGACATGCCGGCCTACATCTATTCAAGCCGCGAAGACCACATCGTGCCCTGGCGCAGCGCCTACCTCTCACGCGGCATGCTTGGCGGCGAGACGACCTTCGTCATGGGCGCATCCGGCCATATCGCCGGCGTGATCAATCCGCCCGCCAAGGGCAAGCGCAGCCACTGGCGCAATGAAGCCCGTGCCGCCACGGCCGAGGACTGGCTGGGCGGCGCGACGGAGCACAAGGGCAGCTGGTGGCCGCACTGGATCGAATGGCTCAAGCGCTTCGCAGGGGAGGAACGCGAAGCGGATGGCCGGCTCGGCAGCCGGCGCTACCGGCCTATCGAGGCGGCGCCGGGGCGCTACGTCAAGGAAAAAGCTTAGCCGCGTGACAGGGGAAACGCGGCGGGTCGAACAAGCACAATCCCCGCACAACAAAGGAGAGAAGGTCATGTCGAGAGTTGCGCTTATAACGGGTGGCATGGGCGGTTTGGGCGAGGCGGTCTGCATCAAGATGGCCGCGCTGGGCTACAAGGTTGTGACGACCTACAGCCCGAGCAACACCAAGGCGAAGGACTGGCTGCAGCAGATGCAGGCGCAGGGCTATGATTTCCATGCCTATCCTTGCGACGTGGCCGACTACGATTCCTGCAAGGCCTGCGTGGATACGGTGACGAAGGAACTCGGTCCGGTTGACGTGCTGGTGAACAACGCCGGCATCACGCGAGACATGACCTTCAAGAAGATGACGAAGGGCGACTGGGACGTGGTCATGAAGACAAACCTGGACAGCGTCTTCAACATGACCAAGCAGGTGATGGACGGCATGGTGGATCGCGGCTGGGGCCGCGTCATCAACGTCTCCTCGGTGAACGGCCAGAAGGGCGCCTTCGGCCAGACCAACTATTCCGCCGCCAAGGCCGGCATGCACGGCTTCACCAAGGCGCTGGCCCTCGAAGTGTCGCGCAAGGGCGTCACCGTGAATACGATCAGTCCGGGCTACATCGGCACCAAGATGGTGATGGCGATCCCGCAGGAAGTGCTGGATTCGAAGATCCTGCCGCAGATCCCGCAGGGCCGGCTCGGCAAACCGGAAGAGGTGGCGGGCCTGGTGGCTTACCTCGCCTCCGAGGAAGCGGCTTTCGTTACGGGCGCCAATATCTCGATCAACGGCGGGCAGCACATGTTCTGAGCATTCTTCCCGCCCCCTTGGGCTCGAGGCGGCGGGATCACTCTTTTTTGTTGTTTATAGGAAGTACAGCAATGTCGAATAGGGTAGCGCTCGTTACGGGCGGCATGGGGGGCTTGGGCACGGCGATCTGTCGCGCCCTGGCCGAGGACGGATTTGTCGTGGTGGCCAACTGCCTGCCCGGTTTTCCGCAGAAGGACGAATGGCTGGAGCAGAACAGGGCGGCCGGGTTCGAGTTTCACGCCGCGGAGGGCAATGTGTCCGATTACGATTCGTGCAGCGCGATGGTCAGGCGCATCGAGTCCGAAATCGGGCCGGTCGACGTGCTGGTGAACAATGCCGGCATCACGCGCGACAACATGTTCCGCAAGATGCAGGCGTCGGACTGGAATGCGGTGATCGACGTGAACCTCAACAGCGTGTTCAACGTCACGCACCAGGTCCTGGGCGGCATGGCGGAGCGGGGCTGGGGCCGCATCATCAACATCTCGTCGGTGAACGGCGTCAAGGGCCAGTTCGGCCAGGCCAACTATTCGGCGGCCAAGGCCGGCATTCTCGGTTTCACCAAGGCCGTCGCCCAGGAAGTGGCGCGCAAGGGCGTTACGGTGAATGCCATCGCGCCGGGCTACGTCGGCACCGACATGGTGATGGCGATCAAGCCCGAAGTGCGCGAACAGATCGTCGCCCAGATTCCGATGGGCCGGCTCGGCAAGCCGGAGGAAATCGGCAAGCTGGTGGCCTACCTGTCTTCGGAGTTTGCCGGCTATATGACGGGATCGACACTGTCTATCAACGGCGGTTTGCACATGTGCTGAAATAGGAAGGCCCCGCGGCCGAGCGGGGCATTCTGCGTATAATCGGCAAGTATGGGGGGAGGAGATACAGCATGGCCGAATCCAGACTGATCAAGAAATACCCGAACCGACGTCTTTACGACACCCGAACGAGTTCCTACATCACCCTGTCCGACGTCAAGGAACTGGTGCTGAAGAACGAGGACTTCCAGGTCGTCGACGCCAAGAGCAGCGAGGATCTCACGCGCAGCATCCTGCTGCAGATCATCCTCGAGGAGGAATCCGGCGGCATGCCGATGTTCACCAGCGACCTGCTCTCGCAGATGATCCGCTTCTACGGCAATGCCATGCAGGGCATGATGGGCAAGTACCTCGAGGGCAACATCAAGGCCTTCACCGACATGCAGTCCAAGCTGCAGGATCAGGCGCAGGCCATGTACGGCGAGAACAATCCGGCCAGCAAGGATTTGTGGGCGCAGTTCCTCAACTTCCAGGGGCCTGCTATGCAGAGCATGATGGGCGCCTACATGGAGCAGTCGAAGAACATGTTCATGCAGATGCAGGAGCAGATCGAGAGCCAGACGCGCACCATGTTCTCCGGTTTCCAGATTCCCAAATTTTCTGCGCCAGCCGGCAAGGCCGGTGAGAAAGGCGATGCCGCCAGAAGCGGCGGCGAGAAGAAGGAAGGCGCGGAAGAGACTGCGCCCGAGAAGAAATAAGCTGGAAGTAAGCCCCAGGCCTGCGGCCCCGACCCCGCCGCACACCATCCCCGACAGAATGCCACGCAAGAAAACTGCCGCCTCCCCCAAGGTCGGCTTCGTCTCCCTCGGCTGTCCCAAGGCCCTCGTCGATTCCGAGCAGATCCTGACGCGCCTGCGTGCCGAGGGCTACGACATCGTGCCGGACTACGACGGCGCCGACCTCGTCGTCGTGAACACCTGCGGCTTCATCGATGCCGCCGTGGCCGAATCGCTCGACGCCATCGGCGAGGCGCTGGCGGAGAACGGCCGCGTCATCGTCACCGGCTGCCTCGGCGCCAAGGAGGACGTGGTGCTGGCCGCCCACCCGCAGGTGCTGGCCGTCACCGGCCCGCATGCCACCGAGCAGGTCATGCAGGAAGTGCACCGCCACCTGCCCAAGCCGCACGACCCGTTCGAGGAACTTGTCCCTCCGCAGGGCATCAAGCTGACGCCGCGCCACTACGCCTACCTGAAGATATCCGAAGGCTGCAACCACCGCTGCACCTTCTGCATCATCCCCTCGATGCGCGGCGATCTCGTCAGCCGCCCCATCAGCGATGTCATGCGCGAGGCGGAAAACCTCGTCGCCGCCGGCGTGAAGGAATTGCTCGTCGTCTCCCAGGACACCAGCGCCTATGGCGTCGATGTCAAGTATCGCACCGGCTTCTGGGGCGGCAAGCCGGTGAGGACGCGCCTGCTGGAGCTGGCGAAGGCGCTGGGCGAACTGGGCATCTGGGTGCGCCTGCACTACGTTTATCCCTATCCCAGCGTGGATGACCTGATCCCGCTCATGGCCGAGGGGAAAATACTGCCCTACCTCGACGTGCCCTTCCAGCACGCCAGTCCGCGCATCCTCAAGCTGATGAGGCGGCCGGCCAGCGCCGAGAACGTCCTGGCGCGCGTGCGCGCCTGGCGCGCCGTCTGCCCGGAACTGACTATCCGCAGCACCTTCATCACCGGCTTCCCCGGCGAGACCGAGGCCGATTTCGAGAGACTGCTGCAGTTCCTCGAGGAGGCGCAGCTCGACCGTGTCGGCGCCTTCGCCTATTCCCCGGTGGAGGGTGCCGCGGCCAATGCATTGCCCGATCCTGTTCCCGAAGCGCTGCGCGAGGAGCGCCGCCAGCGCCTGATGGAACTGCAGGAAGACATCAGCACGCAGCGGCTCGAGCGCATGATCGACCGCGAGATCGAGGTGCTGGTCGATGAGGTGGATGAAGAGGGTGCCGTGGCCCGCAGCCAGGCCGACGCGCCGGAGATCGACGGCCTGGTGCGCATCCCGAACGGCGAACGCCTTGAGGTCGGCGAGTTCGCCCGCGTACGCGTCACCGACTGCGACGTGCACGACCTGTACGCGGAGGCGATCGGGGCATGAGCGCCGGGGCCCTCAATCGCCGCCTGACCGCCATCGTCGGCGAAGCCGCCGTACTGACCGGTGCCGACATGGATACCCATCTCACCGACTGGCGCGGCCGCTATACGGGCAAGGCGCGCTGTGTCGTCAAGCCCGCTTCGACGGAGGAGGTTGCCGCCGTCGTCGCGCTGTGCGCCGAAGAGCGTGTCGCCATGGTGCCGCAAGGCGGCAACACGGGTCTTGTCGGCGGCGGGACGCCGCACCATGATGGCCACGAGGTGGTCATCAACTTGTCGCGCATGAAGCGCATCCGCGAGATCGACCCCGCCAACAACACGCTCACCGCCGAGGCCGGCTGCCTGCTGGCCGAGGTGCAGGCAGCGGCGGAGCAGGCCGACCGGCTGTTCCCGCTCTCGCTGGCGTCCGAGGGCAGCTGCGAGATCGGCGGCAACCTGGCCACCAACGCCGGCGGCGTCGCCGTGCTGCGCTACGGCAACATGCGCGAACTGACGCTGGGCCTCGAGGCGGTGCTGCCCGACGGCCGCATCTGGCACGGCCTGCGCGGCCTGCGCAAGGACAACACCGGCTACGACCTCAAGCACCTCTTCATCGGCGCCGAGGGCACGCTGGGCATCATCACCGCGGCGGTGCTGAAGCTCTTCCCGCGGCCGCGCAGCAGCGCCACGGCCTGGCTGGCCGTGCGCGATCCCGCTGCCGCCGTGGAACTCCTTTCGCGATTGCGCGGAAGCTGCGGCGAGCGCGTCACCGGCTTCGAGATCGTCGCCCGGCCTGCATTGGCACTGGTCCTGAAGCACATTCCCGGCGCGCGCGATCCCCTGAATGCGGTTTCGCCCTGGTATGTGCTGATCGAACTCAGCGACACGCTGGCGGATTTCGATCTTGCCGGCACGCTGGAAGCGATCCTTGCAGCGGAAATCGAGGCCGGACGCGTGGCGGATGCCGCCATCGCGCAGGATAACGCCCAGCGCCAGGCCTTCTGGCAGCTGCGCGAGAACATCTCCGAGGCGCAGCGCATCGAGGGCATCAGCATCAAGCATGACATCGCCGTGCCGGTGTCGCGCATCGCTGAATTCATCGCGCGCACCGACGCCGAGCTGCGGCGCGCCTTTCCCGCTGTGCGCATCGTCACCTTCGGCCACATCGGCGACGGCAACCTGCACTACAACCTGTCGCGGCCCGATGCGGAGGCCAACGCCGACTTCATCGCGCAGACGCCGCAGGCCAACCGCATCGTGCACGACATCGTCGCCGAACTGGGCGGCTCGATCTCCGCAGAGCATGGCCTGGGCCAGCTCAAGCGCGGCGAGATCCTGCGTTACAAGAGTGCCGTGGAAATGGACCTGATGCGCGCCGTCAAGCAGGCGCTCGACCCTCACGGCCTGATGAATCCCGGCAAGGTGATTTGAAGGGTTTACAAGAGGGGGGGCGCTACGTATAATTCGCGCTCCTCTGTGGGGGTATAGCTCAGCTGGGAGAGCGCTTGCATGGCATGCAAGAGGTCAGCGGTTCGATCCCGCTTACCTCCACCACAAGACACAACGACTTCGAAGCAGCACCTCGGGTCCCCATCGTCTAGAGGCCTAGGACATCGCCCTTTCACGGCGGTAACCGGGGTTCGAATCCCCGTGGGGACGCCAAACCACAAAGCCACCGCACCCGCGGTGGCTTTTTCATTCCACCGTCAGCGGCTTGCCGTTGTGGCGCGGGCCGAGGCCGAGGAGGAAGGGCACGGCCTGCCGCGCCCATTCCTCCGGCCCGGCATAACCGCCGACGCCGTCGCCGAAGCAACTGCGCAGCATGGCGGTGTCGATGATGCCGGGGTTCACCGGCACGGCGGCCAGGCCTGCCGGCAGTTCCAGCGCCAGTGCCCTTGTCAGGCCTTCGATGGCCCACTTGCTGGCACAGTACGGCGCCACCTCGGCGTCTACGGCGCGGCCCCAGCCGGAGCTGAAGTTCACGATGACGCCGCGGCCGGCCTTCACCATGGCCGGCACGAAGTGGCGGATGACGTTCGCCACGCCCTTGATGTTCACGTCGATTACGGCGTCGAACTCGCGGGCCGGCACTTTCCACAGCGGGGCATTGCGATTGATCAGGGCGGCGTTGTTGATGAGCAGGTCGGGCGTGCCGTGGGACTTCAGTACCTCTGCGGCCCAGGCCTTCACCGCCGCATCGTCGGCGACGTCGACAATGTCGAAGCGGTGCGGGGCGCCGAGGCGCGCCTGCAGTTCGGCGACGGGCTTGCGGCTGCGCCCGCAGCCGATCACCGTGTGGCCGAGTCCGGCGAAGCCCTGCGCCATGGCGCGGCCGAGGCCGCGGGAGACGCCGGTGATCAGCACAAGGCGTTGCAGGGGAGCCGGTTTGCGGGCGGTCATCATGGTGGAGTGTGCATGCATAGATCCGGATGGGAAGAATAGCCCGGCTATGGCGCCGTGTCGCGGGGACTGACTTTTGCCGGATGCAAAAAAGCCGGCTTGCGCCGGCTTTTTTATTGATTCCCGCTTTCGCGGGAATGACGGTGCGCTTCAGGAAAACGCCTGGATGCCCGTCTGCGCGCGGCCGAGAATGAGGCCGTGGACGTCGTAGGTGCCCTCGTAAGTGTTCACCGTCTCCAGGTTCACCATGTGGCGGATGACGTGGTATTCGCCCGAGATGCCGTTGCCGCCGTGCATGTCGCGCGCCATGCGGGCGATGTCGAGGCTCTTGCCGCAGGAGTTGCGCTTGATGAGGGAGATCATCTCCGGCGCCCACTTGCCCTCGTCCTTGAGGCGGCCGACGCGCAGGCAGGCCTGCAGGCCGAGGGTGATCTCGGTCTGCATGTTGGCGAGCTTGGTCTGCACGAGCTGGGTGGCGGCGAGCGGACGGCCGAACTGCTTGCGGTCGAGGGTGTACTGGCGCGCCGCCTGCCAGCAGTACTCCGCCGCGCCGAGCGCGCCCCAGGCGATGCCGTAGCGGGCGTTGTTGAGGCAGCCGAAGGGGCCGCCGAGGCCCTGCACGTTGGGCAGCCAGTTCTCGTCGGGGACGAACACCTCGTCCATGACGATCTCGCCGGTGGTGGAGGCGCGCAGGCTGAGCTTGCCCTCGATCTTCGGCGCGGAGAGGCCCTTCATGCCCTTTTCCAGGATGAAGCCGCGGATCACGTTGTCCTCGGTCTTGGCCCAGACGATGAAGACGTCGGCGAAGGGCGAGTTGGTGATCCACATCTTGGCGCCGGAAATCGAGTAGCCGCCGGGCACCTTCTTCGCCCGCGTGATCATGCTGCCGGGGTCGGAGCCGTGGTTCGGCTCGGTCAGGCCGAAGCAGCCGATCCATTCGCCGGTGGCGAGCTTGGGCAGGTACTTCTGGCGCTGTTCCTCGGTGCCGTAGGCGTTGATCGGGTGCATGACGAGGGAGGACTGCACGCTCATCATGGAGCGGTAGCCGGAATCGACGCGTTCGACCTCGCGCGCGATGAGGCCGTAGGAGACGTAATTGAGGCCGGCGCAGCCGTAGCCCTCGATGGTGCAGCCGAGCAGGCCGAGTTCGCCCATCTCGCGGAAGATGGCGATGTCGGTGTGCTCCTTCTCGAAGGCCTCGCGCACGCGCGGCTGCAGCTTCTCCTGGGAGTAGGCGTAGGCGGTGTCGCGCACCATGCGCTCTTCCTCGCTGAGCTGGTCGTCGAGCAGGAAGGGGTCGTCCCACTTGAAGGCGGCTTTGAATTTCTCGGTCGGTTTGTTCATGGCGGTTCCAGTTCGAAAAAAGGGATTAGCGAATAGTCAGTCCGCCGTCGACGGCGAGGATCTGTCCGGTGATGTAGCTCGCCGCGTCGGAGGCGAGGAAGACGAAGGCCGGCGCCACTTCATCCGGCTCGGCCCAGCGGCCGAGCGGGATGCGCTCGAGGTACTTGTCCTTGAAGCGGTCGTCGGTGCGGATCACCTCGGTCATCGGCGTGGCGGCGCCCGGCGCGATGGCGTTCACGGTGATGCCGTGGCGGCCGAGCTCCTTCGCGCCGGACTTGGTCATGCCGGCGATGGCGGCCTTGGCGGCGCTGTAGTTGATCTGGCCGATGGTGCCGAGCAGGCCCGCCGTCGAGGTGACGTTGATGATGCGGCCGGACTTGCGCTCGATCATGCCGCCCACCACCGCCTGCAGGCAGTAGAAGCTGCCGTTCATGTGCACGTCGATGACCTGCTGCCATTGCTCCTGCGTCATCTTGTGCAGCATGGCGGTGCGCGTGATGCCGGCGTTGTTCACCAGGATGTCGATGCGGCCCCATTCGGCGGTGACGCCGGCGGCCATCTTGTTCACCGATTCGCGGTCGGCGACGTTGCAGGCGTAGCCCTTCGCCGTGCCGCCGGCGAGGCGGATGTCCGAAGCGACGGCGTCCGCCGCTTCGGCGTTCATGTCGACCACCGCCACCTTTGCACCCTCCTTCGCGTAGGCCTGCGCGATGGCGGCGCCGATGCCCTGTCCGGCGCCGGTGACGATGGCTGCTTTGTCCTTCAGCAACATTGTGTGACTCCCTCCGCTCCAACTCTCCGCTTCATTTCTTTTCCGGCCCGTTCGCCTGGAAATCCTTCAGCGCCTGCTCGAATTCGGCCTGCATCTGCGGCGTCACTTCTGCGCCGCATTCGTAGCAGGTGTTGGTCATGCGGTCGAACCAGCGGCAGCCGCACTGCTCGCAAGCCAGTTCCGGTGCGCCGGCCGGATTGAAGAAGATCACCGGCAGGCTCCCAGGAAGGCCAGGCCGAGCGTGTCGAGGAACTCCTCGTAGCCCGCGTCCTGCAACTCATACTTCGTGCGCATGACGAAGAACATGATGCTGCCGGCGCGGATCTGCCGCTTCATCAGCGAGAGGGTGTCGTCGCCGATGTTGTTGCGCAGGATCTCCAGCGCTTCCTCGTCGGCGACAAAGAGCAAGTCCACCCTGGCGTCCTGAAAACCGCGGTAGGGCACGAGCGAGGCGCGCATGCCGCCCGGCGTGACTTCCCAGCGCAGCATCTCCCCGGCGCCCTCGGCGGCGATCAGGCCGGCGACGTGCTTGCCGGGCTGGATGCCGGAACCTTCCTTCGGCACGATGGCGACGCTGGAACCGGGCGACATTTCGGTGAACAGTTCGTCGTGCCGGGCCAGCATGGCTTGCCAGGTTTCGAGGTCGCCAAAGATGCTTTCAGTCGCAACGGTCATCAGTGCTTGGGAAAAACCAGTCCGAGGTCTTCGACGAACTCGGCCAATCCGGCCGCTTCCAGTTCGTCCAGGGTTTTCAGCATATACGGGTGCAGCCGTCCTTGCCGGATAAGTCCCGGCAGGGGCGCCCAGCCATCCGCGCGCAAGGCCGCAAGCGCGTCCCTGTCCGCCACCAGCAGCACGGCCACGTCCTCGCCCGCCCGTCCGTTATACTCCCGCAGTACGGCGCGGCAACCCTCGCCGTCGCTGCACCAGAGGAGCAGGGTCCCGCAGCGCGCGGTGAAATCGTCCCGGCGCAGCAGGCCGATCATGGCGCCCGAGGCAGGCATTCCCACGCGATCCAGCATGGATTGCCAGCCCGCACAGTCGAGAAATCCGTCATCCATCAAAGCCACGCCGCCGAGTCGGGAAACGATCCAATATATAGCATGATATGATCGAAAACTGCAACGTACTGCATCAATAAAACGATAAATGCACAATAATGCATTAACTTATGTGGGTGACAGGCGATGAAGCCGGGCTACGCCATTGAGCTTGAAGCCATACTGAGCCGCTCCCGTCCCGCCCTAGCACGGGCCATCACGCTGCTCGAAAACGATCGCCCCGGGGCGGAGGACCTGATGGCCGAGTTGGCGCCGCGCCGTGGCCGCGCCCACGTCGTCGGCATTACCGGGGCGCCGGGAGCGGGCAAGTCCACCCTCATCAATGCGCTGTTGGGCGAATACGCGAAACGCGGCCGCAGCGTTGCCGTCGTCGCCGTCGACCCGTCCAGCCCGATCAGCGGCGGATCCATCCTCGGCGACCGGCTGCGCATGGATGAGCACGGTTCGCGCGACGACGTCTTCATCCGCTCCGTCTCATCGCGCGGCCACCTCGGCGGCCTGTCGCGTCACGCCGGGCGCATCATCGACGTCTTCGACGCCGTCGGCTTCGACGTGGTGATCGTCGAGACGGTCGGCGCCGGCCAGTCGGAAGTGGAGATCCGCCATTTCGCCGACAGCAACATCGTCGTCTGCCCGCCGGGCCTGGGCGACGACGTGCAGGCCATCAAGGCCGGCATCATCGAGATCGCCGACCTGCTGGTGGTGAACAAGGCCGACCTGCCGCAGGCCGAGCGCACCGTGCTCGATCTGACTTCGGCCACGCATCTGCGCCACCGCACGGACTGGCAGGTGCAGGTGCTGCGCACGGTGGCGACCAGCGGCGAGGGGGTGCCCGAACTGGCCGATGCCATTGAGGAGCATGGCCGCGCCACGGGGATTGGCAAGCGGCTGCGTACGCGCCAACCCTCTCCCCCAACCCCTCTCCCGCTTGCGGGAGAGGGGAGTAAAGGCGCTGTGACCGATGAGGAACTCTTCGTCCAGATGCGCCGCTGGCGCGAGGCCGGCAAGGGGGTGGCGCTGGCGACGGTGGTGAAGACCTGGGGCTCCTCGCCGCGGCCGGAGGGCAGCCACCTGGCGGTGGAGGCGGGCGGCGCTTTCGTCGGTTCGGTCTCCGGCGGCTGCATCGAGGGCGCCGTGATCGCCGAGGCGCAGGCCGCCATCGCCGACGGCCAGCCGCGCCTGCTGGAATTCGGCGTCTCCGACGAGCGCGCCTGGGAGGTCGGGCTGGCCTGCGGCGGGCGCGTGCAGGTGTTCGTGGAGAAAATTGGATGAAGGCCGCGCTGTTCGAGCGCTTGCTCGCCGAGCGTGCCGCCAAGCGGACAGTGGCGCTGGTCACCCGCCTGGCCGACGGCGTGCAGGCCCTGGTGATCGGCGCTGAAGCCGTCGGCGAACTCGGCCTTGCGCCGGAACAGATGGAGGAGATCCGCCGCCGGCTGCGCTCGGACAAGAGCGGCGTGCTGGAATCCTCGGAGGGCGCACTCTTCGCCCGCTGCTATGCGCAAGCGCCGCGCATGGTGATCGTCGGCGCCGTGCACATCACGCAGGCGCTGGCGCCGATGGCGGCGATGGCCGGCTTCGAGGTGGTCGTCGTCGATCCGCGCCGCGCCTTTGCCACCGCCGAGCGCCTGCCCGGCGTGACGGTGACGACGGAGTGGCCCGACGAGGCGCTGGCGCGCATCGGCCTCGATGCACAGACCGCCGTGGTGACGCTCTCGCACGATCCGAAGCTCGACGATCCGGCGCTGATCGCCGCACTGCAAAGCCCGTGTTTCTACATCGGCGCGCTGGGCAGCTCGCGCACCCACGCCAGGCGCGTGGCGCGGCTCACCGAGGCGGGGCTGGCCGCCGCCCTCCCGCGCATCCATGCGCCGGTCGGGCTGGACCTGGGCGGACGGGCGCCCGCCGAGATCGCGGTCTCCGTGCTGGCGCAGGTCATTCAGGCTCGATACGCGGGCACCCCTCACCCTAACCCTCTCCCCGCAAGCGGGGAGAGGGGACGTTCCCCCTCTCCCGCCCGGGCGGGAGAGGGTCGGGGTGAGGGCACGTGATCTTCGGCGAATTCCGCTGCGAAGAGGCCGAGGGGGTCACGCTCGCGCACACGCTGAACCTGGGCGGCAAGACGCTGAAGAAGGGCCGCGTCCTGACCGCAGCCGACGTCGCCCTGCTCAGGCAGTCCGGCATCGCCAGCGTCACCGGCGCGCGCATGCAGGCGGGCGACCTCGACGAGAACGCCGGCGCCGCCGAGATCGCCGCGCTGCTGGTCGGCCCGAACACGGAAACCCGCCGCGCGTACACCGGCCGCTGCAACGTGCATGCGTCGCTGCGCGGCGTGCTGCGCGTGGATGCCGCGCGCATCGATGCGCTGAACCAGCTCGACGAGGCGGTCGCCATCGGCACGCTGCCGGACCACGCCCTGGCGCGGCATGGCCAGGTGCTCGCCACCGTAAAGATCATTCCCTTCGCGGTGACGCGCGAACTGGTCGAGCGCTGCCGCGCCGTCGCCGCCGGCGGGCCGCTGCTGCGCGTGGCCGAACTGCGCGCCTGCCGTGCCGCGCTCATCATGAGCGAGCTGCCCGGCATGAAGGAGAACGTCTTCCGCGGCACGGTCACCGCCACCCGCAACCGGCTGGAAGGCCTCGGCAGCCGCCTCGCCCTGGTGCTGCGCTGCGCCCATGAGCGAGCGGCGATCGTGGCGCAGCTCAGGCAGGCGCTGGCCGCCGGCTGCGACCTGCTGCTGGTGGCCGGCGCCACCGTCACCAAGGACCGCCTCGATGTCGTGCCGGCCGCCATCGTCGCGGCGGGCGGCGGGATCGAGCACTTCGGCATGCCGGTCGAGCCAGGCAACATGCTGCTGCTGGCGAACCTTGGCGGCGTGCCGGTGGTGAACCTGCCCGGCTGCGCGCGTTCGCGCCGCACGAACGGGCTCGACTGGGCGCTGCAGCGCCTGCTGGCCGGCCTGCCGCTGACCCGCGCCGAGATCATGCGCATGGGCGTCGGCGGGCTCATCCGCAGCCCGCTCGAACCGGAGGACGAGGAGGAGGGCGAGGAGGAAAGCGTGCCGGCGCTGCCCGCCGGAGCGCCGAACGTGGCCGCGCTGGTGCTCGCCGCCGGACGATCCACGCGCATGGGCGGCACGAACAAGCTGCTTGCCGAGGTCGATGGCGTGCCGATGCTGCTGCGCGCGACGAATGCCGCGCTGGCCTCGCGCGCAACCTCGGTGACGGTGGTGCTCGGCCACGAGGCGGAGCAGGCAGAGGCGCTGCTCGCCGGGCGCAAGATCAGCCTCGTGCGCAATGCCGATTTTGCGCAGGGCCTGTCCACCTCGCTGCGCGCCGGGATCCAGGCGCTGCCGCCGGATACGGATGCGGCCATCGTGCTGCTCGCCGACATGCCGCGCATCTCGGCGGCTCATGTCGACCGCTTGATCGATGCCTTCGATGCGCGGCAGCCGTCGATCGTCGTGCCGCAGCATGCAGGGCGGCGCGGCAACCCCATCCTCTGGCCGCGCGAGTTCTTCGCGGCGATGCAGGCGGTGAGCGGCGACAAGGGCGCGCGAGACTTGCTGGCAGAGCACGCCGCGCGCATCCGCACGCTCGAGATGGACGACGCCATCCACGCCGATGTAGACACGCCGGGCGATATGCAGGGGCTCCGGCCGTGAAATTCAACCCGCACGAATGGCGCAGGCACTTCCCCCTGCTGGCGAATCATTCCCGCCTGCACTACCTCGACAATGCCGCCACCGGCCAGATGTGCGAGCCGTCGTTCGACGCCGTCACCCTGCATGAACTGACGCATCGCGCCAATGTCCTGCGCGGCACCTACCGATTGGCCGAGCAGGCCGACGCGGCGTACGAGCAGGCGCGTCGCCAGGTGGCCGCCTACCTGAACGCCGCCAGCGCCGACGAAGTCGTGTTCACCTCCGGCACCACGGCTTCGATCAACCTCGTCGCCCATGCGTTCGGCGACATGCTGCAGCCAGGCGACGAGGTCGTGCTGAGCCTCGCCGAGCACCACAGCAATTTCGTGCCCTGGCAGATGCTGCGCGAGCGGCGCGGCGTCGTGCTGCGCCTGCTGCCGCTGACCGATGAGGGGCGCCTCGACCTCACGCGCCTCGGCGAAGTTGTCACGCCGCGCTGCAAACTGGCTGCCGTCACGCATGCCTCCAACGTCACTGGCGCTGTCACCGAGCTGGCGCCCCTGGTCGCGGCGGCGCGCGCCGTCGGCGCCCGCGTGCTGCTCGACGGCGCCCAGGCCGTGCAGCACGGCCCGGTGGATGTCGCCACGCTCGGCGTCGACTTCTACGCCTTCTCCGGACACAAGGCCTTCGGCCCCACCGGCGTCGGCGTGCTGTGGGGCCGTGCCGAAGCGCTGGCCGCGCTGCCGCCTTTCCTCGGCGGCGGCGGCATGATCGGCCGCGTGACGGTCGGGGAAACGACATACGCGCCGCCGCCGCGCCGTTTCGAGGCCGGCACGCCGCCGATCGCGCAGGCCATCGGGCTGGGCGCGGCGCTCGACTGGCTGCGCGAGCAGCCGTGGGCCGCCATGAACGCCCATACGGAACGCCTTGCGCAGCGGCTGCTCGACGGGCTCGCCGTCCTGCCGGGGCTGACTTTCATCGGGCCGCGCGACATGGCGCAGCGCCTGCCCATCGTCGCCTTCGACATTGCCGGCATCCATCCGCACGACGCCTGCCAGATGCTCGACGAACGCGGCGTCGCCGTGCGCGGCGGCCACCATTGCGCGCAGCCGCTGATGGATCATTTCGGCGTGCAGGGCGCCGTGCGCGCCAGCATCGCGCCCTACAACGACGAGGCCGACATCGACGCGCTGCTGACGGGGCTGCGCGATGCCATCCAGCGCCTGAGATGAGCGACGACCTCTACCAGCAGGCCCTGCTCGAACTCGCCAAGGCGGCCCACGGCGCCGGCAGCCTGTCGTCGCCCGACGGTACTGCGCTTCGTGACAGCCCGCTGTGCGGCGACCGCGTGCGCATGCAGGTCGCGCTGGAGTCCGGCAGAATCAAGGCCATCGCCCACGACGTGAAGGGCTGCCTGCTCTGCCGCGCCGCCGCCTCGCTGGTCGGGCTGCACGGCACTGGCCTCGATGCGGCGGCGGCAGATGACCTGCACAAGCAGGTCGCCGCGACTCTCGCCGGCGGCGACCCGCCCTCCGACTGGCCGGAGCTGGCCCTCTTCGCGCCGGTGCGGCCGCATCGCAACCGCCACGGCTGTGTCCTGCTGCCGTTCGAGGCGTTGTCAGCCGCGCTGGACAGCCAAACCCGCGCTTAGCATACTGGCCGTCATGGCATTCCGGTTCAGCAAGACTTGGCAGCACACGACGGTGCCTGCCAGACTCGCGCGCCGTGTCCTCTTCCTCGCCGGCATGGCGGCCTGCCTGCAGGCACAGCCCGTCGCGGCGGCCAGGCCCTGCGGCGAGGTCATCACTCTCGGCACGCACGGCGGCAGTACGACGCGATACGCATTAAAGCGGCCCGACACCCCCCAAGCGGTGAAAACGCCGGTCGCGCTGGTGCTCCTGCCGGGTGGCGGCGGGCACCTCGATCTCGATGACACGGGATGCCCGCGCGCGCTCACAGGCAATTCGCTCGTGCGCTCGATCGCGCTGTTTCAGGCAGAGGGTTTCGTCACGGCCCTGGTGGATGCGCCTTCGGACCATCCCGGCGAGGACGGACTGGCCGGATTCCGCGTCACGACGCAGCATGCGGACGATCTGGGAAAAGTAATCGCAGACGTGCGTGCGCGCACCGGACTGGCCGTCTGGGTGGTGGGCACCAGCCGGGGCGCGATATCCGCCGCGAATGCCACAGCCAGGCTTGCCGGCCACGCCGCCCCGGACGGCGTGGTGCTCACGTCACCCGTGACCTACGGTAGCCGCGGCAACAAGGCTTTTGTGGCGCAAAGCGTGTTCGACCTTCCCCTGGCGGACATCCGGGTGCCGGTGCTGGTCGTCGGCCATGCCGCCGACCAATGCCTGCGCTCCCCCGCCAGGCTGAACGGCGACATCGGGTCGCGCATCCACGGCGTGCGCAAGCAGGTCGTCACGGTGACTGGTGGGCCTGGCGGAGCGGTGACGGGCATCGAGGCCTGCCAGGGCCGGTCGCCGCACGGCTTCATCGGGCAGGAGGCCGAGGTGGCCGGCGGCATTGCACGTTTCGTTCGCGGAGAAGGCTATTGAGTCGCAGGGTGGCGTTCCCCGGAAACCAGACCTAAAGACTGAGCTTCCAAGGCCGTTGACCTTGTCATGGAGGCATCGAACCGGAGATGGCGATGTTCAAGCTGTGGAACAACCCCCGCCCGCCAGGCGGGCGCGAAGAAGACAAGGATCAGGCGATCGACGGCGAGCGGATGAAAATGCTGAACGAGCATTTTCCGATCGGCAGGAAGATCCGCTATTTCCCGGAGTTCCAGCGCGACATCGTTTTCCACACCATCATCATCGCCTGGCGCGTGAACGATCATTACGTCTATGCGCGCGAGGCAATCCAGATGGATGCCGACGGTGTCCCGGAGGCCTTTCTGGTCGGGGAGCGGAAGAGCAGGCTTCCCCTGGCCAAGCTCAAGCGGCTGCAGCTGATGGTGCCCGACACGACCGACATGGAACGCTCGCTGGACTATGTGCGCCGGGCAACCCTCGGCCGCAACGGGCAGTTCGTGCGCGGCAATGCCATCACGCTGATCGCCGACACCTGTCATAACGGCATCCCCAGCGTGGACACGCAGGTGGATAGCCGCCAGCGCATGAAGGATGGCCCCTATGCGGACAACCAGATGATCCTGCTCAGGCCGGACCTCGGCACGCTGGCCATCACCGACCAGCGGCAGAAGGCGCGCGTACCCAGCCACGTACCGGTCAGTCTCTATTTCAAGGAGGACGTGCCGCCCGTCGGCTGCATCCTCGGCGATTTCTCCGACGTGTCGCTGCGCCTGAAGGCGGCGCCCGAGCAGGCCATGCCGCCGATGAAGGTGAATGATAAGGTGGTCGTCATCCTCAACCTCGGCGACGCCTCGAGCATCTATCGGATCAGGGGCACGGTGTTCCGCTCATCGCCCGACGCCTGCGTGATCAAGCTGAAGCAGCTCTACAAGGACGGCGACTTCGCGCCCATCAAGACGATGGACGTCCTCGAAATCAAGACGGGGCTGCTGAACCTGCGCTTCTGAAGATCAGTAGAGGATCTCGCTCCAGCGTCCGCCGGTGACCAGATCGTTCTTGCGGCGCGCCCATTCCGCTTCGCCGGCCAGGCCCGCCAGCGTTTTCTCGATCCCAGCCAGCATGGTTTCCATGCCGGCGACGAAGACGTGGGTGTCCGGCTTCTGCAGCATCTCCCATACTTCCGCGGCGTTTCGCTCGATCGCCTTGTCCAGCGCGATCGGGGCATCGAAGTGCGGTTTCGGGCTGACGGCCTGGAAGGCCTTGAAGGTCTTCTCGTCGAAGTAGTTGGCCAGGTCGTTGTTCTGCTCGTTCATGTAGAGCATTTCCAGGCCGGTGCGCGCGCCGAAGAAGAGCCGCACCTTGCCTTCCCAGCCGCCCAGGTTTTCGTAGATGTGGCGGATGAAGGCGCGGAAGGGGGCGATGCCGGTGCCCATTCCGATCATGAGCAGGTCGGCCGCGCGGTTCTCCGGCACGGGAAAGGCCAGGCCGATGGGGCCGGAGAAGGCGATGCGCTCGCCCGGCTTCAGGTCGCACAGGTAGTTGGAGGCCACGCCCTTGTACTGCTCGCCGTTGTATTCGTCGACATAGAAGCAGCGCCGCACGCACAGGGTGAACTCCGTGCCCTCGTCGGTTTCCCTGTCCGGATCGGCGATGGTGTAGAGGCGCACATGGAACTTGTTGCCGTACTGACCCGGCGCCATGACGCGGATGCTCTGACCCGTGCGGCAATTGAACGTTCGGTTGCCCGTGCGGAACACCATGTGCCGCACTTCCTCGCGCGAGGATTCCGGCGTGATCCGCTGCGAGCGGACCAGGGTTGCGGAATACAGCTCGGGTTGCTGCGCTTCTTGGCTGAGTGACATGTGGCTACCCTCGGGAAACAGTCGGAAAAGGTTGCAGGAATTATACAAGGCGCAACATTGTGTCGCTTAGCCCGCTGGCTCGCCGCGCGGCAGGCTCGGGCGCAGCAGCGCGGCGCCGAACTGGATGAAATAGAGACCGAAAGTCAGCCCCCACGATACGGTGGCCAGCGCCACGGCCCAACTGCCCAGGCCGTGCACCGTCGCCGCCAGACGCAGCAGGGCGGCGGCGAACATCATCCAGTAGGCGAGGCGCATCGCAGCCGGCACGACCAGCGGCCGTCCGGTATGGCGCAGGCTGACGCGCGTCATCAGGCCGAGCATCATCAGGCCCAGGCTGCCAACGGTGAAGGCGTGCACCCAAGCGGCTTCCGGCACGATGCCCGCGAGTTCCGCCGCCGCCTTCAGCGCGAAGGCGAAGACCAGCCAGGCGAAGCCGAGATGCATGACGAACACCAGCGGCACGTCGAGCAGGCGCCAGCCCTTCCAGCGCGCGGTGCGTATGCCGAGCACCCCCGCGCAGGCGAGGGCCGCGAGGCCGATCCAGAGCGACGGCGCGCCGGCGAGGTCGAGCGCGGCGAGCAGCAGCACCACGCCGACCGCAAGAACTTCCAGCTCGACATTGAACGGCGCCTGCTCGCCGCGGCCTTTCTCGCGCAGGGCGTTGCCGGTGAAGATCGGCGTCAGCACGCCGCCCTTGAGCACGTAGAGCACGATGATCGAGTAGATCGCCCCGCGCAGGCCGAGCCCGGCGAAGGCGGTGTTCGCGGCGAGTATGCCGTAGTGGTAGGCGGCGTTCGCCGCCGTCAGCGCCAGCAGGATGGGCAGCAGCAGGAGATAGAGGCGGTTGGAGGCGCCCGCGAGTTGCGGCGCGACCATGAGGAAGACGGCGGGGAAGAGCAGGATGTCGATGATCGCCGGCGCCAGCGGCGGCAGCCAGGGCGCCGTCCAGAAGGCGATGCGTCCGGCCAGCCAGAGGACGACGAGCAGGGCGAGGGGCCCGCCAACGATCTCTTCGGTGCCTGCCCAGCTCGGCAGCGCCGTCAGGACGATGCCGGTGATGATGGCCGCGGCAAAGCCGAACAGCATCTCGTGGCCGTGCCACAGGCGCAGCGGCGTGCCGACGGAAGGCACTTCCCATATGCCGAGCCAGGCGCCCAGCCAGACGGCCGCCAGCAGCGGCGCGTAGAGCGCGCCGAGGAAATAGAAGGGCCGGAAGGCGCTGGAGAAGAGAGGCGCAGGCATTGCGCGATTCTAGCGCGCGGGTGCCGGGCGCGTCCGTCCGGGGAAAATTGTAACGAATGATTTCAGGAGTACACGGGCAAGGTATCGGAAGCTATAGTGAAAGATGAGGGGAATTTCAGCCGGCCCGGTTTCCGGCATGGAGTCGAACATGAATCATGGCAAGTTGTTCCTGGGGTTGCTGCTCTGCGTGACGGTCTCGGCCGGATCCGCGTGGGCGCACGACCGCGGTTACGGTCGCGGCGGCGCGCGGGTCGGCGTGTATGTCGGCGTTCCCTTTGCCTATTCCTGGCATGTCGTGCCGCAGCCGTATTACGCGCCTTATTACTACAACTACCCACCGTACTATTACCCGCGGCAAGTGATCGTTCAGCCCGAGCCCCAGGTCTATATCGAGCGGGCCGTGCCCCAGTCTGCGCCGCAGGCCCAGGCGTATTGGTACTACTGCAACGCGCCCCAGGGCTACTACCCCTACGTGAAGGAATGCCCGGCTGGCTGGCAGCAAGTCGTGCCGACGCTTCCGCCGCGAAACTGACCGGAAATCCATGCCATGCGATCGACCTCAATATTCATGCTTTTCGCCGCCACGCTTGCGCTGAGCGCCTGCGTTTCGGTGCCGAGCGGACCGAGCGTGCTGGTGCTGCCCGGTACGGGAATGAGTTTCGAGCAGTTCCGCCTGGACGAGGGCGAGTGCCGCCTGTTCGCCGCAAACCGGATCGGCCTGTCCGCGGAGGGCGCGACAACGGACGCCGGTGTGCGCAGTGCCGTGGTAGGGACGATGATCGGCGCGATCGCCGGTGCGGCCATCGACGGCAGGCATGGTGCGGGAGTGGGCGCCGGTACCGGCCTGGTCGTGGGCAGCATGGCGGGCGCCGGGACGGCACAGGTTTCGGGTTACGAAGCTCAGCGGCGCTACGACAACGCCTTCGTGCAGTGCATGTATGCGAAGGGGCACCGCGTGCCGGTGTCGGGCTACTATCCGCCGGAACGCCAGGCGCCGCCGTCCTCGCCGCAGTATCCGCCGCCGCCCGCGCCCCGCTGAACCTTGCGGGGCGGTTTGCGGCGCCGTGTCACGCAGGCTGACTTTTTGTTTCTATACTTCGGTTTCCGCTACCAGGAGACCGACGATGGCCCATCTGCCCCCGCTGCCGCGCGAATCCGTTCCCGAGTTCAAGGAGCGCTTCGACCATTACGCCGCCACGCGCGGCTTCGTGCCCAACAGCATCCTCACCATGTCGCGCCGGCCGGCGATTGCCCGCGCCTTCATGGACCTCAACAAGGCCGTGCTCTACGAGGGCAGCGTGCCGGAGGAACTGAAGATGCTGGTCAGCCTCATCGCCAGCCAGGCCGCCGGCTGCCGCTACTGCCAGGCGCACATGGCCAACCTGTCGAGCATCTACAAGGCCGCCGACAAAAAGATCGCCGCGGTGTGGGAATTCGAGACCAGCGAGTTGTTCAGCGACGCCGAGCGCGCTGCGCTGCGCCTGGCCCTGCACGCTGCTCTGCTGCCCAACGAAGCCAGCGCCGCCGATTTCGAGATGCTGAAGCGCCATTTCGACGAGGGTCAGATCGTCGAGATCGTCGCCACCATCGCGCTGTTCGGCTACCTCAACCGCTGGAACGACACCATGGCCACCGACCTCGAAGGGCATCCGGCGAAAGTCGCCGAACGCACGCTGGGGGACGCGGGCTGGGAAGCGGGTAAGCACGGCGCTGCCTGATCCGCAGCAGCGAGCGGGCCAGGCGGATCCTGAACCGCTTCGCTTCGCACCCTGACAGCCTATGCCGCGCGGACAGAGGCTTCGGGCGTGCGGCGGAGGAGTTTTCCTTCGAGTTCGGCCTGCGTGGCGCGGGCCTGGGCGATGGCCCGCTCCTTCACCGGGCCGTAGCCGCGGATCGACTCGGGCAGGCGGGCGAGG
>WBZL01000289.1_pt1 | contig 55399 bp, 44 predicted proteins | sample 5204291 | NCBI WGS metagenome assembly WBZL01 (sample SAMN12344345, study PRJNA552823) | activated sludge metagenome | biome: Activated sludge suspended growth; feature: Nitrification reactor; material: Wastewater; isolation source: activated sludge from nitrification reactor of wastewater... | reverse complement strand
CCGGCGCCGGCCGTGGTCACGTCGGTCCACGGGCCGGTCTCGTCGACGGCGGTGAACCCGGCGGCGTCGAGGCGGCGGGCGACCTCCGCCACGGCGTGGAGGGGCGAGGGCGAGGCGTCCACGAACGCCAGGAGGTCGGCGGTGGTGGGCAGGGGCGCGGGAGCGGTCATGGTGTCAGGTCCGTGCAGTCTCGGAGGGCGTCCCAGGCGGCGCCGGCCGCCTCGGCGTCCTCGCCGGTCAGGGGTCGGGGGCGCCCGCCGCTGATCACGGCGGGCTCCCAGGCGTAGTCGTCGATGTGGCGGCCGGTGACGGTGACGTGCAGGACGCCCGTGTCGGCCGCCGGCCCGCCCGACGTGTAGAAGGCGAAGTTGCCGAGGCCGTAGGCGACGAGCGCCTCGCCGCGGTGCCCGGCTCCGAGCAGGCGATGGGCGTGGCTCCCCACCACGAGGTCGGCGCCGGCATCGACGAGGCGCTGGGCGAGCGGCGGCTGGGCGCCGTTCGGGCACGTCGTGCCCTCGGTGCCCCAGTGGAGGAACACGACCACGGTGTCGGCGTCGGTGCGCGCGGCCACGACCGCCGCCACGAGGCGGTCCTCCCGCTTCGCCGAGGCGACGCCACCCTGGTCGGCGGTGGCGGTCCAGCGGTCGATGAGGTCGGCGTCGAGCACGTCGGTGGCGCCCAGCACGGCGATGCGCTGCCCGTTGATCACCGTGCGGTAGGGGGCGTAGGCCTCGGCGGCGTCCCGCCCGATGCCCACGACCGGGAACCCGGACGCGTCGCGGGCGGCGAGCGTGTCGGCCAGGCCCTCCGGGCCGTAGTCGACCCCGTGGTTGTTGGCCATGGTGACCACGTCCACACCGGCGGCGCGGAGCGCGTCGAACGCCGTGGGCGGCGCGCTGAAGGTGTACGTCTTGTCCTCGGGGGTGCCGCCCTCGGTGATCGCGGTCTCGAGGTTCACCATGGCGAGGTCGGCGCCCGAGAGCGACGGGGCGATGTCCTCGAGCACCGACGCCGGATCGGTCGCGAGCGCGTCGCGCAGGACGCCCTCGAAGTGCACGTCGCCGCCGAAGGCGAAGGTGACCGGGCCCGAGGGCACGGCGACCAGGCTCACCCCCTTGGCATCGGTCAGCGCCACGACGGGCAGGGCGGTGGTGGGCACCGTGGTGGCGTCGGTGGGCACCGGCCCGGCGTCGACGTCGGTGCCGCCGCACGCCGCCAGGACGACCAGGCAGACCAACCCGACCAACCGGCCGAGGCGCCGGCGCGCCCCCGTCGCCGGCGGGCGTCGGGCGGCGGGCATGGCGGCAGGCTACCGACCGGGTGGGGCCCGGCCGGGGCGGCGCCGATCAGCCGGCGACGCGCTCCAGGGCGCCCGCCTGCAGGAGCCGGTGCAGGGTGGAGAAGACGGTGAAGGCGCTGTGGCCGACCTCGGCGGTGATGGCCGCCACCGAGGAGCGGCCGTCGACCGCAGCGAGGACCTGCCACTCCACCGCCGAGACGGTCACCGAGCCGACGCCGTCGGGAAGGCGCGGCGCGACGCGCAGCACGACGTCGGTGGAGGGGATGTCCCGGGCAATGGCGGTGAACGCGGTCAGGCGGGCCGTGGCCGCGGCCAGGACGTCGTCCACCGGGAAGGGGAACTCGGCGCCGAGCTGGTGCGTCTCGCCCTCGTTGAAGGCGAAGTGGTTGCTGGAGGGCACCAGGAGCTCGAAGAGGGTCGAGACCGTGTGCTCGTAGAGCGCGGCGCGCAGGCGGTCGGCGGACGCCTCGCCGACCTGCACGAGCGCGGCCACGAGGGAGCCGCCCTGGCGGGTGGTCTCGACCGCTCGGTCCCACTGGGCCTCGCTCACCACGGTGGCGGCCAGGAACACCTGCCGGAGGGACGGCCCGGTCTCGGCGTGCGCGAGGTAGATGCCGCCGTCGCGGAGGCACACGATGCTGGAGTAGGTGCCGGTCAGGTGGAGGATGCCGGTGCGCTGCCCCGCCGCGAGGCCGCGCAGCAGGTCGGGGAGCGGCACCTCGGTGAGCGATCCGGAACCCGGGATGCCCGCCGGCGAGGGTTCGAGAGCCACGAACGGCACCGTACCGCCGGCGGCCCCGAGCCCGGGACATGCCCCGGCGGGGATGGGCGGCGGGCCCCGGGAGACCGGTCCGGCCGGACTCAACTCCGCCGCTACCCATCCGATGGATCACCAGCCCAGGCGCCGCCCCCCTCCCGGAGGGCGGGTCGCCCGGGCCTCGGCCCGCCAGCCGAACCGTCGACCACAGGGGCTCCCAGATGCTCAGGAACATGAAGGTCGGGACCAAGATCTTGACGGTCCTCGTCGCACCGTTGCTGGTGCTCGGCGTGCTCGCCGGCCTCGGCGTCCAGGAGCGGCGGGCGGACGCCAACTCGGCGAAGGACACCGAGCAGTTCGCCGAGGTGGCGGCGGCCGACTCGGACACCGCCCACGAGCTGCAGCTCGAGCGCATCTTCACCGCCGAGTACCTCGGCAGCGGCGGCCAGGAGGGCGGCGACGACCTCGTCCGCCAGCGCGAGGCCACCGACGAGGCCATCAGCCAGCTCAAGCCGCTGCTCGTCGGCATCGACTTCGCCTCGGCCACCACGACCATGGGCGAGGTGGTGGCGTCGGTGCAGGACCACCTGAACGGCCTCGACGACCTCCGCGCCTCGGTCGACGCCCAGGAGCTGAGCGCCCAGGCGGCGCTGTCGGGCTACGCCGAGACCAACGACACCCTGCTGGCCCTCAACGGCGAGATCGGGGCGAGCATCGCCGTGCCCGAGCTGGCGGCGTCGTTCAACGACTACGTCTCGCTCGCCAAGGCCAAGGAGGCGAGCGCCACGGCGATCGCCGACGTGACCGCGGTGCTCGCGGCCGGCGGCTTCGGCGATGGCGACCTGGACCTCATCGTCGAGGCCGCCCAGGAGGAGCAGAGCCACCTCGACCGCTTCGCCGAGTCCCAGGACCGGGCCTACAAGACCCGGCTCGAGAACGAGCTCGGCCGTCCCGAGGTCCAGGCGTCCCAGGACCTCCAGGCCCAGGTCATCGCCGCCGGCAGCCTCGGCGGCAGCGGCGACCCCGAGATCCTCGTCGACGACTGGGTCTCGGCCGGCACCGACCGCCTGAACGCCTACCAGGCGGTCGAGGGTGCGATCCTCGACGACGTCAACGGTGAGGCCTCGGCCCAGGTGTTCGCAGCCGAGAAGGCGGTGCGGCTCTACCTGGCCGGCGCCGCCGCCGCCACCCTGGTCGCCCTGCTGCTGGCCTCGATGGTGGCCCGGGCCACGACCCGGCCGCTGCGCAAGCTGACCAAGGCCGCCAACGTCCTGTCCGCGGAGCGCATCCCCCGGCTGGTCGAGGACCTGCGCTCGCCCGAGTCGATGGTCGGGGCCGAGCCCATGACGGTCGAGCCCATCGAGGTGCGCTCGCGGGACGAGATCGGCCAGCTCGCCGAAGCCTTCAACGCCATCCAGAACGTGACCGTCGAGGTCGCAGAGGAGCAGGCGGCGCTGCTGCGCAAGGGGATCGGGGACATCTTCGTGAACCTCGCCCGGCGCAATCAGTCGCTGCTCGACCGCCAGATCGAGTTCATCGACGAGCTCGAGGCCAACGAGGAGGACCCCGAGCAGCTCGAGCACCTCTTCAAGCTGGACCACCTCGCCACCCGGATGCGGCGCAACGCCGAGAGCCTCCTGGTCCTCGCCGGTGCCGAGCCGCCCCGACGCCGGGCCCGGCCCGTCGCCCTCGCCGACGTGGTGCGCGTCGCCATCGGTGAGGTCGAGGACTTCACCAGGGTGAACCTGCTGGCCCTCGACGACGTGACCGTGGGTGGCAACGTGGCGGTCGACCTCGCCCACCTGCTCTCCGAGCTCATGGAGAACGCCGCCCAGTTCTCGCCGCCCGAGACCCCCGTCGAGGTCGTCGGCCAGCGCACGACCGACCGCGGCTACCTGATCACGGTGTCGGACCAGGGCATCGGCATGAGCGCCGAGCAGCTCGCCGAGGCGAACCACCTGCTGGCCCACCCGCCCCTCGTGGGCCTGGCCCTGTCCCGCTCACTCGGGTTCATCGTCATCGGCCGGCTCGCCGCCCGCTTCGGGATCGCCGTGCGCCTGGTCTCGTCGCCCGCCGGCGGCATCAGCGCCATGGTGAGCCTGCCCGCGGCCCTGGTCGCCGACGAGGGCATGCCGGCCGTCGACGCCCCGATCGACCAGTCGGCTCCCGCGCCGGCTCCCGTCGGCGCCCCGGTCGCCGAGCCCGTGGATCCGGCGCCGACCGCACCGACGCCGTTGTTCGACCAGGAGCCGCTGCCCTCGCCCGTGGCCCCGGCGCCCGCCCCTGTGGCGATGGCGCCGCTAGCGCCGCCCCCACTGGCCCCGTTGGAGGCGCCGGCCGCGCCGGTGACCCCGCCGATGCCGGTGGCCGACGCCACCACCGATCCCCTCGGCGCCCTCTTCGCGGAAGCCGACCACGCCCCCGTGCCCCCGGCGCCGGGCAACGGGTCCGCCCCGGTGGAGCCCGTCGGGTTCGACCTCGGTGCCCTCACGCCGACCCCGGTCCCGCCCGCCCCGCCGGCGCCCCCGATGCCCCCGATGCCCCCGATGGACGTGGCGCCCCCGCCGCCGCCGCTCGCGCCCCCGGCGCCGACCCCGACCTCGGACGACGACTTCTGGTCGCCCTCGTCGGACCAGCCGGTGGGCTTCCCGGAGCTGAGCGGCGACGATCTCGCCGGCGCCTTCGGCCCCTTCGCCGGGCCCGGCCCGGTGGATCCCGCGACGCCGCCGGCGCCGCCCGCCCCGCCGGCCGACGTCCCCCTCCACACGCCCCCGATCGCGCCCGAGCCCCTGCCCGCCACGAGCGCACCCTCGAGCCTGCACGAGGCGCTCCCCGAGGGTGATGCCTTCGAGGAGGGCCTGGCCTCGCTCGTGGGCACGCCGCCGCCGGCGCCGACCGGCTGGCCCGAGCCGCCCGGGGTGGACGCCTCGGTCCCGCCGCCCCCGCCGCCGCCCCCGCCACCCGTGCCGCCGGCCCCGCCGGTCGCCGACCTGCCCGCCCCGGCCGCGCCCGCCCCGGAGGCGCCCGCCCCGGAGGCGCCGCCCACCACCACGCCCCGGCGGGTGCCGAACCCGCCGACGTCGGGCCAGCGCCTCACCGCCGCCGGCCTGGTGCAGCGCTCGGCCAAGCCGAACGTTGCCCCCGCCGCCCGGCCCGAGACCGGTGGCCGCCGGGTGGTCTCGGCCACCCAGCGCTCGCCCGAAGAGGTGCAGGCGATGCTCTCCCGCTATCGCAGCGGCCTGCACCAGGGCCGTCAGCCCGGTCAGAACCCCCCGTCGTCCCCCGAGTCCCCCCAGGAGCGGTCATGAACGGCCTCAGCGCGGAAGCGCAGAACCTGAACTGGTTGATCACCAACTTCGTGGACCGGGTCCCCGGCGTCCACGAGGCGGTGGTGGTCTCCTCCGACGGCATGCCGATGGCACTGTCGGGCGGCCTCGACCGCGACGCCGCCGACCGGTTCGCCGCGGTGGCGTCGGGCCTCATCGGGCTGGCCTACGGCGCCGCCGGCCGCTTCGGTGGCGGGGCGGTCAACGAGGTGATCGTGGAGATGGAGCACGCGTTCCTCTTCGTGACGGGCATCAGCGACGGGTCGAGCCTCGCCGTGGTCGCCTCGTCGAACTGCGACGTGGGCCTCGTCGGCTACGAGATGGCCGTCATGGTCGACAAGGCCGGCACCGTGCTCACGCCCGAGCTGCGCGCGGAGTTGCAGGGCGCTCTGCCGCGATGACCATGGCGGACGAGCCGGGTGAGAGCCTCGGGGCGCGGCTACGGCCGTACGCCCTGACGGGCGGGCGCACGCGTCCCGTCGCGGACCTCCCGCTCGAGACGCTCATCCGCACCACGCCACAGGGCCAGTCGGCGGTGCCCCGCCTCGTGCTCGAGCACAAGGCCATCGCCACCATGTGCGTCAACCCGCTGTCGGTCGCGGAGATCTCCGCCCACCTCAAGGTCCCCCTCGGGGTCATCCGGGTGCTGGTGGGCGACATGACCGCCGACGGCCTCCTGGCCACGAGCCGGCCCCAGGCGAACGACAACGACCGACCGGACATCAAGCTCCTGGAAAGGGTGCTCAATGGGCTTCAGGCACTCTGAGACCGCGGATCCCATGGCGGGGACCACCACGACCGTGCCACTGCCGGTGAAGATCGTCGTCGCCGGCGGCTTCGCCGTGGGCAAGACCACGCTGGTGGGGTCGATCTCCGAGATCGAGCCCCTCACCACCGAGGCGGCCATGACCAAGGTGAGCCTCGGCGTGGACGACGTGGGCGGCGCCGCCAACAAGTCGTCGACCACGGTGGCCATGGACTTCGGCCGGGTGAGCCTCGGCGACGATCTCATCCTCTACCTGTTCGGCACGCCCGGCCAGGACCGCTTCCGGTTCATGTGGGACGACCTCGTCCGCGGCGCCATCGGCGCCATCGTCCTGGTGGACACCAACCGCCTGGCCGACTGCTTCCCCGCGGTCGACTACTTCGAGGCCATGGACGTGCCGTTCATCGTGGCCATCAACTGCTTCCACGGGATGCTCGCGCACAACGTCAACGACGTGCGCGAGGCGCTGGCGGTGCCGGCGGACGTGCCCCTGATCCTGTGCGACGCCCGCGACCGGGAGTCCACCAAGGCCGCCCTCCTCGAGCTCGTGCAGCACGCCATGTTGAAAGCGGTGTAGCCACACCCACCCTTGACAGTCCGCTGGTCGCGCGTCCGTCCGGCGGGTCCTGACGCCGGACATCCGTTTCGGGCCATGCTCGCTCGTTCCTCTCGCTGCGCGTGGGGCAGTCACACCCACCCTTGACAGTCCGCTCGTCGCGCGTCCGCCCGTCGGGTCCTGTCGCCGGACATCCGTTTCGGGCCATGCTCGCTCGTTCCTCGCTGCGCGTGGCCCGAAGCCGTTCCGGCGCCACCCGCCGGGCTACCGGTGCCGCGGTCTGTCGCCCCACACATCGCCAGGCCGCACGGCCCCGGGGGGCCGCACGGCCTGGGTACGCTGCTGCCCTCGTGGGCAACGGTGCGGTCGACGTGGTGTTGATCCACTGGAACCAGCCGGCGCGGTTGCTCGCCGCTGTCGCGCAGTACGGGCGGCAGGGGGTGCCGGTGCGGCTCACGGTGGTGGACAACGCCTCCGAGCCCGGCGCGGTGGCGCAGCTGCGCGACGAGCTGCCGCTGGTCGAGGGGGACTTCGACCGACCGCCGCTGCTGCTCGAGCAGGACGCCAACCTCGGGTGGGGCCCGGGCGCCAACGTGGGGCTGCGGCGGTGGCTGGCCGACCCGGACGGCTCCGAGTGGTGTGGCGTGGCCCCCCACGACGCCCTGGCCGCCGACGGCACGCTGGCGCGGCTGGTCGAGGAGGGCGTGCGGCGGCCCCGCGCCGGGCTCATCAGCGCCGACGTCGGCGACGGAATGTCCACGATCATCGACCCCTTCTTCGGGACCGTTCTGCGCCCAGCGGCGGTCACCGAGGGCTGGGAGCCGATGCACTACCCGCACGGCACGCTGCTGCTGGCCCGGCGTGCGTGCCTCGACGACATCGGGATCTTCGACGAGCGCTACTTCGCCTACTGCGAGGAGGCCGACCTGGGGGAGCGGGCCCGGCGGGCCGGCTGGGAGGTCGGCATCGTGCGGGGCGCCGACGTGCGCAACCCGTACGTGGCCAACAGCGACGCCCTCGTCGACTACCTCGAGGAGCGCAACACCCTGCTCCTGCTGCGCGACGAGTTCGGGTGGTGGCCCGCCACGGTGCGACTGCTGCTCGGGCTCTGGATGGTCGCCCGGGGCGTGCGCGACCCCGCCAAGCGGCGGGACATCTTCGACGCCAAGGCGCGGCTGCGGGCGATGGCCGACCACCTCCGCGGTCGGTACGGACCGCCCCCCGACGACCTGCGCTGACCCCTGGCGGGGTAGGGGGCGACGGTAGGCTTGCCCCGCCCCGGTGCGAGGTGTGGACGTGGGTCCGCACCCGCCGCAGGGCCCCGATCCCTCGATGACCGATACCCACCGAGCGCCCTCCGACGACGCGTCCCCCGAGGCCGACGCGCCCACGGACGAGGCCGGCGTCGAGGAGTGGCCCGAGGTCGAGGTCGAGGACGAGGACGGACCTGAGGACGGGCCGGCCCCCGTCGCCACGGCCACCCTGTTCGACCAGGACGCCTGGGAGCCCGTGGCCGAGGAACCGGACGAGGCCGCCGACGACGAGGAGGAGGAGGCGGACGCCGACGGCGCACCCGGCGTCACCGCGGGCGCGCCGAGCGGTCCCACGCTGTTCGACCAGGACGCCGAGGACCCGGCCGCGCTCGACGCCGCCGCCTTCGCCGAGCTCGACGACCCCGACCTGCAGCCGCAGGCCGACCTCGACCACCAGGCCCCCGCCGGGGCCGTGGTGGCGGCGGCGCCCAAGGTGCACCTGCGCTACGAGCCCGCCCTCGACGGCCTCCGGGGCCTGGCCGTGCTCGGGGTGCTGTTCTTCCACGGCCAGTTCGCCTGGGCGCGGGGCGGCTTCCTCGGCGTCTCGACCTTCTTCACCCTGTCGGGCTTCCTGATCACGACGCTGCTCGTCACCGAGCACCACGGGCGGGGCACGATCAGCCTGCGCAACTTCTGGACCCGGCGGTTCCGGCGGCTCATGCCGGCGTCGATCGTCGCGCTCGCCGGGATCTCGATCCTGTTCGGGTTCTTCGTGGCCGACGCCGCCCAGCTGAACGAGCTGCGGGGCGACGTGATCGCGGCGCTGCTGTACGTCGCCAACTGGCACTTCATCGTCGCCGACCAGTCCTACACCGACCTGTTCACCGCGCCCTCGCCGGTCCAGCACTTCTGGTCGCTGGCCATCGAGGAGCAGTTCTACGTGGTCTTCCCGCTCCTGGTGTACGGGGTGTTGAAGGTCGCCAGGGGCGCCCGGCGGGTGCTGTTCCCGGTCCTCGGCGGCCTCACCGTGGCGTCGATCGCCTGGATGCTGCACCTGTACGAGCCGGGCCTCGACACCGCGCGCGTCTACTACTCGACGTTCACCCGGGCGGCCGAGCTGCTCATCGGTGCGCTGCTGGCGCTGCTGCTCGTGCACCGGGGACCGCTGCGCCGGCCCGGGGCGGTGCTCGGCGTCGGCGCCGCCGGCGTGCTCGCCCTCGGGATCACGGTGTGGTGCTGGCTCAACCTCGACCAGTCCGACGGTGTGCTCTACCAGGGGGGCCTGGCCCTCTACGCCTGCGTCACCGCGGTGCTGATCTGGTCGGCGCTGCAGGTGGCGGGGCCGATCCCGGAGATCTTCTCGAAGTCGGGGATCGTCGCCCTCGGCAAGATCTCCTACGGCGTCTACCTCTACCACTGGCCGATCTTCCTGTGGCTGACGCCCGAGCGCACCGGCCTGGCCCTCTGGCCGCTGTTCGTGGTGCGGCTGGCCGTCACCCTCGCCGTGTCGCTCGTCTCGTACCACTACCTCGAGCAGCCCGTCCGCCAACGGGTGCTGCTGGTGAAGCGCCGTTCGTGGCTGGTGGCACCTGCCGCCGTCACCGCGGTGGCCATGGCGGTGATCCTCGTGACCGTGAACCCGCCGGCGGTGCCCGACCTCGACTTCACCGAGGCGACCGAGGCCATCGAGGCGCCGTCGACCTCCCCGGAGGCGCTGGCCCAGCAGGCGCAGGACCTCGAGGACGCCGTCCCCGTCGCCGCGACCACGGCGCCGACGGTGAACCGGGTGCTGCTCGTCGGCGACTCGGTGATGGGCCAGGCCTATCCGTTCTTCCGGGACCGCTTCGCCGAGCGCGGCATCACCACGGGCTACGCCGGTGGCCCCGGCACCGGCCCGCTGAACCCCCAGGGCGAGGGTGACTGGCTGAGCCAGATCGATCGGTGGGTGGCCGACTTCGACCCCGACGTCGTCGTCATCGAGGCGTGCTGCGACTACACGTACCCGCCCGACGAGCTCTACCGGCTGCCGGACGGCACCGAGGTGCTGCCGAACACCGACCTCGCCTACCAGACGTGGGAGCAGGTCTCGCGGGAGATGATCCGGCGGGCGTCGGCCGGCGGCGCCCGGGTCTTCTGGGTCATCAGTCCGCCGGTGAAGACCAACGGGTACTACGGGCCCATGGAGGACCACGTGGCCCGCCTCAACGAGATCTACCGCACGCTGCCGGTGCCGAAGGTCGACTGGGCCACCCCGTCGAGCCTGAACGGGGGTTACGCCGACGACCTGCCCATCGGTCCCAACGGCGAGATGGTGCGGGTGCGGGCCGCCGACGGCCTGCACTACACGCCGGAGGGCGACCTCCTCCTCGCCGACGCCACCCTGCGCACCATGCTCCAGCTCGAGGCCCGCCCCGGCTTCTAGCTGCACTCGACGGGCCCACCCACGACCGTCACCGTTCGTCGGGGAGCCGGCCGTCCTCGGCGGCGGCGATCACGGGGCGGACCCGCAGCAGGTACCAGAGGCAGATGACGATGCCGCCGACCATCGTGAGCACGCCGAGGGCGATGAGCAGCAGCCAGGTGACGCGGCTGCGGCCGGCCAGGGCCCAGGCCCAGCCCGGTCGGCGGGCGACGTCGAGGAAGGCCCACAGCGACAGGGCCAGGGGCAGCAGGAAGAAGATCGCCTTGAGGGTCTCCCAGGCGAGCGTGCCGACCCCGATCTGCTCGCCGCCGGCGTTGACCGCCAGCACCGACACCGACGCCAGCACGGCCACGATCAGAGGGTCGACTCCGCGTACGCCTGGTTCCAGAGCCGGTCGTAGCCCAGCTCGGTGAGGCGGCGCGACCAGGCGTCGGCCCGGGTGAGGGCGTCGTCGTCGCTCGACGGCGGGTCGGCCAGGAGCAGGGCGGCCATGGCGTCGGTGAGGGGGTAGCCGCTGCGGGCGGGGTCGTCGACGTCGAGGAGGTCCCGGAGGGCCGCCTCGGCCCCCTCGCGGCTGCTGTCGTAGGGCCGCACCGAGCTGGCCTGGAAGCGGATCACCGCCACGGCCAGGGCCTCGTCGCTGAAGGTGCGCCGCAGCCACAGGGGCTGGCGCCGGTCCTCGGCGGTGACGGCGGCGGCGTCGGTGGCGTCGAGGGCCACCACGAGGCGCCAGCCGGGCAGCTCGCCCACCACGCCGGCGACGGTGGCCTCGGCGGGGCCGTCGTGCCAGGCCAGCGAGGGCTCGTCGTCCAGGGTGAAGGACGTGCCCGGCAGTTCCCGGGCCAGGGCGGTCTCCACGGCGACGCGCACCTCGGCCCACGGGCGCTTGGCGCCCCCGATGCGCAGCAGCCGGGCCATGGGCTCACCCTACGCGCCGCCGGCGCCGGACCGGCCTGCTCGGGAGCGGGCGATCCGACGCCGGGGCGGAGGGACCGGGTGGGGTCGTCGGTCAGGCGGCGGCGGGGACCTCGGGATCCGCGTCGCCGTCGCCGGCGCCCTCGTCGGAGGGGTCGGCGAGGGCCCAGGCGAGGACCTCGGTGACGTCGCTCGCCAGGTGCAGGGTCATGGACTCGCGCACGTCCTCGGGGAGGTCGTCGAGGTCGGGCCCGTTCTTGGCGGGCAGGATCACCGTGGTGAGTCCCGCCCGCTGGGCCGCGAGCACCTTCTGCTTGACCCCGCCGATGGGCAGCACCCGGCCCTGGAGGGTGACCTCGCCGGTCATGCCCACCTCGGGCCGCACGGGGCGGCCGGTGAGCAGGCTCACCAGGGCGGTGGTCATGGTCACGCCCGCGGAGGGACCGTCCTTGGGGACGGCGCCGGCCGGGACGTGCAGGTGGAAGCGGCGCTGGTCGGCGCCCTCGGGGATGCCGAGCTCCGCCCGGTGGGCCCGCACGTAGGTGAAGGCGATGTCGGCCGACTCGGACATGACGTCGCCGAGCTGGCCGGTGACCTTGAGGCCGGTCTCGCCGTCGAGCGCGGTGGCCTCGACCGACAGGACGTCGCCGCCGGCGCCCGTCACGGCCAGGCCGGTGGCCACGCCCGGGCCGTGGCGCCGGTCGTGGTCGTCACGCGGGAACCGGGGCCGGCCCAGCGCGGGGCGCAGGTCGTCCACGCCGATCACCAGCGTGGCGTCGTCGCGCGTGTCGTCGACGACCTCGGCGTCAGCGCTCTCGCCGCCCTCACCGGCCTCGCCGCCGGCGATGCGGGTCGCGGCCTTGCGCAGGACCTTGCCGAGCTGGCGCTCGAGGTCCCGCACGCCGGGCTCCATGGTGTAGTCGCCGACGACGGCGCGGAGCGCGTCCTCGTCGAACACGACCTCTCCGGGGTGCAGGCCGTTGCGCTCGAGCTGGCGGGCCACCAGGTGGTCCCGGGCGATGGCGACCTTCTCGTCCTCGGTGTAGCCGTCGAGGCGCACGACCTCGACCCGGTCGAGCAGGGGGCCGGGGATGGTGTCGAGCACGTTGGCGGTGGCGATGAAGAGCACGTCGGACAGGTCGAGGTCGACCTCGAGGTAGTGGTCCCGGAAGGCGTGGTTCTGGGCCGGGTCGAGCACCTCGAGCAGCGCCGAGGAGGGGTCGCCCCGCCAGTCCGAGCCGACCTTGTCGATCTCGTCGAGCAGGAACACCGGGTTCATGGTCCCGGCCTCGGCCAGGGCCCGCACGATGCGCCCGGGCTGGGCGCCGACGTAGGTGCGGCGGTGGCCGCGGATCTCGGCCTCGTCGCGGACGCCGCCCAGGGCGACCCGCACGAACGAGCGCCCGAGGGCGCGGGCGATGGACTCGCCGAGGGACGTCTTGCCGACCCCGGGCGGGCCGACGAGGGTGATGATGGCGCCGGCGCGGCGGCCGCCCTCGGCCTCGGCGGTGCCGCGCTCGGCCCGCAGCTTGCGCACGGCGAGGAACTCGACGACGCGCTGCTTCACGTCGTCGAGGCCGGTGTGGTCGGCATCGAGCACGGCCCGGGCCTCGGCCAGGTCGAGGTGGTCGTCGGATCGCTCGCCCCAGGGCAGCTCGGCCAGGGTGTCGAGCCACGCCCGGATCCAGCCGTACTCGGCGCTCTGGGCGCTGGTGCGCTCGAGCTTGCCCAGCTCGCGGTCGACCGCGGCGGCCACGTCGGCGGGCAGCTCGCGCCCGTCGAAGCGCTCGCGGTACTCGGCGACCGGGTCGTCGTCGCCGTCCTCGCCCAGCTCCTTGCGGATGGCGGCGAGCTGCTGGCGCAGCAGGAACTCCCGCTGGCTCTTCTCCATGCCCTCGGTGACGTCGGTGCGGATGCGCTCGGCCAGCTCCAGCTCGGCCAGCGCCTCCTTGGCCCAGCCCAGGGCGAGCTGGATGCGGGCCTCGGGGTCGACGGTCTCGAGCAGCTCGACCTTGCGCTCGAGGGCGAGGTCGGGGATCCAGCCGGCGGTGTCGGCCAGGGCGCCCGGGTCCTCGACGTCGCCGAGGACCGAGCCGATGCGGCGGCCGCCGCCCAGTTGCTCGAGCAGGGCGCGGGCCGTGGCCCGGTACTCGCGGGCCAGCTCGACGGCACGCTCGCCGGCCTCCGTGGCCGGGATGACCTCGGCCTGGACCCACAGGGCCTCGCCGGTGCCCACCACGCCGGCGCCGACGTGGGCGCGGGACTCGCCCCGCACCACCAGGGCGGCCTGACCGTTGGGCAGGGTCAGGCGGCTCTCCACCTTGGCCACCGTGCCGACGCGGCCGTAGCGACCGTCGAGGCGGGGGACCAGGAGGAGGGTGCCGTCGCTGGCGGCCTCGACCGCGGCACGGGCCTCGTCGGACTCCACGGCGATGGTGACGACCATCTGGGGGAACACGACGCCCGTGGTCAGGGGCAGGACGGGCAGGGTGAGGGTGGAGAGGTCGTTCACGGTGTGCTCCCTCGGGGGGTCGCTGCTTGGGGGGTGTCCAGGGTAAGCCCGATCACGGGATTACACGATTACATTCGACCCCAACCTCGACCCGGGTCAGGGCATTCCCGCCCGGTACCGTCGCCCCCGTGACCGTGCGCGTCGGCTTCCTCGGGGCGGGCTTCATCGCCACCTTCCACTCCAAGATGCTGCGGGGGGCCGCCCACGCCGGCCTCGACGTGGCCTGGGCCGGGGTCTACGACCCCGACGCGGCCAAGGCCGAGGCCTTCGCCGCTGCCAGCGGGGCCCCGGTGTGCGCCTCCGAGGCCGAGGTGCTCGACCGCTCGGACGCCGTGTTCGTGTGCACCTGGACCGCCGCGCACCCGGCGCTGGTCGACCTCGTGGTCGAGCGCGGCCTCCCCGTGTTCTGCGAGAAGCCGCTGGCGGTCGACCTCGCCGCCGCCACCGCCATGACCCGGGCGGTCGAGGGCGCGGGCGTGACCAACCAGGTGGGGCTCGTCCTGCGGCGCTCGCCCGCCTTCCTGCACGCCCGGGCCCTGATCGCCGACGCGCGCAGCGGGCGACCGATGAGCGTGGTGTTCCGCGACGACCAGTACCTGCCGATCCAGGGCCAGTACGGCTCGGACTGGCGGGGTGATCCGGCCCGGGCGGGATCCGGCGCCCTGCTGGAGCACTCCATCCACGACGTCGACGTCCTGGAGTGGCTGCTCGGGCCGGTCGAGGTCGTCAACGGCCACACCGCGGGCTTCCACGACCTGCCCGGCATCGAGGACGACGTGGCCGCCACCTTCCGCTTCGCCAACGGGGCGCTGGGCGTGCTCACGTCGGTCTGGCACGACCTGCTCGAGCGGCCCAGCCTGCGCCGGGTCGAGGTGTTCTGCGAGCGCCTGCACGTGGTGATCGAGGACGACTGGTTCGGCCCCATCCACTGGACCCGGGCCGGCGAGGAGACCCAGACGCTGGAGGGCGCCGCCCTGCACGAGGCCACCTCCGGTGACGACCCCGACGCCGGCAACCCCGACGCCGCCTTCGTGCGTGCCGTGGCCGAGGGCCGCCCCGCGGCGCCGACCTTCGCCGACGCGCTGCGGGCCCACGTGGTGACCGACGCCATCTACCGCTCGGCGGCCGCCGGCGGGGCGCCGGTCGAGGTCCACCCGGGCCTGCCCCCGCTGACGTGAGCGCCGGCGCGCGTCCGGTGCGTCACTCGATGGCCGGCCTCATCGCCGGCGCCGGCTTCCCCTCCGGCGACCGCCTCGTGGTGGGGCACTGGCAGGTCACGCCGCTGGGGCCCTTCAGCGACGTCATGTGGGCCGCCCCCGACGGCCGGCGCACGCTCTGGGTCGCCGACGAGCGCATCGGCGCCTTCATCAGCGCGGTCTACCGCTTCGACGCGGTCGAGGTCACCGACCTCGTGGTGGAGGGCGACGCCCGCCGGCTGACCGCCCGTGCGGGCTGGTTCGACCTCGAGCTGACCGGCGGCCGGGCCCGGCCCATCCCGTTCCGCCGCCCGGCCTGGTTCACCCGCCGGGTCGAGGGCCCGATCGCCAAGGCGGTCATGGGGGTGCAGACCTACGGCGTGAGCCCCACGGGCGTGCGGGAGTGGTACCGGGCCGACGCCTGGCACCCCGTCACCGGCGGGCACCTGACCGTGCGGGGCGAGGACCGCGGCGCGGTCGGCCCGGTGCGCCCCGCCGCGGGCTTCGGGTTCAGCGAGCCGCCCGAGCGGCCCACGATCACCCGCGTGCGGCCGCTCCTGGAGGACCCCACCGGCGCCCTCGACGCCCTGCTCGACCGCCTCCGCGCCGCCTGATCCCGGTCAGGGGCGCAGGACGACCTTGCCCGTGGTGGCCCGGCTGGTGAGGTCGGCGAGCGCGTCGGCGGCCTCGTCGAGCGGTCGTTCGGCGGAGACGAGCGGGTGGATCCGGCCCTGCTCCCACAGCGCCACCAGCTCGGCGTGGCAGCGCTGGACGAGCTCGGGGTCACGGGTGCGGTAGCCGCCCCAGTGCACGCCGACCACCGAGTAGTTCTTCACGAGCACGTGGTTGGTGGGGGCGTCCGCGGGGCGCCCGCCGGCGAAGCCGATGACGAGGATCCGGCCCTCCCACGCCACGCAGCGCCGGGAGCGGTCGAACGTGTCGCCGCCCACCGAGTCGAAGATCACGTCGGCGCCCCGCCCGTCGGTGAACGCCTTGACCGACGCCACGAAGTCCTCGGCCTTGTAGTCGACCGCGAGGTCGGCGCCGAGGTCCCGGCAGCGCTCGGTCTTCTCCGGCCCGCCCGCGGTGGCCACCACGCGGGCGCCCGCCGCCACGGCCAGCTCGATGGCGGCGGAGCCCACGCCGCCGGCCCCGGCGTGCACCAGCACGGTCTCACCGGGCTGGAGGTGGCCGCGGTGGTGCAGCGCGAGCCAGCCCGTCTGGTAGGTGACCGGCAGGGCCGCGGCCTCGGCCGCGCCCATGGCCTCGGGGACGTCGAACACGTCGTGGGCGGCGGCGAGGGCATGGGTGGCGAGGCCGCCGTGGGGGAGCGCGGTGAGCGCCACGACCCGGGCGCCGAGGGGCCGTGACCCGGCATCGACCCCCTCGCCGACGGCGTCGATCCGCCCGCACACCTCCATCCCCGGCGTGAACGGCAAGGGCGGGTGCTCCTGGTAGGTGCCGTCACAGAGCAGCGAATCGGCGAAGTTCAGCGCGCAGGCCTCGACCACGACCCGCACCTGGCCGGGGCCGGGCTCGGGCTCGGGCAGGCCGCCCTCGAGGCGCAGGACGTCGGCCGGCCGGCCGTGCTCGTGGACCCGCCAGGCGCGCATGCGGCGACACTACGTTGCTGGCCATGGCCGACCCCCGCCCCGCGCCGTGACCGCCGCCGACCCGGCGCGCATGCACCGCTACGACCAGAGCACGGCCGAACTGGCGCGGGCGGTGTTCGACTACGTGTCCGACCGCACCCAGCGCGAGGTGCCCCTCGACGGGCCCCGCTCGGCGGTCGAGCTCGAGGCCGAAGTGGGGGGCAGCGTCACCGCCGAGGGCCTCGGCTGGGAGGAGGCGTTGCGGCGCTTCACCGACGTGCTGGCCCCGGCCACCATCTCCATGGACCACCCGCTCCACCTCGCCTACGTGCCCGCGGCACCCACCGAGGCGGCGGTGCTGTTCGACCTCGTGGTCAGCGCGTCGAGCATCTTCGGGGGCTCGTGGCAGGAGGGCGCCGGCGCGGTCTTCGCCGAGAACCAGGCCCTCGCCTGGCTGGCGGGCCTGTGCGACCTGCCCGACGGTGCCGGCGGCTGCTTCGTCAGCGGCGGCTCCGCCGCCAACCTCAGCGCGCTGGTGGCGGCCCGCCATGCCGCGACCGCGAGACGTGAGGGCCGTCCCGCCCGCTGGCGCATCGCCGCCACCGCCGAGGCGCACTCGTCGGTCCGCTCGGCCACCGAGATCATGGACGTGGGCGTGCTCGAGGTGCCGGGCGACCATCGGGGGGCGCTGCGGGGCGAGTCCCTGCGGGCCGCGCTCGACGCCGACCCCGAGGGCGGTGACGGGCTCTTCGCCGTGGTGGCCACCGCCGGCAGCACGAACGTCGGCGTGGTCGACGACCTGGCCGGGGCCGCCGGGGTGGCAGCCGAGCGGGGCCTGTGGTTGCACGTCGACGCCGCCTACGGGGGCGCGGGCCTCGCCGCCCCGACCGCCCGGCCCCTCTTCGCCGGCATCGAGCGGGCCGACTCGGTCACCATCGACCCGCACAAGTGGCTGTTCAGCCCCTTCGACTGCGCCGCCCTGCTCTACCGGGAACCTGCGCTCGCCGCCGCGGCCCACACCCAGGAGGCGGCCTACCTCGACGCGGTCACCCGCGACGAGTGGAACCCCCACGACTACGCCTTCCACCTCTCGCGCCGCGCCCGGGGCCTGCCCTTCTGGTTCTCGCTCGTGGCCCACGGCAGCGACGCCTACCGCGAGGCGGTGGAGGCCAGCCTCACCCTGGCCCGCCGGGTCGCGGCGGAGATCTCGGGCCGGGGCGGCCTCGAGCTCGTCATCGAGCCCGAGCTGTCCGTCGTGCTGTTCCGGCGCCTCGGCTGGGCGCGGGCCGACTACGACCGCTGGGCCGACGAGCTGCTCGGCGAGCAGCGGGCGTTCGTGCGGGCCACGTCCTGGCGGGGCGAGCCGGTGATGCGGTTCTGCTTCGTCAACCCGCGGACGACGGTGGAGATGGTGCGGCCGCTGCTCGACTCGATGCTCGCCTGAGCAGGGCGTCGGCCCCGAGCGCCGCCGCGATCACGAGCAGGGCCTCGGCGGTGGACCGGTAGCGCGTGACCCCGAAGGTCGTGCCCGCGGCGAGGGTCACGGTCACGACCACCGCCAGGAACGGGATGATCGGCACACGGCGCCGGCGCATCGACACCAGGCCCACGACGGCGAGGGGCACGAGCACCCAGTAGGCGGCGAGGCCGAGCCACGGCGCCACCCGCCCCCGGTTCTCGACGTCGCGGTCGAGGCGGGTGTTCTGGATCGGGGCGTAGACGCCCCACACCCGGCCGACCCGGGCCGCGACCACGACCGGCAGGCGCCCGAGGTGGCCGCGGATGTAGGACCGGGCCTGCTCGCCGTAGGGCTGGTCGGACTGGCTCTCGTCGTAGAGCCGGGGGTCGCGCAGCGACAGCACCACCGCGTCGACGTTGCGCTCGTCGGCCAGGCAGTCCGCCGGCAGCTCGATCCGGGTGCACAGGTCGGCCCGGGTGGCGGGGGAGAGGGTCGTCGGGTCGAAGCAGTCGGCGTACGAGCCGGTGAGGGGCCCGTACCAGGAGCCGTCGCAGCTGGCCCCCGACAGCACGACGCCGCTCGAGCTGGTGAGCAGCGCCGGCTCCTCGAAGCGCGTGAGGTTGTGGCCGAGCCACGGGGCCAGGACGAGCAGGGCGGTGACCCCGGTCAGCGCGGCGAGGCCGACGCGCCGGCCCCAGGAGCGGTCGGTCGCCAGCAGCGCGAGGGGCAGGGCCAGGAAGGCCAGCAGCCCGAGCGCCTCGGTGCGGCTGAGGGCGGCGAGGCCGATGGCGGCGCCGAGCAGCGCGGCACGCCCCCACGTGGGCGAGCGCCAGAAGTGGTAGCCAGCGGCGACCGCGAGGGTCACGGTGAAGATCGCCGTGGTCTCCGAGAGCAGCACCACGTCGTTGATCCAGAGCCCCGGGTAGAGCGCCGCCACCACCGCGGCGGCGAGGCCCACCCGGTCGGCCGTGGCGGCCGGCGCCAGGCGGCGGGCCAGGAGGCCGACGAGGACGATGGTGGCCGTCCCGATCAGGCACGAGACCAGGCGGTGGCCGGTGATGGTGTCGACGCCGAGCTTCGACCACACCGCCAGGTAGGTCGAGTAGAGCGGGGGATGCGCGGCGCTCGGCGTGATCAGCTCGGAGCCGGCGGTCACCGGCCGCAGGTCGGCGCCGAGGGGGATGATGTAGCCGAGGCCCTTGGCCAATGCGTTGGCCTGGAAGTGGTAGTAGAGCGAGTCCCCGGCGATCACGTAGCCGTCGCCGGACGCCCGGGTCGGGCGCACGACGAGCACCTCGAGCACCCGCAGGGCCAGGCCCGCCAGGGCGATGGCGCCGAGCGCCAACCGGAAGCGGCGCTCGTCCGCAGTTTTCTCGCTCACGGGCCCTCGGGCATACCGTAACCAGTGCATGCGGTTCACCGTGATCGGCCACGCCAGCCTGTACATCGAGACCGACGGCCCGGGCGGGGAGGGCACCGGTCCCACGATCCTGATCGACCCCTGGCTCTTCGGCTCCTGCTATTGGCGCTCGTGGTGGCACATCGCCCCCCAGGAGGAGCTGAAGCCCGAGTGGCTGGCGCCCGACTACCTGTACCTGACCCACCACCACTTCGACCACTTCCACTACCCGTCGATGCGGCGCATCGACCGGTCCACCAAGGTGCTGGTGTCGAAGTTCGGCGTGGACGTCATGGGCGGTGAGGTGCGCTCGCTCGGGTTCGACGACGTGACCGAGTTGCCGCACGGGGAGATCACCACCTTGGCCCCCGGCGTGCGGGTGGCGTCGTACCAGTACGGCTTCGACGACACCGCCTTCGTGGTGACCGACGGCGACGACGTGATCGCCGACCTGAACGACTGCAAGATCCGCGGCCGGGCCCTCGACCAGGTGGCCTACGACTTCGGGCACCCCACCTTCATGTTCAAGACCCACTCGTGGGCGCAGTCGTACCCGATCGGGTACGAGGCGGAGGACCCGGCGGACCTCACCCTGCTCAGCCGCCACACGTACATCGAGGACTTCGTCGACGCCGCCCGCCAGCTGCAGCCGCACTACGCGGTGCCCTTCGCCAACATGGTCGCGTTCCTGCACCCCGAGTCGCAGTGGGTGAACCCCCACCTCATCACCCCCGCCGAGGTGGCCGAGGAGTTCGCCGGCGCCGCCGGCGTCGAGCACACCGAGCTGACCATCCTGTCGCCCGGCGACTCGTGGTCGGCGTCCACGGGGTTCGAGCTGCGCGGCGACGACTGGTTCGCCGACCCCGACGCCGCGATCGTCGCCCGGCTGGCCGAGCACGCCGACGCCATCGCCGCCCTCACCGAGGAGGAGGCGGGCGTGACGTTGTCGTGGGAGGCGTTCTCGGCGTACCTCCAGGACTTCCTGAAGGCCCTGCCGCCCCTTGTGCCCCGGGTGCTGCTCAAGCGGCCGGTCGTGTTCGAGGTGCCGTCGTCACCCGAGCCGTACTGGGTCGTCGACTTCGTGCACCGGAAGGTGGTCCGCGCCGCCGAGCCACCCGAGGAGCGGGCCAGCCTCGTCCAGATCAACGAGGCCGTGCTCGCCGACGCCATCGACAAGCGCATCCTGCACTTCACCCACGGCGGCATGCGCATCCACGTGAAGCTGCGCCCCGGCGGGGCCAGCGGCGACCTCGCCTTCTGGGGCGTGCTCATGGTCTGGGAGATCGGCTACCTCCCCGTGCACAGGCTGGTGCGCCCGCGGTTCCTGTCCGCGCTGTGGCGGCGCCGGCGGGAGGCCTACGACGCCCTCGACGGCCTCCGGGGCCCGGGCACGCCGCTCGAGCGCCTCGCCGGCGGGTTCGCCTCGACGGAGGGCTAGGGCCAGGTCCCCGGCCGCTCCCGGGGGAGCGGCACGGCCCGCCGTGGCGGGCCTACCAGGGGGCGTCGAGGCCGATGGTGGCGGTGGCCGTGGCCGGCGTCGTCCCCGACACCGCCTGGCGCCCCTGCTCCGGCGTCCAGCCGCTGTTCGTGGGCTCGCCCATGATCTGGTCGATCACCTCGGCGGGCTGGGGCTTGCAGTAGTAGAAGCCCTGGGCCATGTGGCAGTCGAGGCTGCGCAGGTACTTCACCTGGTCGGCGGTCTCCACGCCCTCGGCGACGGTGACCATGCCGAGGCCGCGGGCCATGCCGATGAGGTGCTCGACGATGGTCGTGTCCTCCCGGCTGTGGCCGAGGCCGTCCACGAAGCTCTTGTCGATCTTCAGGATGTCCATCGAGAACTTCCGCAGGAACGACAGCGAGGAGAAGCCGGTCCCGAAGTCGTCGAGGGCGAGGGCCACGCCGCTGGTCTTCGCGGTGCGCAGCATCGTCCACGCCGCCTCGACGTCGTGCATGAGGGCGCCCTCGGTGATCTCCAGGCAGATGAGGCTGGGATCGACCTGGGTGACCGTGAGGGCTCGGGTCAGCACGTCGGGGAAGTCGTACTGGGCGAGCTGGCGGGTGGAGACGTTCAGGGTGACCGCGAGCGGCGCTCGGTCGGCGTACAGCTCCTGCCAGCGGCGCGCCTGGCGGCAGGCCTCCTCGAGGACCCAGTTGCCCACGGGGACGATGAGCCCGGTCTCCTCGAGTGCCGGGATGAAGTCGCCGGGCGGCACCAGGCCCCGTTCGGGGTCCTCCCAGCGGATGAGGGCCTCGACCTTGACCATGCGCTGGGTCTGGAGCGACACGACGGGCTGGTAGTGCAGGACGAACTGGCCCCGTTCGAGGGCCTCGCGCAGGCGGCGCTCGGTGGTCGACGGCGTCACCCGCTGAGCGATCGACCGATCGAACATCGCGTAGCCGCCGTCCTTCTGCTTGGCGTGGCGCATGGCCGAGTGGGCGTCACGGATGAGGTCGTCGGGCTGGCTGCAGTTCTCCTCGGCGATGGCGACGCCGATGTTGGCCACCAGCCGGATGCGGTCGTGGCCGATCGAGAACGGGGCCTCGAGGCCGGCGATGATGTTGGCCGCGAGGCGCTCGGCCGAGGGGCCGCCGGTGGTGTCGGGGCAGATGACGACGAACTCGCCACCGCCGTAGCGGATGACCGTGTCACCCTCGGCCACGAGCTCCCGCATGCGGGTGGTGACCGCGACCATGAGCTGGTCGCCGACCTCTCGGCCGTGGGCGTCGTTGACGTTCTTGAGCCGGTCGATGTCGAGGACCATCACCGCGACCCGGCCGCCGCCGCGCTGGCTGCGGCGGATGATCTGCTCGAAGCGCTCGTTCAGGAAGCGGCGGTTGGGCAGGCCGGTGAGCGGGTCGTGCAGTGCCCGGCGGTCGAGCTCGTCGCGCAGCGCCTGGGCGTCGCGATGGCGTCGGCGGCCGACGATCACGGCGGCGACGGGCAGCGCGATCACGAGGCCGAGCAGCGCGCTGAGGTCGAACGGCGCGTCGACGAGCCAACCCGTCGCCGTGGACCCGAGGCCGAGGAGCACCGCCACGACGACGACGGCGACGCAGCCGACGACGGCCCAAGCGAGGTCGCGGCCGGCCGCGTCCGAGCGGGTCTGCTCGGGTGCGGGTGACTTGGCCGCTCGGCGTCGCATCGCTCGCCGGTCCTCCCCAGGTGGTCAACGGACGGGCATCGTCGCGATGCCCCGTGATCCATCGGATGCGGGGGGTTCGCTCTTGAGGGTTCCGCGGCCCGTTCGCTGACCCCGCGGTCAGGGCGGTCGGCGGGTCCGGCGGGCCGGTTCAGGCCAGGAAGTCGAGGGCGGCGTCGAGGAAGCCCATGGCCTTCGGCGTGGCGAAGTGGTCGACGTTGCGCAGGGTCACCAGCCGGGCGTCGGGCAGCGCCGCGAGCAGCGGGTCGGCCGGCCCGGCGAAGTCGCGGTCGCCCAGCACGACGAGCACCGGACGGTCGATGCGGCCGAGCTCGGCCGGGCCGAGGGGCGGGTGCTGTCGGCGCAGGCACGCGGCCAGGGCGTCCCGGTCGTTGCCGGGGGCGTCCGCGAGGAGGGCGAAGTGCTGACCGAGGCGGTCGTCCTCGCCGGCGCCGCCCTCGACCGCCCGGGCGATGACCTCCGGGTCCTGCTCGCGGAAGAGGTTGTCGCCCACCCCCGCCACGACGATGCGCCGGAAGCGGGTCGGGTCCTCCGCCGCGAGGCCGAGCAGGACGCGGGCGCCGAGGGAGAAGCCGACGGCGTCGACCGGGCCGTCGGGCAGCGCCTCGGCGACCGCCGCCTCCATGCCGGCGTAGGCGGCGGGGTCGTGGGGCTTGTCGGCGTCGCCGTGGCCGAGCAGGTCGACCGCGACGACCTCGCGCCCGAGGTCGGCGAGCAGGTCGACCCAGCCGTTGTCCCGCCACGTGCGGTCGAAGGAGGCGGCGAAGCCGTGGAGGAGCAGGACGGGCGGGGCGTCGGGCGTGGCCATCGCCGCGGACACTACCGGTCCGGCCGCCTACCCTCGCCGGGTGGCCCAGCGCCTGCGCGTCGCTCCCGGGTGCGAGATCCCGCTCGCCGAGGTCGACTGGTCGTTCGTCCCCTCCGGGGGGCCGGGTGGCCAGCACGCCAACCGCGCCCACACCCGGGCGGTCGCCCGGCTCGACCTCACCACGTGCACCGGCCCGAGCGACGAGCAGCGGGCCCGCCTCGTCGCCCGCCTGGGTGAGGTGGTGACGGTGAGCGCCGACGACTCGCGCTCGCAGCACCGCAACCGAGCCCTGGCGACCGACCGCCTCCGCGACCTGCTCGCCGGCGCGCTGCGGGTGGAGGCGCCGCGGCGGCCGACCCGGCCGACCGCCGGCAGCCGGCGGCGCCGCCTGGAGGACAAGCGCCGCCGGTCGGAGCGCAAGCGGGAGCGGCGCGCCCCCGAGGCGGACTGAGGCGGGCCGGGCGGCTCAGCGCCGGCGCCGGGCCTCCTGGGCCAGCGCCGTGAGCGTGCCTGCCGCGGTCGCCTCCCAGGTGAACGCCGAGGCGTGGTCGAGGGCCCCCTGGCTCAGGCGATCGAGCACGTCGCGGTCGCTCAGGACCGACACGAGCTGGTCCCGCATCTCGCGCTCGTCGCGTGCGAGGAGCCCGCCGGTGCCCTCCGCCACCGCGTCGAGGTGGCCGGAGATCCGGGTGGCCACGGCGGGCGTGCCGCAGGCGGCCGCCTCGGTGAGGGTCATGCCCCAGCCCTCGTGGGACGAGGCGCTGGCCACGACCCACGCCCGGCGGTACAGGTCGACGAGCTCCTCGTCGGTCACCCGGCCGGCGAAGGTGACCCAGTCCTCGGCGTCGAGGTCGCGGACGAGTTGGTCGAGGGCCTTGCGCTCGTAGCCCTCGCCCACGATGGTCAGGGTGGCGTCGGGCCGCTGCTCGCGGACCGCGGCCATGGTGCGGATCAGGTCGTCGAAGTGCTTGACCGGCACCAGGCGGCCCACGGCCACGACGAGCGGCACGGGCGAGCGCTCGCCGCCGGGGGAGAACTGGGGGTCGATGCCGGGGGGCACCACGGACACGAGCTCGTCGCGGAAGTGCAGCTCGGAGACGAGCTGACGCTTGCTCGAGTCCGACAGGGTCACGATGCGGGTGCGGCGGTACAGTGCCGGCGCGATCCGGTGCTCGAGGGTCTGGCCCATCGCGGCCAGGCGGGGCGGCAGCACCATCTTCCACATGTCGCCGTGGACGTGGTGGAGCCACACGACCCGGGGCTGGCGCGCCCAGAGCGGCGAGAGGAAGGGCATGCCGTTCCAGATCTCGACCAGGCCGTCACGAGGGCCGTGGCGGCCCGTCGCCTCGGTGAACGCGGCGCGGGGGAACACGAGGTAGCGCCCGGCCTTGCGGATCACGTGGTAACCGTCGCGCACGTCGGCGGGCGGGTGCCCCTGGGCGTACGAGGTCCGCATGGTGACCTCGATGCCCGCCTCCGCCCACAGCCGCGCCACGTTGGCGGCGTGGACCTCGGAGCCGCCCGCCTCGACGTCGTCGAGGTCCCGCCAGGCGAGCAGGTGGATGCGGTGCAGGCCCGCCGCGGCGGCGATGTCGCCGAGCTTGGCGCGAGAGGAGGGGGAGGAGGCGTCCACGGGGTTCCAGGCGGGGGGAGCAGGGGGCCGATGCCCCGGATCGGGGGGCCCGGCCCGTATGCTAGGTGGACCTCTCGCGGCGGCTCCAAGTCCGAAGCCCCCGCGCCCCGACCCCGCCCGCACGACGGGCTCGCCGGCCAGGAACCGCTGATGCAACCCCGCTCGATCACCGTCGTCATGCCCGTGTACAACGAGCGGGCGACGCTCCGCCTCGCCCTCGACCGCCTGCTCGCGGTCGAGATGCCGCTGGAGACCGAGGTGCTCGTCGTCGACGACGGCTCCACCGACGGCTGCCTCGAGACCATCGAGGACCTCGTCGAGAAGGGCGACGTGCGCCTGGTGCGCCAGACCCCGAACCAGGGCAAGGGCGCGGCGCTGCGCCGCGGCATCCAGGAGGCCACCGGCGACCTCCTCACCATCCTCGACGCCGACCTCGAGTACGACCCGGCGGACTTCCCCGCCCTGCTCGCCGCGGTGCGCGACGAGGGCGCCCGGGTGGTCTACGGCAAGCGCTCCTACGGCGGCCACGCCGCCTACTCCTTCTGGTACGTCCTCGGGAACAAGGCGCTGGCCTTCTGGGCGAGCTTCCTCTACGACGCCTGGCTGTCCGACATCGAGACCTGCCTGAAGGTGGCACCCACCGAGCTGTGGCGCACCGTCGAGCTGCGCTCGTCGGGCTTCGGCATCGAGGCCGAGGTGACCGGCAAGTTCCTACGGGCGGGCGAGCGCATCTTCGAGGTGCCGATCAGCTACCGCGCCCGTGGCCGCGAGGAGGGCAAGAAGATCCAGTGGACCGACGGCGTGGCCGCCCTCTGGATCCTGCTCAAGCTGCGGCTCGCCCCCGGGCCCAAGGCCCTGCCGAGGTGAGCACCGTGCGCCGTCTCGCCGCAGCGCTCGTCCCGGTGGCCCTGCTGCTGGCGTCGGCGGCCGCCTGCGCCACCGACGTGGAGGCGCCCGCGGTGGCCCAGGGCACCGAGCCGCCCGCGCCGACGACCACCACCACGAGCCTGCCCCCGGGCGGTCGCCAGCCGACCCCGGCCGACCCGCTCCGCGTGGTCCTCGCCGGCGACTCGGTGATGAACGGCCTGGCCCCGGCCATCGCCACCGCGCTGAACGAGGCCGGCGACTCGCAGGTGCAGTTCGACCTCGCGCCCAGCATCGCCCGCGACACCGCGTCGCGTGTGCTCTGGCAGCAGCAGCTCGAGCAGACCCGGCCCGACCTCGTCGTGATGCTGATCGGCACCTGGGAGCGCGGCGACGCCAACTTCGAGCCCGGCGACCCCAACTGGGCACCCTGGTACCAGGAGCAGGTGCTCGACCCCTTCGCCCGGATGGTCACCGACTCGGGCGCCCGCATCCTCTGGATCGGCATGCCCGCGGTCGAGAGCCCCGCCGACACCCTCCAGCTCGTCGCGCTGAACTCGCAGTTCGAGGCCCTCGCCGAGCGCGACGACAAGGTCGACTACATCGAGGGCGGCGACTACCTGAACGGCCCCGACGGGGGCTACACCGACCGGCTGGCCGCCGCCGACGGCACCGTCGAGCGCGTGCGGCGCACCGACGGCCTGCACCTCTGCCCGGGCGGTTCCGAGCGCCTGGCCGTGCCGGTCATCGAGTACGCCCAGCAGATGTGGAACGTGCGGGTGGCCGCCGGCTGGGAGTCGATGCCGTGGCGCGAGCCGCCGACGCTCGACCACCCGGAGGAGTGCCCGCCCGTCTGAGCGGGTGACCCCGTCCCCACCCGGCCGGGCCGGGCGAGGACGGTGCCGGGACCGTCCGCCCGATCAGGCGGGAGGGGCGACCACGCCGCCGGTGGCGTCGGCTGCGGCCTGGGCGACGGCCGGGGTCTCGACCTCGATGGTCCAGTTGGCGCCGTAGACGAGGGCCGGGGCGCCGGCGGCGGCGACGTCGGCGACCACGGACGCGTCGGTGTAGATGTAGATCAGGGCCTGCTCGCCCTCGAAGACACAGGTGCTGTACTCGCGGTCGGCGTCCACGATGCCGTCGTACTCGAGCTCGCAGCCGAGGTCGGCGCCGACCGCGTCGACGTGCTCGTAGCTCGGGAGGCCCTCGAGGTCGACCGCGCCCCCGTCGGTGCCCTCGGTGGCCGTGGTGGCGGTGTCGCCCCCGGCCGTGGTCGAGGAGGTGTCGTCACCGCCGTCGCTGCCGCAGGCGGCGAGCACGAGGAGGGCGGCGGCGAGGAGGACGGCGAGTCGCTTCATGGCCACGATTGTGCTCGCCCGGCGGCCCGAGTTGCCAGCAGGCCCTGCCGCCGCCCGGTGCCGGGGCCTGGTGAGGGGCCGGGGTGCCGGCGGTCAGGGCTCGCAGGCGGGGGTGGTGGCGCCGGCGTCGGCGAGCAGGCCGGGGAGGTCGGCGCTGAAGGCCAGGGACCCGTCGCCGTTGAGGTGGTGGGTGTCGGCGAACTGCTCGTCGCCGGCGGCCCAGCCCTGGGCCTCCACCAGGGTCGCCCCGGTGGATTCGGCCAGGCGCCGGGCGGTCACCAGGTACCGCTGGAAGTCGGCGCCCTGCGCCGGGTGCTGTGCGATGTAGTCCTCGGTGACGGGGAGCAGCAGCAGCACCACCTCGACGCCGCGGTCCTGGAGCCCCTCGATCAGGTCCTCGGCCGCGGTGAGCTGGGCCCCGCCCATCCGGAAGTCGTTGAGCAGCTCGGTGCGGTCGAAGCGCTGGATGCTGACCGCGCCCGTGTACCGGAGCTCCCGACGGGAGAGGCCCTCGCCGTCGGGGCCGATGATGCCCTCGATGCCGTCGGCGCTGAGGCGCTCCTGGCGCTCGCCGTCGGCGGCGGCCTGGATCCCGGCCCACAGCTGGCTCGGGTCGCGCAGCTCGTTGCGGTACTCGAACAGGGCCGAGTGCTCGACGAAGGGCGCCTGGAGCCGGCCGAAGAGGTCGTCACGCGACAGCGTGGCCGTGGTGTAGCTGTCGAGGGCCGATGCCGCGATGCGGGCGTTGTCGTTCAGGTCGAAGCTGGAGAGGCCGAGCACCACCGTGGCGGGGTCGAGCCGGGGCTCGACCTGCTCGAGGGTCCAGCGCTCGAGCAGCGCCGGCGTGGCCGCGTCGAGGGCGGCGTTGTACGCGCTGCGGTGCTGGGGGTCGGACGCGGTGTAGGTGCGGGGGTCGACCGCGTCGCGGGTCATGGAGTTGCCCACGAAGGCGATGTCGACGCAGCCCTCGCGCCGGGCCAGGCGTTCCATCTGGGCGACCTTCACCTGCGTGCTCTTGTCGCTGTAGAGCAGCGGCTCGGGCAGGTAGGGCCCGAGGGCGCGCGCCCCCAGCTCGGAGAGGGCCAGCACCACGAGGACCATGGCGCCGATCACCGCGGCGACCTTCACGATGCGGATGGCGCGTCACCTCCCGGTGCCGGCCCGGCCGGCGCCGGGCCCTCGTCGGACCCTGGCACCCTACGGGCCACGGCCACGTCGACCAGGGTCGCGACCACGAGCAGGGCCAGCGCGGTGAAGACCGGCCAGTTGGTGACGTCGAAGCGCACCGGCCAGTCGAAGTCGGCCGGGTAGCGGTGCACGACCTGGCTGACGGTGATGTAGGCGATGGCCCCGCCGAAGCCGAGCAGGGCGCCGAGGCGCACGGCGGGCAGCCCCCACCGCCAGCGCAGGGCCGCGACGGCGCCCACGCCGGCGATCACACCCCACACGGGGCCGCTGAACCCGGCGGTGAGCAGGAGGGCGACGGCGCCCGCGGCCAGGGCCACGCCCCAGCGCGAGGGCCGGTCGATGCCGGCGCGGGGGTCGGACCAGGTCGGGCGCAGGCCCGGGTCCACCTCGTCGGCCTCGGCCTCCGCGGCCAGGGTGCGGCGCCGGCGGGGGTCGAGCACGAGCAGGACGAGGCACGCGAGCACGCCGAGCCCGGACAGGCCCATCGCCAGCCAGACCGCCCGTTGCGGCGTCCACTCGAGCGCGATGGTCACGTCGCCGCCGTCGGCGGGCGGCTCGACGGCCCAGGCGTTGGCGTAGCCGTTGACGAGCGTCGACGCCCCGAGGTCACCGCCGTCTGCGCCCCGGACATCGGCCGTCCAACCGGGGTTCCAGCTCTGGCCGAGGATCAGCCAGAACGGCTCGCTCGGCTCGTCGACCCGCACCTTCGCGTCGACGAAGCCCTCGTGGACCACCTCGACCTCGGGACCGGGGGCGTGGGGCTCGTCGGCCCGGCCGGGGTCACCGCCGGCCCGCGAGGCCAGGTCGAGGGCGTCCACGTCGACGCCGGTGGCGCGACCCGGCCGGGCCCGCAGGATGCTCTCGCCGTCGTCGAGGGCGACCGCGCGCTCGCCGCCGCACTGCTCGAGGGCGAGGGGCCGGCGGGCCACCGCGTCCTCGCTCGAGCCGGCCAGGCGGACCGGCACCGCCTCGCCGGCGATGGCGAGGAGGTCGTCGCGGCACTCGCCGGCGACCTCGGCATCGGGCTGCCCCGCCCGCACACCGGGCAGGCCCACCTCGGCGAGGCCCACCGGGAGGGGCAGCGGGGCGTTGCCGTACCAGTCCTGGGTGAGCAGGGGCTGGACGCCCGTGAGGGTCACCCGGAACGTGCGGCCGGTGAGCTCGGTGGGCAGGTCGACCGGCACGTCCACGACGTGGCCCACCTCGGTGCCCCGCTCGCGCTCGAGGTCGGGCAGGTCCACCACGACGGGGGCGGCGCCGCCGTCGGCGGTGACCGTGACCTGGGTGGGCAGCGAGTGGCGGCCGTCGGCGACCACCTGGAGGTCGAGGTGGTCGACGGTGACCGGGTCGGCGACCGTGTAGGAGACCCAGGCGCCGTCGGGGCGCTCGTACGGCGACTCCCAGGCGGTCGTGGGGTCGCCGTCGATGGCCGAGGAGGCCCGGGCCGAGAGCTTGCCGGCCAGGTGGGCCGACGACCGGGCCGTGACCCCGCCCTCCTCGGCGCCGGGCATCCCCACCAGGGCGTCGATGACGTCGTCGGGGGCCTGGGCGCTCAGCCGGGCGTCGCCCGTGACCGTGAACGACCGGCCCACCGGCAGGTCGATGATCCGGGCCATGGCGGCCTCCTCGTCGGAGCGCACCGGCTCGGCCGGGTTCGTGCGCTGCCGCGAGAACAGGTACGTGAGCGGGTGGTCGATGGAGTCGGCGCCGGCGGCGTCGAGCAGGTCGGTGGGGGGCCGGACCAGCTCGTCCACGGTGAGGTCGCCGAGGCCGATCTCGGCGAAGCCCACGGGGGAGAGGCCGGTGTACTTCACCCGGGAGCCGACGCTGTCGTCGGTGATCTCGACGGTCACGTGCGAGAACGTGCGCTCGTCGAAGGTGACGGTCTGGCCCTCGCCGGCGAGCGACGACTCGTCGAGGGTGGCGTCGACGGGGTCACCGCCGTCGAAGCGCAGCTGCACGCCGGTGATGGTGCGGTTGCGCACGCCGTTCTGGGGCTGCAGGAACGAGATGCGGTCGGTGGTGAGGGGCTCGTCGAGCTCGATCTCGAGCCGCTCGCCCTCGACGTCGGAGAACGCGCCCACCCGCCACGCGGTGGCCGGGTCGCCGTCCATGGCCAGCGCCGCCCGCTCGCCGGGGGTGAACGTGATGGGGTTGCCGTAGTGGGTGGCCGACACCGTGGTCCCGCCCCGCTGCTCGGACACGGTGAACGAGTCGTCGCCGGCGTCGGGGAACACCTGGAGGCGGTTGTCGCCCGGCTCGTCGACGAGGGGCTCCTCGCCGGCCCGCTCGGTGTAGCCCTCGTTCTCGCGGACCGCGCTCCACCGCCGGGCCCGCTTGCGGTTGGAGTCGGTGACGACCAGGTCGGCGCCCTCGTCGAGCCGGGCCTGCAGGGCGTCGGGGTCCGCGGCGAAGGTGCCGGCGTAGAAGATGGCCTGGTTCGGGTCGACGATCCCGGCGCCGGCCGCCTGCACGAGGCCGTCGCCGTCGCCCGCCAGCAGCATCGGGCGGTCGCGCAGGACGGCGCGGATGATGGGCTCGGGGTCCTCCACCGGGTACACGGCGACCTTGGGCGGCTCGGGCAGGGTCGGGTCGGTGCCGAGCTCGACCTCGTCGATGAGCGGCAGCGACCGCCGGGCCGTGTTCGCGGGCTCGGGCGACCCGAAGCCGGTGGGGGCGCCCAGGCCCGGCACCGAGTTCATGAGGTCGTAGGTGGCCCGGGGGCGGGGCGTGCGGTAGCGCTCGTAGGCGAGGTCCGACCGCAGGACGACGTCGCCGACGCCGAGCAGGCGGGCCATCGGGGCCAGGGCGTCGGGGTCGAAGGTGTCCTCCTGGAGGGGCCGGTCGAGGGCGTTGAGGAGGTTGGCGGACGGGTGCGAGCCGTAGGGGATGAGCTCGCGGGCGACGTAGGGCCGGTCCATGAGGCCGGGGGTGATGGGGTCGACGGTGGTGCCCCAGCGGTAGGCGGCGAAGTCGCTGCCCGGCAGCTCGAGCACGCGGGTCTGGTGGTCGCCGGCGTCGAGGGCGGCGGCGGCCTCGTGCCAGTAGGCGGGCACGTCCTCGGCCCGGTCGAGGTTGCGGTCGACGAGGTTGCCGCCCCACGTGGCCGGCATGTTGGCGAGCACCAGCGCGATGGCCACGAGCCCGGCGGGCAGGGCCAGGCGGGGGAGGGCCCGGCCGAGGGCGTTGACGCCGGCGCCGAGCAGCACCGCGGTGCCGAGCACGACGAGGGGGACGGCGCGGGCGGTGCTGCGGAAGGCCAGGCCGGCGTCGAGGTTGGTGAAGTCCCGGAAGATCCGTCCGAGCGGCGACGGGTCGGCGTAGGGGTGGCCACCGATGCCCACGACGACGCCGACCGCGATGCACAGCACGAAGAAGGCCCGGTGGCGGAAGCGGGTGACGAGGGCCGACACGAAGGCCAGGAACGGCAGGCCGTAGCTGAGGGGGACGCCCCAGCTCATGTACCCGATGCTCGGCAGGATCCACTGGCCGAACTTGTCGTTGCCGTAGAAGAACCAGTACCCGAGGCCCCGCAGCAGCTCGGGGGCGCTCGAGGTGACCGCCACGGCCTGGTAGGTCTCGGTGTAGCGCAGGATGGGGATGCCGAAGCTGCCCTGGAGGGCCAGCCCCGCGACCCACCACAGCGAGGTGACGACGGTGAGGAGCCCGATGCGCAGGACCGCGCCGACGGCCCGTCTCCAGGGGACCTCCCGCTCGATGAAGACGGCCCAGAGCACCCAGAGGAGGGGGCCGAGGCCGACGAGGATGAGGGAGGTGGCGTTGATGGCACCCACGGTCAGCACCACCAGCGCGAACAGCGCGGGGTGGCGCCAGCCGCCGTGGCGCAGGGAGCGGGCGGTGAGGGCGACGAGCCACGGCAGGGCCGCCCACGGCAGCAGGATCACCGACAGCCGGGCGGCGTAGGCGAGCAGGTAGGGGCTGAGGGCGTAGGCGAGGGCGGCGACGATCAGGCCGAGGTCCCACCAGCGGCGCGACCAGGCCCCCGTCGCCCGGCGGGGGGCCAGGGGCGCCCAGTGCAGGGTGCGGAGCAGGTAGAGGACGCCGGCCCCCGCCGCGAACAGCACGGTGCCGAGCCACAGGCGCTGGGCCACCCAGTCGGGCAGGCCGACGGCGTCGAGCACCCAGTAGAAGGGGCCGAGCGGCCACAGGTAGCCGATGTTCTGGTGGGTGACCGTGCCCAGGCCGATGCCCGGGTCCCAGAGGAACGGGGCGTCGTGCAGGAGGCGACCGGGGTCGAGGTAGAGGTAGGTCTTGGTGTCGGCCCCCACCCGGCCGGGCTTGGTGAACAGCAGCGGCAGGTAGGTCACCGCGGCGAGCACGAGCAACGGCACCGAGGCCACCAGGGCACGGGCGGCGCGGCCGCCGGCGGCCGGGGCGTCCTCCGGCGGGCGCGTGCGGGGTCCCGCCGAGGCGGAGGGCTCGGCGGTCATCGGAGGATCGGGCACGCGGCGGTTGGGGAGATGCGTCGACTCCGGGGCTGCGGACGGTCGGGGAGCGGGCGGGAGCGGGGGCCCGCGCCGCCGCCGCCGGGCGCATCATCGTACTCCTGGCCCCTGAGTAGGATGGCGCGCCGTGCCCACACGCCTGCGGTCCTTCCCGGTCCTGCTGGCGCTCGTCGTGGGCCTGGCCTTCGCGGTGCGCGTCGGCGCCACGCTGGGGGGCTACCAGAACCTCCCCCTGGGCCTCGACGACAACAACTGGTACCACACCCAGAGCCTGCTGCTGGCCGACCACGGCGACCTCTACGACCCCTTCGCGTGCCTCGACTCGGTGCGCGAGCCGGGGATGAGCAACGACCAGGCGGTGGCGGCCTGCCGCGAGCGCGGTGTGCTCGAGCCGTCGGCCGGGCACCCGCCGATGTACCTCGTCTACCTCGCCGGCGTGGCCAAGCTGGGCTTCGAGACGCCGCTCGAGCAGCGCATCGCCGGCTGCCTGCTGGGCGCCCTCGCGGTGGCCTTCGTGGGCCTCGTCGGCCGTCAGGTCGGTGGTCGCCGCACGGGCCTCGTGGCCGCGCTGCTGGCCGCGGTCTACCCGAACCTCTGGATCAACGACGGCCTCATCCTCTCGGAGTCGCTCTACACGGTGGCCGTGGGGGCGGTGCTGCTGCTCTGCTACCGGCTGTGGCGCCGGCCCGACTGGGGCACCGCCGCGCTCCTGGGCGTGGCCATCGCGGTGTCCGCCCTGACCCGCTCGGAAGGCGCCACCTTCCTGGTCTTCGTGGTGGCGCCGCTCGCGCTCGTCCTCCCGGGGATCACGTGGGCGAAGAAGGCCGGCCTGGCCGTGCTCGTCGGGGTGGTGACGGTGGCGCTGATGGCGCCCTGGGTGGTCCACAACCTGGGCCGGTTCACCGAGCCCGTCTACCTGGCCTCGGGCACCGGCCGGGTGATGGCCTACGGCAACTGCGACGCCACCTACTACGGCGACAAGCTCGGCTACTGGGATGACAGCTGCACCCTCAAGGACTTCCCCGAGGGCGACGAGTCGGTCGTCGACGAGGCCCACCGCGAGCTGGCCACCGAGTACATGTCGGCCCACAAGGGTCGCCTGCCCGTGGTGGTCGCCGCCCGCATCGGGCGCATGTGGAGCCTCTACGCCCCGATCCAGGGCGCCAACCTCGACATCCTCTTCGAGCGCCGCGGCCAGGTGCCGGTGCGCACCGGCCTGGCCATGTACTACGTGCTCCTCGGCCTCTCGGTGGTCGGTCTCGTGGTGCTGTACCGGCGCAAGGTCACGATCATCCCCTTCGTCGGCATCGCCGCGATGGTTACGTTCACCGCGGCGGCGTCGTTCGGGGTCACCCGCTACCGCACGCCCGTCGACCTGATCCTGTGCATCCTCGCCGCCGTGGCGCTCGACGCCTGGTGGCGCCGGCGCATGGGCGAGGCCCAGGACGTGGTCGAGCCGGGTGAGCCGGGCGCGATCGGGTCGGTCGACGGTGCCGTGGGCGACCAGCCGGGCACGGAGCCTGGCGTCGGGCCGGCCACCGATCCGGACGCCGGGCCGGACGCCGAGGTGGCGCCCGAGCCGGTCGGCGCGCCGGCCGAGTGAGCACGGTCGCGGGGGGCGAGGCCCCCGCCGGCGACCCCGGCGTCGAGGACGCGGCGGCGCCCCCCGTCGACCCGGCCCCCACCGGGCGGTGGCGGCCGAGCCGCTACCAGTGGGGCCTCGCGGTGGTGGCCCTCGTCGCCCTCGCGGTGCGCTGGTACGAGATCCTGGTCGTGCGCCCCGAGTGCGGCCCCGACGGGCGGGGCCCGGCGGGGTGCGTGGCCATCGTCGCCGGAATCAACGACCCGCTCTACGTCCACCTCCAGGGCAAGGCCATCGCCGATGGCCACTGGTTCGTCGACCCGCTCTGGCTGCGCTCGACGGGCGAGGCCGTGGCCAGCGCCCAGAAGCCGCCGCTCTACCCGTTGCTGCTCGGGCTGGCGTCCTCGCTCGGGCTGACCAGCATCACCGCCCACCGCCTCGTGTCGGGCGTGGTCGGCGTGGTGGCCGTGCTGCTGATCGCCACGGTGGCCGACCGGCTCGGCGGGCACCGGGCCGGCCTCGCCGCCGGCGCCATCGCCGCGGTCTACCCGATGTTCTGGGTGAACGACCTCCTGCTGCAGACCGAGTCGCTGTTCGCCGCGATCGCGGCCGTCGTGCTGCTGGCCGCCTACCGGTTCTGGCGGGCGCCGAACGTGGCCAACGCCGCCTGGCTCGGCGGGGCGGTGGCGCTCGCCACCCTGACGCGGGCCGAGTCCGCGCTGCTGTGCCTGTTCCTCGTCCTGCCCCTGGTGCTGCGGGCGCGCGACCTCGCCGGGCGCGACCGGCTCGTCCGCCTCGTGGTGAGCGGCCTCGTCACCGTGGTCGTGATCGCCCCGTGGATCGGGTGGAACCTCTCCCGGTTCGAGGAGCCCGTCTACCTGTCCACGGGCGCGGGCGCCGTGCTCAACACCGCGAGCTGCGACGAGACCTACTACGGCTCCAACCTCGGCTACTACGGCGAGTGCTTCGACCTCGCCACCGTCCCCGCCGCCACCCAGCGCCGCATGTGCGAGCGCATCGACCTGCCCGCCGGCTGCTTCGCCGACGCCGAGCAGCTCGAGCGGGTGCAGGCCTCGCTGCAGGACCGCCACGTGTACGACGAGTCCGAGCGGGAGCTGGTCGCCCGCGACCAGGCCGTGGCCTACGTCGGCGACCACACCTCCCGGCTGCCCGTCGTGATGCTGGCCCGGGTCGGGCGCATGTGGGACCTCTACCGGCCGGCGCAGAACGTGCGCTTCAACGACCAGCTCGAGGGGCGGGGCCGCCGGGCGTCCCAGGTGGGCCTCGCCATGTACTACCTGCTGCTGCCCCTCGCCGCGGTCGGCGCGGTGTGGCTGTGGCGCCGGCGCATCACCCTCATCCCCCTCGTCGCGCCGATGCTGGTGATCACCGTGACGGCGGCGCTGGCCTTCGGCACGACCCGCTACCGCATCCCCGCCGACGTGGCCCTCGTGGTGCTCGCGGGCCTCGGCCTGGCCGCCCTGGTCGGGCGGTGGGGGCGGCGCGCGGGCCAAGATGGTCCGGACATGACCGAGGTGGCCCCATGACCGACGCCGGCGACGACGACGTCCTGCGCCAGCACGAGCGCAACACCGAGCTGCTCAACGCCGAGCTGCCCGACAAGCGCTTCGACGGCCCCGACTACCTCGCCTGGCTCTACGACGAGAACCCCGAGGGCGGCGGCGTCTACGAGGGCATCGACGAGGACGGCCGGCGCATGGCCCACTACGCGCTGATCCCGCAGCGCTGGCGCAACGCCGGCGGCCCCGCCCCCGTCTACTTCTCGCTCAACGCGGTCACCCGCTCGGGGGCCCAGCGCAAGGGCTACTTCGTCCAGATCGGCCACCGCATCTACGAGCGGGCGCGCCTCGACGGGGCCAAGGGCATCCTCGCCGTGCCCAACGAGAAGTCGACGCCCGGTGCCCTCAAGTACCTCGGCTACCGCTTCCTCGGCCCGCTGCCGGTGCGCGTCGTGCACCCCTTCGGCTCGGCCAAGGGGGTGGCGAGCCGACCCGCCGATGCCGACTGGCTGGCCTCCGACGAGTTCACGGCGATCGCCGGCGAGATCGACCAGCACGCCGCCTCCGGCTGGACCCAGGCGTGGACGCCCGGGCAGCTGCGCTGGCGCCTCTCGCAGCCGCGGGCGGGCTTCGTCGTGCACGTGAGCGACGAGCTGCTGACCGTCTCGGTCGAGCACCGGTTCGGCGGCCTGCCGTTCGCGGTGATCGTGAAGTTCCTGCCCCGCCGGCCCCTGGCGGTGGGCGAGACCGTGTCGCCGCGGTCGGCCATCGCCGCGGCCTGCCGGTACCACAAGGCCCCGGCGGCGGTGTACGCCGGGTTCAACGCCCACGTGCCCGTGCGGGGCCTGCGCCCGCCCCGCAAGCTCCAGCCGGCGCCGCTCAACCTGCTGTTCCGCAGCCTCTCGGACGAGGTGCCGCAGGAGACCTTCACCCTCGACACGTACGAGTTCCTCGACTTCGATGCCTACTGAGCCCGGCCGGGCGCGGCGCTCCACCCGCGCGCCGGTCACCTTCAGCTTCGACGTGGAGCCGCACCGGCCCGTGCCCGAGGACGACACGAGCTACCCGGTGGTGACCCGCCGGGTCTACGAGTGGTTGGCCGAGCGGGGCATCCGGGGGACGATCTTCATCGTGGGCACCACCGCGGTGGCCAACCCCGAGCTGGTCACCGAGGCCCGCGACGCCGGGCACGAGGTGGGCCTGCACTCGTGGGACCACACGCCGCTCACCGAGCTGTCCGTCGAGCGCTTCACCGAGGAGACCCGTCGGGGCAAGGACCTGCTCGAGGACCTCCTCGGCGAGCCCATCGTGGGCTACCGGGCGCCGACCTTCTCCCTCGTGCGCGAGACCGCCTGGGTCGCCGACGTGCTGCCCGAGCTCGGCTTCACGTACTCGTCGAGCGTGCTGCCCGCCCGCAGCCCGCTGCACGGCTTCCCCGGCCTGCCCAAGGTGCCCTTCACCTGGCCGAGCGGCCTGGTGGAGCTGCCCTGCCCGATCGCCCGCCTCGGCCCGGTGGCCGCGCCGTACATGGGCGGGGTCTACCTACGGGTGCTGCCGTGGTCGCTGGTGAACCTCACCTGGCGCCTCAACGGCGGCGGCCCCGCCCCGCTGACCTACTGCCACCCCTACGACTTCGACACCGAGGAGGCGTTCTGGGTCGTGCCCGGCACCGGCCGCCTCGGCAGCCGGCTGCTCTGGATCGGCCGGCGGTCCATGTTCGACAAGCTGGAGCGGCTGTTCGCCGACGGGGCGGGCCCGCCCCTGCGCGAGCTGCTCCACACCGCCGACCCCGTCGGCGCTCACGCCATCCCGGGAGCCCCCTGATGCCCGACACCAACGCCCAACTCGAGATGGTGCACACGCTGCCCGAGGCGCGCGTGGTGAACCGGATCGAGTACGTGACCGGGCTGGCCCGGGGCAAGCGGGTGATCCACGTCGGGTTCGTAGACGCCGGCTACGAGGACATGCAGGCCGAGACCGGCACGTGGCTGCACGAGCACCTCGCCGGCGCGGCCACGTCGATCGTGGGCGTGGACGTGGACGAGGCCGGGGTCGAGCGGGCCAAGGCCCGCGGCTACGAGGCCTACGTGGCCGACGGCCGCGATCCCGACGGATTGGCGGCGCTCGGCCTCGAGCCCGCCGAGCTCGTCATCGCCGGCGAGGTCATCGAGCACCTCGACGACCCGGGCTCGTTCCTCGACGGCCTCCACGACCTGCTCGCCCCCGGCGGCACCCTCGTGCTGACCACCCCGAACGCCTCGGGGCTGCTCAACGGCTTCGCCGCCATGGCGGGCGCCGAGATCAACCACCCCGACCACGTGATCCTGTTCTCGTGGCGCACCCTCACCAACCTGCTGCGCCGCCACGGCTGGGAGCCGGTGCGCACCGCCACCTACGTGCCCGCGGTCAAGCAGGCCACGGGCCAGGGCGTGAAGGGTCGGGTGCTCGGCCTGGCCGGCCGCTTCGTGCTCTTCCTCGAGCGCTCCATCGGCAAGGGCTGGGCGCCCTTCGTCGCCGACGGCCTCATCGTCGAGTCCCGCGTCGCGGACGGAGCCGCCGCTCACTGAGCGCCCGCGGGATCAACCCTCCGGATCGCGCTCCTGGGTCTCGGCACGGAGCAGGGCGAGCTCCTCGGCGAGGGTGCGGGTGCGGTCCTCGAGCCGCGAGAGCTCGTAGGAGAAGTGCACGATCACCACGAACAGGAAGGCGATCGCGGCCATGAAGATGATGGCGGGCTCGTAGCTGATCCCGAGGCCGTCGGAGATCGGGACGAGGATGTCGGGGTAGATCGCGAAGCCGACCATGGCGGCGCCGACACCCAGCCAGAGCAGGGCGTACTTGCCGCGGAGCTGGCCGCGGCGCACGAGGCGGAGCAGGAACAGCAGTGTGAGGGCGGTGAGGACGGCGACGAGGATCCGCCCGCCGATGCTCATGGCGTGGACGTCGTCGACCGGCGTGGAGTCGCCGCCGCCGGCGCCGTCGCCCGCCAACAGGGCCAGGGTGGTGAGGCGGGCGATCACGCCGCCGCTCCCGGGGCGTCGGCCTCGGCGGGCGGGGGCGGGGCCACCGGCCCGCGCTTGCGCGGGGTCTGGGCCAGCAGCACCACGAACAGCCGGAGGTAGTGGTACACGAGCCGCCAGGTGCGGTTGGAGGGGGCACCGAGCTCCCGCTCGCGCATGTGCACGGGCACCTCGACGACCTCGTAGCCCGCCCGCACCGTGGAGAAGAGCGCCTCGACCGACTCCATGTACTCGGCGGGGTAGGTCTCGGCGAAGAACTCCAGCACCGGCCGGGAGAACGCCCGGAAGCCCGAGCTCGTGTCGCTGAAGTGCTTCCCGGCGAGGCGGCGCATGGTGATGGTCAGGATGCCCATGGCCGCCTTGCGCAGCCGGCCCACCTTGTAGGGCGGCGGGCCGTCGGAGAAGCGGCTGCCCACCACCATGTCGGCGCCGGCGTCGAGGCCGGCCAGCAGCGCGGGGACCTCGTCGGGGTGGTGCTGGCCGTCGGCGTCGAACTGCACGCCCCGCTGGTAGCCCTTGCGCACGGCGTAGCGGAAGCCGGTGCGCAGCGCCCCACCGATCCCGAGGTTGTAGGGCAGCTGGAGCACCACGGCGCCGCCGGCGCGGGCGACCGCGGCGGTCGAGTCGGCGGAGCCGTCGTCGATCACCACGACGTCGGCGTCGGGGTAGGCCGCCCCCAGCTCGGCGAGCACGCCGGGCAGCGCCTCCTCCTCGTTGTACGCCGGGATGATGAACAGCAGCGACGCAGGCCCACCCGTGGTCATGACGGGGCCACGCTAGGGCGACGGCGCCGCCACAGCCCATCCAGCGCGGCGGCGCTGAGCACGACCACGGCGATCTCGGCGGGGATGCGGAAGCGGACGAGGCCGTAGAACGCGACGGCGGTGACCGTGATCACCGCCGCGGTCATCACGAGCGGCAGCACCATCCGGCCGTGCCGGCGCAGCAGCACCGCGCCGTACACGGACAAGGGCACCATGGCCCACCACAGGACGAAGCCGAGCCAGGACGCCCAGCCCTCGCGGCCCTCGCCGGTGCTCTCGAGGTCGCCCTCGCTGTAGTGGACCATCTGGCCGGGGGCGTAGACGCCCCAGATGCGGCCGACGCGGGCGGCGGCCACGACCGGGAAGCGCGACGTGTGGTTCGAGATGTACTCGATCCCGGCCTGGCGGAAGGCCTTGGCCACCTCGGACTGGTCGGCGCACGCGAAGGGGTCGGCGGGGTCGGGGGCGCAGCCCTCGGCGGTGGGGACCGGGTCGGGGATCGGGATGGGCACGGTGAACGGGCAGGCGAACGACCACAGGCCCACGCCGTCGCCGTAGTACGTGTCGTCGCAGTTGGCACCGAGGATGGTGAGGCCGTCGTTCGTGGACAGCAGCACCGGCTCCTCGAAGCGGGTGAGGTTGTAGGCCGTCCACGGCACCACCACGGCCACCGCGGCGACGCCGGACACCGCCACGACGCCGAGGCGCTGCCACGCCGAGCGGTCGCTGCGGAACCACACGGTCGGCAGCACGACGAGGGGCAGCAGCAGGGCCGACTCGGCCCGGGCCAGGATGGCGACGCCGCAGAGGGCGCCGATGACGGCCAGCCGCCCCACCGTGTACCGGCCCTGGAAGCGGTAGAGCGCGAGGAAGATGGCGACGAGGGTGAGGGTGGCGATCGACTCGGACATGACCACGCCGTCGTTCAGCCAGAGGTTGGGGTAGACCGCGGCGAGGCCGGCGGCGAGCAGGCCCACCCGGCTCGACCCGCTGACGGTCCGCCCGAGCACGCCGATGCCGGCGACGGTCAGCGTGCCGATCACGGCCATGGCCAGGCGCTGCACGAGCAGGCTCGTGCCGAAGACCCAGACCACGGGGGCCATGGTGAGGGCGGTGAGGGGCGGGTGGTCGGCCGCCGGCCCACCGGCGAAGGGGTGGACGAAGCCGCGCCCCTGGGCCAGCCGGACGGCCTGGGTGCTGTAGTAGATGGCGTCGCCGATGGCGGGCTCGTCCCGCTTGAAGATCAGGACGTAGGCGACACGCAGGGCGAGGGCCCCCAGGGCGATGACCGCGAGCCAGCGGAAGAACCGGCGGCGGCTCAGGTCACCGCCGGTCGCGTCCGGGGCGTGCCCGTCCACGGTCCCGGTGGGCTCGTCGGTCTCCATGGTGGCGGGCTCGCTCACCCCGGCTCGTCTCCTGGCTGCTCTCGGGTCCCGTCGCCGGGGCCCGGCACGGACCCCGGGAGGGTAGCGGCCCGCCGGGTGCCCACCGGCAGGGTCGCGGCCACCACCAGCAGGACCATGGCCAGGGTCGGTCGGTGGGCGGCGGCGACGGTCTGGACCCAGCCGAACCCGGCCAGGTTGGCGTAGCGGGCCTGGCGCAGGACGACCGCGGCGGTGACGACCACGAGGCCGGCCAGGCCGACCACGCCGGCGAGGCCGCTGCGTCGCAGCAGCACCAGCGGCAGGCTGACGGCCAGGACCGCGAGGCCCCAGACCGGGGCCACGAGGACGGCGGCGGCGAGCGAGGCGGTGATCCAGACCACGTGGTGGCGGCGGTCCTCGGGGGCCCAGGGTGGGGCGAGGTGGGGCCGACCGGCCGGGTCGGCGTCGACGGCCGGGTCGGGCACGGCATCGGCGCGGCGCCGGCGGTCGACGACGACCAGGACCACGCACGCGAGCACCGCGGCGAGCGAGGCGGCCAGGGCCAGCCACGTGAAGCGCTGGGGCGTCCAGCGCAGCTCCACGGTGGTGGGGGAGTCTGACGCGGGCAGGAACCAGCCGTTGGTCCCGCCGTTGATCTGGGTCGGCTCGCCCAGGGACGTGCCGTCGACCGTGGCCTGCCAGCCCGGGTTCCAACCGACGCCCTGGTCCAGCCAGCAACCGTCCGGGCACGGCCCCACCGTCACGGTCTGGTGGGCGCGGCCGCCCGACACCTCGACGGCGGGCACGGCCGGCGCAGGGGCCGCCGCCGCCGCCTCGGCGGCCTCGTTCGTGAGCACCACTCGGTCCACGTCGACGCCGGTGGTGGTGCCGGGGGTGCTCTCGACCCGGTGGTCGCCGGCGTCGAGGTCGAGGCGCCCGTCGCCGCCGGGCCCGCAGCCGGCGGTCTCGAGGGCGGTGCCGGCCAGCACGTCCGCGGTCGAGCCGGTCACGCGGAGGCCCACCGGTGCGCCGTCGACCTCGAGCAGGTCGTCGCGGCAGCCGGCGTCGAGCTGCTCGGGGAGTGCCTCGGCGGCCAGGCCCTCGCCGGCCACCTCGGCCAGGCCGGTGGGCAGGGCCACGACCTCGCCGTAGCGGCGGTCGACCGTGGTCGCTCCGTCGGTGGCCGCGATCGTGATCACGAGGGGCCCGTCGGCCGTGGCGAGGGGGCCGGGGTCGACGGTGGTGGGGCCGGCACCGGGGGCGACGTCGACGGCGAGCCGCCGGTCGCCACGCGACAGCTGCAGCCGGGTGGGCCGGGCCAGGTGGTCGCCCGCGGCCGGCGTGATGGTGAGCGGGCCGAGGCGCCCGTCGGTGGGGACGGTGAGGGTGCTGCCGGTGGCGGCCCCGAAGGGGGTGAGCCACGCGGTGCCGGCGTCGCCGTCCACCGCGGCCCAACCCCCGGCGGCGAGGTCGCCGGTGAGGTGCTCGGAGCTGGTGGCGGTGTCGACGCCGTAGAGGTCGGCGACCACGCGGTCGGTCGCCCGTCGGTCCACCCGCGTCGTGGCGTCGAGGGCGAGCGACTGGGGCGCGCCCAGGGTGAAGGCCCGCACGAGGGCGCGCTCGGGGTCGCTCCGCCAGCGGTCCAACGGCTCGGTGCGCAGACGGGTGAGCACGATGGCCACCGGGTCGTCCGTGCCCGCCGCGGCCAGCGCGTCGGTCGGGAGGTGCACGACCTCCTGGCTCGGACCGAGGGCGGTGGCCACCTCGGCGAAGCCGACCGGCACCTGGTCGGGGTAGGCGGCGGCGACGGGGGTGCTCACGTCGGTGATCTCGAGCTGCCACCAGTCGGCCGGCGCCGCGAGCTCGATCCGCTGGCCCGTGCCGGTCTGGGACTCGGGGCCGAGGGCGATGGTGCGGTCCTCGCCCGACGAGGTCGTGAGCCGCACCTCGGTGATGGTGCGGTTGGCGTGGGGGACGTGGGCCTGCAGGACGTCGATGGCCTCGACCGGCTCGTCGGCGTCGATGCGCAGGCGCTCGCCGCGGGGGTCGGCCCGGTCGGCCACGAGCCAGGCGGTGTCGGGGTCGCCGTCGACGGCGTTGGCGGCCCGGTCCTCGGGCCGGTAGGCGTTGGGCTCGCCGTAGGCGCTGGCGGTGGCCCGCACGGGGCCCTCCTGCACGGCGGTGGTGACGTTGGCGTCGGTCTGGTCGGGGAAGACCTCGAGGCGGTGGTCGGCGGGGTCCTCCTCGAGCAGCCCGTCGTGCTCGCCGTCCTCGGTGAAGCCCCACACGTCCTGGCTGCCGCGCCACTGGCGGGCCCGCACCCGGTTGCTGTCCGTGGCCACCACGAGGGCGCCGTCGGCGATGGCCCCCTCGAGGTCCTCGGTGGCGGCGGCGTAGCGGATGGTCTCCGAGCCGTCGACGAGGCCGGCGGCGGCCGCGTCCACCACGCCGTCGCCGCTGCCCGAGAGCAGCACGGGGGCGCCGCCCGCCCGCACGATGGCCCGGGGGTCCTCCACGGGGACCAGAGCGATCGGGGCCACGGGCTCGCCCAGGTCGGCGGTGGCGATCGCCTCCTCGTCCACCATGGCCGCGGCGGGTGGGTCGGTGGGGGCCGGGTTGGGGGTGAGCGGGCCGTAGGCGACCGCCGCGCCCAGGCCGTCACCCGGTTCCCGGAACAGGTCCCAGGTGCGCTCCGGCCGTGGCGTCTGGTAGCGCTCGAAGGCGGTCTCCGGGGTGACGAGGACGGTGTCGGCACCGAGGAGGCGGGCGACCGGCGCCACCGCGGCGCGCTCCTCGACCCCGGCCTGGAACCGGTCGTCGAGCGCGTAGAGCGTGTCCATGGCCGCCGGGCTGCCGAGCGGCAGGAGGTCGCGGGTGACGAGGGGCCGGGTGCTGATGCCGGGCAGCACGGGGTCGACGGTGTGGCCCCAGCGGTAGGTGGAGAACTCCATGCCGGGCAGCTGGAGCACCCGGTAGCCGGCGGGCGCGGCGTCGAGGGCGGCGGCCGCCTCGGTCCAGTGGGAGGGGAGCGCCTCGGGATGGTCGAGGTCGGGGTCGACGAAGCCGCCCGTCCACGCCGGCGGCAGGTTGACCACGGCCAGCACGACCAGGGCGACCGCCGCGAGCCGCCCGACGCGGGGGCGGGCGCCGTCGAGGGCGGTCACGAGGGCGCCGGCGCCGAGGGCGAGGGCGAACACCACCAGGGGGACGGCCCGGGTGCTGGAGCGCAGGGCCAGGACGAGGGTGGAGGTGGACGACCCCGCGAGCGCGGAGCCGAGGGGGGAGGGATCGTCGATCGGGTAGGCCCCCACCGCCAGCACGACGCCGGCGAGCAGGCAGAGGGCCGCGAACCGCCGGTGGGCCCATCGGGCCACGACGAGGCCGGCGACCCCCGCGAGCACGAGGGCGAAGCCGACCGCGAGCAGCGGGGCCGACTCCTGGTACGCCCGTGACGCGGTCGTGGCCGCGGTGACCGGGTCGCCGACGTAGAAGAGCCAGTAGCCGAGGCCCCGCAGCACCTCGCTGGCCACGGCCGTCGACGAGACCGCCTCGAGGGTCTCGCTGAACGACAGGGCGGCGGCGCCGTACCTCGCCTGGATGGCGAGGGCGGTCATCCACCAGAGCGACACGCCCAGCGAGAGCCCGCCGAGGGTCAGCGCGGTGCGCCCGGCCCGGCGCCAGGTGATGGTGCCCCTCGCCGCGGCGTCGGCCAGCCAGAGCAGGGGCGCCGGAGCGACCATCAACAGCGCGGTGGCGTTGATCCCGCCGACGGTGGCCACGAGGAGGGCGAAGAGGGCCGCGTCGCGCCAGCGGGTGCGCGTCGCCGCCCCCTGGGTGAGCCCGACCATCCAGCCGAGCGCCGCCCACGGCAGGAGCAGCACCGAGGTGCGCGACACGTAGGCGAGCACGTAGGGCGAGAGCTGGTAGACGATCGCGGCGACGAGGGCCGCCCCCGGCGCCAGGTCGAGGCGCCGGGCCGCCCAGCGCAGGCCGGCGCCGGCGGCGAAGAGGATGGTGCCGAGCCAGAGCCGCTGGGCGACCCAGTCGGGCACGCCCAGCTGCTGGAGCGCCCAGTAGAACGGCCCGCTCGGCCACAGGTAACCGATGATCTGGTGGGGGACCCACCCGGCGAACTGGCGGGTGTCGAACGACCAGAGGGCGTCGGACAGCTGCCGCCCCGGGTCGAGGTAGAGGTAGAGCTTGGTGTCGGCCGGGACCCGGCCCGGCGCCGCGGTGAGGGTCGGGAGGTAGGCGAGGACCGCCAGGACGCCGAGCTCGAGCGCGCTGCGGCCCCGGCCGGCCGCAGGCAGCGCGAGCCGGCGGCCCGCGCTCACGGGATCGCGCCGTAGACCCCGTACAGCGCGGTCAGGGTGACCAGGCCGGCGGCGCAGAGCGCGATCAGCAGGGTCCAGCCCTCGTGGGCCCAGCTCGCCTCGTCGTCCTCGGGCCACCAGGCGCCGGCGGACAGGAACAGCGGGAACGCGGTGTAGACGAACCGCGGCCGGGCCGTCACCGTCTCGGGGATGAGCATCAGGGCCAGCACGACCACCACGTAGGCGACCATGGGCCAGGGGAGGCGCTTCTTCCAGGCGGTGAAGAGCAGGGCGAACATCGCGAACAGCGACGTGGTGGTGAGCACGTCGGTCGGCGAGTTGAGGGGATGGGTGAGGAACCCGAACGTGTCCTGCAGGGCGGTCGCCCCGAAGCTCGTGCCCTCGGCCCACGCCTCGCGCTGGACCCGGAACCAGGCCCAGTCCTCGCTGGTGTGGACACGGAGGTACCACTGGAAGGCGATGAAGCCGAGGGGGGCGAGGATCGGTGCGATCAGCGCCCGCCACTCGCGGTCCTGCCAGATGGCGATCAACGCGGCCACACCGCAGGCGGCGGCCACGGCCACGCCGTTGGGTCTCGTGGCGGTGGCGAACGCGGCGATCACGCCCGCCAGCAGCCACTGCCGCCGGTACAGGAAGAGCAGGCAGAGCGCGGCCAGAAGGATCAGCAGGCCCTCGCTGTAGGCGAAGCTCAGCACGAAGCTGCCCGGGAAGAAGGCCATGAGGATCATGGTCCGCTCGGCGGGCTTCACGCCGAACACCGCCTTGGCCAGGTAGCCCACCGCCAGCACGGCGAGGAGCCCGAGGACCGCGTTCACGAAGATGCCGGCGAAGACCTCGCTGCCGGGCAGCACCCGGTCGAAGAGCCGCACGAGCATCGGGTACAGCGGGAAGAACGCCGCCCGGGCCTCCACCTGGAAGTAGGTGATGTTCGGCGGGATCTCCTTGGGGTAGCCCCCGCGGACGATCTCCATGTACCAGTTGCCGTCCCAGGAGTCGAGCACCTGGACGATGAAGGTCTGGGCGCCCTCGGGGCGGGCCACGCCGTTGACGTTGGCGTCCACGCCGCGCTGGGCGGCGACGATGCCGCTGCCGGCGATCACCATCACCCGCGAGACCACGTAGGCGGCGGCGCCCTTGACCATGGCCAGTCGCCACGCCCGGCGCTCGTCGGAGGGCGGGGGCCCGTCGTCCACGGTGGTCACCGCACCCTCGGTGGGCTCACCGGGTTCGTCGGCGGACAACGGTTCGTCGGTCTCGGTGGCGGTCGTGGTCATCTGCGGGTCGGCCACCGGCGGGTCGGGGCGGGCGAGAACCTACCACGGCACCCCTCGCGGTCGACATCGGCCGGAGCGGCTCCACGGACGCACCGGAGGCCGAAGGCGCTCCGAGGGACGAGGCGCCGGTGTGAGGCTCAGGCGGCCGATTCGTCGAGGGCGCGGCGGATGATGAGGATCTCCGAGGTGCGGAAGCTGGCGATCCGGGTGGCCCAGCTGTCGACCACCGAGCGCCCGCCGTCGCGGCGGAAGAACGTGGTCATCTGGCCTTCCTGCTGGTACGCGTCGGCGCCGTCGATGCGCTCGACGCTGCGGTCCTTCAGCGTCACCTCATAGCTCGTCATGGCGTTGCTCCTCCTGGCCTTGACGCTACGACGACCGCCCTGTGCACGGGTAGCCCCCGAAACCTGTGGACAACCGGTGGAAAACCCCCGCCGCCCCTACCGGTCGCGGAAGTCGTTGGGGCCCATGCGGGGGCCCTTGCGGGCCGGGCCGAGCCGGGCCAGCTCGATGAGGCGCACCACGCGGCCCCGCTGGCCCCGGAAGGGCTCGAGCAGCTCGAGCATGCGCTCGTCGGTGGCCCGTTCCTCGCCGGCGAGGGCGTAGGCCACCTGGTGGGGGACGTGGTAGTCGCCCACGCTCACCGCGTCGGGGTCCCCGAACGCGGCGAAGGCCACCTCCGCCGCGCTCCAGGGACCGATGCCCTTCAGGCGGGCGAGCTGGCGCTGTGCGTCGATCGAGGGGCCCGCCAGCAGCCGCTCGATGGCGGCCGCCCGGGTCGCCACCCGGCGCAGGGTGTCGGCCCGCTTGCGCTCCACCCCGATCAGGTGGAGCTCGTAGTAGGGCGTGCCCGCGATGGTGGACGGGTCCGGGGGCAGCAGGAGGCCCGTCGGCCCCGGCGCCGGCTCGCCGAGGCGCTGGACGAGCTGGCGGTAGGCGCGCCGTGCCTCGAAGCCCGTCACCTTCTGCTCGATGATGGTCGGCACCAGGGCCTCGAACACCGAGTGTGTGCGGGGGATCCGCATCGCCGAGAAGCGCCGGTGCAGGCGCGACACCAGCGGGTGGTCGGTCACGAGCGCCCCCGGGTCGTCCTCGGCCCCGAGCAGCGCCGGTACGTGGGCGAGGGACCACTCGGCACCCGGGCCCCAGGCGGTGGCGTCGAACGTGTCGCCGTGCGTGCGGCTGCGCCCGTCGCGGGCCGCCACCGCGAGCGTGGCCGGGCCCTCGGGGGTGCGGGTCGCACGCCACAGGCCGGCCGCGCCGATCTGGAAGGTCGGGTCGTAGCGGCCGCGCCGCAGGAAGCCCAGGCTGAGGCCCAGGTCCACGGGGGTGTCGAAGCTGACGGTGCGCCGCAGCGCCTGGTCGGTCAGGGGGCCGAGCCCTCCGTGGCGACCGCCTTGGCCCAGCGGTAGTCCGCCTTGCCGCTGGGGCTGCGCTCGATGTGGTCCAGGCGCAGGATGGCCTTGGGCAGCTTGTAGCGGGCGATGTGGTGGCTGCACGTCTCGAGCAGCTCGTCGTCGCCCACCTCGGCGCCGTTCCGGAGGCGCACGAGGGCCACGACCTCCTGGCCCCACCGTTCGCTGGGACGGCCCACCACGACGGCGTCGAACACCTGGGGGTGCGACTTGACCGCGTGCTCGACCTCCTCGGCGAAGATCTTCTCGCCGCCCGAGTTGATGGTCACCGACTCCCGGCCGTGCAGCTCGATGAGGCCGTCCTCGTCGTAGCGGGCGCGGTCGCCGGGCACGGCGAAGCGCTCGCCGTCGATGGTGGGGAAGGTCGCCTCGGTCTTGGCGCGATCACCGAGGTAGCCGAGGGGCACCCGTCCGCGCTGGGCCAGCCAGCCCTCGTCGTGGTCGTCGGGCGCCAGCACCCGGGTGAGGTCGGCGCTGACGATCGCCGCGGTGGGCGTCGGGGCGAAGCGGCCCTGGCGGCTGCTGCCGCCGCCGTCGCCGTCGCCCTGGCGGGTCGAGGTGACCCCCTGGCGGCCCGACTCCGACGAGCCGAGGATGTCCACGATGGTCATGCCCGGGACGAGGTCGAGCAGCTCGGCCTTGGTGGAGGCGCTGAGGATGGCCCCGCCCGTGAGCAGGAAGCGCAGGTGGGACAGGTCGTACCCGTGCGCCCGCAGCTCGTCGACGAGGGGCCGGGCGAAGGCGTCGCCCACGATCAGCAGCGACGTGACCTGTTCGCGCTCGCACGTCGAGAAGACGTCGACCGGGTCGAGGTGGTGGGGCTGGTCCTGCACGACGACGGTGCCGCCGGCCAGCCAGGCCGACAGGGCGTTCCAGTGCGCGGCGCCGTGCATGAACGGGGCCGCCGGGAGGGCCCGCAGGCGGCCGGGGCGGGCCTGCTCGACGACCTCCTCCACGGAGCCGAAGTCGTCGCCGTCGCGGCGGCGGAAGGCGAGCGCGGCCGGGAGGAAGTCGCCCTGGCGCCAGAGCACGCCCTTGGGCATGCCCGTGGTCCCGCCGGTGTAGAGCACGTAGCGGTCGTCGGGTGACCAGGACGCCACGAGCTCGGGGTCGAGGTCGGGGGAGGCGTCCGCCAGCGCCGCCTCGTAGTCGAGGGCGTCGGGCAACAGGTCGTGGCCCGAGTCGTCGGCGACCTGGAGCAGCAGCGGCCGCTCGTCGAGCTCGTCGAGCACCTCCGCGAGGGTCGGGGCGAACCGGGCGTGGTACAGCACCGCCCGGGCCCGGGCGTCGCGGAGCAGGTAGGAGAGCTCCTCGGCCACGTAGCGGTAGTTGACGTTGAAGGGCGCGGTGCGGGCCTTGTAGGCGCCCAGCATGCCCTCGAGGTACTCGTTGCCGTTGTGCAGGTAGAGGGCCACCTGGTCCTGGGGCGACGCCCAGGGCGCGGTGGCCTGCTCGTCGGCGCGGTGGCCGAGCCCGTGGGCGAGCAGCACCGACGCCAGCCGCCGCGTGCGGTCGGTGACGTCGGCCCAGCTCAGGCGCCGGTCGCGGAACACGACGCACTCCCGGTCCGGGACCGCCGCGGCGATCGCCTCGTGCAGCGTGGCGATGTTGAAGTCCACGGAGGGGTGGAGCGTCAGTCGCGCGCCCGCTGGGTCACGGTGACCGAGTCCATGGTGTCGCCCACCGAGATGGCCTGGGCCACCTCGATGCCGTCGACCACGTAGCCGAACAGGTTGTAGAGCGGCTGGAGCTTGCGCTGGCAGTCGTCGATGCAGATGAAGAACTGGGAGCCGTTGGTGTCGGGGCCGGCGTTGGCCATGGCCACGGCGCCGAGGGTGTACTCGCCCCGGACGGGCTCGTCGGCGAAGCGGTAGCCGGGGCCGCCGCGCCCGGTGCCCTCGGGATCGCCGCCCTGGATCACGAACTCCGGCACCACCCGGTGGAAGGTGAGGCCGTCGTAGAAGCCGTTGCGCGCGTTGACGACGAAGTGGTTGACGGTGGTGGGAGCGAGCTGCGGGTCGAGCTCCATGACGATCTCACCCTTGGGGGTGCTGATCGCCACCGAGTAGACGGCGTCGAGGTCGATCTCCATCGCGGGGGGGTTGGCCATGGCGCCCATGGTGGCACCTCCCCGCCGACGGCACCGAACCCGCCGCCGTCGCCGGCGGTCGGGCCCGGTCGGCCGGTGGTGTCGCTACTGCTCGATCCAGATCTGGCTCACCTGGTGGCTGCCGGTGCGCATGCCCAGGTTCTCGCCGCCGTCGGGCAGGTTGTACCCGGTGGCGATCTGGTGGACGCCGCTGTTGCTGGCGATGGCCCACTCACCCCAGGTCAGCCAGACGTTGTAGACCTTGCGGGCAAAGCGCTGGTTGATGGCCTCGGCCGCCGCGGTGCGCTCGTCGGGGTCGTCGCTCTCGCGGATGATGTCGAGGTTCTGGTCGATGACCGGGTCCTCGATGCGGCCGAAGTTGATGGCCAGGCTGCCGACCGGCGCCGAGGTGTCGGAGCCCCAGAAGACGTTGTTCTGGTCGGGGTCCTGGGTGGCCAGGTTGCGGTAGAGGAAGATCTCGAACTCGCCCTTGGCCGCGGAGAGCACGAGCTCGCCCTGCTCCTGCTGGTCGACCGAGACGTCCATGCCGACGTCCTGGAGGAACTGCTGGAAGAGCTGGGCCGACAGGAGGTTCGACTGGTCCGACGTGGTGCGGATGCCGAGCTCGATGGGGCCGTTCTCGGCTTCGTACTCCTCGACGAGCTGGCGGGCCTTCTCGGGGTCGTAGGTCGGGTAGCCCGTGTCCTCGAGGTAGCCCTGGGAGCCGGGCGGGTAGGGCCCGTTGGCGATGCGGGCGATGCCGGCCGAGCGGGCCTGGTTCACGGTGTCGTAGTCGACCGCGTAGGCGATGGCCTTGCGCACCCGGACGTCGGCGAGGTCGGACTCCGGATCACCCACGTTGAGCATCAGGTAGTTGGTCTCGGCGTTGTTCGAGTTCTCGATCAGCGCCAGGTCGCCGGCCTCGGCCTTGGCCCGGAGCTGGGAGATCACGTCGAAGTTCGAGGTGTGCATGAGGTCGATCTGGCCCGACTCGAGGGCTGAGACGCGCGACTGCACGTCCTCGAAGACCTTGAACTCGATGCGGTCCAGGTAGGGGAGCTTGCGGCCTTCGGCGTCGGTGCGCCAGTAGTCGGGGTTGGCGGTCGCCGCGAAGGTGCCACCGGGCTCGTAGGACTCGAACACGAACGGCCCGGTGCCGATCGGCTCGTCGGCCTGGGCGGTGCCCGCATCGACCGCCTCGAGCCAGTCACCCGAGGCCACGTAGCCGACCTGGGTGGTGAACACGTAGTCGAACGCGGTCCACGGCCGCTTGAGGTGGTACTCGATGGTGTAGTCGTCGACCACCTCGGCCCGGTCGAGGTCCTTGGTCGCGATGGCCAGGGTGGGGCTGGTCTGCACGTGGTCGGAGTTGACCTTGAGGTCGTCGGCGGTGAGCGGCGAGCCGTCGTGGAAGGTGATGCCTTCGCGGACCTTCACCGTCCACACCGTGTAGTCCTCGTTGTGCTCGATCGACTCGGCCAGCACCGGCTGCACGGACCCGTCCTCGCCGATCTCGGCGATCGGGTCGAACACCGAGCGCAGGATCTGGCCGCAGCTGATGGCGCACAGCACCCGCTGGGGGGTCCAGGGGTTCGAGGTGTCGGCCTCGATGCCATAGGTCAGGGTGCCGCCGTACTGCGGCTCGGCGGTGTCGGGCTCGAGCTCGGTCTGGCCCACCACCACGGTGTCGTCGGACGAGCCGTCGGCGGACGACGAGGAGGAGTCGCCGCCCCCGCCGCCGCAGGCGCCCGCCACGAGCGCGAGCAGCGCGAGCAGGGCGAGCAGTCGGGTGGGGCGGAAGCGGGGGTGGTTCGACACGGCTGGCGACTCTCCTGTCGATCGGCGAAGGCGGGTGGAACGGACGGGTGGGTCAGACGGCGGCGGCCGCGTGCGCGGCCGCCCCACCGGCGTCGTCGCCGCCCGCGACGTCGACGAGGGGGAAGTGGCAGGCGACGAAGTGGCCCTCGGTCACCTGCTGCATCTGGGGCTCCTCCTGCGCGCACCGCTGCTCGGCCCGCGGGCAGCGGGTGCGGAAGCGGCAGCCGCTGGGCGGGCTGACGGGCGACGGGATCTCGCCCTGGAGCCGACCCTCGGGATCGGGCCGCCGGCTCGGGTCGGGCACGGGGATCGCGTTCAGCAGGGCGCGGGTGTACGGGTGTGCGGGCGCCTCGTAGAGCACGTCGGGGGGCGCGACCTCGCAGAGCTTGCCGAGGTACATCACCGCGACCCGGTCGCTCACGTTCTTCACCACGGCGAGGTCGTGGGCGATGAAGACGAGGGTCAGCTGGTAGCGGGCCTTCATGTCCTCGAGCAGGTTGAGGATCTGGGCCTGCACCGACACGTCGAGGGCCGAGACCGGCTCGTCGCAGATGACGACCTTGGGCTCGAGCACGAGCGCCCGCGCGATGGCGATGCGCTGGCACTGCCCGCCCGAGAACTCGTGGGGTCGCTTGGGCTTGGCCACCGCCGGGTCGAGGCCGACCGCGTCGAGCACCTCGTCGACGCGGGCCTCGCGCTCGGCGGCGGTGCCCCGCTTCCAGATGTTGAGGGGCTCGCCCACGATGTCGCGGATCGTGCGCCGCGGGTTGAGCGACGAGATCGGGTCCTGGAAGATCATCTGCATGTGCGTGCGGGTGCGGCGCAGCTGCTCGCCCGAGAGCGTGGTCAGGTCGGTGCCGTCGAACAGGACCCGACCCCCGGTGGGCTTGGGGAACTGCATGATGGCCCGGCCGGTGGTGGACTTCCCGCAGCCCGACTCGCCCACGAGGCCCACGGTCTCGCCGTCGGCGATGTCGAGGCTGATGTCGGTCACCGCGTTCACCTTCAGCCCCGAGCTGCCCACCGGGAACTCGACGAGCAGGTGCTCGACCCGCAGCAGGGTGTCCTCGGGGGCCCGCAGGTGGGCGGTGCCGCTCCCGGCCATCAGGTCCCCACCGCCTCGGCGGCCACGGCGGCCTCGGCGCCGGTGGCCAGCAGTGCGGCGGGCACGCCCGCGGACACGTTGCTCTCGAGGGCGCGGGCGCCCTCCGGGGTGCCGACCGGGAACCAGCAGGCGTACTCGTGGCCAGGGGTGGGGGCGGGCACGAGCGGGGGCTCCTCCTCGAGGCACTTGGGCTGGGCGTAGGGGCAGCGCGGGGCGAAATTGCAGCCCTTGGGCGGGTGGACGAGGTCCGGCGGGCGGCCGCCGATGATCCGCAGCCGGGTGTGGCTGGTGTCCTCGAGCTTGGGGATCGAGTTGAGCAGCGCCTCGGTGTAGGGCATGCGCATCTCGGAGAACAGCACGCTGGTGGGCGCCTTCTCCACGACCTTGCCGGCGTACATCACCGCGATGTGGTCGGTGCGGCCGGCGACCACGCCCAGGTCGTGGGTGACCAGGATGATGGCCATGTGACGCTCCTTCTGCTGCTGCGCGAGGAGGTCGAGGATCTGGGCCTGGACGGTCACGTCGAGGGCGGTGGTGGGCTCGTCGGCGAACAGCAGTCGGGGACCGCAGGCGAGCGACACCGCGATCATCACGCGCTGGCGCATGCCGCCCGACAGCTGGTGGGGGTACTCGTCGAAGCGCTGGGCGGGCTCGGGGATGCCGACCGAGGTGAGCAGCGCGATGGCGGTCTCGCGGGCCTCGCCCTTGTCCATGTCGAGGTGGTAGCGGAGCGACTCGGTGATCTGGTTGCCGATCTTCATGACCGGGTTCAGCGAGGTCATCGGGTCCTGGAAGATCATCCCCATCTCGGTGCCCCAGACGCTGCGCATCTGGTCCTGGGTGTAGTCCGAGATCGAGTGCCCCTGGTACCGGATGGCGCCCTTGCGCTCGACGTTGCGGGAGGGGAGCAGGCCCATGATCGACCGGGACAGCACGGTCTTGCCCGAGCCGGACTCGCCCACGATGCCGAGGGTCTCGCCCCGGTTCAGCGAGAACGTGACGCCGTCGACGGCACGGACCGGGCCCGCGGGGGTGAGGAAGTGGGTGCGGAGGTCCTCGACCTCGAGCAGCGGCCCGTCCCGCTTGTCCCCGGCCGCGGTGGGGCTCGTGAGGACGACCTTCTTGCGGGCCATCAGAGCCGCACCTCCTTGACGTCGAAGCGTCGTCGGAGCTGGTCGCCCACGTAGTTCAGCGAGAGCAGGGTGAGGAACATCACCGCGCAGGGCACGAGGGCGATGTGGGGAGCGATCTCGAGGGCGGTGCGGCCCTCGTTGATCATGTTGCCCCAGGTCGCGGTCGGCGCCGAGACGCTCAGGCCGAGGAAGCTGAGCGCACCCTCGGCCACGATGACGATGGCGACCGCGATCAGCGAGAACGAGACCATGGGTGGGATCACGTTCGGCAGGATCTCCCGGACGATGATGCGCCCGTTCTTGGCGCCGAGGGTGCGGGCCGCCTGCACGAACTCGCGTTGCGCGAACGTGAGGGTGCTCGCTCGGGTGATCCTCGCGAGGGCCGGTATGGACAGGATCGTCAGCGTGATGGTGATGGTGGAGATGCTGGCGTCCTGACTGCCGGGCTCGGACAGGAACGTCACGATGGCCAGGGCGAGGATCAGCGCCGGGAAGGCCAACATGATGTCCATGACCGACATCACGACCTTCTCGAAGCGGCCGCGGAAGTAGCCCGCGGTCAGGCCGATCACGCCGCCGATCAGGAACCCCAGCGCCACGGCGACGACGCCCACGAACAGCGAGACCCGGGCACCCCAGATGACCCGGGAGAACACATCGCGCCCGAGGTCGTCCCCGCCGAAGAGGTGGAAGGTGTCCGAGAGCGAGCCGTTCCAGCTGCCGCCCTCGTTCCAGGCCACGGGTTGGCGCAGGGCCAGGGCGTCGATCTCGTTGGGGTCTTCGACGAACGGCAGCCACGGGGCGAGCACGGCGAGCAGCGTGAGCACGACGAGCCAGGCCGACGCGAGCCAGAAGCCGAAGCCCAGCTTGCGGCCCTCGAAGCGGCCCCGGACGTCGTCGGCGGTGACGTCGGCGGTGACCGCGTCGAAGCGGACCTCGCCCGCGGCCTCGGTGAGGAGGTCGGCGCCGGGCCGCTCGGAGAGCGACGGGGCGTCGATGGGCTCAGGCGATGGCGCGGGCATGACGGATCCTCGGGTCCAGGAGGGCGTA
>WBZL01000288.1_pt1 | contig 55400 bp, 25 predicted proteins | sample 5204291 | NCBI WGS metagenome assembly WBZL01 (sample SAMN12344345, study PRJNA552823) | activated sludge metagenome | biome: Activated sludge suspended growth; feature: Nitrification reactor; material: Wastewater; isolation source: activated sludge from nitrification reactor of wastewater... | reverse complement strand
CCCTCCAGGCCATGACTGACCTGGAGCAACGCTTGGAGCGCTTGTCCGGTCTGGAAAAGTATTTTGTGCGTATCCCACCTTTACCGGCCTGACCTGTTGACGATTTATTTTCTTGGAACTGCCTTATAGGAATGGCAAAACCTTGTTCACTCCTTCTTGGTGTAACCTTGTCAAAGCTTCAGTTTTTGGAGGTTTCTTTTTAATATCCAAATTTGATTTTCTTTATTCTATTGACAGGGCGTTGGTGAAACCGTTGATAAAATTCCCCTCAACCGTTGGAAAAACTATTGGAATGTAAACTGTGAGCAATTACAAAGCTACAACGAATGATGAGCTAAGAATATATTTAATGGGAGAAGTGAAGATCGTTCTAAATGGGGAAGAAATACATTTGAATCCCCAGCAAGAGGCCACCCTTGTTTATTTGATTTTGAAACATGATGAAATCAAGACGAATAAAAAAACAAAAACCCGTGAAAAGATAGTAAATTGGCTCTTTGCTGAGTCAGAGACTGGAAACCGACGAAATGACTTAAAGAGGTTGATTCACACCATAAAGTCTGACTTGGGAAAACAATGGTTCGTCGGAAAAGATACCGACGTATTAAACATAACCCACCCAGATTTGTTTATTGATGTGATTCGGTTTTGGGCGCTTACCGATGATGTGCTCCAAGAAAACAGCAGCGATGACCATTTGATTGAAAAAAGTATTGAAGCAATTGGACTATATCAGGGAGAAATACGTTTACGCTGGGATTTGCCCGATGAGGATTTTCTTAGGTATATCAACCTGGACTCACATACCCGGCAAGCTAAAATTTTTGAAATCCTGGTGAATAACTTTCAAAACAAGAATGATTATGAACACGCTATCCAGTATGGAGAGCAGTGGTATCGTTTCGATGAATTAGAAGAGAAAAGCTATAACACATTGCTTAAACTGTATTTTGTAACTGGAAATAGACGAAAAGCTAATACTTTCTTTCAAGCTATTCGGGATTATTTAGCTAACGAAGGCTTTGGAGAACCCGGACCTGAGACGGTGCAAATCTATGAGTCGGGTTTAAAAAACAAAAACTTTCAAGAAGTTAGCCCAGGAGTACGTTTATTACCTCTTTCCGAACCCCAGGCCCCCCCTGAGATGGAGGGCTTTATCGGGCGCGAGGGCGCGCTTGAACAAGTGAGCACCCAACTTCACAAGATGCATCTCACGTTGATCACTGGGATGCCCGGGGTGGGGAAAACAATGTTTGCGGCCAGGGTCGCGCGTAGGGTGGCGAATCCCAGGAAAATCTTTTGGTATACGTTTCATGAAGGGGAAGAGATTAATGCCCTCTTGTTTGAACTGGCTAAATTTCTGGCATGTCATGGCAAACCGGAAGTGTGGGAGGTAATCCGGCCAGGGTCCCAAAAAACGACTATTCCCGTGAAGAGTTTAATGGATTCTCTCTTAACCCAAATCGCGGAACAAGATTTTTTGCTGTGCCTGGATGACTTCCACAATATCGAAAATACCCCGTTGTTTCGTGAGTTTTTCCAGCGCGTGATCGGAAAACTCAAGGAAGGCTCGTTAAAACTGCTTGCGATTTCAAGGGAAAAATCCAGCCTTTTCTCAAAATCATTTATTTATGAATTGGAAGGATTCACGGTAGATGAACTCCGCCGCTTGTTGGAAAGCCGTGACCCTATGAATATGGAAAACCCGGCGACGTTCATTCAGGAATTGCATAAGGCGACCGGTGGGAATGTTCAAATTCTCATGCTTGTCATGTACGTTCTCTCAGAAATCTCTACCCCAGAGAATCTTCCCGAACAACTGGCACAAGTGGATGATATTGCGGACTATTTGATCCGAGAAGTAGACCAACGCTTGAGCGAGGATGCACGTAGGGTGTTAGAGGGGGTGGCAATTTTAAGAGGGTATCCTGCCACACAAACGATAATAGAAGCAATTTGGGATGAAGCAAACGTATTTTCAGCCCTGATCGAACTTCAAAAACGCGGCCTGGTCGTTTCGCAGAGGGGTGGAAACAAAACATATTCAACTACGGCCCTACTGCGTGCATTTTATTACAATGCCATGGGCTTACGCGAAAAGCGAGAAGCTCATCATCGCGCAGGGCAACATTATCGAGATGAGGCAAACGAAGCCTATCTCGCGGCCTACCATTTTGAGAATGGCGGCGATTTTAAGCAAGCTACTCTTCTGGCCACCGAAGATGTAGAATCTATTCTCAATCAGGGTCATGCCAGAGATTTGCAACAGTTGCTGGAGCGTCTCGCTCGGAGAAAAATCTTCCCCACTGATTCTGCACGCATCTACCTGGCTTTAGGATACCTACGATCTCGGAAGGGAGAGGTTGACCAAGCATTGGAATACCTCCAACGCGCGTTAGATCTTCTCGCCACCCAGGAAGAGACCCGTGAAAACCGGGCGCTCCGTGCAATGGCATTCTATCGTCTGGCTGAAGGAATCCAACGGAAGGATCATCGGGCCGCTTATGAATGGGTGGAAAAAGGATTGGAAATTACGGGGGTAGAATTGGCGTTGCTTGCGGGGCGCTTGCTTTTGTTTAAGGGGGAACTGTTGACTCTTTATATGGATAAACATGACCGGGCACTCGAAGCGATTGAGCAGGCTAAAGCCCTTTTAACCGAAGACGAGACTGCTCTGCAAATCCGCGCGTTGATCAATCTGAGTGTGATTGCCGGGAAAACCGGAAAACCACGGGAAGCGGTGGCTTATGCGAAAGAAGCCCTTGAAATGAGTGAAAAGGCGCATGACGTATTTGCCACGATTTCCATCCTGAACAACTTGAGCGTGGACATGTTCAACCTGGGGCAGTTGGAAGAGGCGATTGCCTACAACCGGCAAGCCCTGGCGCAAGTAGAATCGTTAGGAAGCGTTCCTCAACAGGTGGATTTGGGCAACAACCTGGGTTGGATGCTCACCCAAAAAGGGGACTACCCTCAGGCTGAGCAAGCCCTGACGAATGCCCTGACTCTGGCGAAAAAACAACCCTTACTTGAGCCGCAAATTTACATCCACACCAACCTGGGCGATTTATATCTGAGAATGGAAAATTGGGATGCCGCGCAGGCGCATTTGACGGGTGCCGAAAAACTCTCGACCGAACAAAACATTTCCACCCAATTGCCAGAGATTACGCGCAATTTGGCGTTGTTGTTCCTGCACAAGGGGGAAACCCAGGATGCCCGCGACTATATTAAACAATCTTTGAGACTGGCACGAGAAGCGGGCGATACAGAGCAAGAAGAACTTAGCTTACAGGTTTTGGCAAAAATTCAATCTGCGTCAAGTGAATAGTTGGCTGTATTGGGGGTATTTCAACAACCCAGAATTTCTATAAATCAACTTTCCAAAAATTAGCGGAAAAAACGCGGAAACAACGCTTTCACAAACGATTGAGAAACGGTGTATTATTAAAGTAAGAGGTGTGCCAACGAAATGCCTGATCTGTGCAAGAGTCTTGCCAGATTCAACTTTCAATTATTGGGTATACCTGCCTTAACTGCTTTATCTTCATCATAATATTCCAGGAAACTTCTATGAAATTAAGATTTCGATATTTCTTCTTGCCCATTTTTATTGCATTTTTTAGTCTAACACTGAGTTTTAATTTTCTTCCCGCCTCTCCTGCCCTGGCAGATACTTCTCAAATAACTCTTGAGAATTCAAATGTTGAACTGTCTGCTGATCTTCCTTTTGCATTTTCTAAAATAACCCAAGCTGATGTGCCGGCATTCCTATCATTCACTAGTGATGCGATTTATTTCGATCCTATCCCATGGGTTTCTCTTGATTTTGATGATACTAGAAGTGTAGCCTGGGGGGATATGGATGAAGATGGTGATCTCGATTTGGCAGTTGGAAATGAATATCAACCCAACAAGGTATACATAAATCAAAACGGGGTATTACAAACTACTGCAACTTGGGCATCTGATGAGGACATGGATAGTAAAAGCACCGAATCGGTAGCCTGGGGCGATATTGATGGGGATGGTGACCTTGACTTGGCTGCAGGGAACTGGGAAATTCTTGAACCTCATTACGACATGGACAAAGTGTATTTGAATATAGGAGGAATTTTACAAAATGGTGCAATATGGACTCCGAACCTTGTGGATGTGAACTCAGGAGTAGCTTGGGGAGATATGAATGGAGATAGTAACCTTGACCTTGCAGTGGGACGTAAAGTTTACCTCAACGATGGAAATATCCTGCAAACTACATATAGCTGGCAAAGCGGTAGTGGTAGTATTGCTGCTTGGGGAGATGTAGATGGAGATGGAGACCTCGATCTGGCCTCAGGAAATGCCTTATTTATAAATGATGGAGGAAATTTAAGCTGGTCGGGTTGGTATCCATACGATCTGTCAAGTATAAGGAGTATTGCTTGGGGAGATATGAATGGAGATGGTAGCCTTGACTTAGCTTTTGGAGGAAGTAGTACTAATAAGATTTACCTGAACTTAGGTGGAACCCTGGCCTCCACTGCATCCTGGACATCAACTGAGACCAATGATACCCGGAGCATAGCTTGGGGAGATGTAGATGGGGATGGAGATCTGGATTTGGCTGCCGGAAATAGCAACCAACCCAATAAAGTCTATCTGAATGTAGGTGGAATTTTGCAGACGACAGGTACCCAGATTTCGAACGATACCGATGATACTCGGAGTATAGCTTGGGGGGATGTTGACGGAGATGGGGATTTGGACCTAGCTGTTGGAAATTACAATCAACCCAACAAAGTTTATCTCAATCTCGGTACAACCCTGCAAGACATACCTGTATGGGATTACACTGAATCAAATTCAAGCAGATTTGCTTGGGGAGATGTAGATGCGGATGGAGACCTCGATCTGGCTGCCGGAGGCTATGGTTCCAAAATGAAAGTGTTCCTGAATTCAGGTGGAACCCTGGAGAATACTGCATCTTGGACATCGGATGATAATGTGTTTGGAAACAATATTGCCTGGGGTGATATGGATGGAGATGGTTATCTTGAGCTTGCTGCTTGGGGGAAGGTATACCATAACTTAGGTGGTGTTTTGGAAACCATTCCATCCTGGGATTTGGGACCGAGCCAAGCTACCCAGGGTGTGGCTATAGGGGATATGAACGGAGACGGAAACCTCGACTTGGCCCTCGGACATAAGGTTTATATAAACATAGGTGGTATCTTGAGCACCACAGCCTCATGGATCTCAGATGAAACAGATTATGCTTGGAGCTTAACTTGGGGAGATGTGGATGGAGATGGAGATCTAGATTTGGCTGTTGCTGGAAGCACTAATGTCAGAGTCTATCTGAACGTTGGAGGGATGTTACAAACTACAGGTGTACAGGTTTCTAGCGACACTGGTAATAATTGTGTAGCCTGGGGAGATATGGATGGGGATGGGGATCTGGATTTGGCCGTGGGGAGATTGGGCCAAGACAAAATATTCCTGAATGAGGGGGGGACACTCCAACCCAATCCAGCATGGAGGTCATTGGATGCCCAAGGCACTAACAGTTTGGCCTGGGGAGATGTAGATGGTGATGGAGATCTTGACTTGGCAGCAAGAAAGGGTGGTCAAACTACTGAAGTTTATATTAATAATGGGGAAATCTTAAATTCCATTCCGTCTTGGGCTTTTACTAGTTCAACTCATAATATTAATGTAGCCTGGGGAGATGTAGATGGAGATGGGGATCTGGATTTGGCCGCTGGAGGGGTCTTTAAGAATAGGTTGCATGAACCCACTGGATTAACTAACCACCATCCCCAAATAGTGATCTCCTCTCCAGGAGAAACCGCTGTTGCAAATTTCTATTATTCTTCTGATTTCTTGGATACGCCCACTATTCCAATATCATATACCCTATTTGATACAGAGAGCGAGTTGGTTCGGGCGATGTACATGTCGTATTCTTTTAATGGTGGTGGGGATTGGCAACCTGCAATTCCCGCTAGTGGTACTATTACGACAAATTTGACAACGGCTCCTTATCCGACTGTAACAGTAACCAACACGCATGTATTTGTTTGGGATACGTTTGCAAGTGGTTTCTTTGGACAATCGGATAATGTAATCCTGCGGATCGAAGCCTATGCCAGTCTGACCACAGGGCCAAATAGTACACCAGTTTTTATATATCCGTACGCTTCCAGCACCACCTTCCCTTTCCGTGTGCGCGGAACACAAATACGAGTATTTAGTGAGACTATTACTGATACCCATACAGTCATTGGAGCAGAAATTTATCGTCTGCCGGCCGGACAAACAGCCAACGGTCAGATATATGCCAATAAGGGCGGCAAACCTTACCGCACCGATCCTCAAGGGTATTTACAAGGTTGGGGGGAGTTATTCGATGGTGATCGTTTAGTTGCGATGTTACCCATCACTGCCACCAAAACTTATACCCTCTACCACACCAGCGCCGCCCCAACCCTGACCGGACTAAACATGTATACCGTCACCCAGCCAGGCGTGCAAGAACTGGTCGTCTCCGCCGACAACCCCCTCATCCTCTTCAACCTCGACATCTCCCTCGAATGGGATGCCCGGCAGGACAGCTTTTTTATGGCCCAGTTGGCCGCTGACCTCCAGCAAACTTCTCGCTTGTTATATGACTGGAGCAACGGGCAGGCCGCGCTAGGGCAGGTGCGGATCTACCACGCCAAAGAACACTGGAACGATGCCGACATTCGTCTGTATGCCACCAACACCTTTCGTCCGAACGCTACGATTGGTGGATGGATCCCTGAAGTCGTCACCGAAACCGTTACGCTCACAAACACCGAAGTCATTACGTACACCCCTGGTCAGGTGCGAATTGGCGTTGTTTGGAACCGATTTGGCAACCCGACGGGCAATCAAGGGGAAGACTGGCCGCGTGCCATTGCCCACGAACTGGGCCACTATCTGTTCTTCCAGGATGATAATTATCTGGGCCTGGACCCCAATGGTCTGCTCATTTCCCTGGACTCCTGCCCCGGCGTCATGTCCGACCCCTACCGCAATGACGATGGCACTGGTTATGACGAATTTCACCCAGAAACGGATTGGGATGAGCACTGTGCCGCGACCCTCTCCAACCAAAAAACGGGGCGTTCGGATTGGGAAACGCTCGCCCATTTCTTCCCCTGGTTAAGCGCGCCGACCGTTCCAGTGTTTCCCGACGACAATTTCTTTGGTCCCAATGGTCTGCCTTTGGCTGTCACCCACATCACCTTTGTGGACCCTCCGACCCCTTCCACCGCCCTGGACGCGCCGGTGTTCGACTTGATTGATGCGGAGGGTGGCCTTTACCAACCTTCCAACCAGGCACGGGCGTACCTGTTCCACAACGACCAACTGCTTGACCTGGGCCAGCCCGTCCTGAACCAGGTCCACGCGCGAGGCGCCAGTCCGGGGGATCGGCTCTGTGTCTATGATTTACCCAATCAGGCGCAGGGATGTGAACTCATCACCGCCCTGGATCGGGAACTCACGCTCTTGACGCAGGCAGACTGGCAACCCGATGTGCGCATCTCCCCGGTCACTTCGGTCACGCAGATTATTACTGTCACAGCGTTCAATGTGACGACACCTGTTATATATGCCCAGCTCTATTCTCAGGATGGAACCGCCCCAGCCCTCATCACCTTTACCCAGACCATACCGGGGACCTTTGTGGGCGGGTACGCCAACCTCCCGGAACCTGTTTTTGAGGGATACTTGCACGTCTGGTGGGGCGACCCTTCCCAAGAGATCATCACCGAGTTTTCGATTGGGGGTGATCCCGGTCCGCGCCGGTCGGGGGGGAGCGGCCTCGCGCCGGTCCTCTCCCCGGACGGGAACGTGATCCTCTATAGCGAAGGGCTGACTTTCGCCAATGGAGAGTTTTATACCCTGCAAGCCGCCACGGTCCTCCCCGAACAAGTTCCGTGGGCTACGGTCATCGGCAAGGGTTATTATTTGTCCGGTTCACAAAATGCCCCTCCCCTTGCAAACACCCACACCTCTTTGCGTTTCGGCTATGCCGAAAATGCCGTTCCTCCACTGGAAGAACCCTTTATTACCGTATATTTTTATAACGGCCAAGATTGGCTTCCTTTGGAAACCTATGTGGATCAGGAACAAAACAGCGCTGTGGCCGAGATTACCGAACCGGGCTTATACGTCCTCATGTCCAGTCTGGAGCAAACCCTGTATGGCCCCGGTTGGAACACGATCATGTACCCAATCCTGGAACCGCGCCCTGTCGCGGAGGTCATGGCCTCGATTGAGGGGAAATACACACGGGTGTGTCAACACGTCCCCTCAGACTTGACCGATCCCTGGAAATGTTTCAATGCCGGCGCGCCGGATTGGGTCAATGACCTTGATCAGATGAGTTTTGGCAGTTATTGGGTCTATGTCAATTTACCCGGCGAGGTGACACTTCGTCTGCGTGGGAACAGCGTCAGCGTAGAAGACCCCTCCCAACTACCCAAAACGCCAAACGGGTTTATCCCTCCTGCCACTTACTATGGAGCCATCTTACCGGGCGGTGGGTTCATTCCTACCGAGGACATGCAAATCCAGGCCTGGGTCAACGGTCATCTATGTGGCGAAAACTTAACTTTTGCCAGTGGTAATGAAATCCTGTATGTGCTGGAAGTCTCCTCGTTCGGGCCGGGTGCTCTCGCGGGATGCGGAATACCGGATGCCCCCATTCAATTCAAAGTAGCAGGGCAAAATATGAGTCCCATCACCCTTTGGGATAATACGCAAGCGTGGCCGTTTTCCCTCCAACCTATCCCACCAACACCCACGCCCACGCTCACGCCTACTCCGACGGACACCCCAACGCCAACTGCGACGCCTACCTGGACTCCTACGCCTACCAATACGCCAACGTCCACTTCAACACTCACCATAACCCCCACGCCAACTGCAACTTTCACCTGGACTCCTACTCCTACCGACACACCAACGCCCACCTCGACCCCCACTTTAACCCCCACACCAACTACAATGTCCACGTGGACTCCTACGCCTACGCCAACGCCTTCCTCGACGCCAAGTCCGAGTCCTACCTCCACACTGACCCCAACCGTGCCCCCACCCCCTTCTTGGACGCCATCCCCCACGTTTACCCCTAGTTCGACCCCAACCCCCACTTTGTCACCCTCCCCTCAACCCGGTCAGTGGAAAGTTTACTTACCGCTGGTGCTCATTAAGTGAATTGCCCACAATGAAAACGGGAGTGCGTAAGTACGCACTCCCGTTTTTTGTGGTCTCGTCTCAGATGCTCCGTTACCCTTTGACCGCTTCCAACTGTTTTCCCAACCGACCACAACGATCCTTCGCCCAAAGATTCTCTGGATATTTTTGCAATAGCCCTATTGCTTCTTCATAGATAGGAATAGCCTCCCGTTTCCGGCCTTGTTTGGCGAAAACTTCGCCCAAACTCCCAAAAGAGTTTCCCATTTCCACCTCATCTCGTCCTGCCAACTGCCAGTACTCTACGGCGTTTCGATAGCGCCCTTCCGCCTCATCGAGCCGATTTTGCTTAAGGTAGACCTCGCCCAGATTGTTTTCGCGCCGCGCAAGCCAGGCATAATGTCCAGCCTGCTGCAAATAATCCGTATCCATTTTGAGGAAAATTTGTTCCGCTTTGGCAAATTCTCCTAAATCAAAATATAAGTGCCCTAGTGAATTTTGAACCGAAAACTTCACAACCGTGTTAGGCGAGCGGTTCAAAAGTGGGATGGCCTCCTCATAACACGCCTGAGCCTCAGCATACTTTTTCATCTCACGGTAGGTAATTGCCAGATTCCCCAACGCGCGCAAGTATTCATTGACGTTTTCCAGCGTACGACGAATTTTCAAGGCTTCCCTGAGCATGTCTTCTGCCGCCGCATACTTTTGTTGATTGTGGTAAACCATCCCCATCAGGTTGAAAGCCAACGCATTCTGGAGTGGGCTAGCCTGCGCTTTCTGAAAATATTGGATGGCCGTCTGTCCAAAAGTCTCCGCGCGCCCATATTGGTGCAGTAGATTGTAGGCATTGCATAACCCCATCGAAGCATATGCCAATCCATAATCGTACTGGGTCTGACGTGCCAGTTGCTCAGCCGCTTCAAACTTTTGGATGGCTTCCGGGGTGTGTTGGGTAAACAATAGCAAGAAACCGAGTTGGTACAACGTTTTGCAAAGATATTCAGGTTCAGCAATCGTCTGTCCCAGCGCTTTCTCAAATAACCGCATCCAGGCATACCAAAATCCGTGATATTCCACAAAAGGCAAAAAAAGCGTTGCGAACCGAGCCGCCTCTGCCCGCGTTTCCGGGAAGTCCAAACCTTCATCCAGCGCCTGATAGATGTTGTCCGCTTCCGGGGCCAGGGAGATGATTCGGGCTTCCGTCAAGGGTTGCGAGGCATTGTGCCAGAAATTCAAATTGCGCCGCAGGGCATTGAGGTATAACTCATGAGGCGTCATGGGGTTGTTGCAAAATTTCCTTCCGAATAAAGTTTTCTGTTAAGCGGTGAATGGAATAACGAATTTCCCCGTCCCCTTCATGTGTCACCTCTAACAAGGAACGTCGCCGGAGTTCCTGAATGGCCTGGGCAAGCTGACTTACGGGGAGTTGGCTAATTTCTGCCAGGTGGTGATAGGTCGTCCCGGCACGGGCTGTCATCGGCATGAGCATCAGCACCGCGCGGGCTTCGTCCTGGAGTTCTTCCCAGGTTTTTTTATAGATATGGGTGTAAATTTTTTCGGTTTCTTTGATCTTCCCTTGAGGAATATCTTCCAGGATGACTTTTAAGGGCAGGTCCCGGGCCAGATCCACCACCATCCGAATCGCCAGGGGGTTGCCACCAATTATTTCATAAATCGCCTCCGCATCTTTTTGTGTGAATGGAAGGGAAGGCTGGGTCGCCTCAACCAAATAGCGGATGAAAGCCAGGGTTTCTCCATGGGAGAGTTCGCGCATGGGATAGGCAAAAACATTGGACGCATCCGTATGGGCGCGGCTCGTGATCAGGAACTTACTGCGGACATCGAGTTGCTGAATCTCAATGATCGCGGTGCGAATTTCCGCTTCGGTTTCCAGATCATCAAAAACGATCAAATGCGGGCGCTGATTGAGATGCGCGCGAATCCGGTTGACCCGTTGGTAGAGATGATCTTGCTCGGGCAGGAGCTTTTCGGCCAGCCGAAGCACCCATTCATCAAAGGAAACCTCTGGACTGGTTGCTTTACCCAGATGCGTTTTCCGATCCACCCGTAACCAAACTACCCGTTCAAAAGCAAATTCGGGGAGAATTGCTTGGCACACCTCTTGCGCGAGGGCAGTTTTCCCGATCCCGCCAATCCCTGTGATTGTAATAATTTGTGTCGAGGAGGCAGGTAGAAGTTGGGCAAGCACCTGCTGTTTCGCCTGCTCAACCCCAAACAGTTTTCGATAAGTTTTTGGGGGGAGGGCCTTTTCGAGTTCGCCAATTATTTCTGCACGGGTCTGGTTTTCTTTCTCAAGCAAAATCTCTGCAATTTTGTTTATGGCCTCCCCTCGTAAGCGAAAGATATGATCGCGGGAATATCCGTAGGCTAGAGCAATTTGGAGGGCATCCTTTTTTGCGAGATAAGTTTCTCGCATCAATTTGGCCGGACTCAAGAATTTATCTGGCTCCACATCGCTCTCTGTACCTTCCTGATTTTCCAATTCGGTCAAGGCCTCCTCCAGGATGGAGTTAGCCGTCAAGCGCAGATTAGTCGCCTGGCTATCTGAAGGCAAGGACGACAGTTTGCGTTTGGCGATTTGGAGAAAGCCCAACGAATTTTCTTCTTTTCCAGAAACAGAAAACCAGGCCCGAAAGGCTTTTCTAACTGCATCGGCAACATTTTCCAGCGAAAGGGATGTGTTCATATTTATTTCTCACAAAGAAGGGAAAGGATATGCTTCTTATTTTTACCATCAATTTTCCCTTTGCCAATCACAAAACGTTCAAGAGACAGAAAAACGCCAGATGCATGCCAGATTTTTCCAAAAGAGGGCAGAAGCCTCCCTCGCCCGTGCTGAATCCGTCACGCTCGATTCGAGTATCCTTTTGCTACGATGAAAAAACGCAGACAACAAAACGCTTGCCAAATCGTGGTCTTCATTGCGTCCAATTTTGACGAACACATCGTGACGATGTTCCTCGAGCAAATGGAAACCTTGAAACGCCCCATCTCCCTGGTTGGCTTAACCAAAGACATGATCCCGGGAAAGTGGGGACTTTTGGCACAACCCACCTATCAGATTGACGAGATGGTGGATAGGCAAAAAGTCTGCCTACTCCTCGTTCCTGGAGATGCCACCTGCGCGTCAGCCTTGATGATCGATCCCCGTTTTCATCACATTCTGCACAAGACCCTGGCCTTCGGTGGAACCGTCGCCATTGCGTCAGGTGCTCAAAAAGTTCTCCACGAAGGAAGCCTACCCATCCTGGGAACTCCTGGTTTTCAATATTTGAAACAAGGGGAGCAGGAAAATAGTGTCTTTATCCAACAATTATTCAAGCAGATCATCCCCTAGCGGATTTACCTGGAATCGAGGAGCTTATCTCATGCGAACAATTTTTGTGATCCTTTTCCTCATCCTTGTAGGGAGCGTTGCCATTGGAGTTTTGGCGGAGAGTAAACCAGCTCCAGATGCTTATGCAGATGCTGTGACGGCGCGCCCCACGAAAATTGAAAATCCCGAGAATGCCATAGGTGCGCCCGACGGCGAGTACGCAAATCTGCTCAAGGGCGGAGAGGGTTATCTGGAGTTAGATATGGGCGAAGGGGAAGAAGGCACAGGGGGGATTGTGCTCACGTATTCATCCGATAAGAAAGGAACCGTCCAGGTGCAATTTGTGAGTGGGGAAAACAACGTGCTTTTTGAAAGCGAAGCCAATTTGGTAAAAGGCAACACCACGGTCCTGGTGAATTATCCTTCTACCCTGGCGCCTTATCAGTACATCCGTTTGCTTGCGCCGGGTAAGCCTTATCAACTCGATGCCATCCAGGCAGAAACCTTTCGCCCGGATTCCGACGGGGACGGGCTCTTCAATGATTGGGAAGATGCCAATCAGTTGAATAAATTTGTCGCCACCGGGGATGATGGAAAATATGGCGATTGGGATCAGGACACGCTGGACAACACCCAAGAACACGAATTAGGCACCCACCCGAAAAACGCAGATACCGACGGGGATGGTCTGCCCGATAACTGGGAACAAAACTATCAATTAAATCCCATAAAAGCAGATGGGGAAGGTGGCGCAAAAGGCGATCCTGATCAAGATGGCTTGGAAAACTTGGAAGAGTATAGCAATGATACATCTCCACGAGAAGAAGACACGGACGATGACGATCTGAACGACTTATTAGAAGTCGAAACCTTTCATACCAACCCAACCGATTCAGATAGCGATGACGACAATCTGGAGGACGGGATGGAAGTGGTCAAGGGGACTGATCCAAACAATCCCGACTCAGATGGCGATCAACTCCCTGACGGCTGGGAAGATGCCAACAGCTTGAATCCCAAAGACCCAACCGGCCTATACGGAGCGGAAGGCGATCCCGATCAAGACGGTGTAAACAACCTTGGCGAATTCCAGCATGGAGCCAATCCCAAAAACCTAGATACGGATGGGGATGGGTTAAATGACCTTATCGAGATCAATGCCAAGACCGATCCAACGAAACCTGATACCGATGCAGATGGTTTGCTCGACAAATGGGAACATGATTATGACCTAAATCTGCTTGATAAAACAGGTGACAACGGCGCAGACGGCGATCCCGACAAGGACGGCCTCACCAATCTCAAAGAGCAAACCTCAGGCGCAAATCCCCGCCAACCCGACACAGACGGGGATGGCCTCCCTGACTACTGGGAAGTTCAGAACTGTTTAGATCCACTGAGCAAAGACGGGAACAACGGCCCGGCAGGCGACCCGGATAGGGACGGAAAATCGAATTTTGTTGAGCTGGGGCTGGGAGAACTGCCCACGCAAAATTGTGTCGCTAAATAAAGCTAAAAATCACTTGCACCCATAAAGAGGTAATTATGAACCCCATTCACATGGATACAGAAGATGTACGCTCCAATGCATTCAATATGCTGAAAATCTCCGAAAGTATGAGCGGAGCATTGACGGATGTCCTGACAAAGGCCGCAAATATGGATTGGGACTCCCCAAGCAAAGAAGCGTTTGTTGTGGATTGCGAGTCCTTTGCCCGAAATTTTGAGCTTTCGCTGGTTGAGTTGAAAATTCTCATTGCCCGATTGTTGGGAGAGGTAGATGAATGGGAGCTGATTGACAGCGGCTATGTTGTTCGCTCAGCACTTTTGAAGATGCCTTCGGATGGAAACGAATTGGCATCGTTATATTCGCTTTGGAGTAAAGAATTATTTGATGGCGCTCTCCTCGTCGAACTTCTCGCCTTAGACGCTAATTTTGATTATTCCTGGACTTCCTTCAATGCCAGTGTCGCAGCCTACCTGGCAAGAGTTGCATTGAATCTAGAATATACAGATACGCTGGCCGGGCTTGAAGCAGGGGTTGGAATAGCTGGAAGTGCCTATTATTTAGGGCTAATTGCAACTGCGGCCGGGGATTTAGACTTTGACCTATCGAAAATGAATGTCAATGCAAATCTTGGCGCGGATGTGTTTTTTGGGGCAGCGGTGAATGTGTCAGGAGAAGCAAACTTAGGCCCTCTTAGTCTTGGAGCAGAAGCAGGTTTTAAGGCGGGTTTCGGAGCGAATGTTGACGCTACAGCAGGGTTTGATAATGGAGAATTTAGTTTTAGCCTGGATGCTGGACTAACCTTTTTATACGGCTATGATCTGGGCGTGGAACTAAAATTCAATTACGCAAAGGCTTTGGACGCGATCGCTTCGATTGCTCCGGGTGCTTATGAGGTAGGTAAAGATATCGTAAATGGAGTAGGCGATGCAATCGGAGATATTGGAGATGCTGCCGAAGGGGTTGTGGAGGATATTGGAGGCGGTATTGGTGATCTTATCGGTTTATGAGTTGATTATAGTCAAACACTTTAAGTAAACAAAAATTAACTAATGAATTAATCAAAGTATTGAAAAAGGAGATAAGCAAATGCAGAACATGAAGTTTCAAGGCCCAACTTTTACTTTACAGGTGCCGACAAATTGGTTTGTCGCTTCCACCCCAAAGTTCCAGGCGATGTTTGTTGTACCTCCCGGAAGCGAGGAAATAAAGGCCAACCTGGCGGTCACGATAATTCCCCTCAAAGAAGAGGTGAATATGACCGAAATACTAAATTCCTCAAAGTTTGCTCAGGAAAAAGCTTACAAAGGATATGAGGTCATTTCAGAGGTGACCCATCAAAATGGCCTCGAAGGGTTTGAACGAAAATTCAAATGGTTCAACCCTGATGGGGAAGTAAATATCATCCAGCGCCAATTATTTGTTCTTTTTAATCAGGTGATCTATACGATCACCGCTACACGTGAGGACAAGGCCGAAACCGAGAGCATAGAGCCTATATTTACTGAAGTCATGGCGTCTTTTCGGCTGGATAAAAACGCAAAATTTTTTCTCGAAAATGCTTCCGCTTCGCTTTCCTTAGCAGGTAATCCCAAAACGCAAGAAAACGGTCTATAGGAGGTACATCAGTTTACACAAGTTCATATTGAAATCGTCATCACCATAAAAATTATTATTTTGTTTTTCAAGGAGAATAAAAAATGACCACCTTACACATGGATGTCGAGACAGTTCGCAATACCCAAACGAACATGACCAATGCTCATAGCGATCTCACCTCCCAAATCACCTCGATCACGAATTCGGTTGCTGGCATGGTCGGGTCTACCTGGCAAGGAAATTCCGCGAATGAATTTCAATCAGAATTCGATTCCTGGCGAAGTTCGATTACCGGAATTTTGGACAAATTGAATGAACTGAGTAGCCGGCTGGGAACAGAAATTACTGAATGGGAACAGATGGCCGCCAAGCTTAATTAAAGTCCTTTCAGATGAGGCGTCCCTAAAAATTAGGGACGCCTCCCATTGATTTATGAAATCCACGACACCTACTATCCCGCGCACTTCGGATGGACCCTCCGAAAATATATTCCGAAGTCCTCGTATTCCGTTCGTTCCTGCAATTCGTGAACCTTTTTCTTTACCAGAACAACAAATAACGCTTTCTCCCCCTCCTCCAGCGCCTGGTAAACCTCCAGCCTTTAACTGGTTGGGGGCGCTCCTTCCGCCAGCTGTCATTATTATCGTCATGTTGCTCATCTCTCAATTCTCTGGAAAAGCAGGAAGTTTTGTTTATCCATCTATGCTCACAAGCCTGGCTTTTCCCCTGGCCAATCTTGGAAATTTGTATTTTCAAAGAAAGAATTACCAAAAACAGCTGGAAAAGAGGCGTTTGGATTACCAAAAAATTCTCTCTCAAGAAAAACTCCAATTGGACGCCTTGTGTACTGAGCAACGCCGCATACTTCAACAAGAATATCCCTCAGCGGAAGATATAATTTCAATTGCTTTATCCGGAGGGAAGAAAAGAAGATTATGGTGGCGTAGGCCCAAAGATAGCGATTTTCTGAGTTTGAGAATTGGTATAGCCCATGGGGTCCCTTCTTTTCGGATTGCCCCGCCTACCTTAGCAGATCCGTATGAACCACTTAAGACGTTTCCATACCAACTTATTACTAACTACGAAAAAATTCCTAACCTTCCTTTTTTGATTGATCTAAAGGCTGTAGGGAGTTTGGGGATCGTCAGCAAAGATGAAGAAAGCTTATATCAGGTCATTCGGCGATTGGTGCTAGATTTGTGCGTTCATCAGTCTCCAGGGGACTTCCAATTGGTATTAATATGTGATTCCAGCCAAAACTTTAGGCAGTGGGAATGGCTCAAATGGCTTCCTCATAGTAAAGCCCTAGAAACAGAAAAACATGCGAAAACAATCGCATTTTCTTTGGCGTCTGTGGATGAATGTGTTCAAGGGCTAATTAACACCTATGATCTACGTTTCAAAGCACTCAATGACCGTGTTCATACTATCCAAAACCTGCCCCATATATTGGCTATTTTCGACGATCGCCAAAATGTCAGGCAAAATCCTGCATTAACGAAACTGATCGAAAACGGACACTTAGCCGGAATCTATACGATTTTTATAGGAGACAAAAATCTTCCAAGAGTTCATGCTCAACTTGAAGTATCCAAACAAGGGAACTTTATCTATATGGAAACCTGGGAAAGAGGCCAAAAAACTCGGGGAAAGTTGGAAGGCATCGGCTTTTCCGAAATGAATCATTGTGCCAGGAATTTATCCAGGTTGGAACCTCTTGGAACAAAGTTGATGATTTCTTTGCCTGAAAGCATTCGTATTTCTCAACTCCTGAAAGAACATGTGCTTACCGAGGATGCCATTAAAGAAAATTGGCAAAAAAAGCAGATTCGTTCAGATCGGGAACTCCTTCAATTTCCTATTGGGGTTCAAGTAACGCGGGAAGGGCTAGAATCGATCAATATTAATTTGTTGCCTGCTGAAAAAGGAGGAGAAGATGCCTACCACACCATATTAATTGGAACAACAGGAAGTGGGAAAAGTGAATTTATGAAATCCTTCGTGTTGGCGGCTGCACATAAATATGCACCGGAAGAATTAAGCTTTTTCCTGATGGATTTTAAAGGCGGGGCGGCATTTAATTCCTTTACCGGATTAACCCATGTCGCTGGAGTTGTTACAAATTTAATGAAACCCGAATGGGTTCGACGGAGTTTAATTGCCCTTCAAGGAGAGATTGCGCGCAGACAAGGGCTTTTCCACGCGGATGGGGTTCAAAATATCTGGCAGTATAACCAAAAGAAAAAAGATTATTTACCGCATCTGGTGTTACTCTTGGATGAATTCACAAAAGGGTTAAATGACTTTCCAGAATTAAAAGAGATACTTGATCTCCTCGTGCGCCAAGGAAGATCTCTAGGAATGTACCTGATTTTAGCCAATCAGGATGTGAACGCTACAGTTGAAAAACTACTCAACAATGTAGGGTGGCGAATTGCGCTAAAGGTAGCCCAACAATCTGAAATGCACATTATTGAGCGCGCCCTACAACCTACTCGCCGGGCCGGACGAGGTTATTTGAGGTCATCGAATGGGGAAATTACAGAGTTTCAAGCCGCTTATGCTGGTCTACTTACATTCACAGAGATAGCCCAAGCGACTAAAGAGTACAAAATATTCGAAGTTTCGGCAGAGGGAGAGTTTAAAGAATTGGTTGTGAATGCTCACTACAGGCATGAAGTTTCTGATGCCCCACCTGTTCGGGAGGAAGAAACTCTCATTAACTTATATCAACAGGTAGCTCATGAACTGAATAATCCACCTATCCACCAAATTTATCTTCCCCCTTTGCCAGAAATTATTAATTTGGAAGGACTGCTTGAAAGTGCTCCATGCTATCGGCAATTTGTTAATAGTACCTGGACACAACCCAGTGATATGCTAACTCATCTGAAGGTTCCCATCGGTTTCCTCGATCTACCGGAAACGCATTCTCAAAAACCTTTATGGATAGACTTTGGGGCTCGGGATGGCCATTTGTTAATTGCAGGCGTTCCCAATAGTGGAAAATCCGTTGGATTAGCCACGATTCTCTTATCTTTGGCTTTGACCCATACCCCTCAAGAAACTCAATTTTATGTCCTGGAGTTTGGGGCGGGTTCATTGCGGGAATTAGCAAAGTTGCCCCATGTTGGCGCTGTAGTTCAAGTCCAAGAAAAAGAAAGGCTGAATCGCTTATGCAAATTTCTGGACGAAGAAATTACCAGGCGGAAACTCGTAAAAATGAGTGATCAAGAGTTATATCCAAATAACGATACAACAATCTCAAAAAAGGCGGAAATATTCTTAGTAATAAATAATTTTGCGGCCCTCAGAGAAAAATATCCTGACAAAGTGGAGCAAATTTTTTCAATTGCACAAGATGGCAATGCAAATGGGGTTCATTTACTTATAACTGTCACGCGAGGGGGTGATTTACCTCCTAAATTATCTGCAAATATCGCGCGTCGCATTGTCCTTGAAATGCCTAACCGTGATGAGTATATTGATCTCATCAGGCAAAAAGTATCAGGGCTATCTGGCCGAATGAAAGGGAGAGGTTACTGGGTGGATGATTTTGTGGCGGAATGTCAAATTGCTCAAACTCCTATTCAAGATCGGGAGGTTGTTGATCCAATATTGATAGAGAAAATCCATACTGCTTGGATAGAACCCTCTGCGCCCAGGATTCAAATCCTCGAAAAGTCAATTTCACTGTCCACCTTACACAATAATATGAAGCAGGTGGACGGAAGAAATTTCACCCTTCCTGTTGGAGTGGATTACGAAAATCTTGGCTTAGTGAACATAGAACTACCCAATGAAATCCGGCAATGGACGATTATAGGGCCAAAGCATAGTGGGAAAAGCAATTTTTTGGTGAGTATCGCAAAGAGTTTTCTGAAGAATGTACCTAAACATTGGGAGTTGTTGATTTTTACATTTCGGCCAAGCCCGCTCCAGCAATTGTCCGTACAAGAAAAGCAGGTAAGGTTATGCAGTACAAATAATGATATGGAAGATACCTGCAAAGAAATAGAGGAGCGTTTGCGAAAAGCACCTACGAAACAACTCTTATGGTTAATTGATGATCTTGGTGCGATTTTTGAACCGGGCAGGGAAAGTATCATGTCTCTCATGAATCTTATCGGTAATCAGCTCACCGTTCGCGATGATGTAATGATGATGGCCTCGGCACATTTGGATGAGATACGTACGCGAAAAACCAATCATGGACTTATTAAGTTACTAGGGCAGACTCAAACAGGCTTATGTTTTGGCCCAGACTTTAACATGCTAGATTGGTTAGGCGTGACATCCAGTAAAGTCAGTGAGTATCTGAGAATGGATTTTCCTACAGGGCGGGGGTTTTATGTTAAGAAAGGTTCTCCCATTTTTTTGCAAACTCCATTTATAGATATTCCTAAATATTAGTTTCTCTCGTTTTCACAAAATGACCCAAGTAATTGTGACGCTATTTTTTGCAGAAAAGCAAAAAAAAGATGTGGCTCTCCCTTATGAAGTGCCGGCAGGCCAACTACTTGAAAGGCTTATTGATGCCCTTCAACTTGAGACCCCCTTTGAAAAAGAATACCATCTTGCCTTCTGGAATGGAAAAAAATTACAAGAGTTTCATTCAAGCGAAACCCTGGCAGATCGAAAAGTGATGTATGGAGATTATTTGCAAATTATTTCAAAGGAGCGCGCCATATCTTATGCTCAACTGATTGCAAAGGATCAAACAGCTTTTATGTTAAACACAAAAAATATCATGATTGGAAGAAGTACACCAAGCCAAAAAGTAGATGTAGATGTGACTCCTTATGACGCAAAAAAAATAGTTTCGCGTCTGCATGGATTGATCGAAATAGAGTTCCCCAAGTTTGTTTATTTCGATCAAGGAAGCTTACACGGAAGCCGAATTAACGGCTCAGACCTTCGGCCAAACTCGCCTTACCCGCTCAGAGATTTTGACCAAATTCAACTTGGTGGCAAGGGAGGGGTTGAATTGAAATTCCGGTTAGACCCTCAAATTCTTAAAACCATGAACCATTCGGGAGTATCTGCATGAAAAAATTCACCTCACTTGCCGTTCTATTACTGGCCTTTGCATATTTGGGTTTGTCAGCCCGCTCGACGTTGGCTGCGAATAATTTTTGTCCAATTCTCCAAATTACGGAGATCAATAAGGATAATTTTCCAATTGTGACACTCCACACCATCGCACAGGATAAAAATCATAACCCAATCTCCATTCGGGACATTGAGACACTTGAAATAACTGAGGATGGAAAATTAGTGACAAGCCCAGACGAGGATGAGTACTCATATGAGCAATTCATTTCAGGAATAGAGATGTTATTTGTCTTGGATATTGGGGTCGGCATCGAAAACCAAAACTTCTCAACAGGCCGGTCAAGAATCGAAGATATACACAGCATCGTTCAATTCTTCCTAGAGAATGCAACTCCATCCGACCGGGTAGGTGTGATTTTATTGCGTGAAAATACACCAGAGTATGTCATTCCAATTACAAATGATCTTGCACGAGTCACTGAAGATTTGGTGGTTGCGGTTAACGCGATTCGTACTTCACCTCCTGAACGAGATGAGTATACACAGGGCATGGAAGGGGTTCGAGAGGGTCTCAAGCAACTAGCCAGTTCCACCGCGCGCGGTCATATGGTACAGACAATGATTTTTATCACCGCAGGGATTCAAATTGCGGGCTTTTCTCCGGAGACAATTGGGAAAAATGCGTTGGAACAGGGTGTCTCTATTCACACCATAGATATTAGTGGAACAATCGGTGAAGAAGATGTATTACATGCCCTCTCCGAAAATTCCGGGGGATATTGGACATCCTATCAAGGCGAGGCCTCTCTAGGTAACCTAAAAACCTGGACTAACGACCAACATCTCCAATACCTTTTTCAATTTCGGTCGCAATCAAATTCAAGTTCCGAAAGGGTATTGGAATTGAAATTTGCTGGTTCAGAAAATACCTGTGAAGGCCAAAGTGTTCAATCTTCTATGATTTACCAGGTTGAGCTAGAAAAACCAATTGTCGTCGTGGATGCCCCAACCGCAAATGAGGTAATTACCCGAAATGGCAAGCCGGGCGAATTTCCTGACAGTGTGGAGCCGACTTTACTGGATGTGAAAGCGCATGTGGAATGGCCAGACGGATATATAAGAGGGGTTCAGAGTGCTCAACTATGGGTTAATGGAGAGCCAACAGGCCCCCAGATACCCTACCCCGGAAACCCGCTTACATTCGGGCTTGACCTAAAGCCTTACAGTTCAGGAACTTCGGGAGTCAAAATTCAGGTGAAGATTCAAGACGAGTTAGGATTTGAGAGCTTTAGTACGGATACAAATATTTCGGTTGTCTATTTTGAAATGCCTTCACCTACCCCTACTACATCGTTAGCCGAAATAGACCTTCCCTCACAAGAACTAGAAAAGTGTACACAACCATCAGGGCTTCAGAAGTTAGTGTGTCAGACAAATGATGTCGTCGGGTGGTTTGGACTTATCTTGGGCGGGGTTTCGCTAGTATTGGTGCTCACCTTTCGTCGCCCCATCGCTCGGGTTGGCGGGGCGGCTGTAAAAGGGATTCGAGAAACCATTATCCGACTGACGCGTCCGGCCCAAACAGAGATTGGAGCTTATCTGGAAGTCTTGCGGGGCGAAACAGATTATCAGGGACGCGAGATTCCAATCTACATCCAAACAGTCACGCCTATCGGGCGAAGCCCGGAGGAAGCCGAGATTGTTTTTCATGCAAATAATGAGCAGAGTGTGATCAGTCGGTTGCATTGTGAAATCAGTGACGATAATGGGGTTTATCGAGTTCGAGATATGGGTTCATCGCACGGCACCTTTGTGAATGGAGTTCAATTACCCGAAGGAGGGCAGGGACAAAAATTAAGAGATGGAGATCGGATTGAATTAGGTCAATCCGCAAGAGGGGGAGTCATGGTGCAATTCAAATTGGCAGACGAATTCAAAGTTTCAGATGAGAAAATCTTTGACACATCTCCCACTCCTTATGAGCCAGGAGATGGAGAATAAATGATGACATTTCCAAAGGGTACATTAGTTGGACAATATATCATTGTGGAATTTTTGAATCGAGGCGGGATGGCAGAAGTTTATCGGGCGCGATCTGAAAAAAACCAAACAGAAGTAGCCCTAAAACTCAGCCTGGTGGAAGAACAAGACCCAAAACTCAATAACGCGTTGCGGTTCGAGGTCGCGCTCCTTTCACAACTGAATCACCCTGGAGTTGTCCGCGTAATGCCCGTCACATTAGCCGGAGAACGCCAGATTTTTATGGCTCGTGCCCTCAATCTTCCTGATCAGCCCTGGTATTTCATCATGGAATATTTACCCGGAGGCACTTTGTCGGGCATTTTAAAAAGAAGAGATGTGGTACGTTTTGATGTGGCATGTGGAGTGACGTATGCTTTGCTCGATACCCTGGCCTATCTACATCAAAAGGAAGTGGTTCATCTGGATATCAAACCAGAAAACATCCTGCTCAAATTTCTGCCAGAAAAAGAAAATCGGATTTCTCCAGTCTTGATTGACTTTGGGGTATCCGCTATGAATGCCCAGTATGCTAAGCCGAAGGGGGGGACAACCGTGACCATGCCCGCGGAATATATCCGAAAATTGCGAGGAGAACTTCCTCCCGAACAAGGCATTGATCTCAAGAAAGTGGACATATATGCCTTAGGAATCGTGTTTTATCGCATGATAACTGGCAAATACCCATTTGACGGACTTACAAGAAGAAGTGTTACCAGTGCAATCTTAAATGGTCAAATTGACCCACCTACAAAATACAACGCCTCACTTCCTGCTGGGGCCGAAGACTTAATCATGCGGTGGCTCTCCAAAGATCCATTCATACGCCCCTCTCTGGAAGAACTTCGAACAACACTCTCCCAATGGGAGGCCCCTATCAACCGGTTCCCTGAAACGATTCAAGAAAAAGCCCATTGGTGGAAATTATGGTCAGGGTCGTTAAGGAGAAAAGTATGAATCACCTACGGAATGGAAGTTTTAAAAAACAGGCTGTATTATTGGGAAGCGCCCAGGACATTGGCTATGGTCATCAGCGTACGCGTCTGGAAGACCGTTTGTTGGTTGAGCATGTCGTCACGAAAGGAGGCATGAGCCTTTCCCTGGGAGTGATTGCTGATGGTGTAGGAGGGGCTAACGCGGGTGAACGAGCCGCAGAGATTGTTGTCGAAACCGTTAAAAATGTTTTTTGGAGCACACAGGATACGGATATCAACCATATCATACAACAGGTGTTTTTAAATGCCCAACAAATGGTTCGGGAAGAATCCAAAAGTGATGCCAAACTGCGTGCAATGAGCACAACGGCTACACTTGCTGTCATTTATCAGCGAAAGCTATATCTCGGCCATGTTGGTGACTCGAGAGCCTACTTGGTTCGCGAACACAAAATAAAACAACTTACGTTGGACCATAGTTGGGGGGATGAAAAAATACGAGAAGGCGTGTTTACCGCCGATGAAATTAATCGGAATCCCCGGCGGGATGAATTGGCAAGATATATTGGTCAACCCACTCCCTTCGTGGTAGATATAGGAGTTCATCTTTCAGAAGACATCCGGGCAAATGATTTCATGCAAGATGGCTTCCCCCTCCGGGAAGGGGATGTGGTAATTCTTTGTTCTGATGGGTTGATTAAAGAACGTAACCAGGAGAGTGGTCATTTTGTCGAGGTGGAAGAAATTATCCATACCATCTCCCGGAAACAAAATGCACCCCAAGATGTCGCTAATACCCTGGTAAGTTTAGCGTTGGGGCGCAAAACCGATGACAATGTCTCTGTTGTCGTTATGGAAATACCAGAGAGAGAAAGTGTTATCGCTACTCCCCCCAAAAAAGTAAATAAGCTCCTGTGGATTTTAGGAAGCCTATTATTTATCTTCGGTGTTTTTAGCTCATTCCTCTCACAAGGTCCGAACGGTCCACGCCCAACTCCTTCCCCAAATTCTACGAATACACCCTCAATTGGATTCATGCCATCACTCAATGCGACAAATACCCAACCAGCTAAAGAATTTATTGAAATTACAAATTTCAATGGAGAAGTTTACTGGGAAGGCGCTGAGGGGGACGAAAATCGTCCTGCCCTGGGACTACGAATACCCTTAGATCCTCAGGCTACTATTTGGACAGGCGGCGGAAGAGCAAATAACGTTTCCTTGCGAGCGGCAAACGGAAACCAGATCATCTTGGGGTATGATACCCGGATCATGGTCGGGAAAATGGATGTTCTCTCCGAAGGTTATTTGCTCCTCGAAAGGGGATTTTTATTGTTGTCAGGAGTCGATGTTTGGCTTGAAGCCTACCAGAGAAGTTTTTCCGTCCACTTAATAAATGGGGTCATGGGCATTTCGTATGCCCCCGAAACGGGCGACCTGCTTGTGGACTGTCTGGCAGGGGAATGTAAATTGGGCGATGGCACAAAAGAAGCCGGCTTTTACGCTGGTCAGAGGCTGATAATCCAGGCGGGAGTCATGCTCGAAAACTTCCCGGAAGCCCAATACGATTTCTGGATGGCATTGGCCCCCCATTTTGTTCCTACCCCCACGCTCACGCCCAGCCTCACCCCTACCGAGGCCCCTACCGCTACGCATACCCCTACCCCAACCGTTATTCATCCAACACGGACGCCAACGCCGACGCCTACAAAGATTAAAAATCAAGACCCTGAACCTCCTGATCCAGAACCTTGTATCCCAGATCCCCAAAATTCCGAAAATGATTGTAAATAATTTAAAAGGATAATGAAATGCCAGGCCCTACATCCAAGAAATTCAAATTATATTGTCTGTTATTTCTATTAATCCCTTCAATATTTGACTTATTCTCGCCAAATTTTCCCACCAATGAAAATTCAATTGTATTCTCTGCAATACGTGAGCCTGGTTTGCCGGTAATTAGCGAAGAAAACATCCTCCAACAAAAGCAATACCTCCCCATTGTTGTGAACTCACCAACGATCTTTCAGGACAACTTTTCAACCGGCTGGACCCCCTTGCCTGAGACAGGCTCAACAAGCGGCCTCGAAAACAATCAATATTTTCTGAACCACACCGTTCCAGGCCGCATTGTGCGGAGTGTTGCGACTCATCCATCCCTCCCCAACGTTTACAGTGTAGAAGTGACGGCTCAATGGATCAACGGGAGTGGCAAATACGGTCTCACCTTTGAGTGGCAAAATGCCCTTCAATTTTATGTCCTGATCGCCGATCCCGCGTCACAAACCTATGAATTACGGGTTTTTAATAACGGCTGGACTATCCTCACTAGTGGGACATATCCCGCCTTTCCACTAGACCACTTGAAAATTGAACGAAACCGGACGACCGGTGCGATCAGTTTGTATCTAAACAACCCCAATACCCCACTCCAAACCATTACAGACAGTACCTATCTGAACGGGTCTGCCGGGCTGGAACTCTGGAGTGGGGTTTCGACCTCTCCTGCCAACCTTGCCAAAGCGTCCTTTGATAATTTCGCCATCCCTATAGTGGGCTTCCAGGACGGCTTTATCGAAGGTTGGACGCCTTTACCCGAATCGGGTGCAACCAGCGGTCTCGAAAACAACCAGTATTTCCTCACCCATACCATCCCCAATCGGATTGTCCGAAGTATTGCCTCTCACCCGCCCTTACCTGATTCATATGCGGTAAAAGTGGACGTTCAATTGGTTGCAGGAAGTGGCAAATTCGGGCTGACCTTTGAGTGGCAAACCCCCCAACAGTTTTATGTCTTCGTCGTTGACCCCCAAGACCAAACCTACGAACTACGGATTTTCAACAACGGCTGGACCACCCTCACCAGCGGGACATTCAATGCTCCGGCTCCCTATCATTTAAAAGTCGAACGGGATCGGGCAACCGGAATGATACAGCTTTATATGAATGACATGCTTAACCCCCTCACCTCGATTTTCGATACCAGTTATATGAATGGATCGGTGGGGTTGGAATTGTGGAGCAGTAGTGACACTTCTGCGACCATTCCTGTAAAAGGCTATTTCGATAATTTTGAGCTTCTGGCAACTCCTTAAAGCCAGAACTTAAATTATGTTCCAATAAACCAATTGGAAAACGAATAAGAAACGTTTCCGAAACGCCTCTTCAATACGATATCAGCAATTGGCTGATGTCGTGATGAAGACTACTTTTCATAAGGCCTTGCTTTCTCTCATCCATCCTATCGGAAGATATTTTATGAAACCCAGAGCTTATGCATTATCCATTCCAGTTATGCTCACATTAATTATTTTTTTTCTGAGCATTGGAACATTTGAGAGATCCTCAGCGCTTGCAAATACTTACTCGGACAACCTTGCAGTTTTAACAAATTCCCAGAGAGTTCTGAGTGAATATGATGGACAAAATTTATTGGTGGATTATTGCCCTCCTCCCCTTTGCCTAGTTTGGTCTTCCACCGAGAGTGACAGCACTTATGGTGTAGCCTGGGGAGATTACGATAGAGATGGGGATTTGGATTTAGTTGTCGGAAATGATGATCAACCCATTCGTTTATATCAAAATGACAATGGTATGTTAACTACAAGTGCAGTTTGGTCCTCCGCCGAGAGTGCCTACACTCGGAGCATAGCCTGGGGGGACTACGATGGTGACGGGGACTTAGATCTGGCTGTCGGAAACTCTGGGAGTAATGGTCCGCATAATCGGTTATATCGTAACGATAATGAAGTATTTACTTCCAGTGCGGTTTGGTCATCCACAGAAAGTGACAACACCCAGAGTGTTTCTTGGGGGGATTACGACGGTGATGGGGATTTGGATTTGGCTGTTGGGAATTCTGGTCAACCCAATCGGTTATACCGCAACGACAATGGGATACTCACGCCTAGTGCAGTGTGGTCATCCATTGAAATTACCAGCACTTATAGTATAGCCTGGGGGGATTATGATGGCGATGGGGATTTGGATTTAGCCGCCGGAAACCATGGTGTTAACCGGTTATACCGTAACGACAATGGGATACTCAGCTCAGTGTGGGTCTCCATTGAGAGTGACGGCACTTATAGTATAGCCTGGGGGGATTATGATGGTGATGGGGACCTGGATCTGGCTGTTGGCAATGGTATTAACGGTGGTCACCCCAATCGGCTGTACCGCAATGATGATGGGATTCTAACCTCTAGCGCAGTTTGGTCATCCATGGAAAGTGATGAAACGACAAGTGTGGCGTGGGGAGATTACGATGGCGATGGGGATTTGGATTTGGCTGTCGGAAACGGTGTTTACCATAGTCAACCCAATAGACTTTACCGTAATGACAATGGGATACTTACATCCAGCGCAGTCTGGTCATCCACAGAAAGTGACTATACCACCAGTATCGCGTGGGGGGACTATGACAACGATGGTGATTTAGATTTGGCTGTCGGGAACGGTTGGAATATTACACAACCCAATCGGCTGTACCACAATGATGATGGGATACTAACCTCTAGCGCAGTTTGGTCATCCACGGAAAGTGATGAAACGACAAGTGTGGCGTGGGGAGATTATGATGGCGATGGGGATTTGGATTTGGCTGTCGGGAATGGTTTTATTGATAATCAACCCAACCGGTTATACCGTAATGACAATGGGATACTGACCCCCAGCGCAGTCTGGTCATCCACAGAAAGTGACAAAACTTATAGTATAGCCTGGGGGGACTATGACAATGATGGAGACTTGGATTTGGCCGCTGGGAATTCTAGTCAGCCCAATCGGCTTTACCGTAATGACAATGGGATACTGACCCTCAGCGCAGTCTGGTCATCCACAGAAAGTGACAACACTTATAGTATAGCCTGGGGGGACTATGACAATGATGGAGACTTAGATTTGGCTGCTGGGAATTCTGGTCAGCCCAATCGGCTTTACCGCAATGACAATTGGATACTCACATCCAGCGCAGTCTGGTCATCTATAGAAAGTGACTATACTACCAGTGTCGCGTGGGGGGATTATGACAATGATGGTGATTTGGATTTAGCCGCTGGAAATTTTGGTCAGCCCAATATGCTTTACCGCAATGATGGGGGGATACTCAACCCTAGTGCCATCTGGGCATCCGAAGAGAGCGATAACACCTTAAGTATAGCATGGGGAGATTATGACGGAGATGGTAATTTGGATTTGGCCACTGGGAATTCGAGCGTCAATCGAATCTACCATAACGACAGCGGGATACTCAACCCTAGCGGAGAATGGTCGTCCATAGAAAGCGACTATACTTGGAGTATAGCATGGGGAGATTATGACGGAGACGGGGATTTAGATTTGGCGGCTGGTAATACAAATAATCCTAGTCGCCTGTATCGTAACGACAATGGGGTGCTTACCTCCAGTGCTGTTTGGTCATCCGCTAATGATACCTCTACTTGTAGTGTGGCATGGGGGGATTATGACAGTGATGGAGATCTGGATCTGGGTTTTGGGAATTGCATCCCATTTGGTCAGCCAAACCATATTTACAAAAACGGTCGAGATGGCCTTCCACTCCCTGGTGCAAACACTCTTATTTCTATTATACATCCTACATCGAATGCTGACGGATATGCTACCCCTCAAATTCTCTCCGGGACTATTCCGATTACATACACGCTCTTTGAGATGCAAAGCAACCCTGTTCGGGAGATACGCACAGAATATTCACTCAATGGGGGAGGAAATTGGATAACCGCCATCCCCTTGAGTGGAACAATCACCACCCAATTAACAACCACTCCATACCCAACCGCAACGCTGACAAACACCCATACATTCTACTGGGATACCTTTGCCAGTGGTTTTTTCGGGCAATCGGATAATGTAGTTTTTCGCATTACAGCCATCCCGGAAATTTCAAATCCCCCTAATCAGACTCCCGGCCCCTACCTGTATGGTAGTTATGCGACTTCTACCTTTCCATTAAGGGTGCGTGGGACTCAAGTCAGGGTGTTTGAGGATACTATCGCCGAAGAAAATGTCGCCCAAAACGCTTTAGTTTATCGTTTACCTGCCGGACAGGCCAGTGGCGGATTCCCGCTGGCAAATGGCGCAGGTGTGCCTTTCCACACTGACCAAAATGGCTACCTACAAGGCCGGGGGCAAATCGGAGAAGGCGATATCCTCTATGCCCTCTGGCCCATCACAGCTACCGAAACCTACACAATGTACTACACCAATCTTGTCCCAACCCTCTCCGGGGCAGAAGGGTTTGTCGTCACGGATCCAGGCGTGCAAAATATCGCTATATCCTCCGCCCATCCTTTAATTCTCTACAATCTGGACATTTCCCTGGAATGGGATGCTCGCAATGATCCCATTTATCTCGCCCAACTCCAGGCCGACCTCCGCTTGACTTCTGAAAATCTATTTGACTGGACCAACGGGCAGGCCTCCCTAGGGCAAATCCGCATTTTTCACGCCAAAGAACACTGGAACGACGCCGATATCCGGCTTTACGCCACCAATAGCCTGCGTCCTCATGCGGCAGTGGGTGGCTGGGTTCCCGAAGTGCTCACCGAAACCGTCACACTAGGCGTTACGGAAGTCATCACCTATGCCCCTGGGCAGGTTCACATTGGTGCAGTTTGGAACAGCTTTGGCAACCCTGTTGGCAACTTGGGAGATGATTGGCCCCGTGCGCTGGCCCACGAACTGGGTCATTACCTCTTCTTCCTGGATGACAACTACCTGGGCCTGGATTCCAATGGCTTCCTCATTTCGCTAGATGGCTGTCCCGGAGCGATGACCAATCCCTATCGCAATGACGACGCCACCGGATACGATGAATTCCACCCACTCGAGGATTGGGAAGAGGAATGTTCAGATACGCTCTCCAACCAGGAAACGGGCCGCGCCGACTGGGAAACGCTCACGCGCTTTTTCCCCTGGCTTACTCAACCCATCATCCCTTGTCCAGGTGATACTTGCTATGGTCCCAATGGTCTTCCTTTGGCAGTTACCAAAATTCAGATCATCACCCCACTCACGCCTACGACTACCCTGGAAGACTCCACCTTCTTCCTTTTTAATGCAAGCGGGGGCATTTACCAAAATTCGACCCAGGCGCGCGCATACCTGTTTCATGGCGATCGACTCACCGACCTGGGCCAGCCTGTTGCCGGTCAACTTACCGCGCGGGGAACCAGTCCGGAAGATCAGCTTTGTGTGTACGATCTCCCGAACCAGGCACAGGGGTGCGAAACCATCTCCGCCAGCGATGACCAACTGGTAATGACTTCCTTCCCGAACTGGGAACCAGACGTCCGCATTACCCCCGTCACCTCAGTCACTCACTCGATCAAGGTGACAGCCTTTGATGTTTCCGCCCCGGTGCTCTATGCCCGCTTGTACCCGCTGGATAGCGCGCCTCCAGTAGCCATCACACTAGACCTTGTCAGTCCAGGGGTGTATTTGGGCAGTTACGAAAACCTGCCGGAACCTGTGTTAGAAGGCTATCTTCATGTGTGGGTAGATGAGGACGAACCACGCCGGGAGATCATCACCGATTTTTCGATAGGAGGAAACCCTGGGCCACGCCGCTCAGGAGGAAGCGGCCTCGCCCCTGTCCTCTCTCCTGATGGGCAGGTGCTCTTGTACGGCGAAAATTTGAACTTTACACGCGGGGAATTCTACTTTCTTCAATCAGCCACTGTTCTCCCGCAAGAGGTTCCGTGGGCAAATGTGATCAGCAAAGGCTACTATCTTGCAGGCTCTCAAAACGCACCGCCGCTCGACCAAACCTCCCTCTGGTTTTCATACGCCGATGGAGCGGTCCCGCCTTTACAAGAAGAATATATTAAAGTGTATTTTTGGACTGGGAATTCATGGATACCCCTTGACACCCAAGTGGACGCAACTCGCAACAGCGCCGTTGCCAGGACTGCTGGGCCTGGCCTCTATGTATTGATGTCGAGTTATGAACAATCCGTAATGGTGACACATCCCGATTGGGCACAATTCTTTTTCCCCTATTCCACCCCCCAAGCGGTAGGAGAGGCATTGGCTTCAATTGACGGTGCGTACACCTCAGTTTGCTACAAGGAAACCACCGATGCAATCAACCCCTGGAGATGTTATGGAGCAGGTGCCCCAAATTGGGCAAACGACTTAAAGGACCTGGAAGCCCAAAGCTATTTCATCTATCTGAAGGAAAGTGTTGTCATTCGATACAAAGGCTCCCCTACTATAGCGCATCCCCCAGATACACCTGCTGATTTTCTCATTCCTCCGGCGGTCTTTTACGGCATTGTTGGAGAAATCAACGGCATCCAACCGCATAAAGATATTCCGGTTTCCGCACTCGTGAACGGGACACCCTGCGGGCAAACCGAGACCTTTGAAATAGCAGGCTACGTGGTGTATGTCATAGACGTGTACGCAGAAGATTTCGGCACCCATGCCGGGTGTGGTACGCCCAATGGCCCCTTTACCCTCCAAGCTTTGGGGTACATCAAAAATGTCATCTGGGATCACACGGAATTTCACAACGTTTTACTGGGTATTGGCAAGTGGTTTTTGCCCATAATTGTCCGGTAAATAAAATCCGCAAATACAATTAGATTGGAGAGATGGAATGAAATTGAGAAAACAAATCCAAAAAGCCGGGCAGGTTCTTGAAAATCTTCAACAAGCCTGGCGCGGGGCCACAGAAGAGGAAAAACAAGAACTCTGCAAAATTGTGCTCACCAAGGTGGTGTACGATTTCGAGACAAAACAGATCGTCAGCGTGGAGCCGAAGCCGGAGTATGAGGTCTTGTTTCGGATGATCGAAAAAGGAAAATAACACCCATTTCTATGGCCTCCCCCCAACACAAAAAAAAGCGACCCGCCTCCGGCGGGGAGGGGGGCTCGCTTCGCTCGCGGGACCAGCACCCAGCAATCAGCCGCCAGCATCCAGCAGAGAGAGAGAATGACTGGACACCCCCGCGACCCCACCCCGAAAACCGAGGTTGCTGTAGGCGTAGCCCGGGGCGTAGTTGCGGCGATACGCACAGCGGGCGCTGGCTTCAGTGTTGCGCCACGACCCGCCACGCAGCACACGGGTCTTATCGGAGGCAGGATCTTCCCGACTTCCGTCCAGGGGATAGGGATAATCTTCATACAGACTCGCCGTCCACTCCCAGACATTGCCCGCCATATCCGCCACGCCATACGGGCTGTCCCCCTTCGGAGAATACTGACCCACGGGGGTGGTATCGCCAATTCCTGACTCTTCTGTATTGCAGTTGCGTTTGTCAAATCTATCCCCCCAGGGATAGATGCGTTTCTTGCCAGCCTTTTTACCGAACCAGGTGCGCGCTGAACTGTCCTCCCAGGACGCGGCTTTTTCCCATTCGGGTTCGGTCAGCAGGCGCATCCCCGCCCAGCGGGTGTAGTTAACCGCCTGATACCAGGTGATATTCACCACCGGATGATCGGCCTTGCCCGGTGGAATCTCCCAGGGTTGGTTGGTGGCCGCCATATAACGCTGGTAGTCGGCGTTCGTCACCGGATACCGGGCAATGTAATAGGCGTCCAGATAAAGCTCGTGAGCAGGCTTTTCATCTTCTTCCTTACTCTTATCGTCCCCCATGATGAAACTGCCCGCCGGGATATAACACTCATACTTCAAATGGGCGCGCCACTCGCCGGTCGGCTGGAGCGTCTCCAACGTCTGGATGGCGGCCACCCGCACCTGGGGATATTCATCCCCCAGCATGGGCGTCAGCGCGGAGATAAACGAGGTCCCCATGGCGGCCACGGCCCGCACCGCCGCGGCCCGGGCGCGGTAGTCCTCCGCTCGTAAGCCTTCCAGGGCAATCGCCTCGACCGCCACTCCCGCCCTCCGGGCCTGCACAAACCAATGCGCCACCCCTTCCCCCGCCCCCAACGCCGAGCGCAACAACAGAGTCAGTTCAGCAGGCCGGAGTTCCCGTAAGGTGGCGCGTTCGGCATAGATCAGGCGGTAGGCCTCGGGCGCCAGCAAGAGGCGGGCCGGGCTATGCCAGCCTTCCATCCCAATCCGGAGCAGTTCCCGTGCCAGTTTGGCCTGCAGTTCTTCCGGCGTCACCCATTGGATGATTTCCTTCGCCAAATGGTCGTGGGCCAGCTCAAACAGGGTTTCCTGCCCACGCTCAAACCGGCGCACCAGCCGCTGTTGGACCAAAGCCGCCAGAATCGTGTCCACGGTTTTCCCATCTGGGTCCTGCGAAAGAAGCTCAGCCTCGCGCAAAGCGGTCAACAGCGCCTCCCACCCCAGCGGGTCCTTGGTGCCCTGGGTGGTCACCAGGCTTTTGAGCAGGGCTTCGACCAGCACACGGGGGTGGGTGGAAGCCAGGCGATTCACTTCCTGGCGCACATAGTCCTGCAGGATGCCCTGCGCCGCGCCCAGCGCCTGGTAATCGGCCAGGGTGAGCGTGGTTTTGTGGAGCTTGAGTGGTTTCCCTGCCTGAAGTTCCGGGAGGTTGGCAACACAGGTCAGGAAGAGTTTGTAACAAACAATCTGCAACTGGGGCGGGTGGATCGTGCCGTTTTCCCGCAAGGTGGTGAGGAGTTCGTGGACCAGGTCCGGGGCAAGCGTAACTCGGGCCCGGGCGGCCGGTTCGGTGATCACCGTACTGGCTTTATCATCCGAGAGGTCGGTCAGCCGGTAAGAGTCGGAGAACAATTCGGGGATGAAGGCGCGCGCTTCATCCATCCGGTGGAAGAAATCCTCCCGCAAGCTGAAGATAAAACGCACCTCGGGGTGGGCGGTCGCCTCGCGACGTGCCATCTGCCCATCCCGAAAAGGGGCCACGTCCGCCCAAAACCGTGCCCGCACGGACTCGGGCAGGCGAATAAAAAACTCTTCGAACTGGTCGAGCACCACCACCAGGCGCTCCTGGGGGTCGAGCACCGTCTGGAAAAAGGTGTGCAGGTCAGCCGCCTCGGAGACCTGAACCGGGCGTCCCTGGGCCGTAAAATATTCCTGTACGGCGGCTTTGATCGCCAGTTGGGGATCATCCAACGCCCGGACATAGACGCTCTGATAGCCTTCCAACGCCAAGGGCTGTAACACCCCAGCCTTGAGCAGGGAGGTCTTGCCCGTGCCCGACGCCCCAAACAACACCGTGATCCGGTGGGACAGCACCATGCGAAAGAAGCGCAACGCTTCCAATTGCCGTCCATAGAAGATGTCATGGTCCGTGGCCTCGTAGTAGTCGAGAAACTTGTACGGGAGGCGGGTGATGGGGAGTAAATGCGATTGGTCAGTGACCGCGCGTTTTTGTTGGCGAATTTCTTTGGTCAGGGCCTCCAAAAATTCTTCGGCAGGCCGATCAATCAGCGTCAGCCCGCGTTTTCCCCAGTATTGGGCCGTCGCGGGGGTGCCTCCCTTCCACACCGCAAAGGATGGCCGGTAAGTTTTGTCTACGTTGTACCGCACCTCATAGAACAGGGTTTGGAACAGGGTGTCCTCGGTATCCTCCAGGTTAAAATTCACAAAGAGCAGGGTGCGGGTCAGGAAAAGATAGCGCAGGACATTCAAGTACCCTGGAAGCTTATGGGTCAACATGATCTGGTCTTCATGCGTCAACACCAGGGAGACCGGCGTGGAGACACACCCCATCAGCTTGTAGACCATCGTTTTGGTTTCGTCAATGAAAGGGGTGTCCACATCCGTCAGCGCCTTGCCATACCTTTTTTCCAGCATGACCAGGGCTTGTTCCAGCAGTTCATCCTGGGAGGTGGTCAGGATCGCCTGGAAATCCAGCCCGGCAATTTGCAGGTGAAGGGGCGTTGGGCGGAATTTCGGGTTTTTGATCACGGCCAGCACCCGTTCGTTCAGCGGAAACCGATCGAACTGCACCTCATAATGCCGCGCGGCGGTCGCCAGACTGCTGTCCTCAGAAATACCTAAATCCTCGGCAAGGGCGCGCGCCAGCTCTGCCCGATTGGGCGGCGCGTGCTTCGGAAATCCCAGCGGGGCATCATTCCCCAGGAAGAGAACACATTTTCCATTGGCGATCAGCGGGGCAAGCATTTTGACGTAGTCGGGCATGGATGACCTCACAAGGTTATGGATTGCTTGATTCAATAATAGTCTGAAACCCCCGAACTCGCAACGCGACTTGGGTGACAGGTTTTTTTGAAATCAGGAAAGCTTGGCGATGAATTGTTTGACTGGCACGGGAAAAATCATTAGAATGATATTAAGGTTAACCCTGGCGTAATTACTCACCACCTGTACGGAGAATCCCCGAAAAAAAGGATAGATGGGGGGATGTACATCCCCCCATCTATCCTTTTTTTCGGAAAACTCTACTCTGCGTGAGTAGTTACACCCTGGCTATTGGTGATTGATTTATCAGTTTCAAATCCCCTCAACATGACATGTATGGCCTTGGGGGGGAAATTATAAATGGGTTGACTACTGAGAAAAGTCCCAAATTTGGAGATTCCTCGTTTCTGAATTTATCCCTATGAAAAAGGCCACTTTTTGGGGCCAGGAAATCAACGGTTCAGATTTGTTCGATCTGGGAAACGTACTTTCATCAACCTTGCTATCTTTACGGTAAAAAACCGAGTTTTTTCTATTCAAGCAAGACACAAAGCATTTAGTATGGGTTTCAACGAAAAGAATAATTTTTTTCGTTAATAGAATCAGGCGTTTTTAATTTGTTAATTAGGAGCAAGCTATGACCCGTCATCATTTCAATCGAATAAATTTAGTTATGCTCTTGTTAATCTTGTTGGTTGCCTGCACCCCGGTTGCAACAGAGGCCCCCCCCGAGGTTACAGAGGGCTCAATTGAAGAAACCGAGGCCATTCCCGAATTGACCCAACCACCAACAGAGGACGCGACAACTCCTGTTAGAGTTCCAATCATTCCCACAGATGAACAGATTGGCCAATTACTCGAGGTATTTAAAGAAGCAGAAGTTCCTACAACAGGACATATTCCTCCACCACCTCCTCAGGTTGATATTCTAGAGATCATTTGCCAGAACTTGTTTAATGAAGGCCGTCTGATGAATCCGGATTGTGCATTTAACCCTGAACGGGCTACAACTTATGCTTTACCTGATCAAGGCACACTCTACCAGGTGGTTTCCCTTGTTCCACCCCAAGACGACCTGCAACCCATTGATGATTTGCTCACAGCTTCAAGTAATTGGGAAGGGAGGGGGCTTATAGTAGGCGGATTGTTGGTTTATCAGTCAGACCCACTCCGAGATCTTAGCCTCCCTATTGGTGCTTATGTGGTGTTCCTTCTCCGCGATGGGGACAACCTGTTCTTTGAACTCTACAACGAACCAGGAGAAATACTCGCGTCGGGGTCGTGGCAATTGCGCTTGCTCGATGGAAAAGTCCTTGAACCGTATACTTTTGTTACATCTGATCAGATTTGCTTCTCGCAACGGATCATGCAAGCCTGTCTGAGTGTTTTCTCTAGAGGCGTTGGCGAAGAGGCGAATCGTGGACTTGCTGAACAGGCTACAAACAATTTGATAGACGTTGGACTGCTTCCAGCGAGTGCTACAGTGAATATTAATGGTGCTCTGGCCAGTGTTGATGGACCTTCCAGGATCGAGCTTTGCCAAAATGCACTCTTGGAAACTGTACCCGACCAATGTATGCCCGATATTGTAGCGGCCGGTGCCGATCCTATGGAGACGAACCGGTCAGCCAGCCCGGCTATCCAGGCCACGGACCAGATATCGCAGACGCTGGAAGGCATTGGGGTGACAGAAGTGTTAGCGCCGCTGGAGCGCTACGCCTTCGCCCCTACCGGTCTGATTACTTTAGAGGTAGGGAGTTACCGTGTTGACCTCATCCAACTCGTTGATAACACCTGGCTTGCCCAATATGTGAGCGCATCCGACGGCTCCACATTTTACGATTTAGCACAGCTGGTGCCAGGGGAAGGCGAATTGGTGAATCCTGATACGCTAAAATCCATCCCTGAACCTGATGTAGTCAGCGGAGTAGCATTGGACAGAATTCTCTGGAGTTTCTGCACTTCCTTGTCGAGATATAGGAGATGTAGCTCAGGAACAACATGGATTCGATACTACTGTCTCACCAATGGACGGTATGGTTGGTGTGATTTTATAGGATACTATCCTTAGGACAATGAATGAAATTCCAAATAATCTCGTAAGAGAAGTTTCACAGCGGCACTGTGTATTGTTTCTCGGGCCGGATGCAGGTGAGACGGCTGGTGGTTATCGTGGCTTGCCCACAAGTTGGCAATTAGCTGACGATCTGGCAAAGCTAGTGAATCCTCAGCAACGCTATCTTCCTCTGCCACAGAGTGCTCAAGTTTACGCTCATACCTTTAACCGAGAAAAACTGGTTGACTATCTGCGCCAGCGACTTGACGACCCAACCCACCACCCCCTTCCGATCCACGAGTTAATTGCGCGTATTCCCTTTGCCTTTATTGTCCATGCTGGTTGGGATCGACTGCTGGAGCGCGCCTTGGATAAACAAGGGGTGCCGTATCGGTTAGTTCAGTCTGTACACGACCTTCCTTATGAACCGCCTAACCAAGGCCAGCTTCTCTACAAACCTTATGGTAGCCTGGACCGGCCAGACACATTGGTGATCACTGAGAACGACCAACTCAATGTCTTGAATCAGTTGAAAGGTCTCCATCGGCGTCTGGCCGAACTGGTAGCATCCTACACCTTATTGATGGTAGGCTACGCGCCTGACTACGATTCCGTCTTCGTCCGCATCTATCACGAAATACGTCAAGAACAAGAGCAACACCGTCGGCCAGCCTTTGTCGTAACGTCATTGAGCCGGCCGGAGGATGCTATTCAATGGGCGGCGCGTGGAATCGAGCCACTGGTTGCCAACCCTATTTTTTTCCTCCGTGATTTAGCCCAGACCATAGCCAATGTTGAGGGTCTCAGCATAGACCTGCCCGACTTGACTATCATCTCCCAGGCCCCGACCGTAACTCAAGATGATCTACCAGAGCCGACACAGGTTTTCAACCGAGTTTTAGCAACGGTTGGCATTGGCGAGTTAATCGAGCAGACTGATGTACCTCTGTTAAGCGCTGCGCAGGTACGTGACCTGGAGGCGATGCGCCTTGCTTATGAACGCCTGACAGAAAATCTGGAACCTGTGACCGACTCGGCTCAAGTATGGTTGCGTCTGGGGAATGTCGAATACTCTCGCCAAAATTATGACAGTGCTTCTCGTTACTACCATTTGGCCCTGGCCGCCCAACCCAAACTAGCTGAAGCACACCATAACCTTCATTTTTTACATCTGACCCAAGGAAATTTGGAGAAGGCGCTAGAGGCCTATCAGCGAACTATCGAGCTCAGGCCCGATATGGCGATCCTCCCTGCTCGTTATCAAATCAATGGTGTTTTAGGAAGAGGGGGCATGGGGATCGTCTATCGTGCTCTAGATATGCAAACAGGTCAAACAGTGGCGCTGAAGTTGCTAGATCGTGCCTACTTACGTACAGAGCGCGTTATAGCTCGTTTCGAGCGTGAGGCTAAGTTTCTGAAACACCTGGATCACCCGCATATTGTTCGCTATCTGGACTTTCAACAATACCAGGGACGCTTTTACATTGTTATGGAATATTTAGTTGGGCAAACCCTGGCTGACAGGCTTCGGCAGACCAACCGCATGTCACTAGACGAGGCGTACTTGCTCTTTCAGCAGATGTGTCAGGCTGTAAGCTTTGCCCACGAAAAGCAGATCATCCACCGTGACATTAAGCCTGCGAACATTTTTATACTCGACAGGCTGATTAAATTGATTGACTTTGGTCTAGCTACGGATTTGGCGGCAGGACAGCCCTCGGTTGTGGGTCTGGCCACAGGGACAGTGGCATACATGGCCCCAGAACAGGTTGCGGGCCAGCAAGTAGATGAACGCACCGACGTTTACGCTTTGGGAACAGTGTTTTACGAGATGGTAACCGGCTGTCATCCGGCACAGGGAGCTTATCACCCGCCTAGTGAAATTGTAGCTGGGCTCACAGAATCTTTCGATATGGTCTTCCAAAAGGCACGCGAATACACACCATCAAAGCGTTACATAAGTGTCAAGTCGTTTTACCAGGAGGTGGCCCGTATTATGCCTCTGCAACCGGCTTCACAGCAGGCCGCTATCTGGCGTCGGTTCCTGGCTCGCCTTGAAATGGGCATCAGGACTTATCGCTTCTTCCTTCTTGCGGCTACTGTTATCGGATTTTTAGTGTCAGTTACAAAGCTACCAGGACCTGGGTATGCACTTATTCGCGTAGGAGGTCTTCTGCTCTGGGATGCATTTCTATTGAGTTTCGCCAATTTGTTTCTAGGATGGAAAGCGCGTCAGAGTGGTTATGCTTCGCTATTAGCTTATAGCTCTCTGTCAGGAGTAGTTTTGGGGGTCTGCATAGGTGTTCTTTCTTATTTGGCTACAGATCCGCAATCTTTTGATTTTAGCCATATGGATTGGATTAATTACGTGATTAACCTGATTATGCCCCATAGTTTAGCTACTGTGGTTGTCGGTTTTTTTAGTTTTCTTTTTGCATTAGGCGGCATAAGCTTGACAATTCGCCTGCGCATAAACCCACGCTTAGGAGTGATAGCAGGTTTCAGCTTAATGATTGTACTTTATGCATTATTTTTATTCGGGAGTGAACTGTTTTTATGAGCATTTAGCAGTGCTGACTCACCTTTCCATTAAATAGGTGTAAAACGAAATCTCAATTTATATTTATTCCTATCAGAGGTTTTCCTCATGTCACGAAATCTTTTCGCCCTCCTCATCGCCATCAACCACTACCCTCGACCAGTCCCCTCCCTCTCCGGCTGTGTGAATGACATCGAAGCATTTGAAACCTATTTACGCAACCGGTTAACTGGGGATGCCTTTGACCTTCACCTGCGGGTGCTAAAAAACGAAGAAGCTACCCGCGCGGCCATCATCGCCGGGTTTCGGGAACATTTACAACAAGCTAAAGCGGGAGACACCGTCCTCTTTTATTACTCCGGACACGGTTCACAAGAGCAAGCCCCCCCGGAATTTTGGCACCTGGAACCGGATCACTTAAATGAAACCCTGGTCTGTTACGACAGCCGTACCCCAGGCGGCTGGGATTTGGCCGATAAGGAACTGGCTTATTTACTAGCAGAGACCGCCAAAAACGGCCCCCATATCACCATCATTCTCGATTGTTGCCACTCTGGTTCTGGCACCCGCGCAGCCAGGATGGAAACGGATATTCGCTGGATTCCGGCAGATGAACGCATTCGCCCACTAGACACCTTTCTCTTCTCCCCAACCGATCTTCCCCAACAGGCCACCCTCAATCGGGAAGCGAACCCAAGCGGGTGGTTGACCCTCCCCGAAGGGCGGCACGTTCTGCTGGCCGCCTGCCGGGACGATCAACTGGCCAAAGAATTCCGTGCCGAAGGCAATACTTGGGGAACGTTTTCTTACTTCCTGCGCACCACCCTGGAGGGGACCCAAGGTCCCCTGACCTACCGGGAACTGTTCAAAGCTACCCAGGCTCGAGTTCAAACCCAAGTATTCAACCAGGTTCCACAACTTGAGGCCACCCGCCCCGCCGACTTTGACCTGCCGTTTCTGGGTGGGGCAATAGCCCTCCATCCGCAATATTTCACCGCTAGTTATGGCCCACAAGGTTGGAGGCTGGATGCCGGCGCCGTGCATGGTTTTCCACACCCCACTTGGGGCGAAACAACCGAACTGGCCCTTTTCTCGCTGGATACACCCGCCGAGGCGCTCCGGCATTTGGAGAAGGCCCTGGGCATAGCAGAGATCGCCGAAGTATTTCCACAAACCAGTTCCCTTCGCTTCCAGGAATGGGTTCCCGATCAGGGCAAGACGTATAAAGCCATTGTCACCAGCCTGCCCATGCCACCCATGGGGATGCAGTTGACTGGCGATCCGAATGGGATTGCCGCGGTACGCACTGCGCTGGCGACCTCTGCGACTGGAGGAAAGCCCTCCCTGTACATTCGGGAAGTGGATGCAATGGCCCAACTCAGGCTAATTGCAGAAGACAATTCCTATCTCATCACCCGCCCTGCGGATGATCGGCCCTTGACGAGCCGGATCGAGGGATATCAACCGAACTCCGCAACCCAGGCTGTTCAACGCCTGGAACACATCGCCCGTTGGCATAAGACGGCTGATTTGACAAACCCCGGGACCCAATTACCTGCCGACGCCGTGGTGATGCGGATTCTGAAAGATGGGGAAGAAATCAGTTTTGATAAGCTGATTTTCACGTATCCTGCACCCGACCAAAAGCCTTCTTGTGTCGTAAAACTTAAAAATCAAATCCATGAGACTCTGTATTGCAGTGTGTTAGGGCTGTGGGAAAACTTCGGCATAGAAGTGATCATCTCCCAACAACCTGTGGTACGCCTCGAACCTGGACAGGAGTTCAGCAGGCAAATCTGGCTTAGCGTCCCGGATGAAGTTTGGAAAATGGGGATTGTAGAACGTAAGGATATTCTGAAACTCATTGTCTGTACGGATGAATTTGATGCCACCCTACTCACCCAGGGGAAACTGGACGCTCCTCAACGCAGGGCAACCCGAGGACCAATCAATCCTCGAAAAAACACCTTAACCCGCCTGATGCAACACATCCAAACCCGGGAAAGCAGTGATCAGCCGGAGGGCACCCATGCAGACTGGACGACCTCGCAAGTGGTGATGACCATTCGGCGTCCGCTCGATACCAAACCCGTTCCGCGTCAGGGAGAAGTGACTCTAAATTCCGGAGTCACGCTCGAAGCACACCCAACCCTGACGGGAGGTGTGCGAGTAAGTAGTCTACCTCTTATCCAGCGGGACCTGTTTGCCCCGCGACTGCCGGCCTTATTGCAAGAGACATCACCCGAAGGCCAACCTTTTCAACTTCAGGTGACCCGCGGGATGGAATGGAATAATGTCCTTGAATTCACCCAGGTTAAGGATTACAAGGTTGTCACGCCCGAAAATCCTCTTCGTCTCAACCTCCAAACCCGCCTCTATCCGGGAGAACATATTCTCGCTTACGGCTTTGATGGAGAATTTTTCCTACCCTTAGGAATAGCACGCCCACAAAATGGACAAACTCAGATCACCCTGGAACAACTCCCGCCCCCAACGACTTATGGCACCCGGGACCTCAGGGGCTCCATTCGCATCCTTTTCCACAAAGTTGTCAGCCGCCCTCTGAACATCCCGTATCCCTACCCCATTCTTGCCGCGGCAACGGTAAACAAGTATGGGGAAGTTAGCTATGAGGCAAACCCCGAACGGGTCCGGGAACGGGTTGCTGTGGCTCAAACCATCACGCTCTATGTGCATGGCTTTACAGGCGATACGCGGGGTATGGCCGCCAGTGCCCCACATACCCATTCCGATAATCTACTCCTGACGTTCGACTACGAGAGTATTGGCACCGTCGTTGAGAAAACCGCCCGTGAATTGCGGGAACGCCTGGAAGCAGTCGGCCTGAAACCGGGGCATGGCAAACAACTCCGCATTATTGCCCATTCTCTGGGCGGGTTGGTATCCCGGTGGTTTATCGAAAGGGAGGGCGGGGCGGAAATAGCCACAGAATTGGTGATTCTAGGGAGTCCTAGCGATGGCACACCCTGGCCGACCGTAAAGGAATGGGCGATGCTGTGCATTGGCGTGGCACTCAATGGGCTGTCCACCGTTGCCTGGCCGTTGAAGGTCTTGGCCTGGCTACTCAATCTGAGTGAGGCCGTGGATGACAATCTGAGCCGCATCCAACCTGGATCGGACTTCCTCCAAACCCTGAATGCCAGTCCTGATCCTGGGATTCCCTACACGCTGATTGCCGGTAGCACGTCCCTGATCGCAGAAGCGTTGGAAGGAGGAGATAAAAGCGCCATCGCAAAACTGCTGACCCGGCTAGGCTACCAGCTCGTTTCCTTACCCTTCTTTCTTGAAGCCAACGATCTAGTTATCAGTGTAAAAAGTGTCCACAATGTGCCCAAAGAACGTACTCCTTCGCCAGTAACCAGGATCATTCCCACAGACCACATGAGTTACTTTGATACGGAGGTTGGGCAAACTGCAATCCGAAAGGCCCTCAACAAATAATTTTGCCCATTGAATTATTACCCTATGGAGACACAAAACCAGTCACGGGAATCATCCGATCAGCCACCGCTTGTCGGGGAAAATCAGGAGCGTCTTGTTTCAACTCAACAAGCGCTGATCATTGGGATTTCCCATTATCAGAACGGTTTTCAGTCCCTGCAAAACGCCACGCGCGATGCCGAAGCCATGGCGGACATGCTCAAAGATGCTTATGGCTTCACCCAACTGTCTGGACAAACCGCCCTATTAAATGAAGGGGCGACTTATTCCAAGGTGCGAGAAGTCATCGTAGATAGTTTGCAGGCCGCGTCAGAAGAGACCCGCTGGTTGTTTTATTTTGCCGGACACGGAACTGTTGTGGAGGAACAGGGCTACTTACTCCCCACCAACGCAGTCCGGGGCGATCTCGAAACCTATCTATCGTTGCGTTGGTTGTTGGATGAATGCCAGAAAAGTGCCTGTGGGGAGATTCTTATTCTTCTGGATGCCTGCTACAGTGGGCGAATGTTGGTCAGACCCCAGGACCTGGATGACCGATTGCCAGAAGGTGGGAATCGCCATCGTGTTCGGCAGGTCATCACTTCTGGCAACCCCGATCAACCGGTGCTTGATGGGGGAGGGAGTGGGCACTCAATTTTTACACAGTCATTATTAGAAGCGCTTCGCGGTTGGGCCGGAATTCATGAACTTAATGGGGAGGTTCGATTCACTCGCTTGTTAGATCACCTTGTCTTTGAAATTCCCGGAAGGCTGAGAAATCTTGGTTTAAGTGCGGCTTTGCAACAACCCGTTGGTGGCAACCTGCATGGGAGCCTGCGTTATGATTTCATCTTCCAGCCAGTCGTTCCACGCTTAAATCCAGAGACGGTACGCGGCACCCGGAGCGCCGATCCAGGTCGCCGTTTGGAAAATCTAAGTCGGCTACCGGATGAAATCAAACAAGACACCCGGCTCCGCCCCCTCGCGGTTGAACTGACCGTCCAGCATCTCAAATCTGAACCTGGACCGAATACACCCATGCTTGTGACCGATACGCTGAGTTACGAACCCACGTCTGAAGTCCGTGCTCAGGCGGCCAGAACCCTGGGTTTTCTCAACGACCCCGTTTCGCTTGCTCCCTTATTAGCTTCTTTAAATGATACTCCATTGGTTTCCCGGGCGGCGATCCGGGCTTTGGGCCAATTAAACCAACCAGAGGCCGCACGTCCCCTGCTCAACAAGCTTCAAAAGGCCAGTGAAGATCTTTTTCTTGACTTGATCGATGCCATCGGAATGATCGGCGATTATCCAGTTATCCTTGAAGCCCTGCAAGAGGCATTCCGCCGAGGCAATCTGATTCCGTTTATTGGGCCGGATTTTCCAGAAAGTTTGACTGGCCTGCCAGACCGCGCGACACTGGTGCGCGGATTGGCCCAGCGCGAGGGACAGCCGACCAACACTTCTTTGGCGAGTGCGGCCACCACGACAATGGGAAATAGCCAAAGCCGGTATACATTTACATCATTTTTAAAGCAGGCTTTAGAAAATTCCCTTGTTCAACCGGGTGAAATTTACCAGGCATTGGTTCAGTTGAAGGTCCCAATCTGGTTAAGCGGCGCGTATGACGGGTTATTAGGGCGCGCGTTAAACGCCAACGAAATCATCTCAGGCATGGACATCCAGTACTGGAAACTCAATCGCCCGACGGTCATTCGATTGGTCGGGGACATTTCCCGTCCCGCCAGTCTGGTCGTGACTGAAACAGACCTGGAAAAACTGCGCGAAAATGAAGGTGACCGTCAGCTTCTGGTCAGCTATTTGAGAAATGCCCTGAAGGGCAAAGTTGTTCTCTTTCTCGGGTATGATCCCAATAGTCCAGATTTTGAATACCTTGTAAAATATGTACTGAACACCCATTTGACTCAGCCTGAGGTGCGCGCGTTTCTCAACTGGCCGGGTGGCCAAATGAAACATATTTGGGGCGGTTTTCCTATCTATCCGATACAACAAGAAGAGGTTGCATTGGTCAAAGCGCTAAGGATGGATGCATAAACCAGCCCCTTCACTTGAGGTTCAAGGTTCCCTATGCTATCAAAAGAAGACAAAATTGCCGAACTCAAAGAAGCTGTTCTCGCTCAAAATAAAGTCCGCCATATTTTGGGGGATGAGGTCGTGAACTTGACGATTGCATCATTGCAGGCGCATATCGAGGAGCTTCAAAAACCAGATACAGATACAGAGGGACTCCCCTCTCCATTGGACCTGAAACAGGTATACAGCCATCTTCCCAAATGGTTGGCCGAGAAGATGCACACCACAGGCCAGATGGAAGGCGAACGCAAACAGGTGACGGTCCTCTTTGCAGATATTTCCGGGTTTACTTCTCTGAGTGAACGTCTGGACCCAGAAGAATTGGCCGCCCTCACCAACGATATGCTCAAGGATTTGGCCGAGGCGGTTTACCAGTATGAGGGATATGTCGACAAGTTTATTGGGGATGCAGTTATGGCTGTGTTCGGAGCGCCGGTGACCCACGAAGATGATGCTGAACGTGCTTTGCGGGCCGCGTTAGAGATGCGAGAACGTTTTGAAGGGTTTAACCGACGTTGGATCAACATCTTAATGAAGCCCCTATCGGTTCATATTGGGGTAAATACCGGGATTGTGATTGCTGGAGGCGTTGGTTCAGACCTGCGGATGTCCTATACGGTTTTAGGAGACACGGTCAATACAGCGTCGCGTTTACAGGACGCCGCAGAGCCTGGGCAAATTCTGGTGAGTCGGCATACCTATCGGCAGGCACGGGCGGCTTTTGAATTTCTGGTTGGGGAATCGATTCGCGTCAAGGGGAAACGAGAGCCCCTGGCGGTGTACGAACTTCGGGGAGCAAGATTGACTCCGGAAAAAACGCGGGGGCTTTCGAATATGAACCCCGCGTTTGTTGGGCGGGAGCGAGAAATCGATCAACTTCGCGGGGTCATGAACGGGCTGGAAATCGGCGAAGGACAACTCGTGCTGATCTCTGGCGAGGCTGGGATCGGAAAATCACGGTTGTTGACGGAGTGGCATGCCGAAATCAAAGGAAGTGTACATTGGGTGGAAGGACGCTGTCTCGCTTATACCCGTGCCGTTCCCTATGGGCCGTTCCTGGATCTGATCCGACGCCATGCAGGGATTCGGGAAGATCAATCCGAATCGGCGGCGCGTTGGCGGCTGGATGTGATCGGCCAGCGATTTTTTCCGGGGAACACCGAAGCCCACGCCATCCTGGCTAACCTGCTGGCGCTCCCCCTGACCCCTCAGGAGCAGGACCTGGTAGAAAATCTCTCCGCGGATGGCTCGCGTAACCGATTGTTTGAACCCCTTGAAGCGTTTTTTTCTCAGTTAGCCCAGGACGGCCCCACGGTCTTGCTCATCGAGGATATGCACTGGATTGATACCAGTTCTTTGGAATTGCTTGCCCACCTGCTCCCATTGGTTAAAAAATGGCCGTTGGCCATTGTTGGCGTTTCTCGCCAACACCTCCATGAATCCTCGCTGATTCAAGCTATGAAACAATATCCTGATCGGTTAAAGACGATTCAGGTTTCCTCGTTAAATGCCAAAGCGAGTGTGGAAATGGTTGGCCGGCTCTTGTCTTTGTACGAATTACCCAAAGTGCTCAACCAGTTGATCCTTCAAAAATCGGACGGCAATCCGTTTTTTGTGGAGGAGATGATTCGGGCCTTGATGGACCGAGGGGCATTGGAAAAACAAGACGGAAAGTGGGTGACGACGCCGTTGATCGAAACGGTGACTGTCCCCGGCACCTTGCAGGGCTTGTTGATGGCTCGCCTGGACCGCTTACCCGCCGAAACCAAGTGGCTGGCACAACAGGCTTCCGTCATTGGACGCTTTTTCCTGTTCCGGGTTCTCTTTCATCTGGCGAAGGGTGAGGAGCGTGTTAAAACCGACCTGGCCCGCATGGAGCAGGACGAACTGATTCGCGAATGGACAAACACCCCTGAACTTGAATACATGTTCCAACATGCCCTCACGCAAGAGGTGGCTTACGAAAGTATGCTGACCACCCGACGGAAGGACTTGCACCGGCAGGTTGGGACTGCCATGGAGATGATTTTTGCCGAACGATTGCCGGAGTTCTATACCATCATCGGCGAACATTTTCTGAAGGGGGAGGCCTGGGAGCAGGCGTTTAATTTCTTGCTCAAAGCGGGGGAGGCGGCGATGGGCATTTATGCGTATGCGGAAGCCCGCGTGCATTACAGCCATGCGTTAGATACGCTTCAACATCTGCCAGCAACCGAGTCCAATCACCTGAAACGCGCGGACACCCTGGTCAAACAGACCGCGGCGTCCTGGCTTCTCGATCCAATCCCTGAGAATCTGGGCCGTCTGGAGGAGGCAAAACGTATTGTCGAACACGCCCAACAGGGAGCGTCCTCCGGCGACAACCAAAGACGCCTCATCCACATTTACTCCTGGATGATACGCCTCCACACCTTGCGGTATGAGATGGACGAGGCCATTGCATGTCATCGGCATGTCATGGCGTTAGGAGAGGCGCTGGACGAGCCGGAACTGGTGGGCATAGCGTCCTTAACCATCGGGATCACCTGGGTTGCTCAGGGATATTTTGGAAAGGTGACCACGCTAGCCAGCCAGGCCATCCCCGCACTGGAAAAGACCGGAAACTGGACGGAATGGATTCGGGCCTCGGTGTATCATGGCGTGCTGATCGCCCAGATGGGCGATTGCGAAGAAGGAATCGGGGAAGTCAACAAAGGGCTGGAAAAAGCCCGGGAAATCAAGTCATCCAATGCCATCGCGCTCAGTTATGTCGCCCTGGCGATTGCCTATTTTACGAGCAGTTGTTTTGCCGATTCCATCGAAGCCGCCAAGCAGGCGATTGAAGTGGCACAACAATCCGGCGACCAGATTTATGCCTACCTGGGATATGGTTTCCGTGGGTGGGCGGAGTGCCGATCAGGCCAGTTAGAAGGGGCTTTAGACAGCCTCACCAGGGCACAAGGAATTGCAGATAAGGTGGGGACAGGCTTCATGGGAGACTGGATCGCGTCCGCAAGAGCTGAACTGGCTTTCTGCATGGCAAATTACGAGGAGGCCCTGACGCTGGCGCAAGCTACGGTGGAGATGTCGCAAAAGATGGGGGGGATTCTAGGAGAAGGGCTGGCCCGCCGGGTGTGGGGGCAAGCCCTGGCCGCGTTGGGACAAATGGAGAAAGCCAGTGCACAACTTGATGAGAGTTTGAATCTCTTAGAAGCCGGATCGGCTAGGCTAGAAATTGCATTTACCCTGATCGCTCAGGGCAAAGTTCTACAGTACCAGGGGAAATACGCGGATGCTCGAGAAAAATGGATGAAAGCTGCGGAACAATTTAAATTAAGTGAAATCAAAAACGAGTTAGATAAGGCAAATATATTATTGACTAATTTGCAAAACATTGAGCCGCCTTTTAATGTTACAAATTCACCTGTTTTTTTAGAAAGTGTCTGAATATTTGTCGTACATCAACACATCGTTTCGTTTTATGAGCATAACCATCAAGAGATCGTTCTACTTTGGTAAAAACCAAAACTCAATAAAAAATCATCTTCTCATAAATTAGAGTTTTTTGCCCCTGTGGATAAATTAAATTATGATTATACGATTATGCTATGCACACCTAGTACAAAATCAGCATGCCATATAGCAGGAGAGCAGGAAATGGCTTACCAGGATTTTCATATTCACATCGGTAACGAAGTAACAGCGGGTTACCCGATAACATTGGTTAGCACCCCTATTGGAGCGATTTTTGAAGTAACCCATCAATCCTTTCCGAGAGGGGTTACCCCCATTGCAGAATTAGCCGATCAATATCAGAAAAATCGGCTTTCCACGGAGGAGATCAAAATTTTAGGGAAATCGCTTTTTAGTTTTTTATTTTCCTCAACATTGAACCGACATTTTTTAGCAAGTCTGGAGGTAGCCCAGGAAGGTATTCGCATACGTCTTCAAATTATGCCTGAGGAATTAGCCCGCTTGCCCTGGGAATTGCTATACGATGAGGAAGTGGGAGCACTAGCACTGAACCCGCACACACCCATCATCCGCCATTGGTCTGGTACACCTACTATACGACCAAGACCATTGAGCAAAGCTCTAAGAGGTATTTTAGCTTTTGCATCGCCACAAAACTTGCCTAAATTGGCAATCGAAGCAGAACGGGATTTGCTTTTGAGGGTTTTTGATGTGATGAACAAGGATTCAAAGCCTGAGCTAAAAATGGTTTTTCATGCAAAGAAATCGGACCTAAAAATGGCTTTGCAAGATGATATTCATTTTCTACATTTCGCAGGGCATGGTTTTTATAATGAACCAGCGGACGAAGGCGGACTGGTTCTGGAGGATGACTATGGGAATAGTGATTTGTTAACAGGGGAAAAATTAGTGGAATTATTACGTGGACAAACCATCCCTTTAGTAGTTATGGGATCGTGTAATTCGTCAAATATTTCACCAGCGGTTCAAGCTATATTACGCACAGGTTTGCCAGCCGTCATCTCAATGCAAACCCAAATAGCCGATCAGAGTGCTTATAATTTTTCAGTGGCTTTGTATCGTGACCTTGCCGAAGGCATTTCTTTGGAAAAAGCCATTACAAACGCACGGAAAGCAATGAATACCCTGCCTGGGGATTGGGGGGCACCGGTACTCTCTATGGCACCGAGTCTTTCAGGAGACAGGCACCTGGTTTCGAATAACAAAAATTTCCTTTACGCTCACCGGTTACCCCCTGGATCATTTTACCCCATTGAACAGCGATTAAGGGATCTCGATCGCGTGCTTAATCAGCTAAAACTCGGAGAAAATACAGTCCTCCTGTCAGGCTTAGGTGGAATTGGGAAAACGGCCATGGCCGTTGAGACGGTTCGCCAATGTATGAGTACAGGTAAAGCAGGAAGTTGGGATGGGTTTACATGGGCAAGTGCCAAACAAGAAATGTTTAATGAAGGCGAAATTGTTAGACTCTCCCCAGCCACGATTACATTTGAAGATTTGCTAAATACGATTGGGACCCAAATCGGCCAAAAAAATATCGCAGGACTTTCCTTGAAAGAAAAGATGGCCTTTGTAGCTGAAAAGGTTGAGAAAAATCGGTACCTTGTTGTTGTGGATAACTTAGAAACATTTGATGAAGCGCAGGAACTGGTTAATCAATTATCTCTTATTCTCAAACATAGCCGTAGCCAAGCCTTGATCTCCAGCCGCAGGGTGGTCGGGGGAGACTTGTGGGTACAGAACTTGCATGGGCTGGACGAGGAGAACGCATCGGTTTTTATTCGGCGTGAAGGCATGGAAAAAAACATCCCTGAAGTACTGATTGCTAGTCCAAAGGATTTACGAATTATTTATGAAATTACAGGCGGTAACCCGCTGGCAATGAAGTTAGTTGTCGGTCAAATTCGTGTTTTGGACTTACCGCTAGTCTTGCGCCAGTTGAAAACCGGTTCGGGTGATTTGTACAGGTTTATTTTCTACGAGTCCTGGAAAATGCTCTCCGACAACGCCCAAATCCTTCTGAGATATATTGCCACCTCGCCCAATTCAATCTCCTGGGGAGAGTTGGAAGAAGTAGGGATGGAATATATAGGGATAGGACCACAGAAATTAAGCCAGGCTTTGACAGATTTAGGGAGTTTGTCTCTCATTGAGGTAGAACGAAGTTTATCGAAGAGATATAGCACCCACCCATTAACCCGCCAGTTTGTGAATAACGATTTGCCCGTAATTTGGAAAGAAGAGGGATTAATTTGAACACGTCTCAACATGTAATCCAATTCGCTCCTGAGAAAATCCAGGCTCTCCATCGTTTAAGTAAAATAAAACGCGGTGAAGCAGGTATTCATGCGGATATAGAAAATTTTCTCGCCAGTATTGATTGGTGCACCCGATCAGGCGAGCTAGCCATGCAGTTGGAGTTTACACAGGCCCTGCTCCCATACCTGCATCAGAGAGGTTATTGGGTAGAAACCATCAGGCAATTAGACAAGCTTATTAAGTCTTATACGGAGAAAAAAATGCTCTTGAGTCAGAAAGATCAGGGTGAATTGGCATACTGGCAAGGACTAATATATCACGAACAGGGAAGTCTTGAAGAAGCTCAAGCCTATTATCAGCATAGCCTGGATATTTCGAAAGATGTGGATTATTTAAATTTGCAAGCAAAAGTTCTACACCGGCAGGGTTGGTTAGAACATCAGAAAAGAAATTACGAAAAAGCCCAACAATTATATAATCAAGCCTGGGATGTTTGGGAAAGGGAGGAAAACCAATTGGAAATATCCCGATCCTTGCACCAATTAGGCATTCTGGCGTTTGATCGAAAACAATTCCAAACCGCCAAATTGCTTTGGCAACACAGCAGAGCGATCCGAGAAACGCTTGGGGATCACTGGTTGCTTTCAGCTTCTCTCCATCAACTTGGAATCTTGGCTGAAACTGAAGAACAATGGGAAGTGGCAAAGAAATATCATCAGGATAGTTATGACCTTCGTGTGGAAATTCTCGATCGTCCGGGGCAAGCCTCCTCGTTGCATCACCTAGCTTATGCTTATCAAAGAGTAGGTCAGTTAGCTGACGCAAGACGATATTATGAGAATAGCCTGGCGCTTCGGGAGGAAATAAGCGACAGAGCCGGGCAGGCATCGGCCGAATTGCAGTTAGGCATTATTTCCCTGCAAGAGCAAAACTTTCAGGAGGCTGAAACACACCTCGAAGTAGCGAGACGTTGGGCTGAAGAAACAGACTCATATGACATTGAGGCAAAAGCAATATACCAGTCAGGGCTAATCGCTCATCATCAGAATCAATATGATCTGGCGCGGCAAAAATATAACAACAGCAAAGACATCTTTAAACAAATTTCTGATAATGACTCATATTCTGATGTGGTTTATCAGCTTGGATGGCTATGTAAAGACCACGAAGAATACGGGACTGCAAAACAGTATTTGGAAGAAAGTCTGGTAATTCGAGAAAATGCTGGCAGGCTTAGAGAAATAGCTAATTGTTACTTGCGACTTGGGATAGTGACTCTTCTTCTTGGAACCTATCATTCTGCGTTGGCGCACTTACTCAAGAGCAAGCGTCTTTTTACGATCGCAAATCATCCTGATGGATACAATCAAGCTTCGGACTGGGCAGAAAAAACGAAATCTTTGCTTACCAGTTTGAGCGCAGAAAAATTATAGTAATTTGATTAGTGGAGGTATTTCCAATGATTCAACAACGAAGCAAATCAACTTTTCTGGGTGGTCTCTCCATAGGATTAGCTTTCTTACTCTTATTCAGTCTCTTTGCCCTGCTTCATCTTAATCAGGCATTTGCCCAGAAAGACGAGAAATTACATCAAGAAGTAGTCCAATCGGTCGAGATTAGCGACATCATTGGTGTTTATTTCGATGCCGGCCAGGGCGAGCTTGTAATTTTAGGATGGGATAACCCCGAATATCCATCCATGACTCGCACATATATTCGGGAGAGCTTAGCCACTGCTATGCGGGCAATGTATAACGGTTCACCTACATCCTATCCTGCAATGACAATTGAATTTGGGCCACAACCAGGCCCTGATCTGCTCCCAGTATTCTATTATGGACTAATCACTGATACCGTCATGGGGCAGTCCATGTTTGAGGCTGATCGGCTGTTGAAAGTGTACTCTTTAGGCCAGGATAACTTGAATCCAGGTACCCCATACCCTTCTACTGTGCCAGGATATCTGAGTATTGTTGATCGTCTTGTTGATCTCCAGGATACATATACAGGTACTGTTGCACCTCAAAGATTTTACTTTACCCCAGATATTAATCTTCATTTATTATCTAACGAGACTGGAGGAATATTTTATGATACAGCGGCGGTCTTGAATTGGGCATATATACCGGAAAACACCCCCTATACCAGTACGAACAGTACATTAGCTGCACAAGGTTTTGTTGACCATTTTAACGCGCATTATCATGCTTTCGCTCAGGAACAGTGGAATAATCAGGATACCGCTTTAAAAGAATTGATTCAGTTATTCAAATTGAACGGAATTAGTAAATGGCTCCAGGATTATGGGATAGAAAATAATTTACCAGGTTCCAACGGCAATTGGATGGAAATCTATCCAATCAGTTATACCCAATCTCCAACCTATACACCTGGAATCACAGCAACAAGATCTTTCACTGTTCCAATTGGAGGTTCATCTTACTATACCCAATATATTTCTATTTATGGTGGTGTAGATGGTTCAGTTCCAAACCAGTATTTTCCCAACGATCCTTTAGCTCAACAACTCATTGATGCGGCAAAAAGTGCTCGAGTAGGAGATGACTGGGTTTTTGAATTTACCCCCATTCCAGACCCAACCGGGATCGGATGGATGAACACAAATAATCCTTCCTTCATTACTTTAAAGGCAATGACAATTAAACTGGCAGAATTGTTAATTGCAGATGGTGGTTTCGAAAGCGGCCCGCCCTGGCCAGTTTGGACGCAATTCTCCAGTGCAGGGTTTCCACTGATCGGGGATTGGTCTCCTCACTCTGGAACCTATGGCACTTGGCTAGGGGGTTACAATGGAGGAACAGATTATATCTATCAAGATATTACGATTCCTAATGAAGTTTCAAATGTAGTCCAGCTATCCTATTGGTGGGGCATCATCCCTTTCGCCAGTATTGAAATAGATAAGGATCATTCGTTTTCGGTTTTCCCTCTAAATCTTGCAGCTGAAATTGGTGGCAACCACAGAATAAATACCGAAATTCCCCAAGTTCCAACCGATTTTCTTTATGTGGAAGTCTTAAACCTCCAAAATAATCTCATCCAAACTCTAGAAATCTTGTCCAATGAGAGTCCTACGGGTTATTGGTATTCGTCTGCTTGGAACCTCAGTGCATATGCAGGACAAACGATCCGATTGCGCTTTCGAAGTACAACCGATTCTAACAGCCCCGCAACATCCTTTTTCATAGATGACGTAAAATTAGAGTTTGGCGATTTCTCGCCGCCTTTAGTAAATGATGTCAACCTATCACCAACTCTGCCCAACTTCATGGACACAGTACAATTTGAAATTGTTTTCTCTGAACCAATTTATACCTTTACTCCAATTAGCGTTCAAATAGGTAAAACTGCTCCTTTCAGCACTTACACTTTAGCACCATTAGTAGGCTCAAATTATACAAACGGATTCTTAAATTCTGATCCAACTCGTTGGTTTGGTACTTTTAACTTTACATCAAGTTCGCAAATTGGAGAATATCATTTACGAATTGAAGAGGCTGAAGACAGTTGGCATAATGTAATGGCTCTTGATACCTCAAATACTTTTAATGTTGGTGGGCTTACACCTACCTCCACTGCTACACCTACTTCAACTCCTTCTCCATCACATACACCTACCTCCACTGCTACACCTACTTCAACTCCTTCTCCATCACATACACCTACCTCTACTGCTACGCCTACTTCAACTCCTTCTCCATCACATACACCCACTTCTACTGCTACGCCTACTTCAACTCCTTCTCCATCACGTACACCCACTTCTACAGCTACGCCTACTTCAACTCCTTCT